>Ga0208617_1000060_pt1 | contig 45162 bp, 62 predicted proteins | sample CryBogCBE06Nov07_FD_184581 | JGI IMG/M metagenome (GOLD analysis project Ga0208617, IMG submission 184581) | Freshwater microbial communities from Crystal Bog, Wisconsin, USA - CBE06Nov07 (SPAdes) (version 2) | ecosystem: Environmental > Aquatic > Freshwater > Lake | place: Crystal Bog...
TAGAAATGTGGATTTATCCAACAACCACTCCGACTACTCCGATTCTATTGGATGCTAGGAATTCCAGTACTACTAATACTTGGGCACTTGGTTGGGGTACTGGCAGTGCTTCTTCTGGTCAACTTTGTTGGGCAGGATATACTGGATCCATCAGTGTTTATGATACAACTACATCAAGGATTACAGCTGGATCTTGGTATCATATTGCATATTGTCGTTCTGGTACTACTGGTTATTTATTTGTTAACGGGGTACAAGTAGCAACCGGTACAGATAACTCTAACTATAATGTAACTTCTCCTATTGTTCACATAGGTTCTCAGTACACACCTACTTTATATTTTCCTGGATATATTTCTAATTTAAGAATTGTAAACGGTACAGCAGTATATACAGGTAACTTCACACCACCAACAAGTCCACTAACAGTAGCACAAGGTGCTGGAACTAATATAGCTGCACTACCAAATAGTACACCAACATATAGTGATAGTTTTAATGGTAGTAGTCAATATTTGACCCTTCCAATAAATGCTGCAATTGTTAGCCCCGGGGCAACATACACGTTTGAAGCATGGCTGTACCCAACCTCATTCAGCGGTACGCCAATTGTATATCAAGTTACAAACACAGCAACAGTTAACTGGGGTGGACTACTTTGGCAATTAAGTACAACTGGTCAAATTCAATACCAAATAAGAGCTAGTACCGGTGGAACTAACTATAGTTTCACTACCACACAAACACTTACTCTAAACACCTGGTCGCATGTTGCATTAGTAATTAACAGCAATAGCTTAACTATTTTTATAAATGGTGTAGCCACTAGCGTATTAAATGCTACTGGTTTTTCGGCACTTGATGGAACACAAACATTTGCTGCAATTGGCAACCTTACAAACGGATATACCCCATCAGGACCATACTCTGGATATATCAGTAACTTTAGATATGTTAAAGGCACAGCAGTATATACAGGTAACTTCACACCACCAACAAGTCCATTAACAGCAACACAAAGTGCTGGAACTAATATAGCTGCTATAACAGGAACACAAACTAGTTTATTAACTGCACAAAGTTCTACGATTGTTGATAATAGCTCTTATGCATTTTCTATTACAAATAACGGAACAGTAACTACAACCAATACTACTCAGCCATTCCCTGTAACAGTATTACTAACTGCACAAAGTTCTACTATAGTTGATAATGGTCCTTATGCATTTTCTATTACCAATAACGGATCAGTAACCATAACTAATAGTATACAGCCATTTGGATATACAGCATTATTATTGAATACTGTATATGGCAGTAGTTATTTAACTGATGCGTCAATTAATAACTTTACTATAACCAATAACGGTGCTGCTGTTTCATTACCATACAATCCATTTTATAGTATAGCATACGCAGGCGGTGGTGGAGGTGGTGCATATTCTTCAACTACTCCGGGTATAGGTGGATTAGGTGGAGGTGGCGCTGGAACTGCTTCAACCAATGCTGCAGGTACTGCTGGTACAGCTAACACCGGTGGTGGTGGAGGCGGTGGAGGTGGTGGAGGTAGTGGTTCTAACACTACTGGTAGTGGTGGTAGCGGTATTGTAATCATTCGTTATCCAACTACTTATCCTTTACCGTCATCAATAACAGGTAGTCCAAGTTATACCATACTTAATGGATATTACATATATGCATGGACCAGTTCAGGGACAATTACATTCTAATATGGATATAACTTTTTAATTTGTATCTAAGCATATAAATATAAATATCAATTAATTTTTCAAAGGAAAACAAAAATGAGTCATTTCGCAAAAGTAGAAAACGGTATCGTTACTCAGGTAATCGTTATTGAACAAAATGTTCTTAATACAGGACTATGGGGTGATCCATCACAGTGGGTACAGACCAGTTATAACACACACGGTGGACAACACCCAGAAGGTAGACCACTACGCAAAAACTATGCAGGTATTGGTTATACATACGATAGTGTAAGAGATGCATTTTATGCACCACAGCCTTTCCCTAGTTGGATACTAAACGAAGATACATGTTTATGGGAAGCACCTATTCCAATGCCAGACCCAATTGAAGGTACATACTATACATGGGATGAAGCTACAGTAAGCTGGGTTTCTCAACAACTACCTAGTTAAGTAATCATATTTTTTATCATTTTTTATAAATGATAAGTATATATGATGAATGTATTCCAATTAAATTATGAAACCAGACTACAGAACTGGTATGATCTAAGAAACTCTCTAAAAAACGCGGATGTTGAAACCGTATGTGTAGAAATAGACAAATGGTGGCAACATGCGCCGTTAGTCAATCATTACCTTCACCCATATGAAGTATCAACATGGCCAGGACCATGGGATTTACTCAATGATAATGAATATTGCTACTTTGCCCGTGGCTTAGGTATGGTATATACACTACTATTAATGGGAGTAACATGCATTGACTTTTGTGTCGCAACTGACGATAATAGTGAAGAAGTTGTAATAGTCCTGGTTGACAACGCAAAATATGTATTGAATTACTGGCCCAATTCGGTTCTAAATATAACTCAACAGCAATTTAAGATAGTCCAAAAGATAGATTTGGACATGATAAAACAAAAACTATAATAGGTGAAGAATGATTATTAATGTTACCAAGAGATCAGGTAAGAAAGAGCCACTCAATTTAGAAAAGTGGCAAGCACAAGTAGCAAAGATTTGTGCAGGGATTGCAGATGTAAGCCCGAGCATGATTGAAATTCGTAGCAACCCACACTTTTATGACGGAATTACTACACAGGAAATTGATAGTATTACATTACGGGCTATTGTTGATCTTATTGATGTAGAATCAAACCCAGATGTTGGCCACACTAACTACCAATATGTAGCAGGTAAACAGCGTGTAAGCATGTTGCGTAAAGATGTTTATGGGCAATATGAACCTCCCAGTCTTTATGAAATCGTTAAAAAGAATGTAGCTACAGGTTTATACACCAGTGAACTATTAGAATGGTATAGTGAAGATGACTGGAATAAAATGGATACATTCATCGATCACTCTAAGGATGAACAATACAGTTATGCCGCCATTGAACAACTTATAGAGAAGTACTTGGTTAAGAACCGTAGTACTAAACAAACATATGAAACACCGCAAATCCGCTACATGGTTGCTTCTGCAACGATTTTTCACAGTGAAGAACCAAACAGCGCAAGAATGCGCTACATCAAAGAATACTATAATGCAGCTAGTGACGGCCTTTTTACTCTCGCTACACCTGTCCTTGCTGGGCTTGGGACTCCAACAAAACAATTTAGTAGTTGCGTTCTTATCCGCAGTGATGATGATCTGGACAGTATATTTGCTTCTGGAGAAATGATGGCAAAGTATGCTAGCAAACGAGCTGGCATTGGACTAGAGATTGGTCGTCTACGATCATTAGGTAGTCCTATTCGTGGTGGTGAAATCATGCATACAGGTATGATTCCGTTTTTAAAGAAATGGTTTGGCGACCTACGTAGTTGCAGTCAGGGTGGAATACGCAATGCTTCCGCCACTGTCTTTTATCCAATATGGCATCATCAGTTTGATGACTTAATCGTATTAAAGAACAATCAAGGTACAGATGAAACTCGTGTTCGTTTTATGGACTATGGTGTTGTGTTGAGTGCATTCTTTTGGAGACGATTTAAGAACAAAGAAAATATTACATTCTTTGATCCAAATGAAGTGCCTGATTTGTATGAAGCGTTCTACTCAAATACTCAACTATTTGAAGAATTGTATGTCAAATATGAGAAACGCAAGGATCTACGCAAAAAGACAATGAACGCAGAAGATGTGTTCAAAGGTGGCATATTAAAAGAACGAACAGATACAGGTCGTATCTATTTGGTATTCATAGACAATGTAATGAATCAAGGTCCATTTGACGCTGAGTATCATACAATTTACCAGAGTAATCTTTGCTGTGTTACAGGAGATACTCAGGTGACTTTCCTACACGAAAATGGAAACATAGAACAACTGTCTGTTGCCAGTGCTGTGGAAAGATTTGAACTCGGTGGACTTGGTAACGCTAAGATTAAAAGTTTCAAGAATGGTGAAGTTTCTTGGGAGAATATTTCGGCTGCAATTAAAACTAAAACGGTTACTGAACTATATGAGATTGAAGATGAAAACGGTAATGTTCTGAAATGTACAGGAGATCATCGTGTTTTTACTAAGAACAGAGGTTATGTAAGGGCCGACGAATTAGTAGAATCTGACGAGTTATGTGTTGAAATTTGATTACCAAGAATAAATACTTATGGAGAAATTCATATGTATAAAGAACTTTATAAGAATATAATTGATAATGCAAGAAAAGAAAATAGAATGAAAAATCAAGGAACCTACTATGAACGACACCATATCGTTCCTGATTTCTTATACAAGAACAGAAAGAGAACCGGACCAAAAGGACATCTAGATGGTAATCCAGATAGTGCAGAAAATTTAATTTTATTGACTTTTTCCGAGCATTTAATGGCTCATTACTACTTGTATGAGATTTATAAAGGAACTCGGTATGAATATTCTGCGGGGTCTGCCCTGCAATTCTTTTTTGTAAAAGCGACCGGCAATCATAAACGACAGATCAATCTATCAGAAGTTGATGAAAAGTTTCTCAAAGAAATGGAACATCTTAGACTGCTAGGCAACCAATGTATTAGTAAAGCAAGAACTGGAATGATGCCAGTGGTTGATGCTGTTTCTAGAGAAAAGCAAGGCTCTGTTCCAGTAGATCATCCTAAGGTGATATCAGGAGAATGGATACACCACAGTAAAGGGTTACCGGGAAAATCTGCCAGAGATATGTCAGGTTCCAAAAATACAAACTTTAAGGAGCTGACACAAGACCGAAGGGAAAGAATGTGGAAATGTGTTTCTGAATCTTGTCAAGAAGGTTATCTAAAATTGCATTTATTGCAGGACGCAATGAAAAAAGAATTTGTAGAATTCAATAAAATATCATTAGCGTGGATAGGTAATAAATTTGGATCGCTAGAAAACTTAATAAATGAAACAAATGAAAACTTGAATCTAACTGTAAAATATGATCCATATCATAGAAGTCCCGAACAGCGAAAAATTGCAGCAGAACATTCAGCAAAACATCGTTGGTACAACAACGGTGTACAAAATGTAAGAGTTATCAATGAAGAAGAATTTTGTAAACACAATACAGAATATGTGTTAGGAAGAATAAAAGTATGATTAAAATTAAAAAAATTAAAGTAAAACCCACAGATGTATACGATTTATCAGTCCCAGAAACTGAATGTTTTTTTGCAGACAATATACTAGTCCATAATTGCGAAATCCTTCTTCCCACAAAATCTTTTAAGCGCCTTGATGATGCTGATGGACGCATCTCTCTTTGTACTCTTGGTTCGATCAATTGGGGGAGTTTTAGGCACCCAGAAGATATGCGCCGCGCCTGCCGCATTTTACATCGCAGTCTTAACAATATACTCGATTACCAAGACTTCTTATCCATTCAATCTAAATTAAGTAATGACGAGATTCGTCCAATTGGTATCGGTATCACTAACTTAGCATACTGGCATGCAAAGCGTGGTTACAAATATGGCACACCAGATGCATTACAAGATGTCAAAGCCTGGATGGAACATCAAGCATACTATTTGACTGAATCTAGTGTTGAATTGGCACAAGAGCGTGGTCGTTGCGAACACAGTGATAAGACATATTATGGTCAAGCTATCTTCCCTTGGGAACGCAGAGCAAATGGTGTCAATGAATTAGCAGACTTCACTCCAGAATTAAACTGGGAAGGTCTACGAGCATTGATGCGTAGTTATGGTGTCCGTAACGCTACACAAATGGCTGTAGCTCCTGTAGAATCTAGTAGTGTAGTAATTAATTCTACAAATGGTATTGAAATGCCAATGAGTTTAATTAGTGTCAAGGAAAGTAAAGCAGGTAGTTTTGTTCAAGTTGTTCCTGAGTATCACAAACTAAAGAACAAGTATCAACTAATGTGGGATCAAACTGATTGTGAAGCATACTTAAAGACCAGTGCTGTCATTCAAGCATATGTGGATCAAAGTATCAGCACTAACACATTCTACAATCCTGCACACTTCCCTGACAGAAAAGTTCCTACAACATTGATTGCTAAGAACTTGATGAACTTCTACTATTGGGGAGGAAAGACACTATATTACTCACTCATAAATAAAGCTGGTAGCAAACAAGTGGCAGAAGACGCTCCTACAATGTTGGAGCCAATTGACTTTGACGACGAAGAGGATTGTATTGCCTGCAAGCTCTAGTCTTGTAAATTATAAGTTTTCTGTAAGTTGTGATAAATAAACTTGCAGGAGACTTATATGGATTATCGAAAAATATACGACAGTATCGTTAAACGAGGAAAAAACAGAATATTTGAAGGATACACCGAAAGCCATCATATTATTCCGCGATGTATGGGTGGAACTGACGATTCATCTAACTTAGTCAATTTAACAGCAGAAGAACATTATGTGTGTCATCAATTATTAGTAAAAATATATCCAGATGAAATAGGATTAGTAAGGGCTGCAATGTTTATGACCGCAAGCGGAGTAGGTCCTAAACGCCAAGGCAACAAAATGTATGGATGGTTAAAGAGAAGATTTAGCGAGTATATGAGTGGTCCAAATAATCCGTCAACTCTAAACGGTACGTGGAATAAAGGAAAAACAGGTTATAAGAATAAAGTAAATTTCTCAGATAAAACAATAAAATCAATGTCTGAGAGAATGAAAAGCAATAATCCGTGTGCTGGCGTTAAACCGTGGAAACATCCAAGAACAACTGATGTTACATTAGCACTATGGAAAAGAGCCGATGAGATTTATGAAATATGGTTAGCAAATGAAAAGCCATCATACTGTAAGTTATATGGATTGACAATGAATAAGAAATATGATTGGAAAACAAATGGCAAAGAAGTGGGTCCATATATGAATATGGTAAAGTATTTTAGAAGTGGTTGGGTTCCAACACAAGACCAAGAATGGATGAAATTATGATATACATCAGACGAGAAGGTGAGAAAGTACGTAACGGATTCAACTTTTATCCACTAACAGATAAAAGTAGTTTTGGATTTCTATTACATTACGGTAAGAATTTGGAATCAAAAGTATTTTGGTTCCGTTACAGTAAAAAAAATAAAACATGGATTATAGGGAAGTAAATGCTAGAAACTATTTGCGATATATTAGTTGATGCATACAAGCGTAATTGGATTACCAGTCGTGATGGCAATGTAAGTATTCGTCATCACGACCGTGATCACTTTTACATTACACCCAGCGGTGTGCGTAAACAAACAATGCAACCTGATCAATTTAAAAAGATAAAAATTGATAAATGGATCAATAGTGGGTATAGTACAGGTGTATACGGATACGCATGGAAAGAATTAGAGTATACCGATATCAGTAGAAATTTAAAACCCAGCGGAGAAATTCCTCTGCACTTTGGTCTACAGAAAGAAATGGGACAACACGAAGATGAAGTTCGTGTGGTTGTTCATGTGCATCCCACTTATTGTATTGCGGCCATGCATGCCGGTATTGATCTTAGTACTATTAGCGATGCTTTTCCAGAACTCAATCGTTATACTAAAGTGGCACCCAATGTGGGCGATGTTGCTCCTATTAGCCAAGAGTTAGCCGATGAGTGTCATAAAAATTTGCAGTTGGATGCTCGAGGTAATATTGCTTATGATATTGTGGGTATCAAAGGGCATGGGGTAGTTGCTATTGATACAAGTCCATGGCGTGCCTACGAACACATTGAACGCTTAGAGCATATTTGCAAGATAGTACTGGCCAGTGGAAAATATTAAGTTTGCATGGTGGCCCATTAGAGTAACTAGTGGAAAGCGTATATGGTTAAGATCATATATACAGCATCGCAGTTTATATGATGAGTCAACTGGCAGGCCGCCATTAAACAGTTTGCATTTTGAATGGACAGAAACTGAGCAAGAAAAGACATGGAGACTATTGAAAGAGTCAGTAGTACAAAATAGAAATGTGTGGAACGAACATTTGTTAACACATGAAGATATATCAAATTTATATGAGAAATAAACAATGAGCCAACAACAATATAACCTAAACACACCTACCGACTATCTTAATCGCAAGATGTTTCTAGACCCAGCAGGTCCAGTAACCATTCAACGGTTTGAAGAAGTCAAATATCAAAAGATTGCAAACTTTGAAACTACAGCACGTGGTTTCTTCTGGGTACCGGAAGAAGTAAGTCTTACTAAAGATGCTAATGATTTCAAAGAAGCAAGTGATGCAGTTAAACATATCTTCACTAGCAACCTATTGCGTCAAACTGCATTAGACAGTTTGCAAGGTCGTGGTCCAAGTCAAGTGTTTGCACCTGTTATTAGTTTGCCTGAACTAGAAGCACTTGTTTATAACTGGACATTCTTTGAAACTAACATTCACAGTCGTAGTTACAGTCACATCATTCGCAACATCTACAATGTGCCTAAAGATGTATTCAATACTATCCACGACACACAAGAGATTGTTAATATGGCAAGTAGTGTAGGTAAATATTATGATTATTTACATAGACTAAACTGCCGCAAAGAATTGAATGACAATGGTTATGCAGTAGATGAAAAAGATCACATCAAAGCAATCTACATGGCGCTACATGCAAGTTATGCATTAGAAGCATTTAGATTCATGGTAAGTTTTGCTACAAGCCTAGCAATGGTTGAGAACAAAATCTTTATTGGTAATGGTAACATTATCAGTTTAATTTTACAAGACGAACTATTGCATAAGGGTTGGACAGCCTATCTTATCAATCAAGTTGTAAAAGAAGATCCAAGATTTGCAGCAATCAAAAATGAGTGTGAGCAGGAAGTCTATCAACTTTACATGGATGTTATCCGTGAAGAAAAAGCATGGGCAGACTATCTATTCAAGATGGGTCCTGTTATTGGATTGAACGCAACTGTTCTGAAAGACTTTGTTGACTATACGGCAAAAGGCGCATTAGCAGACATTGGTATTAAGTATCAAGCAACTGCGCCAAAGAGTACACCTATACCTTGGTTCAACAAGCATAGTGATACTAGCAAGAAACAATCTGCTCTTCAGGAAACGGAGAGTACCAATTACGTGATAGGAGTTATGTCTGACTCATTAGATTATAATGAATTGCCTAATATATGACGGCAGTTATCAAAGTGATATCTTTTCATTGCATTGAAACCACCTTCTAACCCGCAATGCGGACATATTACTTTGTATTTAGGACCCAGTTGTTTGCCCTTCATCTTGTTGGGCAAACCTTTATTCCACGCAGTATATCCTCTTGCCTTAGGACTAGCTAATCTTGCAGCCACTACATTAGATATGTGTTCGGGAGTTTTCTTCTTACCCTTTAAAGATTTACTGGCATTTTGGCGGAACTCAATTGATCTGACTGCCCCACTACCGCCCTCACCACCGTCTGTTCGGTTGTGTAGTATTCCAGTGTTCAGGTCTTTTCGACCATACCACTCAATGTAACGTCTTTCCAAAGCGAACGCACCAATTTCAGTTAAATTTTGTTCTAAAAATATGATTCTAGATTTATCTATCGGGGTGTGAATTCCACCTTCTTTTGTGCGGTGAGGCTGAAATGCTCGTCTTCCTGAGCCTTTGCCAATGTAATAAGGGGTGCCATCTTTTCGTAGATAGGCGTATACGTAATAAATAGACATGCTGATTGCTCCTTTAAAGCGTTAGAGTAGTTGGGAATTCCAGTTCCGCGAACTACACTACTATTTAGTCCATATATGTTAACAAATATGGATTTTCATGTTACAATTATTGAAGGAGAAAAATATGAAAGCAATTATTTGGTCACGCTACCACTGTCCTTATTGCGAACAAGCAAAGGCACTACTAACTCAAAAAGGTATTCCATTTGAAGAAAAGAAAATCGGTGATGGATACACTAAAGAAGAATTATTAGAAGCTGTACCAACAGCCAGAACAGTTCCACAAATCTTTTTAGACGGAGAACTTGTGGGTGGGTTTAATGAACTCAAACAAAAATTAACAGAAAGCGCATAATGCAATTAGAACCAAATACAGTATATACACTTAAACTTAACTCAGGTGAAGAACTAATTACAAAGGTAATTGAAACAACAAACGATTACATTCAAATTGAAGAACCTGTATCTATTGCTCCTTCTCAGCAAGGCATGCAAATGATTCCTAGCGTATTTACAGCAGATCCGAAGGGTACATTTAAGCTAAATACTAATAGTATTGCCATTTATGCTGAAACTGATGATAGCATCAGAATGAAGTATTTAGAAGCAACAACTGGTATTAAGGTACCGGATAAAAAACTAATCTTGGGATAATATGGCAGGACTAAGCAGATTGGGTGATACAAATCAAGAAGGTGGCGCAATTATGCGTGGTGCCGCAACGGTTTTTTGTAACGGAATCCCAGTCGGCTTACATGATAGTCAAATGACTCCGCATGCACCCTGGAACCGTAGTAGTCATCCACCGCACCAAGCAGCACATACAACTGATGCAAGTCCAACAGTATTTGCTGAAGGTAGTCAAGTTCTTAGAGTGGGGTCAGGTAATAGCTGCGGTCATTCTATTGTACAAGGTAGTGAGGATGTGTTCGTACCATGAGTAATACTGGAAAACAAAGTCCATTAGGTGTTAATGCACTTAGTGGATTATTAGCAACACAAGGTTTAGCTATTAACCAAACTACTGCTGGCTATGTTGGCTCAAGTACAGCAATAGACAATTATACATATGGTAGTCTAATATCAGAAACTGTTTTAAATAAATTAACCTCCGCTATTCGTGCAGGATGGGTATTATTTAACAATGGTGATATCACAAGTACAACTTATAGTAATTTGATTAGTATAGGTAGAACAACTATTCCTGCACTTGGAAATACGATACCACCTAGCTATACTTATACAGGTAGTCCTGGTTGGGGCGGAGCTAGTTACACAGGTCAAATTGCAAGTTATGGATATGTTAGATTATTCCCATGGCAAGCATATGACGAATTTAATTACAATAGTACTTTAAGTATTGATGGTAAATATACTGACTTCTTAGGTAGCTTTATATCAGCATCAGCATTCATAGACACTTCAAATAGTGCTATTATGAGTATGCAGAATTCATTGTCATTCTTGCAAGGTACATACAGTAACATGGATGACTTGATATCTAGTGATGTATCAGGTGTAAGTTTATCAACATTTGAATTTGGTCAAGATTTAATTAATCTAGGCAAAGCATTAGACCTATCTACAATTAGTACATTTGGTTTTCCCTCTAATCTATTAGCAACATTAAAAAGGTATAATGCTATAACACCATCACTAACATTAGCATTATTAGCAACTGGATTGACTAATGTTGATATTGATCAGGTTTCAAACAATGTTCGTGTTACTACTAGCCAGCAACAGAAAATCTATGCTGCATTTTTAATAATCACTGGTGTTGACTTAGCACAGATATTAATACCATTAAATTGTAATACTGTTGGACTTAACACATTAGCTGATTTATTAAATGTAAAGAAACTGTTCCCTAATAGTTATCAGTCAATCACTGTTCCAGTTTATAACGCTGTATTAAATTTGCCAACTAATAGCAAAACATATTACACGATATACACAGACAATTCTGTTACTGCGGCACTGACTAGTCCTGCAATAATGGATCAGATTGGAACTATCATTCCACCTGGTACACCAAGTACTAGTGCTAGTACAACTACAACTATACAAGCTTTACCTAAAGGATTTGGTAGCTATTTGTATAATATACTACCATCAGACATAGCTACTGCTAGCGGTGCATTTAGTATGTCTATGCAACAGATAAAGAATATTAGTAATGTTCCTATAGAGAAGTTTGCACAAGTAGTCAATTCAATTGAGACTACGCAAAACTTAAATCTAATCAATGGTACTAATCTGCCTACCAATACTGACCAAGCACAAAATGGTCTTTCTATGATTGCTATAGGTAGTGGGCCATATGGTACATATACTTATAGTAATTTCTTTGGATGTATGTCAGGTTTACCTTATCCTTGGATGCAAATACAAACTAGCATACAACAGTTACAAACATCTGCACTAGCTACTATATATGATAATTTATATACTGCCACACAGACAGGTGGCGATGTTCAAATACAAGCACAGATTGATTTTGCTAATAGTGAGATAGCCAATATACTTTCAAAGTATCCAACACAGTCGGCAGATTTAAACACACTATGGTCTAACACAGGAACACAATTAGGCATAGAACAACAGGCTAGAGTTATGGGATATAACACATTACCCTCACCTAGACTTACTATTAATTCATATCCAAATGTCATATATAGTTTTGTAGATACTATTACTTCTAAGTTTGCAGCCGACACATTCCCAAATATGGCAGCACAAACATTGGAAGCTATAAGTGATGTATCCAATGTTACTGGACAAAGTATTATAGGACTAATGAGATCCTCAAGAAATCAAACAAGATTGAATATTGCAGGCATACCATTGGATGACAACATATCAGCTACTATACCACCCGAACAACAATTTGAATGGATTGGTAATGGTGTACTAGCAAATTCTGCACCTGCATACCCCAATAATGCATTGGGTTATGTTAACACTACTACTCAAAAGTATATTATAAATAATCAACCAATGAGTACAGGCATGTCAGTTGTACCCGGAAGTCTAGCGGGATCACCTTATCAAAACTTGATACCAAAACAACTAATTCCGGTTGTTGCATCAAGTACATTACCAACTTCACAATATACAGTACCACAAGCTATTGACAATGTAGTACTATGTAATTGTGACTGTTGGGTACAGTGACCAAAACTGTTGGTCACAAATTAACTTTGTAGTATACTGCTACGAAGAAAGGAAATTATGATTTTATCGTTAAAAAATAAAATAATACTATTCTCCATGATGTTTTTTACAATCATGGCTTTTCCTTTGCCAACTCAACCAATGAATACTAATGTATTACCTACCGCCATTAACTTAACAAAATCTCAGTTAAGACAATTGGCATGCATGGCAAAGAATATATATTATGAAGCTGGTTCAGAAATTCGTTCTGGACAAGCGGCAATTGCAAGAGTTGTATTGAATAGAGTCAACCAAGGTTTTGCTGAAACCCCGTGCAAAGTTATCTATCAAAAAACACTGGTAAAACAAAATACAGTATGTCAGTTTAGTTGGGTATGTGCTAATGCAATTGATCCAAATAAAGACAGTTTAAAGTATAAGCAAGCTGAAGCTGTGGCATATGAAGTTATGATTATGGGAATGTATAAGAATGTTATTCCAAAGACAGCATTGTTCTTCCACTCAATATACATTGATCCATTATGGCCATATAAGCAAGTAGCTAAAATTGGTAACCATGTTTTCTATTCTAATACAAGGTCAAAATAATATGTTACTTAGTAAAAGTCCAGAACGAGGATCGTTTAGTATTGAAAATCAACTCAAGGCAGTTGAAGAGGGTAGAAAAACCGCCGAAGAGGCTGAGGATATGATTGATTTTTACAAAAGTCATGCCCAACAGAAAGCAGAGTTAGAAGCATCAATCGAATGGCAGACCGACAACATGGAGTACGATTTGCGATCCACTCAGTGGATTCTTGATAAAGTAAAAGGTGATGATACTTATGCACAGCACTTGTATGCGGCATTGTGCAATAATGACTTTACTAAGAATGATGTTTGGCCACTATTAACTGAGAAACGTTGGAGCTGTAGTTGGCGTCATGCCGGTGGTATCATCGCTGATATGCGTGAACAAGGTGACTACATAGATTGGTATTGCAGTGGTATCAAGAATAGTGAAGACATGGAAGACGAACAATTCCATCAACTGACCAAAGAAGATCAGGAACATTATTTGAAAATAAAATCATATGTAGGTGAGAGTCATGTAACTGAAGAAATAAAACAAGATTTGTTAAGATTAGGATGGATAGTGATAAGTAATTCAGAGGACCTAATATAATGAGTGAACCAACTATCACCGAAGACAAAACAGTACAATTATCTAATTTATTTGAAAAATTAAAACCAAATTTAGTTGGCACGGAAACTAGAGTAGGTACATTAGCAGTATACAAAAACGATGTTGTAATTAGTTATGCATTACGCTTATATGGTGAATATTGCCATGCTGAAGTAGAAATCATGTCTAATTTTTTAGACAAAGATTCTCTTTATATTGATGTTGGTACAAATATTGGTTATCATATATTAGGTGTACACAAGAATACGAATTGTAAATGTTTGGGTTTTGAACCGCACCCAAAGCATTTTGCAGTAGCATCATATAATTGTCAAAACTACAATGATATTGCATTAATTAATGCTGCCATAAGTGATACCTCTGATGATATTACACTAACAGACTTTGATGAAACTGTAATACAAAATTACGGTGAAGTAAAAATTCCAGACAATGATGAACTACCAACTATAACAACTCCTTCTATTGTATTAGATAATCTTAGTTTATCCGGATGCACATTGATTAAGATTGATGTAGAGGGTAATGAGATGAGAGTACTGCGTGGTGCTGAAAAGACAATTGACAAATTTAAACCCGTCATACTTTATGAAGCAATGGATGTAGATGTATGGGCTGAATGTGTTAGTTTCATGAAGCAAAAGGGTTATAAGCAATATTGGGTTATTAGTAAAACTGATCCATTGACTGATACATTTAAACCAAGGACAGAGATAAAACCGTTTGGCGATTCATCAGTACCAAATGTATTATGCATTCCTGAAGAAGTTACTCAACCTAAAAATCTAGTACCTGTGGTTGAGGGAGAGTATGCAATTGAGTGTATAGAACGGTATAAAAATTATAGATTGATATTTTAATATATGGCAAACTTAAAACATATAGGAACTGGAAGAAAATTGCTTGAACAATTTGTAGAAAAGAATGGTTCAAAATTAACAACTTGGAATAGACCAGAAAACACCAGAACATCACAACTACAAAATCCTACATCTGCTTCACCATCAAAGAACATTATTCCTAAACAAAACAAATAAGGTATCAAAGTGAGTACTGATCAAGACAAATTTAAACATAGTAAGCGACTACAACAGGATGAAAATGCTATTAAAAAGCAATTAAAGATTGCTAAACAACACAACATTCCTGGATACAAAAGTCGTGATGAAAAAGAACCACATAGACTAGCAAAGCATCATGCTATGGATTGCGGTAATCCAGAATGTTATCTATGCGGTAATCCTCGTAAGACTCATAAAGATAAATTAACTGCACAGGAAAAAAGAATATTCCAAGATACAGAAAAGCTTTCTGATAGACACAGTAATGGACTAGGCACACAGGAAGATTGACCAAAACATATAGATAAATATGATTGAGTAGTATATACTCACAGACACACAAGGAGAAAATTATGTCACAAACAATGCAAAACTTGCAAGATGCGTTCGCCGGTGAGAGTCAAGCACATACCAAGTATCGCTATTTTGCTAAAATTGCTAGAGAAGAAGGGTATGAAGAAATTGCAAAACATTTTGAACATACCGCAGACCAAGAGTTACTACATTCTTGGGGTCACTTAGAGCTAATGATAAAAAAGCCAACAACACAAGAATGCTTGCAAATGGCAATTGATGGTGAAACATACGAGTTCACTACCATGTATCCAAACTTCAAACAAACAGCAGAATTTGAAGGTAATTTGGTTTTTGCTAACGAAGCTAATATGCAAATTGCAGAAAGCAAAGAACATGCATCTCAGTTCAAAGAACTATTAACCAAAGCTGAAAAACGATTCTCTGCACTATCTAAAATAGAAAAGCGCCATGCAGAAGCATATCAAAGTAAGTTGGATGAACTAAACCAAGTGGAGGCACGATAATGGATTATATTTGTATCGTATGTGGTCATGTACATGACGAAGAAACAGAAGGCAAGTGGGACGAATTGCCAGAGAATTTTGAATGCCCTGAATGCGGTTGCGGAAAAGAAGATTACGAAGCAATGGCATAAAGCATGATAAATCATGATGCATTTTCTAATGGTCAGATTGCTAGTAAATTATGGTTATGTGAAGAATTAGAAAATCTAAATTGGTCAAGCCATATCACTCATATTTACGGTGGGTGGTATGGCATTACCGCATTCTTGTTACTATCTAGAGGTAAGTTTCAAGTCAACAACATTAAAAGTTTTGACATTGATCCAGAATGTGAATCAATCGCAGATATGATTAACAACAACTGGGTGTTTCAAAATTGGAAATTTAAAGCATATACCAAAGATTGTAATACACCATTCGATGGTGATTATGACCTAATCATCAATACATCAACTGAACACTTTGAAACACTAGATTGGTTTAATTTTATCCCAAATGGTACTAGAGTTATATTGCAGGGTAATAACATGCCACATGATGATCATCATGTACATTCAAAATCATTGAGTGAGTTCATGGCAACATATCCATTGTCTAAAATTAATTATACTGGTAAGAAAGATTTTCAGTATGATACATGGGGATTCACTAGATACATGGTTATTGGCATTAAATAGTGCTATGATAAAAGAAATTGACACTATTGACATAACCGATATACTATCTAAATATCAAGAATTGGAAAAAGATATCGTATGGTATGAAACCATGGATAAGCAAGTAAAAATAAATGACAATTTAAAAAGACAAACAAGCTTGCAGTATAAGGATGACGAAGATCCTTGGAGTAGTGCAGTTGGCAAATCGCGTGGTAATGAAAAATTATACAATAACATCAATCCCTATTTTAAAGATACCATATTTGAAGAATTGATTAACAAGTATCAATTGACAAGAACAAGATTAATGTGGGTTCCACCATACTCATGTTATAGTATGCATAGAGATATGGAATATAGAATTCACATACCGTTAATCACTAATGTTAACTGTTATTTTGTATTTAAAAAGGGCATAATAGAACATCTACCATGTGGTGGTGTTTATCTAGTAAACACAAAGGAAGAACATACTTTTATGAATTGTTCAAACTACCATAGATTACATTTTATGGGAGTGATATGATAAAACTAGTATTATCAACTCCTAGATCAGGAAGCACACATTACACTGAAACACTCAGAAAGACCGTTGGGTATAATGCTGAGGTTATTGTTTTACAAGAGTGGATGTTAAAATTATTTAATGATCGTTATGTATTAGAACACGAAGAATATACATTATCAGTAGATGGCTATGTTGATGGTTCCTATTATTTAAAGTTTAATGATGATGACACTGTTAATAGAGAATATAGTAAACGAAGATTTGATATTGAAACAGAATTTGATATATTTTGCAAGTTCTTAGAAACTTCTAAGATGGATTTTCTTATACACGAACACATTCATAGATTACCAGTTGAATGGATTAATAGATTAATTAGTCTGTCGGACGAAGTTCACTATATAACTAGAAATATAAAAGAACAGATTTCTAGTTATGCTATAGCAGTTTACACTGGAGTTTACATATATGCTGCCGGTAGAAAATATTGCTTAGGTGACATCACTCATATGACAGAATCAGATAATGAAAGATTTGAATATTCTATTGTTGATCCTATAATCATGAATCAATTTAAAGATGAAGTTGAGGCATCACATGTTAAGGCTAAAGAATTAAATTTGTCAATCATCAAGTATGAAGATTTGCCAACAATAAATTCTGCATGTCAAAAAAAGTTTCCTAGTAGCTACGACCGCTTGTGCGACACGGACAAACAACTAATAGATAAAATATGTTCACCTCTTTAAATCACACTATTGTTTCGTCAGATGAATTCCTTTCTCTCTATATGGATAAGTATAAAAGATCAATTGCTAGACTAGATAGCAAATATCCAAATCGTGATCAAAACTACTTAGAAGAATTTAAGGATTCGCCAGCAAGTATTTGGAAAAAACTTGCTGAACCGGACGCTTATATAAGTATGGTCTTTGATAAAGATGATGAAATTATAGCACTCAGTCTGACTTATGGGTATAATGAAGATACATGTATTTTAGGTGCTAGGAGTTTTGTTGTCCTTGATAGCGGATATGAATCAGTTGGATTGCTTAGTTCATTCTGTATTCCTGAACAAATGTTGATGCAACGCAAGAAATATAAGTTTGGGATGACTACTTTCAATATAAATAGCTATACAGATAGATTGTGGAAAGCGCATTGTAGGACATTTGCAAAAAATTGGAATAAACATCAAATTACTGTAAAGACTATTTTCCCTGATTATGACTATCCAAGAACATATCCACAACCTACAACAAAGATTATTAACTATGTTGAACAAAGATATTCATTAGTAGAGCTATGACATACATAAAAATTTTACAAGATTTGCCAAAGGTTACACCAAACTTTAACTTTACCACTAAACCTGGCCAGGCATTTACAAATTGTAAAATAGACGATGAGACATATGACATAGTAAATGATTGGTTAAAATCAAAAGGTCTATTACTAGGGCATTTTAGTTCATTGGTATATCCTACTGGTGGAAGTTCACCATTGCATGTTGATTTTAGAAATGTCACTGATTTTCCTAAGGTAAATTGGATATATGGTGGAGGAACGATGAGAGTATTTGAATCTGCTGAAAAATTAACGCCAACCGAACATATGAGAACTGATTTGAATTTACCATATGAATATTATGATAGCTATAATGGTATGCAAGAAGTTGAATCGTTCACAGGCGGAGGCACACTTATGGTCAATGCTGCCACCCCACATGATGTTGTTAACATTGATGAGCCACGCTATTGCTTTAGCTTAACACCATTGAAAAGAAGAGGTCGCTTTTTTTCTTGGGCTGAAGCTACCGAGATTTTTACCTAAATTTCAATGATATACTATAAAATAATCAATGACTTATCAGTAGATTTTAGTCAGTATAAAGACTTTCCGATAGAAGATCAGGTAAAAATTTATCAAATACCTCTACCTGATAACATTGCTATTTGGGCCGACTCCTTAGGTTTAACTATTCCTGTATGCGAGTTATTTGTGACACCTCCCGGACTACACACAGGCACATACCTGCACATTGATGGTGACGGTACACAAGGCGATGTTCCTAAATTTAACTGGGCAACAGGCGTAGGTGAAATGGTTTGGATGCAACCAAAGAGAGACAATATCAAAACAATTAAGTTTGCAACTGAACACGGCAATCAATACCTCAGAATGGCAAAGTCTAGTTGCATAGAAGTTGCTAGAACAGTTGTTCAGAATAAAACTACATTGATCAACGCCAGTGTTCCTCACTTGGTTGACTATACCGGTGATGTGCCTAGATACTGTGTGAGCATCACTTGTTTTTACAACGGTGTCAGACCAACCTTCGATAAGGTGCTAGAATTGATCGGTAACCAACAAGGTGTTGACATTAATTCCTAACTATGTTACACTTCAGCATGGGTTGAGAAATTGACTCAACAAGAATTTTTGTGTTTTGGGAACATTGTTGAAAAAATTGTTGACAATAATTGGAGACAGTGCTACAATACATACATGAATTGCGGAAAGGCATAAAAAACAGTGCTTATTTGCAGAAATTTTTAACCAGGACTAAATAACTTTACTATGAAAAACTTTACTTGTCAATCGCTAAAACATACGGGTCAGTGGCAGATAGCCTCTCAGACACCAGTGTTAGCCTTTGCGGGTAATATGTCTGCACCGAGTATTCGCACATCATATAATGATGAGGGATTACCAGGGAGTTTCATAGAAGGAGAACGATACTAAAGTATCAACTCTAAAAAGATTATGAAACCCCTGGGAAACTAAAAAGTTCTCAGGGGTTTTTGTTTATGTGTCTCTAAAATACAACAAAGGAATTTGACAGTAAATGAAAAGTGTAATAGAATCGGGTTCTTCTGAAAAAAAGAATGATTGGTTTACTGATCATGTTTTGTCAAAAGAACAGTTTGCACAGTTGTTAGCTAATAAGTTACAACGAGCAAAAGTCTATCAGATACTATATAAGGTAAAATGATAGGCAGCGTGAATAGGCAACGAGAGCCGTAATACAGCGCAAAATGTATAGAATGGGCGGACAGTAGGATGAAGTCTGTGGCGATAACGCAGATTGTAAAATCACTGGGTAGGGTATCAACCCTATCATGTCGTGTAATAATACACGGCATTCTAAAACATACTTTGCGAACAATGGCCCCGATTGCGGCCTAAGTAACTTAGTGTGTTTTAGAATGTAATTTTATTCCGTAGAATTCGAGCATGGTGCACGGACTTAACTGTTAATCAATGACTAGCTGGGATCGTTACCCAGATACGGAGCCAAACAATTTATACCGTAGAGTCCACCTGGGGGTGATACTTGACTGTCTATCAAGATGCGGCGGGTCCGATTCCCGTCTACGGTGCCAGTTTATGTTGGGGTGTCGCCTAGTCTGGCCTAAGGCAACGGTCTTTGAAATCGTGATCACTGGTTCGAATCCAGTCACCTCTGCCAAATTAAAATTGCATTTTCCAGCCTAGCTCCATGTTGTGCATACTTGCACCTCCATGTGATACTAGTCTAAATGTAAAATAATAAGTGCGATATTCGTCCGGTAGAGCATCGGCAATTAAGTGATTAGTTGCTAGTAAAGCAATACAATATAAGTCAACTTTACCAACACTAGGATGATGACCTAATATAAAATTAGTTTCATATATTCCGGTTGAAAAGTTATTTCTTGCGGCATATCTTGTTGTACTCCAGTCAGCTACGATGGCTATTTGACTGGCTATATACAATTTTTCATCGTCACTGGACCATTCACCTGCGTTTGCTAATGTAGAGATCGCACAAAGAATGGCAAGAAATAGTTTTTTCATTTTAATATTTAGCGTGGTTAGTTTAACGGTAAAATCAGACGTTGCCAACGTTTAGTCAAGGGTTCGACTCCCTTACCCCGCACCAATTTTATCTCTGTAAAGCGTTATCAGGCAGCGTACTCGGTTTGGGGCCGAGTGGTCTAGGTTCGAATCCTAGTACGGAGACCAATATACACACCGTGAGGCAGCTGGAGTGGCCGATAGTCCTTCAAACTATTGAGATGGGATCAAAACCCATACGGTGTACCAACAATTTAATGGAGCCCTTCCCCGCTTGCGGTCTGTAAAATCGTAGCCATGATAAGGTGGGTGGTTGGCAAGAGGTTCGATTCCTTAGGGTTCCACCAAATAATTTAATGGGGGCAGTAGCGGGCTACGGGTGATCCTTGCAAGATTGCTGACTAGAAGGGTTCAACTCCCTCGGCTTCCACCAGTTTTAGGATCAGTTCAGCAAACTTTAATCCAAGCAGACTGTCGTGGGTTCGAATCCCACCTTAATTGTAGCTCAGTGGTAGAGCATCCGCCAATAAAAGTGATCCTGTTTTATATGCTCTATTAGTTCACGTGGTAGAATAACGGTTTTGTAGTCCGTAGAAGGCAGTTCAAGTCTGTCATGGAGCACCAAATTTATACTCAGTTCGTCTATCGGTAAGGACGACAGCCTTTCAAGTTGTAAAGACGGGTTCGATTCCCGTACTGAGTACCAAAATTTAATACCGCGTTAGTATAGTGGAAAATACACAAGTCTACGAAACTTGGAACGTCTGTTCAACTCAGGCACGCGGTACCAAATAATTGATTTCTACATTATTATGCTAAATACTAATGTAGAGGTTCAATTATGAAAATATGCCCAAAATGTCAAACACTGCATGAAAAACCTGGAATATTTTGTTCTAGGAAGTGTGCTAATGCTAGAGTTTTTACAAAGGAAACCAATCTGAAAAGGGGTGCTTCCGTAAAAGCGACCGCCGCAAAAATGGATAAAGCATTAGTCGGTGAGGCAGTTAAACGAGGTAGTAAATATCAAGGTCCTTATTGTAAGTTGACACCTAGAAAATGCACAGCGTGTGGTGTAGATTACTTAGCATCAAGGGATAAACCGCAATATACTACATGTTCAGAAGAATGTTTTCTCTTTATAAAAAGAAAAAATAGAGCCGGAAACAAAACTGTATACAATAATGAAATGTATGATTCCTCTTGGGAAGCCAATCTTGCTCAGTGGTTTGACCACAACAATATTCAATATATAAGACCTAAGAAATCTATCAAGTGGGAAGATAGTACTGGTAAGTCAAGAAAATATTTTCCTGACTTTTATCTACCTGAGGTAGACTTATATGTTGATCCAAAAAATAAGTTCTGTATTAAGGATCAACAAGAAAAACTTGACAAAGTGACGCTGCTCGTTAATCTGATATATGGAGAAGTTCATCTATTGAAAGAAACTATTACTAAGATAATGAACACCAAACATAAAGGAGAATATTATGAAAATTACATATTTTGAAAACATGAGAAACAAAGAGAAATTCTTCTGCAAAGATTTGAAAGATATTCAGATGATCGATGGAGTAGAGTATCTTAGAGTGTTTAGGTTTGAAAATAAGCGTGAGTGTCTTGTTAAGAAGGACTCGCTACGCAAAACAGTAGAACCTAAAAAGATTTGACAATAAATCGTAGTGGTGTTACACTACAAACTTAACGAAAAGGAAACGACATGAAACCGACAGGTAAACGATAGTGTCGCTCTAGATCCCGTATTGGTCTAGGGATGGCACGTAAAAGAAAATTCTAATACTGCTTATCCCTCACAAACATTAAGGTGATGTAACCGGCTCTTAACCGGTAAAACACGGATCGTTACCGTGGTGTGGGACCATATTATGGGGCAGACACCGAAGTGGCTGCGGTACCAGACTTTTAATCTGGCGAGAGAAATCTCCTTGTGGGTTCGAACCCCACCTGCCTCACCAATAATTTTAGTAATTCGTTTATTTTAGAACCAGCTTGATATTCATCATAAGAAATTCTAAAAACATTTAAGTTTAGATTAGTAGCGATGTATTCATCACGAAGTTTGTCTGCTTCTTTGTGTTTAGGTTTTTCGTGCTGTTTCCCGTCAAGTTCAACTATAAGATTTATTTCGGGAAAGTAGAAATCCACGAAATACCATTTCTGTGTAATATGATTTTTAATAGTGTATTCAGTTTCATATTTTAGAGAAATGTTATTATCCAACAACCAAGTTTCAAATGATTCTTCGAGATAAGATCTTTTATCTCTGCGATAATTACTTCTTCTGTTTTGTTTGATTCTATCGGACATGTTGTTTGATAACAGCACTGACTTGCATTTAGAAGAACAAGTTTTAACAATTTTGTTTTGTATGACAGAGTTGCATATACAACAATACGATAGTCTGCTAAACATCTGTTTTGATTTGGTGTAAGGATTTTCTAGATTAAACTTTTTAACACTATCTGAAATCTTTTGTTTCACAGTAGCATCTAGAGCAACACCTTTTCGATCCTTGTTGTAAAAACTTGCCGAACAGGATGTTGAACAGAATTTATTATGACGCTGATCGTATGTAAGAGAGACATCGCACTGTTTGCATTTGTTAGGATTTTCTAAATATTGATTTTGAATTTGCTGTGCATTTTGTTTAGCAATTTCAGAACCTAATAATCCACCAGCAAGACGATTTTTACGATTTCTTACTCGTCCTTCTTCTGTATGAGAAATGAGATAATGAGAATGAATACCTTTTGAGGTTTTTGGTTGTTTGCAGACTATGCAAGAACATGTAAATGTTGTATAATTAGGCATACACTTATTTATGCATCAACTCATAAAACCCCTACCATATAAAAACACATTCGAATTCATAATACTTCGGTACGGGGAGGTAATGCGTCTCCGGGAGTGTGTTTCTATATGGTATGTAATGGCAGAAATGCGACCTAGAAGCGAGTGGACAAACGTGACTGTGGGCCACTAAGGTAGTCAACATTACAAACCATATAAAAACACATTCGCTTATATTTTAACGGCTTGCAAGGCACGGGCGTATAAGAATATTGAGTGTGTTTCTATATGGTATCATAAATACTACATGATAGTTCAATCAATACACAATACAATAGATGCGGTTAATCACAAGCATCGCACCACTGTGTATACAACACTTGAAGATCCTGTTTCTCACAAAAAAGTTACAGAGGTCGTACAATACCTTTATGATGAGACTGGGAAAGTAGAACCCACTAATACTAAAGGTCGTCATGTAGATACAAAAATATAATTGCCCCTGTGGACAAATTGGTAAAGTCGCCTCTCTCAAACAGAGGAGTATGATATGTCAGTTCAAATCTGACCGGGGGTACCAGCTTTAGGATGCTAACAGCAAATTTTTATACATTTGACTTTTAATCAAAACCGTAAAAATGCATCCTGTTTTATATTCCTCTATAGCTCAATGGTAGAGCATTTGACCGATAATCGAAAGACCCAGGATCGTAACCTGGTGGAGGAACCAGTTTTGGGATAGACGGTAAGATTGAGTCCCCAGTAATCTAGCACAGTTTTGGTCGGCTGTGTGACACCGCACACGATTACAAGGTAGTATAAACTCTCTTATTCGAGACAATCTAGTGAGGCTTGCTAACAACAAGATAGTTAGGCTCCCGCCTTATAATGCAACTTTAGCTGATGTGGTCATAGCGCCGGTTTGAAGCACCGGTGAACCAGGTTCGATCCCTGGAGGTTGCACCAAACAAATGGAAAGTAATGCAGTCGGGATGGTCCGGCGACTAGTCTTGAAAACTAGGTTCTCATGAAGAATGGGATGGGGTTCGACTCCTCTGCTTTCCTCCAAACAATTTTATGGTGTCACTAGTGTAGAGGTTCGCACCCTAGTCTGTGAAACTGGTAGTACGGGATCGTTCCCCGTGTGACACCCCAAGCATATGGATGTATAGCACAGCGGTAGTGCATCTCCTTCATACGGAGCAGGTCAGTAGTTCGAATCTACTTACATCCACCAAATAAATAACTCAGAAAATAAGCACTTTCTTGATCTGTAAGATAAATAATACAAAGAGGTATTGTATGTCTTCCAAATATCAAATAATGTGCTCTTGTATCAAGTGTAAACAAGAAACAACAACAAGTCAACTATCCAGAAGTCATGGAGAAAAATGTCCCGGGATAAAGACACAAGTGCAATTTCCTGGCAACTTCGGAAGAACAGCTTGGAATAAAGGTTTAACTGCCGAAGCTGATACTAGAGTTAGTGTTATGGCTAAATCAATATCAAAGACTGCGACCTCCAACCCGAGGTATCTCACTGATGAACAAAAGGCTCATCTATCAGTGATTGCTAAAGATAAAGGTCTGGGTGGATATCAGCCAAATGCAGGAAGAAGCAAGAAGTTTCATGTATTAGATTCGTTTGGTAAGGAAGTTTGTCTACAAAGTACATTTGAATTAAAATGTAGTGTATTACTGAATGAGTTAGGAATACAGTGGATTAGACCGCCAGCATTAAAGTATGATGGTAGGAATTATTTCGCAGATTTTTATCTTCCGGAATACGACTTGTATCTAGATCCAAAAAATTCGTACAAAGCAAAACTTGATACGACCAAGATAGAAAAAGTAAAAGAACAAAACACAGTCAGAGTCATTGTTTTATTGGAACATGAATTGACACATGAATTCATAAAAAGCCTTTGTAGTTAAACGGTATAACGTCCGCTTGATAAGCGGTTATCACAAGTTCGATTCTTGTCGAAGGCACCAAGTTGTGTTGCAACTGATTTGAGGAACTTGCGTTCAAGCCTCAATGAGAATGACAAAAACACGCAGCCAAATTTGTTGGGGGTTAGTTAAATGGTATAACCGCGGATTTTGATTCCGCTGTCATAGGTTCGATTCCTATACCCTCTGCCAGTTTTAGGATAGCCACAGCAAACAATAATGTGATTGGTTCACAATTTCTCTGAAAAAGAAACTTAACGGTTCGAATCCGTAAACTTGCTATCCTGTTATATATGCCGCTGTCGTCTAATGGTAGGACGCTTATAAAAGGTTATCCTGTAAAGGATACAGTCAGCAACATCAAACTCCATTCTAAGGAAGTTATCTTGGTTCGAATCCAAGCAGCGGCACCAAATAATTCGGATGATTATTTCAGCGGTAGAATAACTCCGTGACATGGAGTAGGTCGCAAGTTCGATCCTTGCATCATCCACCAGATTATTTAAATAGTCTAATTTTTTCAGATGTCCAGTATAATGCATTTTGGAACGGGTGGAACATCTAATGGGGTATATAATATGTCTAACGGAGTCATTCAGTATTTAATCTATAAAAGAACAAGCTAAAAATAACTCGCATAAATATTCGCATGTTAGTACAAATTCTAGGAGAGGTGCCAGACGAAATTTTCATGCCGGCACTAAATGAAATATCAACGATAGATTGGTCAAGTATAAATGATCTGTCGAGAAATAGTAAAGTATTTAATACTAGTACATCAATACACCTTCGTAGTCATAAAATAGATATTAATAACCCACCTAAAGAACTAAAAGATTATTGTAAAATAATAGATTGCGTAGATAAGCAAGTATCTGCGTTCCCATCATCGTATAATTTAGCTAAATGGATATTTGAAAAAGTAAACGGCAAGCGAATGGGTAGGATTATGATAGTGAGGTTAGAGGAAAAGAGTACTATAGGTTTACACATTGATCCTTTTGAATACTTTGAAGTATATTCAAGATTTCATGTACCTTTAAAAACCAATGAACAGGTATTGTTTAGTGGTGGAGATCATGTGTATGAACATATGCCCTACAAAATGTTAAGCAGACTGAACAACAGAAAGCCGCATATGTTAGAAAATAATGGTACTGAGTATAGAATTCACTTAATAGTTGATGTTGAAATTGAAGGTCAAAATCAGATATTTTGATTAATGAAATTTTCATCAGACATATGATCTATATTAATTCTATGAAATTTTCGTTCATTGCCTTCTTCTTCATTGAATTGTAATGCAGTGCGTCCGTGAATGAATGAATAGTTATCATAAATTGCTATATCATATGTCTCCCAAACATGTTCTATATACAGTTCAGGGAATTGTAACAAGTAATCGATGTATGTTTGTATTAAACTGCAATCAGCTTGTTCAACTCCATCGATATATACTTTTTTAATCCAAGCACCAGAGTGTCCTGGTCTTACATAATAATTGAGTCTTAAAGATTTTTTCCTAGTAACTGGATGTACTTTAATAAAATCAAATAATTTTTCATCAGTACCAGGTGAATACCAACTTTGTTGTAACACAGTGATACGATGTGATAAATCTTTTAGTTCATCACTAAGGTAATCAATTCCGTCCTCAATATTGAGCCAAAATGTATGTCCTGAGTTAGATGCATTAGGGTTTTTAACAATCCATAATGCTCTATGTGGGAAGCAATGGTCTATATCAGCATTAGGAATATCAGCATGCCATGGCATTATGTCAGATGGAATCTTTTTAGTGCTAATTATGATATTGCTAAATGAGGTTATTACAAATTTTTTATTGTTTTCAGTTAATATATCACTGCGTTCATGACTATAAGCATAGTTTTTTTGTTCCCAAGGTTTACCAAAATAATACGCAAATTTTGCATAGTCTAATTCAGTAAAGGTCATTTTTTTAAAAACTAATAATTTTTTTTCATACAATAACTCACGCATATGTGACTTATCCTGTTTGAAGAAATCCATTGGGTCTTCAAATTCAATCTTTGCACCCCATGTTTCATTTATATCAGTAATGTTCATAAAAATATTTATCGTATCCAAAGATGATGTACATTAAATACACTGGTACAAATTCACTATTTGACAATTAAACATTTTTAACATATAATAAACAACGGGTCGTTAACTCAGTGGACAGAGTACTTGGCTTCGAACCAAGGAGTCAGGGGTTCAAATCCTCTACGACCCACCAACAAGGCATTAAATAATGTAGACAGTAACACAAAGGAGTTTGTCGTGTCAGTATTAGCACTAGATATTTCAGGAGTTCCCCGGCAGTGGATCTCATACGATGACGCAATTAGTTACCACGCAACTAACAGTGTTGCCTGGTCAATGGGTGAAGTTGTGGCTAAGTATAGAGGCGGAATCCAACACGATGGAACTGAAAGCTACCTAGAATCACCGTCAATCATTGCGATTAAAGGACATAGCTTTAACCCACATAAGCATTCAACTGTTGCATTGACTAACAGAACATTGTTCGGTCGTGACCGTTATGTATGTGCATACTGTGGTGGTCACTTCCCTAATCATAATCATTTAAGTCGTGACCACATTGTGCCTAAGTTCTTAGGTGGTGAAAACACTTGGATGAATGTGGTAACCGCATGTAAGGAATGTAACAGCAAGAAGGGCCATAAGACTCTCAAAGAAGCACATATGGAACTATTGTATGCACCTTATGCACCTAACCACTATGAAAACATGATTCTGCAACATAGAACAATCCTTGCAGATCAGATGGAATACTTGCTTGCTGGTGTACCTAAGCATTCAAGGATTTTGTTGTCATAGATAGATATCATGGCAGGAGTTGACAAAAAAGTTTTGTTGTGATATACTTCAATTAAATAACAATACATATTCCTCGATAGCTCAGTTGGTAGAGCCCAGCACTGTTAATGCTGTTGTCCCTGGTTCGAGCCCAGGTCGAGGAGCCAAATTTTCGCCCTACTAGTACAATGGTAGTACACTGGTTTTGTAATCCTGTGATGGCAGTTCGATTCTGTCGTGGGGCACCAATTTAATGCTATTTTTAGAGTTGAGGACTAAATACTCTTGCATGAGAAAGTTCGACTATGAAAATGAGCAAATCACAATCAGGTAAATTAGGAGCAGAAATTTCTGCAATAATTACAGCACAAAAAAAGCAAGCAAATATAGAAGCATATATGATTGACCCAAAGAAATGCGGGAATTGTGATGCAATCATTAATTATGAAGGCAGATATAAAAAATTCTGTAATTCATCTTGCTCTGCATCACACAACAATACAAAAAGATTAACCGTTTCAACTAACAGTTGTACGCAATGTAGTAAGATAATTGGAAAGAATAGTAAATATTGTTCAGTCCGTTGTCAGAAGGATTTTGAATCAGCAGAAACTATCAGAAAATGGATTGCAAGAGAACCGATAACAGGATTATCTGCGGTCCGCCGATACATTAAAGAACAGCAGAATGGTAAATGTGCAGAGTGTGGTATTGCTGACTGGAATGGAAAAGATATAACACTGGAGCTTGAACATAAAGATGGTAACAGTGATAATAACAATCCTGAAAATTTATGTTTATTGTGCCCAAATTGCCATAGCCAAACCCCAACCTACAAAGCAAAAAATAAAGGTAAGGGTAGACATTCTCGCCGAGAGCGATACAAAAACGGTAAAAGCTATTGACAACAAATCAACAACCCTCTATAATAGAGACAACTTAGAAATATATCTGGCGTTCTTCTAACGGATAAGAAAGTGGTCTTCTAAACCATCAATAGGGGTTCGATTCCCTTACGCCGGACCAAATTAAAACACACTACTCGCAGGACAGCCGAATCTGTCTGTAACTTCTAGTCGTAACTAAGCGTGAGAACTTGGGAAGTGCGATTCTCATAGTGTGTTTTAATTTGGTTCTGTTGTAAAAATACAACGAGAAAAATTTTGACAATAAATCGTATTGGTGATACAATACATGTATTGAAAGTGATAAAGCAATCTTGCTTAATCACTAGGTTCTTTAAAAATTTGTAGTGTAGTTTAGGCTGATGAACGGCAATTTGCCAGCAGTCTGAAACTTGACCTTAACGCCATTACTTTGCCGGGTAACCGTTGAGAGTTGTATTCGTCTAGAGGCAGGACACCGTCCGTAATAGGGACGGAAACATGGATATCGTTATTCCATATACATTTATCAAGCGTCAGCCTAAACTACATTACAAAAAGGTTGACAATAATTCGTTGCTGTGATACAATCATAGCATGAGTTGAGAAATCAACAATGTTCTTTAAAAATTTTACATTTCATATAGACCCTGTTAAGTTCAGGGTTCTATATGTAAACATATTAACAGGGTTACCCACTCCGTTAGGCTAAACGTGACTGTCTGTTATCGGGTCACTAGTAGGCATGAAACAGGGAACTAGAGGATAGGTTGAGGCGACACCAAAGCCAATAGCACTGAAGGGCTAGGGATCTCCCGGAGTAGCGACGGATTAAACAGTGGGGTGTAATGAGAGTAAGTCAAATGTAGCAAGTGGTGTTGCTGTTTGCTGTTCTTCCCTTTTATTGTGTTTACATATAGTGTAAAACTATTATTAAGTGTTATCATGGGTATCGTGTATGGACGCATACACTATGCGGGCCTAACTAGCGAGGGACAGGTCCTGATATAACTGCTTAGTCGCTATGGGATGGAAGCACCAGACCCCTAAATAGAGCAGATAGCACTTAATAATATTTTTATGGAGCCATCGTCTATCGGTTAGGACATCAGGTTTTCATCCTGAGAAGCGGGGTTCGATTCCCCGTGGCTCTTCCAAGTTTCGCATAGTTCAATACTAGATTAGAACGACACTGAGGTACCTTGGTGTAGATATCGGAGTACTGTTCCGATTGCGTAAAAGTTATGGAGACAGAAACTTATCACTTGCTTCCCCGTACTAAGGTAAGTTGCAAAGATAAGCGGATAACGTGGACGGTGTATGGGTCATGCCTGTACATAGGCGGTCTCCACCAAGATCAACAATGAAGGATGTTTAAGACGGCTTGTAAACTTCATTGGATTCAGATACAGATTGCCGTTAATTTCTGAATCAAATTTTTTATGTGGTAAGTCTGGAGACAGGTTATTTGACTGTATGCGTAGCAGGATTGCAAACCCGAGGGGCATATGGCGATGGGAAGTGATATCACCCGTTTGTAAAAACAAATGACTGGTTGGGTTCAACTCCCAATTACTACACCAAGATATTTAAAGTTTTTGAAAATTCGCAGAAACGCTATAAGGAAGTAACAGGTAGAACCTATCCTTGGCAAGTAACGAATTTTCATATGGAGATGTAGGAAAATTGGTAACCCCAGTGGACTGTAAATCCACCGCCTTATGGCACTACTGGTTCGACTCCAGTCGTCTCCACCATAATGTAAGATAGTTGCTATCGCGTCCTGCAGGTAAGTTAGCAACCGTATCATCACGGACGGGCGTATATGCCGTGTAAGAAATGCGACTCAGAATTTTATGCACCGTTAGCTCAGTTTGGCCTAAGGCGCCGCCCTGTCACGGCGGAGATCAGGGGTTCGAATCCCCTACGGTGCGCCAAGTTTATAAGAACAATAAAATCTAATAATTTTTCTAAAACTAAATATCGTTATGTATAATATAACATTACCTATTAGTAACAAAAAAATCTATTGGCAAGACTATGAAAAATTATCGTTAATAGCAAAACTGCAAACAGGTCCTCAACATTGGCGTGAGATCAATACAGTAGAGTTATCATTGAAAAAAATAGAAAATCTTGCATGGTGGAATTGGGAAAGAACATCAAAATATTTAAATGTTCAAGAATTAAAAAAAGTAATTGATGTAGGTAGTGGTATAGCTACCTTTGATTTAACCTTGCATCATTTAAATAAAGACATTGAGTTTTTCTTAGTTGACAAAACAACAGTTGATATTCCTAAACAACCTTCTTATTATTCTCAGGAATATTTTTCTTACAACTTATGGGAAGTATTTAATGAATCATTAAATTCTCCTGATGTAGATAAAAACAAATTTAATTTATTATCCCCCGATGATGAATGGCCATCTGATGTGGATCTTGTAATTTCCATGTTTTCATGGTGCTGGCATTATCCTAAGGAATATTATTGGGATAAGTTGCTTAAAAGCCTTAAAGTTGGTGGTGTATTAATACTAGATGTATTAAACATCAAAGATAGAAATATTGTAGAAGAAATTAGTGACGAATTGGGATCAAGCCCACAGTATGATTTAAAATATCCGCCCATAGATCATCCATATATAAATCAATTTAATCTTATAGATGGAAGTCATGGCGGTTATTATTCATGGATTAGAAACAGATAATTTGTTTCTAATTACATAAAAAAGTTTTGTAAGTGTCAGTAAGTGGAAGTCACCGATTCGAGTAGCCGGCCAGCCAAAGAGTAGGTAAACAACGAGGGGCGCAATACCCTAGCACAAACATAGAAGCGTTGGATGAGTAACTGTAATGACGTACCGAGTCCCAGCCGGCTTTATATACTTGGGTGAATGGTGTCAATAACGATGGTGACACAACTTACAAATTCATTATAATGACTGAATGAATTCTAACGCATCATTGACATTAGTAAAAAACTTCATAGTTAGTACATGGTTATAAATATCACGAGAAAATATATAGCATGTATTGTCGTTACTCATTGACAAATGTATATGTAGCCCAGATTGAGTGATAGCGTCATAAGTGTGCATTAAGTATTTATTGCGGGTTTAGTTTAATGGTAGAATTAGAGCCTTCCAAGCTCAAGACACGGGTTCGATTCCCGTAGCCCGCTCCAAACACTATAAATACTTGTCAGGAGATTAATTATGGCAGACGATTTAAATCAACAAATAAAAGAATATCTAAAAGAAAATATGACTTTAAATATATCACAAATATCTGATATATATGGTAACAATCCAGATGAAGTAAGAATAGATATTTTACTAGAGGGCGACATCATTGCAACAAATAAAATAAATCCAACATACGATTGGAGTTAAAAGTTGTTGACAACAAACACTATGTGATATATAATAGTGTTAAGTATATTGCGACTGTGGTGAAATAGGTAGACGCAAGGGACTTAAAATCCCTCGCCGCAAGGCGTCCCGGTTCGATTCCGGGCAGTCGCACCAAACATTATACCCCCAGTAGCTCAAGGAGAGCAGGTCGTTTTATACACGATTAATCTAGATAAGGTCCAGGATGGGGTTCGATTCCTCACTGGGGGACCAAGGAATGTTGCGCCTATAGCTCAGTTGGTCAGAGCAGTGGACTCATAATCCATTGGTCCAAGGTTCAAGTCCTTGTGGGCGCACCAAAAATAAGGAGCATTGGCCGACCGGTTAAGGCAATGGATTGCTAATCCATCATTCAGCAATGGGTGAGTAGGTTCGATTCCTACATGCTCCGCCAAATTATTTCTTGTTCTTGATTAATTCTTCAAGGTCCCTACGAAGTATAGGGTCTGTGAGCATTAGTCTTGAGATAAGACCAGTAAGATATCCACGTTCATATAACATTTGTTCGTGGCTGTCTTTAAAATTACGCTTATGCTGGCGTAATAATTTTTCAACAACATCGCTACAGTCTTTGATATTCATGCTGTATTTATATTTAACGGTTCGGTGGCAGAGTGGCTAACAATGTGAGCGTGGCGGAATGGTTACGCACCGGATTGCAAATCCGCACCATGCAGGTTCGAGCCCTGCCGCTCACTCCATTTTACGAACTAACGCTAAATATATATAAAGCGAGGGTTCAAATGTTTTGTGAAAATTGCGGTAAAGAACATACTGGTACATACGGTTCGGGCAGATTCTGTAGCCCTAAATGTGCCCGTGGGTTTTCTACAAAAAATAAAAGAGCAGAGATTAATAAAAAAGTTTCTAAAACTCTTTTTGGTAGAAGATTGACTTCTGAGCATATAAGGAATATAGAACAAGGAAACAATTTTAATCGAAAAGATAAAATTGAAAAAAATTGTTTAGAATGTAACGCTATTATAGTGTGTAGGCCAAGTGATTGTAGAAAATTTTGCACAACAAAATGCTGGGCAAACTACACAGAAAAAAATAAAGAACCGTTTTTATTGTACAGACAAAGATGTAACTTTGGTTTCAAATTTGAGGACTACCCAGATAATTTTGATTTAGGATTAGTAGAAGAATACGGTTGGTATAGTCCAAGTAATAAAGGTAACAACCTTAACGGAGTATCTAGAGATCATATGGTCAGTGTCAGGACAGGTTTCGAGTTAGGAATAGATCCTGATATTATTAAACACCCTGCTAATTGTAAATTAATGTTACATAAAGATAATCAAAGTAAGAGAGAAAAAAGTTCAATTTCTATCGAAGAACTTTTAGAAAGAATAAGGAGCTGGTCAGTTCAAATCTGACCCGAACCTCCAATGTAGCTCTTATTGTGTAATAGAATTACACGGCTTTGGTAAAGCCATATAAGTTTAATTCTTAGTAACAGCACTAAAGAGTTACCCAAATTAGTTTACAGATAAATAGCTGTCTGATATAATTATTGTATAGCCCTGGTGGTGAAATTGGTAGACACGCTATATTAGTGTTTTCTTTATGTTTAGTATAAATAAACATGAGGAGAGTAAAATGCTATTAATAGAAGAATACATTACACAATCAAAGGTAGAGAGACAAACGCACATAGATTTAACTGATCCGTGTGTAGAACGAGGTGGTCCGCAGAAAGGCGGACTATCAAGTTATTGTAAAGGGCTAATGGCACATTTATTGGATACTACTATACCAAGTGGTCATAAGATACATGTATGTCATGCCTGTAACAATGAAAAGTGTAGTAATCCAAAACACCTATATTGGGGAACAGCACAAGAGAATAGATTAGATCAAGGGCATAATACTTCTCCTTGGGACAGAATGGTTGAGAAATATGGTTACGAAGAAGCCTGTAGAATGAACGCTAAAGGCAAGAAAGGTAACACACACGGTTCTGGAAACAAAGATAAGCCAAAGTCAGCGGATCAAAAGAAAAAAATCTCCGAGAGTATTAAGTTACACTGGGAGAAGAGAAAAGGGCAAGTGGCGTAATTGGTAGCCGCACTGGATTTAGGTTCCAGCGAGTAAAATCGTGAGAGTTCGAGTCTCTCCTTGCCCACCAAAGTTTTGTATAGTGTAATACTAGATAACACGACATAGAGGTACCTTTATGTAGATACTGGAGTACTGTTCCAGTTACAATATAGTTTATGCCCTGATAGAGTTCGAGTCCGTCCTAGGGCACCAAATAATTTGATGTGGAAACGCATGGGACAGAAAATATGGGGGATTAGGCTAGCGGGAAACCGTCGCCCTTGCACGGCGAATTCATCAGTTCGATTCTGATATCCTCCACCAAGAAACCCGGGCACCTCTGCCCGTTAGTGAAGGGGGTGTGCTGATCACCATAGACTCAGCAGGTACATACGGACTTGACCATACGACCCGCTTTACATGGGTACGGAAACAACCGTAGGTGAGGACTAACAACCTTCCCATAAGAATAAATGTTATGGACAGTGTAACTACTCAGAGATTGGGCTTATGTGGTGTAAGTGGCAGTCTCACTTTATAAGTGTGTTTCGCACCCTGCTGATAAGACAGGCTCTGTAAGTGAAAAAGAAATACATTTATAAATTACGCGGGGAATCAGGTGATAGGTCAGTCTCATAAGCTCGGCCCAGAGGTTCGAATCCTTACCCGCAACCAATTATCTCGGTATAGTGAAATGGTATCACCCGACGTTTGGGACGTTGAAGCGCAAGTTCGATTCCTGCTACCGAGACCAACAGTTTTTAACAAAGGAAATAACATGACATGTAGAGGATATGATCCAAAAGCCGTTAAAATCGGAAGCTTAGTTAAGATGGCAGCATCAACGATTTTAGATCCACATAAGCGTGGTGCATTTATGCGTAGCTATGTTAAAATCGCTGAAAGCGAATTACGCACACCAAATCGTAAGGATTCTAAATAATGAGTAAAGGTTCACGACCTCGTCCATTTAGTATTCCTATAGAAGAATACAACAATAGGCTAGATTTAATATTCGGGAAAAAAGAACCGAAAGCAAGATATGTTCCCCCTCCGTTACCTGAAAAAGAAGTAGAAACACATATCTGGGAAATTAAAGACTCCGATCAAGGGGACTAAATAAAAAGTAGGTATCTAAAAGAGTATAAAGCCTGAGTGCGTAGAGAGGTGATACGTCTCCTTTACACGGAGAGCGATACTGGTTCGAGTCCAGTCTCAGGTACCAAATATGCGGGAATAGCTCAGTTGGTAGAGCGTCACCTTGCCAAGGTGAATGTCGGGAGTTCGAGTCTCCTTTCCCGCTCCAAGTTTATTAACAAACGAAAGAAAATAAATAAATGTCTGAATCAAGAGCAAGATACACAAGCGAGGAAGCCGCACTAGCAGTGGGTAACCGTTTTGATTTAGTTCTTATTGCATCACAGCGTGTAAGAGAATTAAAGCGAGGACATCAACCTAAACTTGTTACAAAAGCAGGCGCAACAGTTACAGCATTAGAAGAAATTGAAAAGGGACTTGTAGGTAGAGATTACCTCAAGCGTATTAGAAAATCATAAAATATATCTCTCAGGTGTAATGGGCTGCACATCAGTCTCCAAAACTGAAGGACAGGGATCGTAGCCCTGGGGGGATGCCAAAAAAGAAAAATTGCGTAAATTTTGATAAATAAATCAAGACAAGCGCAATTATCCATATGAACTGTATTCACTGTAACCGAGAAATTAATAATCGAGGATCTCTATATGCACATCAAATGTCGTGCAGTTTAAATCCTGAAAAGATTACCCATGCTAGATCACCACTAGCAGGTAGAAAAAAAGGTTCCGTGGCTTGGAACAAGGGTATTCAGACTGGGCATAAGCCTTGGAACAAGGGCTTGACAGGCCTGACAGGTACCCCGCATACTGAAGAAACGAAAAAGCACCTTTCCAAAAGGGCTAAAGAATTGAATTACGGTGGGTATATCCCCGGATCAGGTCGAGGCAAAAAAGGATGGTACAATGGTTTTTTCTGTGATAGCAGTTGGGAACTAGCATACGTTATATATTGCCTAGAACACAACATAAATATCAAACGAAATACCGATAAGCGAAAATATATATGGGAGGGTGTTGAAAAATCATACACTCCTGATTTTATTGTTGATGGAAAAGTCACGGAGATTAAAGGTTATAAAACTGACCAATGGTTAGCAAAACACAAAGCTAATCCGGACATTGAAGTTTTGTATGAAAAAGAAATGCAGCCAATACTTAATTATGTGATAAGTAAGTATGGTAAGAATTATATTGAATTATACCAGGGAAGATAGGCTGCATGGCGCGGACACGGTCTTGAAAACCGTCCCACTTATGATGAATAGGTGACAGTTCGATTCTGTTATCTTCCTCCAACACACGAAGCGTGAGTTCGAATCTCACCGTTTCCGCCAAACAAAGGTTTGATATGAAAATTACTGAAGATCAATTTCGATATGAGTGGTTTTCTGGTACTGGCAAAGGTGGACAGCATCGCAACAAGCATCAAAATTGTTGCCGTTGTATACATGAACCTACTGGAATCACTGCAAACGGTACGAATAGTCGTAGCCGAGAAGATAATAAAAGAGCCTCATATGTCACATGTTTAAGTAGAGTATTAGCACACTTTCATGAAGACACTGAAAGATATCAAGCTGGTTCTGAAAGAATTAGAACATATCATGAACCTGACAACCGTGTCACGGATCATGCTAGTGGACACACTGACACATACACCAATGTAGTATTAAAAAACTATATTGATGAAATGGTAGAAGCAAGAGCAAAGTCAGTAAGATAATTGCCCAAAAACAATTGTCAAGTATTCGATACTGTGATACGATACATGTATTGAACGATTAATTAAAGGTTAGGTACAGCAATCATATATTATATGAACTGTTAGACACCGTGGTAGAATATTGGAGCAAAACAGGTAAAACTGTGTAGCGTTGAAGGTATCTATTGAAGCAGGACTAACAAGCACAGAGTGATGGCCTGTGTTGAATAAAAGCAGTCAACAACTAACCTGTTTGTATTCTAGGATGATTACAGCACTTAAAAACAATAACGAAACCATTAATGCAGTAGACAGCGGCCCGTGGAAAGGCTTTATCTAGGAAACTAGACGCTAATGGAACTGACGACTTATGGAAAGACATATATGATGTTTGTACAGACACAACACAAACTAGCCAACATGATATGTTGGTATGGATCTAGGAAACTGAACCGACATGCAGGGGATTTGGCTAGACCTGACAGAAAAACTTAACCAGTTTCGCTCATCCTGTTAAATTTAGAATGTTAACAGCAACTAAAAAACTTTTATTGACAAAAAGAAAATACATTCTGTAAAGGTAAAATAAAATGAACGCATTTGTAAACGCAATACAAAACCAAGAAGCCCGTACTACTAACGGTATGAAGGCCCGTAAGTCAACTGCTAACTCAATAGTTGATTTGTTCTACAACATCGGTGCAAGCCGTGGTAAGAACATTATCCCAGCATTCACTGCTGCCTATGTGCAAGACAAGGAACTTGCTTTGCGTGTGGCTTTGTGGGCACGAGATGCCCGTGGTGGTGCAGGTGAACGACAATTGTTCCGTGATATATTGTCATACTTGGAAAAGCATGACCCAGAAGCGGCAGCACGATTGTTAGTTAAGATTCCTGAAGTAGGTCGTTTCGATGACTTGTTTGTCTTTAAGGATAAGGATCTTAAGGCTAAGGCATATACTTTGCTAGGTGATGTTATTAGAAATGCTCAAAATGCTGAAAATATTCTAAAACAATTGGATAACCTGTCAGAAAAAGAATGCGAAGATTTACTTAAGCAATTTTCCGACCAAACTGATTAAACTTACCAGAGTCGATCTGTTTCTTCATTCCTTCTTTACACGAGTTAGAAACTTGTTTCCAGTAATCCAAATTAACATTTGGATTCTTTTTACAATTTTCTCCGTGAAATCGTTTGTAGTTAGCGGGATCGACTTCTTTAGAACAGTGTTCGCAAATGACCTTCTTTGTTTTTAACCTTCCTTTAGAAATATTAGATTTCCTCGTTTGTGAACACGGACCAGTTGATCCAGTGGACTTTCCTTTATTCCAGGGAATTTGTGTATTTTTCTTACCCTTATTCCAGACTTCGTTAAGTCTACCTTGCTCCCAACCACTTGGAATTGGCAATAATGGATCATGCCAGGTTTGAAGATTACATTCGGGGTGGCAGATAAGGATTAACCCTTCTGCTGAAAAGTCAGGCATATTATTTCTTTTGTTGATAAAACAACCGTTAGTAGATGCTTTAACTTTATACAAAAATCTTTTTTCGTGGTGTATTGCTTGTTCTTTACTTGAAAAAATTTTAGAGACTCTGACTTCGAATGAATCTTTACCGTATTGTTTTATTAAGTTTTTAACATGTGTAGATGAACTAAAATAAGTATTCCATAAGTCATTAGGCGAACATCCTTTTGCCCATCTGACTCCGTAATACCACTGGTTGGTAGGTTTGAATTTTAAAATGTATGTAAATGGGATAGTAAGTGTTGACATATAAAAAGTTTTCTGTTATACTTATTTATCTTTAAAACGCTAAATGGACTCCTTATAAGGAAACAAAGAATGACTACAGCAAAAAATGAATTGAAGAAAAAACTAAACCTCATTCTGATGAATGGACAATTGGCAAGCAAATGGACTCCTCGTAAGGGCGAAGTGGCCCGTGAAATCCGTGAGTTCTTCGGTATGAGTCCCAAGCAATATCGTAAGAGTCTTGTGGCTCTTACTAAGGTTGTTGAAACACAAATGTGTTCCAACGATTGGGACAACATCAACTATAGTCATGTGCCTTCACAGGCAGCACGAATCTACAAGAAGGCGTTCAACCGTCATTCTACTACATTCAGTGAATATGTGGCTAAGTTGGTAAGTGGTGACAAGACTGTGAAGGTCAATGCTTCGGCAGTGTTCCCTCATGAAGTACTGAAGGGTTTAATCTCTAGCTATAGCCGTACTAACTTGGGTAAGACTGAGTTGGATCATGTGACAGCGCAATGGGATGCATTGCCTAACTACATGAATGATGCAAACATTCTACCAATGGTAGATGTATCTGGTTCTATGACTTGCCCAGCAGGTGGAACTGGTAGTGTAACATGTTTGGATGTTAGTGTATCGCTTGGTCTATACCTAGCTGACAAGAACAAGGGCGTGTTCAAGGACACATTCTTGACTTTCAGTGGATCTCCTGAACTACTTACCCTAAAGGGTGATATTGTTCAAAAGATTAACCAAATGGTTCAATCTAAGTGGGCAATGGACACAAACTTGCACAAGGCTATGGACAAGATCCTAAGTGTTGCGGTCAAGAACAATGTTCCTGAAAGTGACATGCCTAAGATGTTGTTGATCCTTTCTGACATGCAATTCAATGCGTGTGTTACACACGATGACTCTGCAATGGAAATGATTCAACGCAAGTATGAACAAGCTGGTTACACTATGCCTAGCGTAGTATTCTGGAACTTGAACAGTAGCGGTAACGCCCCTGTCAAGGCAGACAAGAGTGGTGCGGCTTTAGTCTCTGGCTTTAGCCCAAGCATCATGGCAAGTTTGTTAGGTGCAGATCCTTCTGAGTTCACTCCAGAAGGAGTTTGTCTAAAGACTATTATGCAACCAAAATACGATTTATAATCGTCCTCTAATGAACCCGGGGTAGTTTTCTAACTGCTCCGGGTTTATCCTTATGGACCTAAAACCGTCATTCACCCAGATCCTGCCCACGCATACTTTATTGAAGTTAGTAGAATATGCTTGATTGGACTTGTCCTCAAGCATTTCATTCGTGTATTTGAAATTTTTTGGTTTGCCCTTTTGACTCTTTGAAAGATTTTCCCTCCATTCAACTGTAAAATCCTCAGAGGTTCTGCCGGTCTTTTTTCCTAGATGCGATTTTCTAGATTTATCTTTGGACTCCGATGTATGTGTTCTTCCCTTGAATGGTGATGGTTTTCCACGAACCGCCCCTCCATTGCCACCGTCCCCACCGTCGGTTCTATTTCTAAGTATACCTGTACCATTATCTTTTCTTCCATACCAACGAATCATCCTTCGTTCGATAGCGGATGCTCCGACATTTGTGAGACTAGTTTCTAGAAAGATGATGCGAGATTTGTCTTTTGGTAACTGAATAGTGTGCTTTGCGTATGCTCTACTTCTTTTACCCTTACCTATATAATAGGGTGTGCCATCTTTACGAAGATAGGCGTAAACATAATAAATACTCATGCTGATTGCTCTCCATAGCGTTAGAGTAGTTGGGAATTTCAGTTCCGCGAACTACACTTTTATTTATGCTAAATGTAAGAAAAGGGTATTACACCCTTTACCCATATCTAAAATTTGACATTAAATAAATTTTAGCATATAATACTATTGTTAAGGATTTTAATATGTGGATTGAGAATGTAGCGGCTGCTGATATACCAACTAGGTTTCATCACGATGCCGGTGAGAATAGTATGCTGATTAGCATTACAGACCCTGCAAGTTGGAGACCAACTCCTGCTCACAAGTTCAAAGAGATTCACAATTTTGAATTCTTGGATGTGGAAAAGGATGATGAGGTTCTTGACGAAGCTATGAAGTGTAGCCAAGAGCAAGCAAACGAATTGGTTAGACTATTGCAACATGCCAAGGACAATAGAATGAATGTTGTTGTTCATTGTTATGCAGGTGTATGCCGTAGTGGTGCAGTTTGTGAAATTGGGGTAATGCTAGGCTTCGAAGACACTGGAAGATTCCGTAGTCCCAACCTTTTGGTCAAGCATCGTATGATGAAGGCATTAGGTTGGACTTATGATCCAGATGAAAAGCCCAACATTGATGATTGGCGCAAGTTTACTAATGAGTTTTGATGATGAATAAATTAATTGTTGATGGAAAAGTAGCAGTATTGATTAGTCCTGGCTTTGGTGCAGGATGGTATACATGGAACTATGATTATCCTGAAATACTTTTTGACCCAGCGATTGTAAAACTTGTTATGGAAGAGAAGTTTGATGAGTTGACGATATATGCAACACTGAAGTATCCTGAAATTTATTTAGGTGGTATGGAACAATTAGAAGTAGCATGGATACCAGAAGGCACATTATTTAATGTTGAGGAATATGATGGAGCTGAAGTAGTAGTTTTTAAAGAAGATCAAGATTGGATGATCGCATAAAGGAATGATAATGTATAAGTTAATTTTCGATAACCGAGTGATAGAATTTGACTCACTAGACATGGCAATGGCTTATGCTAAATTGACCAACAAGTTTGTTACTATCAGTGGTGATGATTTTGAAGTATGCGGTATGTTCGGTGTTGATAGCGTTGTTGATGGTAAGTGCCCAGATGGTGTTGCTTACGATTGGAACAAGGCATCACGCATTGGTCGTGTAAAGAAGGAACGAGTGTGAAAATTAAACTGTCAACATACGAAAGAATTGCTGAAAAATTACTGAAGGGTCAGCCCAAAGCAAAGCCTTTCGGTAAGTTGATTGGCAATACATTTCTTACTGGAACAAAGAGCCTTCATTGGACTAAACAATCTAGAACTTGGCAATTGTTCTGGCGAATCAAACAACATAGAAAAGGAATATAATATGCCAGCAGTATTTTTAGTATCAGACACACACTTTGGTCATGCTGGAGTGTGTAGATTTACAGAGAGTGACGGAGTTACAAAGATCCGCCCATGGACTGATCCAGACGAAATGGATGAGGAAATGATCCGTCGTTGGAACGACACGGTTCGTCCAAACGATAAAGTATATCACTTAGGCGATGTTGTCATTAACCGTAGATCATTAAAGACATTAGCCAGATTAAACGGTGACAAGGTCTTAATTCGTGGTAACCATGACATCTTCCGTGATGATGAATATCGTGAATACTTCCGTGAGTTAAGAGCGTATCATGTGATGAACGGTATGATTTTAAGTCACATCCCAGTACACCCTGAATCGTTAGGTCGTTTTGGCGTTAACATTCATGGTCACTTACATACTAACCGTGTGAAGAAAATCATCGGTGTGAATGCTAAGACAGGTGAGTTCAAATACAGCACTGAAAATGATGTTCGCTATCATTGTGTATGTGTTGAACAAACTGATTTTACACCTATCTTATTCGAGCATGTTATCAAGCGCATCGAAGCAGAAGGTGGAAGTGTTGGGTTCAAGAATGGTAATGGACCTACAATGTAAAATAGGACTCTACGGAGTCCTATTTTTTTGGCTAAAAGTTAAAAATTATAATATACGCATAAATAACATTATGCTACACTTCATCAGAGACCTCACAGACAAACTATTAGAATTTATTAAGGACGACCCAGTGCGCCCTGAAATACCAACCGACTTCCGTGTAAGCGATGGAAGAATGGTTGCCGCATTAGTTAGTGAAGATAAACCTGATGCAATGGTTTGTGTGAGTTTCCATGATTTTGTTCCTGCAGGTGTAGATGATTTAAAGAAAACATCACAAGTTCCAACAACCGCTATATTCTATACAATATGGAGTTATAAAGCAGGTAAAGGTCAAGAGTTATTATTTCAGGCAGTTAAAGCAATACAGGAACAATATCCTAGTATAAATCGATTTGTAACATTAAGTCCTAAAACAAATATGGCAAGACGATTTCATTTAAAAAATGGTGCTATTGTTTTTAGAGAAAATGTAGAAACCATTAACTACGAATATCAAGCTAATAAAGAAATAACCGAAACTTGACAATAAATCCATTCTCTGTTAAACTGTAGTTACAGTAGATAGCAACCCCCGAGAAAGGAAGGTAATATGTCTAAATATACTTTCATTGTCAACCCCAAAGTCAAAGAGATTTTGGAACTTGCTGAAAAACTCAACAAATGTCTACAATATCCCAACAGCGAAAACTCAAGGGATGAAAGACACTATTCTGAACACTTTGAACAAAAGATCCTAGAAGTCATCAAAAGTAAACAAAAGTAGTACACTTTATGAGTACGAAAGTACTCATTTTTGTGTCTCAGGGACGCTAGGACCGATATTTTATTTTGAGGTCTAATTTGATACACAGGAAATACCAAAGTAAATTTCAGGGGAATACCAAAGTAAATTTCAGGGGAATACCAAAGTAAATTTCAGGGGAATACCAAAGTAAATTTCGGTTGACAATAAATGGTACTGGTGCTATAATTCATGCATGAACTCAAGAAAACGCCGCAGTGACCGAAATCATATCGTGTACTACATCCAAGATACAGTAACACTTGAGTATTACATTGGTTTGACTGCTCTTTCATTTAATGGCAATGTGCGTAAGACATTGAATCGTCGGTGCCAGAAACATATGCAACGGGCACTGACTGAGAACAAAGATTGGGGTCTGAGCCGTGCATTGCGTGAGCGTGGTGCCGAGCGTTTTGTATTCGGTAAGTTGGAAGTTGTGCGCGGCAAGCGTCCTGCACATAGCCGTGAAACACTATTGATTAATACATTGCAACCAGCATTAAATACATTCGGAGTCAAATGATGAACGAACTAATCGCAAAACTATATGACCAAGCCTTGGTTCTTGAAAGCAATGGTGATTATGTTGCTGGCGAATTAGACCCCGTAAAGTTCGCCATGTTGATTGTGAAGGAATGTGTGGAGCAGGTTTGGTATACTCGTGAAGATGGTATCAATGGCAATATTTCTGAAGTTATCAAGGACAGGATCAAACAACATTTTGGAGTTGAAGAATGAACAACCATAATAGAAACACACTTTGCCATATCATTTTTGACTAGTTGGTTATATGAATTCCGCACAAAGACGAAAAAGTAAAAGAGAATTTCCTCATACAATCAAGTTGGTTGCTCAAAATGGCAAACGATATTTTGAACATGATGAAAAAGTAAATAATGCTAGAAAATGGTGTGATCGTAATTTCCGTGATAGTTATAGAGTTATTGATAGATATGATAATGCTGAATTCAAGTTTACTAAAGAAAAGGATGCGGTTATATTCGCATTAAAATGGTTATGACAACAATGTATAAAATTAGATATAAAGATGATCCTGAAAAATACAT
>Ga0208617_1000069_pt1 | contig 40732 bp, 67 predicted proteins | sample CryBogCBE06Nov07_FD_184581 | JGI IMG/M metagenome (GOLD analysis project Ga0208617, IMG submission 184581) | Freshwater microbial communities from Crystal Bog, Wisconsin, USA - CBE06Nov07 (SPAdes) (version 2) | ecosystem: Environmental > Aquatic > Freshwater > Lake | place: Crystal Bog...
TCAAATTATGGGATATCTTGGTACAAAGCCATTCCAAGAAGTTTTTCAATTGATTGATGCTGTTCAAAAAGAAGCAGCTAATCAACAACAAACACCTCCCACATCTTTAGAGTAATCTGGTATACTTGAAAGCATGAATATAGATCAACTTAAATCATGCTTTCGATATGACCCAGAAACTGGAAACATTTTTTGGGTTGCAAAAGGCAAGGGAAAAATAAAGAAAAAACCTGCTGGTTCAAAACTTTATACAGGTTACATTGGTATTTGTATGGGCCCAAAACGTATTTTGGCTCATAGAATTGCTTGGGCTTTGCATAGTGGATCATGGCCTGATAAGCAAATAGATCATATAAATGGAATAAAAACCGATAATAGAATTAAAAATCTAAGATTGGCTACAAATTCTCAAAATGGAAAAAACCACGGCAAAAACAAAAACAATACTTCAGGATACCAAGGAGTTAGTTGGGATAAGATTAATAACAAGTGGCGAGCTTTAATAAAAGTTGACAAAAAAAGCATATGTCTTGGAAGACATGTTTTATTTGAAGATGCTGTTAAAGCAAGGCAAGAAGCAGAAGAAAAGTACTTTGGCGAATGGGCAAGAAAATGAAAATAGCAATCTCGGCAATTTCAAAAAATGAAGCTCAATTTGTTAAAAGATTTATAGCATCTTGCAAAGACGCTGACCATATAAGTATTGCGGATACTGGTTCTACTGATGAAACTGTAAAACTTGCCAAAAAGTACGGTGCTACAGTGCATGAAATATGTATAACCCCTTGGAGATTTGATTTAGCTAGAAACGCTGCCCTTTCTCTTTTACCAAAAGACATTGATGTTGTTATTTCATTAGACTTAGATGAGGTATTAGAAGATGGTTGGCGAGAAGAAATTGAGCGTGTATGGACTGAGAATACTACTCGTCTTAGGTATAAGTTTGACTGGGGTTGTGGGATTAGTTTTTATTACGAAAAGATTTTTAGTAGGATTGGCTACAGGTTCCACCATCCTGTTCACGAATATCCTGTCCCTGATGGCAGAATACAAGAAGTCTACGCACATACTGACAAACTACTGGTAAGCCACCATCCTGACCCCACCAAGTCCCGTGGTCAATACATGCCTATGTTAGAGCTAGCGGTCAAGGAAGACCCTAGATGCCCTAGAAACGCTTTTTACCACGCCCGTGAGTTAACCTTCTACTGTAGATGGGAAGAAGCTATAGAGGCTTTAAATCGGTATTTAGAGATGCCTGAGGCCACCTGGCAAAACGAACGATGCTATGCCATGCGCTTATTAGGCAAAAGCTACGAAGAAACAGGATTTGATAGTGAAGCACTAAAATGGTACAGATTGGCATGTGCTGAAGCGCCTTTTACCCGTGAACCTTGGGTTGATCTGTCTATGTACTGTTACAGACGGTCTATGTGGTCAGAAAGCTTGTTTTGCGCTACCCAAGCCTTAGGGGTTGTGGATAGAGCATTGGTATATACCTGCGATCCATCGGTTTGGACAGAAAAACCCTATGATTTGGCTTCTATAGCATCTTGGCATCTAGGAATGAAAGATCAGGCTATCGCATATTGTAAGGAAGCATTAAAATTAAACCCAGACGATCAGCGCCTTCAAGATAACCTAAAAAGCATGGAAACAGTATGAGCGACTATATTCCTTTAAGGTCACCTCTATCCAATATGAGCTTCACGCCAGACGTGCCAAGCAATGCTTTAGGCCCATCTGAATACAACTCAGGGAAGAATGTAGAGACTGACGTTAGGGGGATTAAAAAGATCTATGGAGAGAACTATGCCTTATCTGCGATACCAGGACATGTTATCTTTATTGACGGAGGATTTAGAAATGGTTCATGGGTCTATATCGTGGCAACACGGGAAGGCGTGTGGTACATGGTCACATCCTCTGGAATCTCGAACATCACACCTGGAGTTGGAGCAAACCCATCCGTCACTCTTTCTGGGTACTCAGATGACACACGAATCACCGCTTCTTGGGTAGGATCAGTATTCTTTATTAACGACCAATTGCGTCCTCCAATGTACTTTGGGGTGTACTACCAATCTGGTGGCGCACAGACTGAAATCGCCATTTACGGTACAGGTCCTGATAACTTTGTTTGGAATTACGAAAGCGGTCTATCTCCTGCGGTTAATTCAGTAACTGCTGGGTTTGTCAGAAACTATTCCTCTCCCAACCTTGGAAACCTTTTGGTTGCAGGAAACTTAACTAAAGCGTACTCTACGGGTGTCACTGTGAACTACCCAACCACCATCCGTTGGTCACAGCAGTTTCCGATTACTGGAGTACCGACAACGTGGCAGCCAACCTTATCGAACGTAGCAAATGAGCAAGAAGTCAATGTCAGAGGTCCTCTCATTGACGGGTTTTTCATTGGCGGTAGCTTTTATGTGTGTTCTTATTGGGATACCGTTGTTCTTGCACCTCTTAACTATCAGAACTCTTCAGCACCTGTTTTTGCTGTTAAGCAGTTTTGTCAAGGGCGTGGGCTGATCAACCAAAACGCTTGGTGTCAAGCTGATACTGTGGTTTACGGGGTCGATTCTAGAGACATTTGGATGTTTGACGGAACCAACTTTACTCCTTTGGGAAACCAGACCGTTAAGAACTATTTCTACAATAATCTTAATTCTGCATATGTCGACCGTATATTTATGGTCAACAACACCCAAAAGTACCAAATGGAACTTTACTATCCTGATCTGACATCAACAGGATGGTGCAATAAGATGCTTTCGTATCGCTACGATTTACAAGTCTGGAACGCTCCAAAAGACGTTCAGAACGCTTGTAACGGCTGTGAAGGCCCTTACTACTCTGGGTCGTTCAACAATGCTTTACGCACCGTTGTATACGCTCAAGGAAGCGTTTCTAGCTCACAAATCATACAAACCAATACTGGAAACTCATTCTGTGGAAACACTATAGATGCACTGTTCCAGCGTGACAACATTGAGTTGATCACTCCTGATGGCCCAGTGCCGTTTTCGTCTAAGGTTTACATTCATAGATTGCTACCTGAAATCAGCGGAAGCGGTGTGGTGACGGTAACTGTCGGAGGGGCCAACTCTACTGCTCAAACCCCTGTTTTTGGTCAAACAGGAACCATGACAATTAATACTGATAGCCCTTGGGTGACCACTCAACAGAACACAGTAAGAACGGTTTCCCTGAAAATCGAAACCAACGATTCCACAAGCACATGGAATGCTACTGCTATTAACTGGCAAGCCACGATCACTGAGGATGCGTTCTAATGCTTTTCTCCTTACCATCCAACCCAACACCTTCTGACGTATCAGAAGCTCTCAATTATTTATTGAATAACTTTGGGTCTAATGTAAGTATCAATTCAGGTACAGGATCGGTGGCTGGACCTACTGGGAATATATCTTATTTATATCAGTACTTAGATGTTAAGTACGCCACTAGTTATGACGGATCGGTGGGGTTTTCCAATGTCCCAACTAACGCCTTCTATTTCGGCATCCGAAATGCCAACTCATCTGTTGAATCCACCAACCCTTCTGATTACCTTTGGCAACAAGTAACTGGTGGTTTTGGTACTACTAAATTCCTTTATTACGCAACTGGCGGTGGACGCACCATTAACTTCCAAGTGGCTTCAACAAGCCCTGGTGGAGCGTATGTACAAGATACTGGGTCAGCCATCAATCTAGACATCGTTACTGGGGTAAACGCCTATAACGCTGCACTACCCACCATCTATCAATGGACTACAGGATCAGCCCCTGCTAGACCGTCCACAACTTCTACCTATACTTTTGCCACAGCGTCCTTTACGCCTCCATCTGGTTGGTATTCAAGCATCCCATCAGACTCTATTCCTGGTGACACTTTATGGGCCATTTCGATTCCTTTGATCGTATTGGCTAACGTAGCAACGGCTTTATTGGATTGGACCAATACGGGTTATCCTATTGTCCAAGTGTCTAAGAACGGATCCACAGGCCCAGCAGGGTCTACAGGAGCCACAGGACTTAGTTCTATAACCGCCTACAAAGTACAGACTCAATCAGCATCTCCTCCTGCTACACCAAGCAATACTACTGGCGCAACTGCTCCTAGCGGATGGTCATTGACGGCCCCCACGGTGTCTGTTGGAAGTGTGCTTTACTATACTTTTGGACAATACAACGGGTCTAGTTCTACGATCAACGGAATCCCTGCCAACCAAACCCAATGGGGAACACCTACGGCAGCATCTGTTTTTCAAGATATTGAATCTGATAACTGGAATGGATCTGTACCTCCGACCTACGGAACACCTAGCACTTATGGAACTACTGGATATTACATATCTAGAAGCACTGGTAACTGTTACTTTAACAACGGTGTTTTTAGGGGTGATATCAACACCAACGGTCAGGGTATATTTTTAGGAAGAAACTATCAAGCTAGTTCAGTTTATATTGGTGGAACAACATATTCAACTCAATTTGCTGTTGCAGGTTTAGCCACAACATCGCCTACATCTTCTTCATATACTCGAAGTGGTTTATATGGTTTGTGCCAAGCATCAAATTCTCAATTTAACGTAGGAGTTGTTGGTCAAGGAATTTCTGACATTTTTAGTGGCATACTTAATGGAATTGGTGTTGTTGGCACAGGGGATCTTTTTGGAGGGTATTTTTCCAATGGAAGTTTTGGGTCAACTACTGTTGGATTGGCTGCTAATCATTCTTTGGGTGGTGTCGCTTTTCAAATTGGTACAGGACAATTTCAATTTGGAACAACATATATTCAACAACCACCAAATAATTCAGGTTATTTTTTAAGAGGTGATGGTCAATGGATTGCACTATCTACCATTACTTCTGGCGTATCAAGTTTTAACACAAGAACAGGTGCAGTCACTTTAAGTGTTTCTGACCTAATTGCAACTGCACCAGGGCCTGGTTATTTGCTTGAAAGTGGTGGTTGGGTCAATGATGCTATTGTTCCTACTTCTTTTCCAACAAATTCTGGTACAGCAACTGTTGCATCCAACACATTAAATTTATTGGGAAGCACATCTACAGGCATAGCTGGAGCATACATTGGAGTTACTGGATCTGGAAATACTGCCACTTTTGGCGTTCAAACCACATCTCCATCTGATATACGCCTTAAAGAAGAAGTGGCTGACATTGACGTTGGATTGGATTTTGTAAAGAAGCTTAGACCTGTTTCTTACAAGCTTAAAGCAGATCCTAAACACCAAAAAGGGTATGGATTTATTGCCGATGAGGTCGAGCCACTAGTAGAAAAAGACACTTCTTTGGTCTATTTTGAGCCTGATTGGCAAGTTGGGGACCAAACTGGGTTTAAAACGATCCATTACCCATCTTATGTGGCTGTTTTAACCAAGGCTATTCAGGAATTAAGTGCCGAAGTTGAACAACTAAAGTTGGCATTGAATCAGAAATCTAGCTAAAATTCAACAAAAGGATTGACATGGGTGCATCTTTACAAAATCAACCGCCAGTGACTGGGATGAGCAATCCCAATCCACCTGTCTACCCTACGATTCAGTCTACTAATGGTCAAATGAATCAAACTCCCAATATGCCTATGGGCAAGGGGAACGTCACCAATTCAGCAACATCAGGCATACCAATGATGGGACAGCCAAACAATAATGCCACTTCTGGTGGATTAGGGGGTTAATTATGGGATACAGTTCAGGCTCGCAATCTGCCGCACCAACACCAGAACAAACGCAACAAATGCAACTGACGAACCAGTTGCTAGGCACTTTAGTTCCAACTTATCAAGGTGTTACTACTGGCGCACAAAACGCTTATAACACTGCAAGCCCTTATGTTAACCAAGCCGCTCTTCAAGGCTTTAATACTGCCCAAGACGTAGGAAAGAATTTAACTTATAAAGGTGCTGATGCTTTAGGTGCAGCAGGTAGTTCTTTGCAAAATTTAGTAACTCCAGGATATGCTCAACAAATTATCCAAGGCGCTGAACAACCAGTAATTGAAGCCAATCGTGAACTGCAAAATCAACAAAACGCTTCATACGGTGCGGCAGGTGGCTTAGGTTCATCTAGACAAGCTTTGGCTGATGCAAGCCTTTCTGGGTTAAATACAGCCCGTGAAAGTGCAGCGGGCGCTAATGCTCTTGCTCAGATCACTGGACAACAAATTCAAGGTGCGTCTAATTTGGGAACATTGGCGCAAGGTGCAGTTAATGCTGGTCAATCTGCTAATCAAGCTGCCCTTAATTTCGCAAATGCTCCACAATCAGCATATGCACAATATGCCAATACAGTATTTGGTGTTCCAACTGGTGCTTCTACTGGTAATTTTAGTGGCACTCAAGGAACATCTTCAAAAGGTTTCAAGATTTAAGGATCTATCATGGCTGGATTAGGAAGCATTGGTTTATCAATGGGTCAAGATTGGCAGAACATAGGTTCTGACGATACTATTGGTCAATCTGCTCAAAGATATCTTGCTGACCAAGCTGGATTGATTGATTCATCAGATCCTACACAATTAAAAAACATTCAAAAAAATGGCGTTTTAGGCGCTGTTAAAAGTAATTTTTTACAAAATCAAATGGGGTTTGCTCCTCCTAATCAAGCGCCTGTTTCGCAAGGAATAGTTACTCCTGTGCAAACACCTTCTTTGGGAGCAAATCCTGCCAATGCAATGTCTACGGGCGATGGTGGCTTGTTAGATGCTGTAGGCTCTTTTTTATTTGGAGGCTAATATGCCTGATGACGCATTAGAAATAGGACAAGGTTTAAAAGTTGCTCCAACAAGTCTTGGCTGGGGTGGCAACCCTGAACTGGATCAATTAAACAAAACTGTAGAAGCACAACACTACGAAGAACATGCTCCTGTAGCTAAAGCTTTGATGAAGGCCACAGAGCCTACTGCTACTGGTGAAGATCACTTAAACGCTGCCAACATTGTTAAAAACGTATCGACATCTGACGAATTTAGATTGTCTGATTTGCTAGGGTCTTTGATGAAAAAAGACTTTGGTGGAATTGTTAAAGCTATCAATGGTGGAAGTGATGTCACCAAAGAAGCTTATGACTCTAATGGGAATAGATATTTAAAAGTTTATAACCAAAGGGTAAGCACTGCCAATCCATTGGGTGAACTAAGAAGATATATGACTCCTGATGGTCGCACATTGACACCTCAGGAAATTCAAAAGATTGGGCCTATTGCCACCATTGATGAAATACCAATGGATCAACAGCCTTTCTTTAAAGCCAATCAAGTAACAGCCAAAGATGTTGCTCAAACTCAAGCCAAAGATTGGTTAGGTAAGCAAACCGTTGGCGCTAAAGCATTAATTAATTCTGGTGTTATTCGTGATGCTGCGAATGAAAACAAACAATTAACCAAACAATTGTTGCCCTATTCAATTAACCCTGCCACAAATGAATTGTTGGCTGGCGCTAATGAAATTAAAACTGGATCATCTAGAAACGTACAAGCACAACAGGAAGTCTTAAATAGACTTGCTACAGGCAAAGCTACCCAATCTGAATGGGAAGACTTCAAAAAGAAAAATGGTGGCATAAACATTCCTTTTAGTTACCACGAAGGAAGTGGATTAACCAAAGGTTCTGGCGAAAAAGCCAATAGGGAAGATTTAGATCAAATTCAAACAAGCCTACAAAAAGGCGCAATGAATGAATCTGCAATTACTGCTAAACGTGATGACTTATTGGAAAAAGCCAGGATGTTGGCTGCTCAAGGCAAGATTGAAAACTTTGATTTGTATGCAAGATACATCAACAATCAATACAAGATTGCTAGGGCTATGGGTGATATTGAATCCAATGGCGGCATTGGAATTATGCAACCCAACCTTGAATACCAAAAAGGGGATAGTTTTTCTTTAGCACACACTAAAGCAGTGCTTGATGAAACCTATGCTGATTTGGCTGAACAATTTGGCAAAAAAGTTATTGATGTTAAAAATAGATACGGTAACAATGTTCCAGGAATTGGTACTGTCGAAAGTGAATTGGCTTTAGATCCTACTGTTGTTGGAAGAAAAAAATCAGCACAATCTGAAGTAGAAAAGTTTTTAACTGAAAACGCTCCAACTTTGGAAAAACTCAACAAGCAAGGCGTAAATCCTTCTTTGTTGACTCAACCTGCTTCACAAGCGGTAGCACCTCCAGAGCCATCAGTAGAAGTTAAATCTAGACCTATTGAAGGTTCTGTTCAACCTAAACCTTCTAAAGCAGAAGAGAAAAAGGTTAAAAGGGCTTTAAATGAATTGATACCTAAGAAGGGTAAATAAAATGGATGAAATTAAAGCTCAAGTAGAGGCAGCCCGTAAGGAGGGATATACCGATGATGAGATTCGTAATTACTTATCTTCTTCTGAAGACCCTGCTCACAAAGAATACGCCAAAACATTTGGTCAACAAAATGACCAATCCGACTACAAGATGGCACCTCCTCCTTCACAAGGACCAGCAACCCCCTTATTAAACGCACAATCTAATGCTGCACAAGCATTTTCGGATCTTCCTGTTAATAAACAATTGGCTATTGGAGCAGGAGCTGCCGCAGGATTAACTGGATTAGGTTTGGTTGGATATGCTGGTAAAGAATATATTAAAAACAAAATTGCCAATGCAAATACAAATCCTGAATTTAAGCGTCAAAATGATTTGATTGCTCAGAAAAATGCGATTGCAGAAAGAAACATTGCACTTCAAGAACAAAATTTAGGACAACCAACAGAACTAAGTCCATTGGAACAAGCTAGGGTTGAAGTAGAAAAAGCCAAAGCTGAACGCATTCGACAGCAATTGGAGATGGATAAACAACTCCATGAGCACAAGATCAAAACTTTGGCTCAAAAAGCCACCAAAGCAATTACACCAACTCCTGAAGAACTTCAAGCTGCCACTGCTCACGAAGGTGCACAAAGCGGTGAAATAATTAAGAAAGCATTAGGACCTGTTGATTCAAGACAAACCGCAGAAATCATTGGCAAATCTTTAGGAATGAAGACTGCTGACGAATTGGCTGCACAAAGTCCTGTTGCGCCTCCTACTCAAACAAATGCTCCAGTAGCGCCCACACAGCCATCTACACCCCAATCTATGGGGCCAAATGTGACAGAAGACAATTGGGCTAATCAAACACCTCAAGAAGTGGCTCAAGCAAAAGCCCCAGAAGCCCCCATTCCTCAAGCCACAAGCCCTCAAGAAGCTCAAACAATAGCAACAGTACAAAAGGCAGCAGAAACACCTACAGAGCGTATTTCTGCCCCTTCAACAGAAGTCAAGGGTGCTATTAAACCTTTAATGACTGGATCTGGAATGCCAGCGATCCAAGGTACTGCTCCTCCTGGAACCAAATTTAAAAGTAATTTTGCTGGTCCTCACGAATTGCCTGAAACACATGTATTTGTTCCTGGCGGTCAATACATGGATACCGTTCGCAATGGTGTTGGTCAAGAAGCTTTTACTGCAAGTCTTAAAAATGCTGGTGGATATCCACAAACCCAAAAAGAAGCAGAAGCTTTGTCACGTTCTATAAACGAAAATATGGGTAGACTACCTAGAGATGTTGCTAAAGAACTTAGAATTGGTTTGGGCGAAGGAACCAAAGGAATTACTAGAGCTGTTTCTGGTAAAAAATTGGTTCAAATGGGTGGCATTCCTGGTGCAATCATTGCTGCCGCTGACCTTGCTAACGCAGGTCAAAGCATGAATAACAAAGATACTCAGATGGCTGTTGCTAATGCATCTCAATTGTTAAACATGGTTCCTGTTTTTGGGCCAGCATTAGGTAGCCTTTTGACAACAACTCCTGAGGAGTTGGAAGCCCTTAGACGTATTGACAAACAAAAGAAGAAATAGCTATGGAAACTTCACAAGTAACCCATGAGCAAATCTACGAACGCCTTTGCGAAGTAGAAAAAAAAGTCACCGAAATTGATGACAACACCAAGGTTCTTGTGGAGATTGCTAAGAATCTAGAAGGTTTTATTAATGTTTGTAGATTCATTGGTAAGCTTTCTACTCCAATTCTATGGTTGGCTGCTGTTGTCAGCGCTATAGCCATGATGTGGCAGACCTTCAAAGGAAAGTGAAATTGACCCGTTTACCCTTGTTGCACTTGCGTCAGGAGCCTTTAAGCTTATTAAGGACTCCTGTGAGATGTACAAAGAGGGTAGACAGATCATTGTCGATGCCAAAAAAGAGATTGATGGAGTAATTAAAGATGTCAAGGAAGTTAAGAAGACAGCGAATGGACTATTTGGATTTCTTACTTCTATCTTTAATAAAAAAGAAGTTGTTGAACCCACAAAGGATGTGGCTCCAGTAAAGAAAAAGAAGAAGGAACCACCTCCTGAGTTTGATGAAAATCTGATTTACGCACAAGTAGCAGAGGCTTTAACAAAGTTCTTTCAAGCCTATAACGGTCTAAAGAATTATGTTAAAGAACAAGAAGAGATAGCACTTCACCAAAGTGATGAGGAAGGTCAAGAGACCGCCATCAAGTTGGTCATTGCTAATCTTCAAATGGAAAAGCTAAACAGTGAGCTATCCGACTATATGGTCTATCACGTTCCTATTGAACTAAAAGACCTTTATACAAGGGTAAACCACACCATTGGCGATATTGCAACTAAACAAGCATTGGCACGAAGAGAGGAGTTACTGGCTAAAAGGAGAGCACAATGGCTACGGGAGCAAAAGGCAGACCAGTTCCGCAATCGAGTGGCGGTTTCTCTAACTACTCTGCTAATACTTCTGTGGACATGGGGGCTGATCCTAAGTCTGACTCGATGGCACAATTTCTGATTGCCTTCTTTATGGTTGTGATTCTTTTAATTTTGCCCTTAGAAGCATGGATGTACATTGAGATCAATTCAGCTTTAATTAGGGTTGATAAAGCATTGAAAAGGTTAGAGAAATGATCAAAAAACGCATTTTTTTATATATATGTTCTTGTATATGTATAGTTTTTGCAGGATGTGATGACAGAGTAAGATATTTTTGCCAAGATCCTGATAACTTTAAGGCAGAAAGATGCCAAAAGCCTCGGTGTGAGTTCAATCAAGACTGCCCCGAATATTTAGTAGCCCCCATACTGGAGAAAAAGATTGAAGGAACTCCTACTAGCATTCCTCAACAGCCCCAAGGAACGCCTCAATGCCGATGAGATAGAGATCAGGGTCCGATCCTTTGTGATCATTGTGGTGACTCTGATACTGGCCTTCATCGTGATGGCCCTACTCTATTCGGTAACCTTTGTAAGCCAGCCAATCAAGGCTATGGCTCCTATTGACCAGGCTTATACCAAGATGCTCAATGACATTGTATTGCTCATTGTGGGCGGTATAGGAGGCATTCTGACCAAGGGTTTGACCAATGAAGCTCAGAACATGATGAATGCTGCCAAATCAAATAAGGACGCATATGTCGCACCGCCACCACCTGCTCCTATTATTGTTTCTAGCCCTAATTGGACGGCTCCTCCACCACCTCAAGCACCGCCAACGCTAGAGGCTGACCATGAGAGGGAGAGAATGGCACAAGCAAGGGCGGGGCTATGATTTCCTGGTTGTTTGGTGACCTGATCTACTGGCTGACCCTGTTGGCCTTTGTAGCAGGGATTGTGGCTTTTGTAGCGTCATTCCTTGTTGGTTTTTTGCCCATGTTAAAAGCTCACGCCATGATCTTGAAGTATGGTGGGATGGTTTTGATTGTAGGATCTGTTTATTTTTTAGGAGACAGAAATGGATATCAAAGACGTGTTGATGAAGATAAAGCAGAAATTGAGCGACTTAATGGTGAGGCTAGGGCTAAAGAAGCAGAGCTAAAGGTAAGCTTAACCAAGGCTACTAATCAATTGAGAAAGGCAAAAGATGAAATTAAAGTTAAACAGGCTAGTATTGATTCTAGGGTTGATTCTGGCGAGTTGCGCTTCCCGTCCACCTGTGGTGTACAAGCCAGTTCAGGTTCCACCGATGGAGATCAAGCCAATGGACCCGACTCTACTCGACAGGCTATTAAAGATATTGTCGCAATCGCCTCAGACGGAGACAAAGCCATCACCAAGCTCAACGCCTGTATTGCCCAGTACAACCAAGTGATGCAGACTGTCAATGAGGGGGTTAAATGATTACAGTAGAAAAACTACATGCTCTCAATATTGGTCCAGAATGGGTGGAACCTTTAAATGCAACAATTCAAAAGTTCAGCATTTTTACCGTCAAAGAACAGGCCGCCTTTATCGGACAGCTTTCACATGAGTGCAACCACTTCCGAACACTGGAAGAAAATCTTAACTATAGAGCTGAAACCCTTCAAGCCCTGTTTCATACTCACTTTAAACCAGAAGAGTATGCCCTTTTTGCCCATCAACCTCAAAAGATTGCCAACAGAATTTATGCCAATCGAGGAGGAAACAGGAATGAAGCAAGTGGGGATGGGTTTATGTACAGGGGAAGAGGGACGATCCAGCTTACCTTTCACGATAACTACTGGCACTGTGGACAAGCTCTTGGTCAGGATTTTGTGAGGAACCCAGACCTAGTAAAAACCCCTATGTATGCTGCACTGAGTGGGGGTTGGTTTTGGGCCACACACGGGTGCAATTTACTGGCTGAATCAGGCAATGAAGAGGCCCTATGTAAACGAATAAACGGGGGCTTGTTTGGTTTAGAAGAAAGAGTAAAATTAACTAATCAAGCAGTTGCCGTATTGTCTTGATTGCAAAGAGAAAGTTTAGGAGGGGTAATTCCCTCCTTTTTTTTGGTCATAAAAGTGTCTTTAGAGGTGATTAACATTTAAGCAATCACATAAGATCTTGTATGAAAATCAAGCATATAGACACTTCTGTTGGCGAAAACATTGAACTTTTAAACAAGTTACAGAGGGAGTGTCTTCCTAGTGATACGCTATATGACGTTCGTCTTGGAGATTGGTGGGTTGCTGTTCAGAATGGCAAGGCTGTTGGTTTTGCAGGGATTGTTCGCTCTGCTAGGTGGATTGATACTGGTTATCTTTGTCGTTCTGGGGTCGTTCGTGGCGCTCGTGGACACGGAATTCAGAAAAGACTTATTCGAGTGCGTGCACTATTTGCTCGAAAAATGGGGTGGGCGTGGTTAATTACTGACACCTATGACAACCCTCCCTCTTCAAATTCCCTCATTTCTTGTGGTTTTAAACTCTTCAACCCTTCTGTAGAGTGGGGCGCAAAGGGTACACTTTATTGGAGAAAGAAGTTATGAAGTACCTGTCAGACGAAGAGTTTATTATGCTTTTTCAGATGTACAAAAGCCCTAGCATCATGGCTGCCGAGCTTGGTGTATCTGAAAGGTCCATATATGCCCGTAGAAACGCTTTAGAGATCCGCTATCAAATCCAATTAGAAACCGTAGAGGTCAAGAACAGGATTGATCCAAAGCCCCCACAGATCGATTTAGGCATTCTGAACGGCACAGTCATTGTTTTCTCTGATGCACACTTTTGGCCTGGTATCCGCACCACTGCCTACGATGGTTTGATTTGGGCCATCAAGAACTTAGAGAACGTCAAGGCCGTAATTAATAATGGTGACGCTTTTGACGGGGCATCCATCAGTCGGTTCCCCAGAATCGGGTGGGACAAGACACCTAGTCTCATTGATGAAGTGAGAGCATGTGAAATCGCTTTAGGCGAGATTGAAGATGAGGCCAAAAAAGTTAACAGAAATATTAAGCTGATGTGGCCTCTAGGGAACCACGATGCACGCTTTGAGAACCGATTGGCTGCCAACGCTCCCCAGTATGAGCACATCCAAGGGTTTAGCCTCAAGGACCACTTTCCTGCATGGCATCCCTGTTGGTCAGTGTGGTTGAACAATACTGTTGTGGTTAAACACCGTTGGAAGGGTGGTATTCACGCAACACACGCCAATACCCTAAATGCTGGTGTTTCTATGGTGACAGGGCATCTTCATAGCCTCAAGGTCACGCCTTATGATGACTATAACGGCACACGATACGGGGTAGATACAGGGACCCTTGCGGAACCTTCTGGACCCCAGTTTGAGAATTATTTAGAGCATGCACCGACAAATTGGAGATCAGGATTTGCGGTTTTGACGTTTCACAAGGGCGTATTGTTATGGCCTGAGGTTGTGAAAGTATTTGACAAGGATCACATTGAGTTTAGGGGACAAGTTATTCGTGTTTGACATCCAGGTGTCCCTTATGCACCATTTCTAGCACACAAGGAACATTCCTATATCACTTCTTCTTTTTGGTGACGATGATTTCTTCTTCTTCCTCGTCTTCTTCTTCATCTCTGTTAACGTGGTACTCATAAGTTGCTTTAATAATTGCTTGCAACATGAGTAGCAATTTGAAATCTTCAGTCTCAATTTTGACGTCAAGGTTGTAGTGGTTGATTTCAAGTGTGTACATACTAACTCCTTTTAAAATTGCATTGTTTCGTAGGATTGTGCAACTTTCATTACAAATTGCGGTTTTCCTGCTTTTCCTAGTCTTTTCTCATCCGTGGTCACAATCAGACCCTTGCGTTTTAATGCTGCATAACGTCCTGTAACGGACCCATACGGCATGTTGTGAAGCTCTGCCAAGACCTCATCAGAAATACACCCCTCAGGATGGCTTCTAATGACCTCATAGACGATTTCTTCAAGGGTCTTGGTATCTACAGTAGTCCCAGCCACTACGGAAGTTTCTGGGGCGTTTTTGCGGATCAGAAATTTAGGGATTGTTCCAAATATGTTGTCAAACATAAGTCACCTCAAAAGGGCACATCGTCATCTAATTGGATAGATTTGCGTGTTGGTTGATCACTTTGTCTATCTTTGGGTTGGACAGATAGGGACATGAACTTGGTTCCTTGTTTACTGGTTTTGAGCCAAGCTGAAATCCAAAAGTCTTGACCATTGACATTGAGCTGACCTTTATAGTCAGGATGTCCGTCTGTTTCTTTCTTGTCGTTTTTGAACAACGATCCTCTGTTGGTGTTATCGAACTCTTTAGTGGTGGTGCGTGAATATGACATTTAGTTTCCTTTGATTGATTCACCGTGTTTTTTAAGTGCAGACCTAACCTTTGAGTCCAATAGACTCCAGAGGTAAGTCTTCTCCTCTGAATCAGTTACCTGAATTGCTTCCTCATACGCTCCAATGATGTCATCTCTTGAGAAATGTTCATTAATAGCATCTGCAACATCGTGCATTTGAGATACTTGTTTATCGTCAACAAAAGCACCTTTTGTGGCGCTGATGGTTTTGGGTGCGTCCTCAGGAAGGTCCTCGCCTGAGTAGATATAGAGTCCAAGGCCAAACAACGACAGACATTTGGTCATACAACGCATGATGGCGGTGTTGACGGCAAAGGCATCGGGTTTGGGTATGGCTTTGTTTCTAAAGTCCATCACGGGCAATTGGCAGGTCCTAGTGATGTTGAACATCTTGACAGACACAAACACCATCGCAGTGCCGTTGACATCCATGTAGGGCTTGCCATCAAAGACAGCAACATCATAAACCACCTCAGGATCAGCTTTAAGGGCCTCTGCCCACGCCCAAGCCCATGATAGATAGGTAAGGTTACCTTTCTTTTCTGTGTGCTCGTTGACGTTTAATTTAAGTAGGTTTGCTACGCTCATTCTTCTCTTTCTCGCATCATTAAATCTGCATAGTGATAAGCCAATCCTGTGATCAGCTCTTCTTTGGTTAAGTGAAAATCTCCTGCTGCTTTGGTCAGCTCTTGATTGATGAGGGTCTGCATGGCAAGTCCTGCAAACCAATCTCTGAGTTCAGGATCATTCATCGTGATACTCCAAATGCTTGATCATATTCTTCTTCCATCAATGCTCTTTGAGTGATGTCATCGAGGTCCTTGAAAGATATCCAATTGATATCTTCACAACAGTTGAGTCTTCCTGCTTTAGGTGTAAGGCAGTAAGCGCAATACTGAGTAGTGGCGTTTTCTACAAAGTATCTTTCAGCAAAGTCTGAGAGTGCTAATTTCATTTTCATTTAAATACTCCAATTAATAATGCTCCGATTGCCATCACCACTGCCCACAAGACGGTCATGTCCTGTTGACTAGCAGGAATCCTGTTGCCCAACAAAAGATCTTGAATGATCTCTTCATCCCTGGTGAACCGTACTGGTTCAAAGGGCTTAACGTAATCTTTTCCGATCACTACTTTGCCTGTGTTATAGGGTGTCATCAATTACTCCCACAGTTACGTTTTTGCTTACACTGTTGATGTAATAGGTCAATAAACCCATGTGTCCTGCAATGGCGTGCATTTCGTCAAAGTAACTTTGAACATCACCCTTTTCGAGGATTTTGTTGTTTAACTTTTTCATGTCTTCAAGCATCTGGATTAGTTCACTTAATTTCATTTCAATTCCTTTCATATAACATTTGGCTCAAATCACATTCGTATGTTAATTCCTCAAGCACATCACCTTCAATTGCAGTGCCATCCATGTATAGACCTGATTCAATGTACGCATCTGCGCTATTGACCCATGTACCACCCACAATTACCAAGCTAGACCAATCAATTTCTTTTGCTTCCATTTCAATCTCCTTTTGTTAAAGCAGGGTCAGTGTATCATGGAATATAGTCATTGCAACCAATAGTCACACAAAACACTAGGGTATTTGACTCTATTAGATTTTGGAGTAACATATCGCCCATGACAATAACTCAACTAAAACAGTACGCCACACTGTATGAAGTGGCAAAAATTCTGAAACTGACTCCATCTTGTGTCTACAAGTGGCAAAAGAATGAGCAGATTCCTCCTTTGAGACTTTATCAATTAAAGGAACTCAGACCCCATTGGTTTAAGGAGGCCAACAATGGCGAGTGAGAAAGACCTTGCTCGCTTGCAACTGAATAAGTTTAAAAAAATGTGGCTGGAAGAGTGGCATGCTCAACCTAACCCGTTTATTGCATGGAAATGGTGGACTTCTGACGAGCAGAGAGCCCGTAGGAAGGCCGTTTATGATTACTTTGAATGCGAGGTAAAGGATGGAAGAGAAAACGTGTTTTGAGTTGTTTTGGCAAGTTTGGCCTAGATCGCCCAGGAAGGCATCTAAGTCGATTTGCGAAAAGAAATGGAAAGCAAAGAATTTGGATAAGCATTGGAGACAGATCCATAAACATGTCACTTGGTTAAAAACAACGGATATGTGGCGAAAATCAGACGGTGCTTTTATTCCTGCTCCATTGGTTTATTTGAATCAAGAGAGATGGGATGGAGCTGAGATTCCTGAGATAGAAGTAACAGTGACAATGGGATACAAAGACCCTGCGTTAAAGAAGATAGAAGAAGAATCAAAAATGGCAGTAGAAATGCCTGAAGAAGTAAAAAGAAAGTTGAGAGAGTTAAGAAAACAGATTATTTCTGTATAATGCAAATCGTTGCCGTCGTAAGCAATAGATTGAAAGCCGTTTACACATGCATTCTGCTTTATCCAATATTCGTAGGAATATATTGGATAGAGTTACGACCAGGGTGCAGTTGTAAGCGGCTTTTTTCATTTCTGATGACGATGACCGTACTCCACACGATAGTAAGACTTAATCCTGAGGGCGTGGAAGAAAAGGGTACACGGTATGCGTAAGCTAGGGGGCAGTTCCCGAACAATCCGTGCGGCTGGGCGAGTCATCAGGCCGAGGGGCATACGGTATTCAATCCGTAGCATGATGATCCTGTTTATCAGGGGTGAAGCACCTACTCCTTTCTACTCCATGTCTATGGGGTAGGGGGGACTTTGGGTGAAAAGGACGCGACAAGTATTATCAATGTTTAAATGCAAAGTGGGGGTGTATGAATGAGTTGGCTTTATTCGCAGGCGCTGGTGGAGGAATACTTGGGGGACATTTGCTCGGATGGAGAACCGTCTGTGCAGTCGAATGGGAATCTTACCCAGCTAGCGTATTGTGCGCCAGACAAAATGACAGATTTCTCCCGCCTTTCCCAATATGGGATGACATTCAAACCTTTGACGGAAGACCTTGGAGAGGAATTGTTGACGTTGTATCTGGGGGTTTTCCATGTCAAGATTTGTCAGCAGCGGGTGGAAGAGCTGGACTTGATGGATCAAGATCAGGTTTGTGGAAAGAAATGGCAAGGGTGGTTAGCGAAGTACGACCCAGATACGTCTTCGTGGAAAACAGCCCAATGCTCGTTAATAACGGACTCGGACGAGTGCTTGGAGATTTATCCGACCTCGGGTTTGATGCGAGATGGACTGTTATGGGAGCAAACGAGGTTGGTGGGCAGCACAACAGAGACAGAATTTGGATTGTTGCCCACGCCAACAGCAAGGGACTTCAATGGACACACGATAACCAAAAAAAGACCAAAAGGGTTCAACAAAGTGTTACCAAACGTTTTCAAGCTGGAATTCCAATTACAAGGTCAATGTTATCCACATCCTACTTTCAGCGAAGGGCTGATGCTATGGCCTGTTGGATGGACAGACTTAAAGCCATTGGCAATGGACAAGTCCCAATTTGTGCAGCAACTGCGTGGAGAATCCTAAATGAACTATGAAGATGCAAATCAAGTGTTAAACAATGTGAAGTATGGTTTATTTGAACCTGCTTACAAAATAAACCAAGCCCTACTAATTACTGGAGATCTTGTTGAAAACAGATTCATTAACGAAAAGCTCAATAGATATGGAACTCTCGACAATTCTGATCGAGAGAAAATTACTGTTGCCTATGTTACAAGACCATCTTATGAGAGTTATTGAGCATTACGCACAAATGGCCTTGAAGCCTGGGTCTATTGACTACGCAAGACAAGCAGTAATGGATTTAGAAAAAGACCCTTCAAATCTTTATAGGGGGATCGGCAAGAAAATTGGACAACGTATAAAGGAGTTAGCATGAGCAAAGATGAAACATTACAACTTGCATTAGAGGTGTTGGAAAAAATAAGTATGGGTGGCGATCCACGATGGGCAGACCAAGCCATCACCGCCATTAAAGAAGCACTAGAAACAAAAGAAGGACTATTAGACAGAAAATCTTATTTGCTTGGTTTATACGATCAAAAATCTAGGTTAGAACTAGAAACAAAAGATGAGCCTGTGGCCATGCGTTATGACTTTGACGGGTATGGATACAAGTACATTGACAATGGAAGTGGAAGCGATTGGCAGACGAGAATTAAAGATGCTGAACCGCTTTACACCACACCACAACCAAAGCAAGAACAGGTTGAGCCTGTTGCGTGGAGTCGAGCATCCTTTATTGAGGACGATTATGGCCGAAGTATAGGAACTGATGACCCTGAGCTTGCGTGGGGCAAAGAACCACCAGATGAATTTGGATGGTGGCCTCTCTACACCACACCACAACGCACTTGGATAGGACTGACGCAAGAAGAGTTTGAGAAACTAATTAATGATGCAGGATTTACTCGATCAGATTTACTGATGATGGGCGCTTGTGTAGAGGAAATTGTCTATTTGGTTGAAGCCAATCTAAAGAAGAAAAACACATGAGCAAAGGATCAAACCCAAGACCCATCCCAAACCCTGAGAAATTCAGAGAAAACTGGGACAAGATATTTCCTAAAAAAGAAGAAAAGAAATGACATTTCAAGTCACATTCAAGGTTGACGTTATTCCTAGAGGAAAAGGTAGAGCAAGACACGCCAGGCGTGGCAACTTCATCTCTACTTATACCGATTCAAAAACACGGTCCTATGAGGAAACAATCAACCTTGCTGCGAAACAAGCAATGGGCGCATCAGACCCTCTAGAGGGCCCTGTAGACCTATTTGTCTATGCGTCTATGCCTGTGCCTCAGTCATACTCAAAAACACGCTCAAAAGCCTGTTTAGAAGGTTATGAGAGACATACAAAGAAGCCTGACATTGATAACATCATTAAAAGCGTGATGGATGCCTGTCAAAAGGTGGTTTTCTTGAATGACACGCAAGTTGTCAACCTACATGCTACAAAAGTGTATGGTGAGCCTTATCTAGAGATCATGGTGAGGGAAACAGAATGCTTGACCTTGAGATAGTTGAGAAAATCCCTGAGAAACGTAAGCCTTGGTGGTATACGGGTGTGACTAGCCCTAACTGGGGAGGTAGACGCAAGGGAGCTGGTAGACCAAAGAAAGAAGAGGGGATTCCTGTAAGACTTGAGTTCAACCCTATTCAACAGAGATTACTGATTGAGTATGGTGGAGGGGACCTTAAAAAAGGAATAGAACGATTAATCAATGAGAACTTCTAATGAGAAAAAGATCAAAATATAAACCAAAGCCTGTGATTCTAGACACCATGAGCTATGTGATGTCAGGAATGAAACAGATGACCAATCTAAAAGACCAATTGATAGCACTTCAATTGAAGAACCATTTGGCGTTAGAGGCCCTTAGAACGGGACAAGCCACTAAAGACGATATAGACACCCTGATTAACGCTTTTAACATCACAGAAGCCCTTGCCAAACAAAAGATAGGGGATGACTACAAAGCAGAGATCAAAGAAGCCCAAGATGCCCTATTCGCATGTGCAAAGCGTGGTGTGACCAACAATTACAGATTTGTAATGAAAGGGACCGAGTTAAAGGCAATCAATTATGTGATGGAGATCCATGATGCCCAACTGGAGGCCAGTACGGTGAAAGATATTGAATTGGCAACTCAGTATGTACATAACTGTTTAATGAGCAAAAAAGCAAGACCCGTAATTGAGAGAGTTTGACTAGAATCAAACTGGGAGGTTAACCAGACATTCAAGGATGTCGTACATGGGTAATTTTTCTGGTTTCTGACCCATCTAGTTGAACGACCAAATTGACTCCCAAAGGATTAATATGACTGACGATGAAATCATAGAAATGTCTAGTAAGGCTGGCTTCAATGGTCTTTTTTCACTGATTGTATTTGCCAGAATGGTAGCAGAGCGTGAACGTGAGGAATGTACAAGGATTGCAGATGAATGGGTGCTTGCTTATCCTCATCCATCAAAAACTATTGCTGAACTAATAAGGAAAAGGGGAAATAATGAATAAATTTGGAATGGCAGAAGTAAAAGGTGAGGGTGAGCCAGTCTTTGGGCATGACTTTGTACCTGATCCAAACGCAGTAGAAACAACATGGATTGAGTTCAGTTTACCTGTGGCGTTGGAAGATGAATGCTGGGCAATGATTGACGCTTGGCTGAAAGAAAAAGGGTGGCATAAATGACTAAAAAAGAAATTATAGAAATGGTTAGAGAGGCTGGATGGTCTGGTATTTATACGCAATGGGCAGAGCCAACAGGTGAAGCAGATTGGTCGCCTTATAAAGTTAGCCTGACTGTACCTGTGACGATGGAACAGATTGAATCCTTTGCCAAACTGGTAGCAGAAAAAGAACGTGAAGAATGTGCAAATATTTGTGAAACACTTGAATTACCTGAATGGCCTGACAAAGTGCGTCAGCCATTAGCTAAAGCAATCCGAGCAAGGGGACAAGAATGACAGATGAAATTGACCCACTAAAAGCCATAGACTATATTGCTAGAGAGTCTAAGAACTACGCAGAAGCCTATGCCAACGCAAACCATCTAGATCGCTATTTAAAGGTCATTAAGAGCGAATTAATGGGCGAGGAAAGCGGTACTTTGGGGGCAAAAGAACAATATGCCTATGCCCATCCAAGATATTTGGAGACTTTACAAGCATTAAAAGATGCTGAAGCAGTAAAAGAACACCTAAAGTACATGTTGGATGCTGCCAAGCTGAAAGTGGAAGTTTGGAAAGTATTGGAATACAACCGTAGGGTTGAAATAAAGAATGGAATGTAATGTATAGAAATCGAAAACTCCTCAATTTACTGTCAACCATACCCTGCCAAAACTGTGGCATTCAAGACGGGACAATAGTGGCTGCACATTCAAACCAACTTAAACACGGGAAAGGGCGTGGCATAAAAGCATCAGATGCGATGGTTGCTGCACTTTGCTACCCCTGCCACATGGAGTTGGACCAAGGTTCTAAGATGTCAAAAGAAGAAAGAAAAGAGTTTTTCAACGATGCCTATCAGCGTACAATGCAATATCTATTTGAAAACGATCTAATCGAGGTGAAATAATGGACCCTATTGGCGAATTCCTATTGACATTACTGCATGGCGTAACCAATAGCCATTTACTTCATTGGCAAGAAAAGAATGGTTTCAAGCATAGAGTATTGGGTAAATTCTATGAATTGCTGGGTGAGCTGACAGATGAGTTGGCAGAGGCCATGATGGGCGCATATAACATGACCCCAGAGTTCCCTAAGACATACTTCCACCCTGCTAGTACAGGAGAAGAAGAAGTTATGGCATTAAAGGCATATGTTGAAGAGAACAGAAGCAAGCTCCCTCAAGATACTGCTATTCAAACCTTGGTGGATGCTATTCAGACACAAATCGACCGCACCTTGTATTTGATTAGAAAGGACTGAAATGAAGCCTGGACTTTATGCCAATATCCATAAAAAGCAAGAAAGAATAAAAAAAGAAAAAGCTGAAGGAAGGAAAGTAGAAAAGATGAGAAAGCCTGGAACCAAGAACGCTCCTACTGCCAAAGCATTCAAAGACTCTGCAAGGACTGCAAAGAAATGAAACACGATAAACCCATCGCACACAAAACAACAGGTAAGGGTAAAACATATAACCCTACTGATAAAGGCGCAGGAATGACTGCCAAAGGTCGTGCTGAATACAATAAGAAAAATGGCAGCAATCTAAAGGCTCCAGCACCTAATCCCAAAACCGCAAAGGATAAAGGTAGAAAAGCATCATTTTGCGCTAGGATGGAAGGTGTCGTGCGTAATGCAAAAGGTCCAGCAGAAAGAGCTAAAGCATCCTTAAAGAACTGGAAATGTTAATAGGGGTCAAATTTTTAAGGGACCTATATTTTTTAACTAGGGGGGTCTATAATAGCGAAGACACCCAAGATCTTGCAGGATTTTGGGGCTTCTAACCAAACAACTAAAGGGCAGTTGAAATGGCTAATGCTTATTCTAATATCACCCGTGAATACCTATTAGAAAAATATAACTATGATCCCGAAACTGGCATAGTAACAACCAAATACACAAGAAAACAAGTTGGATGGAATCATCGCAACTATTTGGCTATTAACCATAAAGGCAAAAAACTAAAATTGCATCGTTTAATTTGGCTTATGGTTTACGGTGAATGGCCCGAAATAATTGATCATATAAACTTTGACAAAAAAGACAATCGGTTAGTTAATTTGAGAAGCGTTGATGTTGCTACAAATAATGCACATAGAAACAACGATATACCCAAATCAAATGTTCCTTACATTTCTTACATAAAAGTATTGAACAAATGGAAAGCAATAGGGTTAATTGGAAAAAAGCAAATTTACCTGGGAGCATTCATTAATTTAGAAGATGCTATTTCTAGGCAAAAAGAGTTTTATTTGACGGGAAAATAGTCCATAAAAAAATAACCTCACAAAAAAAATAGGGCCCTCAAAACTTTAAGGGGAGGGGTCCTCTATAAATTCACAAAAATCAATTTTTACCCCCCAAAACTGGTCAAAAACACAGTGCTACTGTTCAAATATACAGTGGTTTTTATGTCACACTGGACGGATATCGAGTGGTATTTATGCAAATCGCTTAAAACGCCCTATAAAGCGCAAGCGCATTATTTAATATATAGATATATACAAGCCTAAAAAACGTCTCAAAAGCCCGTTTAAAGCGCCTTAAATAGATAAGCGCATTATATGGTTAAACCACAATTTAAAGGCCCAAAAAAAAGCCCGTACAAGACGGGCCAAAGGGAAAATCAATAAAATAAAACGTGGAATTGATCTAAGGGTATTTTTATGATTTTCTTATCCTTGTATCTGTGGCAATAAAGTATTTCATTTTCAATTTTGCACACTATGAGCAGCAGATCTGAGCCGTATTCACTGCCCACTGTGCCCCTCTTAATCAGAGCGGCCCCTGCTGCGCTTTAAATTCCCATGCTCGCTCTTGATCTGCTTCAAGTAACCCGGCATCCCTATAAAATAACTCTAAATCGTCTAAATTATATTGAGCATAAAAATCTCGAATAATCTCATAGAGTAGATCTGGTTCATTCTCTATAGTATGCTGTGACATAATTTTAATTAACTCGCTTTTAGAATAATTCATTTTTAACCCCTCAAATAGCATTGATTGAAATAACCCGTTTTTTGTGGCCCAGAGCGTGATCTGCAATAACGATATCTCTTGCATTTTTAGTGGTTCCACCACAGAGCATACAATTGTCACATGTGGTTTTTTTACCGCTTTCTGCGCTAGCTGGGCATGAAACCTCGCTTTGTTGTTTATCAACGCCCACGGAAACCCTAAAAACCCTCATACCGTATAAATTCGCTTGTGCTGCTTCGTCTATGGTATCTGCACTTGCCATGGCGAGAGGGGCCCAAGCGCTATGATCAAAAGAAGGGTTTAACCATTGGTGCGTATAGCCTACATGCCCAGCTGTAAATTGAGTTAATTGTTGCCACACATGTACGGGCGCTGCGGCGCCGTCCCCATATGTGCCTATTCTCAGTTTTAAACCCGTCAAATACAATGCAACTTCGGAGGGTGAAGCGTAAGCATATGAACCTCGTTTATATGCTTTATAAACGCTTGCCACTGAGCGGCCCACGTTAACATAGCATGGAGGGGCGCCCGTATAAGCAGCCAATGAGGGACGGTGGATACAATGCCCACATATTGCAGCATCGTCACCCGTTTTTAGTGCTTCAACGGGATTAATATCTGAGCGGATAATGAAGCTCTGCACCAATGCGCCCGTTTTCACGTTTTTAGAAGCAGCTCTAATTTTATTAATGATAACTACAATAGGTGAGCCGTCTAATAGTGAGGGCCCCTTATAAACAATGTAACCAATAGGTTTTTTTACTTTACTTTGCATTTTTATTTCCCTTTAAATTAAACCACGCTCACGAGCCATGCCTTCATTCATAATTGAATAAATGCGTGTTGTTTTAAAATCTGCGCTTTTGGGTGTGTAAAAATTGGCCCATATTTGAGCCCGTACTTTTGAATTATTGTTTTCACATTGGCGCTCTGCCCCTTTATGTGTTGCATACCCTTTATGGTTTCCGATTAATTTATTCTCACAATCAAATATGTAAAACATGTTTTTCCCCTTTAATTTTCTAGAATTATTTTCTTTAAAGCATTAATGCTTAAACCCGTTAAATTAGACAACTCTTGTAATGTCATGTTCAAATGTGAATCATATAGTTCTCTTATTTGATCATTAGTTAAGTTTTTATCGATTAAATTGAATTCATTCATTTTTAAACCCCTTAATAAATGCAAAAAGAAAAAAGCCAAGCCAAATAAACAATGACACATATAAAAAGTGTCCATTTAATAAAGTCAATCATTTGCTCACCTCTTGATCATCTAATACTGTGTCTAATGCTAGGAAAGCGTTTTGAATAACGCTCAATTGGCTAGGTGTGAATGAATCAACTAAAACTTTATCTAGCTCATCAATAGCCCTTTGCATGGCCTTTAGTTGCAATTCACTGATTGAATAAAATCTCATTTTGTTTCCCTTTAAAAGTTGCCAAGGTCTAACGCCTTGGTGTAGTTATTATATGGGTTAGTGTCATTAAAGACAATAGCATAAAAGACATGTCAACAGTTATTTTCAACATTTATATTTATCGGTTAATCAATTGTTATAGATAAAACCTATTGGAGTGAATGCGACACTTGAATTCTAAATAATCAAGTAAAAAACAATGATCACTCAATTGGTGCATAAAACACAGTATGCGGGACAAAAGAAAAACCCTAAAACTTAATGTCTTAACGACCTAAACACATAAGAGACAACATAAGCTGCAACATAGGGCGCGAATAGTAAAACCCTATTAAATGAATACTTAAGGTCTCGGAAAACAATTAAAACCCTAGGTTTGTCTCATGTTCACACATAGTAAGACACAAGCACCAGTGCCTACACCATTGTCACTTACTCAAACCTAACGACAATAAAAGAGATCGGGCCCTATCGCTCAGAGAAAATACTTTCTGACCCTAATTAAATGCACAGTGGGGGGGAGGGGGGGTACCACTGGGATTGGGGCGAGGATGGGGGGCCCACTCACCCGTTCCCAAAATTTTCACAAAACTTTTTTCGTTCCCAAAATTTCTACAAAAAGTTATACTGTCGCAAAGGAGAATAGAAAATGAAATGGGAACTATTAGATCCGCATGAGGCGGGTAGAGTGATAGATTTGTTTGAGTCTATCTACGGACAGGAGGCAGGCATACTGGAATACAGTAGAGACTTCTTGTTGAGGAATCTGACGGTTGCGAGTACCTTACAGATATTTGATAAAAGTAAGGAGTTTATTGCGGTATGTAAGGGAAACTTAGAGGTTCCGACTAGGGCAGGAAACGTAACCTATACAGATCGGATATTGGGGGCATGTTGGTTTGACAGGGGCGGGTATGCTTCTTACTCGACCAGGGAGATCAGTAATGCAAAGTTTCACCATGTGGATTTGACGCTACCGACTACTACAAGAGTCAGGATCATTAATCAGATGATTGACCAACATATATTGTGGGCGCATAATTGGGGCATTCCTGTTGTATGTTCTACCTCGGTGAGGAAGGAACATGATGGGTTCATGCGGATACATGAGAAAAGAGGGTTTACTGTTCACGGGTCATTTGCGTGGATAGATACTGAAGAAGGTATGAAATGGATACGGTAAAAGAAACTCGTAAAGCAATAGAGTTGGCTACTGGTAAGCGTTCGCCAAAGAAGGCGAGTGTGGTCAATAACGTCACGGAATATGGTGCGTTGTTTAACCGTTTGAATGAGGAAAGACTAGCTAAAGGGTTGCCTCCTTTGAAGACTGCTATGGAAGTATTAATAGATGCGATGCAGTCCGATGAGTTGGATATGAAGGATAAGGCTAGGATTGCTGATAAATTAGCCCCCTTTGAATCCTCAAGAGCGCCTATAATTTCAATAGAGCATGTTCAGAACATCCAAAAAGAGGAAGAGGAGGATGCTGATACGGCTCTTGATAATTTCCTTGAACAACTGAAAAAGGTCTAATATGCCGTTAATCAAATCCAAATCTAAGAAAGCATTTGGCGAGAATATCGCTAAAGAGCGAGAAGCAGGTAAGCCTGAAAAACAAGCTGTTGCCATTGCTTACGCTGTTAAACGTGACGCTGAACATAAACGCAAAACCCGAAAGGAAAAAAAATGAGTGGATATACATCAATGAATCATGCTCCTACAAAGATGAAGGAAGAAGTGATTCGCAAGGGAAATATGGATGGCAAGAAGCCTTCCCATAAAGGTGGTGCTACTGACGTAACCCGTCCCCAAGGCGCTACTCACTATGAGAAAGGCCATCAGCGTCCTCCTCATGTGGCTGGTCACGGTGGTAAAGACGAAGGCGTTACTGCTGGTCGTAAACAAAAGGTTACTGTGTCTCATCCCACACATGAGTACAATACAAAATCCACTAATACTGGCTACATCCACAAAGATGGTAAGTCATACTTGAAGTGAGATAACCATGCACTACGGAACAATCATTAATGGTGGCGCACAAATGCGTAAGGGCGTTACCAAGGAAATCAATGATAAGCTAGAGGGGTTGGCTGAAAACAGAGCCAGAGGTGAGAAGATCGCCAAGGCTGTGGAAGATGCTTACAAAGTTAACACTCTTTCTAGTCAACACACAGACAACGTAAAACAACGTGGTCAGTTTGAAAAACCAAAGCAAGTTAAAAACGTCTAAAGGAAAGAAATGGCTACTAAAGAAATGGAACTATACGATATTGAATCTCTTAAAATTGATTTGCCGACTGCCAAGGAATTATCCCAGTATGTCTATGACAAAACGGGTATTTCTTTGGACCTCATTGGTAAACCAAAAGAAGAGCAATACCTTGCTGCAAAGAACGCTTTGGAAGGAAAGAAGGTTCCAGAAGCTTTTGTGAGTGACGAAAACCCTTACGTCAATAAGCAGGAATTGGTTCCTGTTGATGACATAAGAAAATTGCCTCCCAGAAGTGAAGACCTTCCGCCAGAAGACACAATGGTCCACCATTTCGGTGCTACCAATATGCCTCATCCTTTGGATCCCCAGTCTGATAAAAAGGTCCACATCACTTTCCGTAAATACGACAGTGGCGTGATCACCTATCAGATTGTTGGCCCTATTGAACCCATTAACGTGGGAACAAGGATCAATAAGTATGGACAACCCCAACCTGAAAAAATCACTTGGTTGGACCCCCGTACTGAAGAAAGATTGATGAGGCGTGTTGATGGTTCTTATACCGAACAAGGTAGAAAGCTTCACACATACTGCGTTGGCGAAAAGGGCGCAGGAATTTGGCCTTTGATTGACAGAGACATGGTTTCTGTTAACTCTAAAAATATTGCTGATCCTTGGGCGTAAATGGAAGACTACTCAGCGGTCTTTCGTCATAAGCTACATGATCAAACAGAGCTGTGTGCCAGAAAGAGTTTAGAGATTCTTGAAAAGGATTTAAGGGGCAAGCAGTCCCTTACTCCTGAGGAAATCTATCACCTGGCATCGGCTGCTGAGATCCTATTGGATTTGTGCGAGAAATATGGCAAAAAGTGAAGCCAGTAATTATGTTGCCCCAATCTATAAAGAGAGGGCGCTAAAGTATCTGCTCAAGATTGCTGGCGGTAAGAAAGCCGTCAAACTGATGAATGATGAGCAAAAGTTTGCCATGAAAGTGGCGAGGGACAAAATAGCTTATGAGATGATGTTTAATCAACTCAAATGGTTTCGTCCTTTTGAATACCAAAAAAGATTCTTTGCTACTGGCAAAACCCATACCCGTAGGGGGATGATTGCTGCCAACCGTTCTGGTAAAACCATTGCGTCTACTTTTGAGACTGCCTATCATTTGACTGGAAGATACCCAAATGATTGGAAAGGCAAAAGGTGGGATCAACCCATTATTGCCATGTGTTCTGGTGAATCTTGGGAACAAGTTGCAAAAACGCTACAGTCTAAGTTGTTGGGTTGTGACGATATTAAGCAGTCTTACAAGTTGGGTTCTGGGGCTATTCCTAAAGAAACCATTGATGTAAAGTCTATTCGGTCGGATGGAGCCAACGTATTGGCAATCGAGGTGTGGCATGTATCTGGTGGCAAATCTAAACTCTACTTTTCAAACTATACGCAAGAAGTCCGTCACCTTCAGGGATATGAGTTGGACCTTGTTGTGCTTGATGAGCAACCTCCTGATGACACCTTCTCCGAACTTGTGGTTCGTACAGCTTCCCGAAATGGACAGGTTATTTGTTCATTCACTCCTCTCAAGGGCCTCACAGGATTGGTCAGGAAGTTTTGGGACCAAGTAGAGGGTTATTGCCATGTCAGGGTGACTTGGAATGATGTACCTTATGAGAATGAATGGGGAGAACCTTTTTTCAGCAAAGATGAGCGAGAACAGCTCTCTAGAGACTTTATGCCTTGGGAAAGAGAATGTCGTATCAACGGTATTCCATTGGTGGGCATTGGGGTTGTATTTCCTATTCTTGATTGGCCTATTTATACCTCTAAAGACTATGATTTACGCAATAACCCGTTGCTGGAAAGATTGATCAGTTTAGATTTAGGGATTAAAAATGACCCGACCGTTATCTCGTTCTTTTTTCGTGATCCTGTCGAAGAGGTTATATACCTCCACAGGCAAGTTGAAGTCCCCTCGGGGGAAACGCCTGATGAATACATTCATTACTTGCTCGATAGAGAATCAAAAGGTGTTCCGATTGCGCTACCCCATGATGCGGCAACGGCAGGGCGATATACACTTACGGAACAGAGCGTTAGAGAAGTATTTGAAGATAACTATGGCCTTAATTGCATCCCAGGTGCAATCCTTAACCCAGCCAATGATCAAGGCAAAGTAACTAACCATAAATCTTACGGAATCAATATAATGCGTATGGGATTTGAGCGAAAAACGCTTATGATTCACGAAAGTTGTAAGAAGTTTTTAGACGAATGCCGAAATTACGCAATTGACGCACAAGGTAGGTTCAGTGATCCTGATGACCATATTGACTCCGCAAGGATTGGCATTTTGGCATTGATTCAGGGGCATGGGGAAGCAACGGTGAGTCGTGCTAACACTTTTGAGGCTAAACGATTTACTCCCGTAGAGGGAAAGATCCAAAGGATATAACATGTTAGACCAAAAAAACGTAGTCGTTATTAACTTAGCCAGTGAGTCAGGCCATCGTGGTATGGTCGAAAAAGTGGCCCACGAAGTCTACGTCAAGATGGTTGATTACCTCCGTCTAACCCAATCCAAAAACACTTACAACCGATTCTCTGATTACCACTATCTTCAGATTCCAGTTTCAAACTCTACCGAGCCAGTAAGGGGTATTGACTACATCGCCCCCATCGTTACGCCTGGCATTGATTACGCAACTTCTGTTATTACCAAGTGCCTGATGCCTGACGGCAAGGTTAACTTTGAATTTGAGCGTTTTGACGAAAATGACCAGATGGGAGCCGAGCAAGCCCAGGAAATGGTCATGCACTTTTTAAATGACAAAAACGATCCTTATGCTGTGATCAGAGATTGGGCGCAAGATGCGCTTCTCCATAAGAACGGTATTGTGATGGTCATGCCCATTCGTGAGCCAATCACAATGTACAAAGAGGTTACTGGAACCCGTGACCAACTAAGATCATTTGAAATTCTGACTGCAGAAAAAGGCTTGGAATCTAAGCGTCAAAACATGCGTAAGATTGACGTTGACCTGCAAGGTATTGCACAAGAAATGATGCAACCTGATGAGGCCGAGTCTGAGCAAGAATCCCAGTCTGAAGAGTTGTCAGAAGCCATCAAAAACAACACGGTTTACAAGGCTAAATACAAACTTACTGGCTACTCAACCAACATCAGAGTTCGCCACGTTGCTCAACATTACTTTGTTTGCAACCCCACCATTCCCCGTATTTCTGACCAAGACTTTATCGGCTTTTATGAGCCAATGACCATCCATGAAGCCAAAGTTCTTTATCCTTATATTGATCTTGAGCAATTTGCCGATCATGCTGCTTATGGTCCTGCTGGCGCTTACCAAGCAGGTGCACTAGAAAACGATCTAGCCCTGCACGCCCGTGACTCTACTCCAGTCCCTGGTCAAGGCGTCATTGCTTCTCAAGGCGCTGACCGCTATTCTAGAGTTGTGATGTTGACCACCGCATGGGTGCGTAAAGATGTAGACGGTGACGGCAACGAAGAAATCGTTGAAGTCTGCTATTCAGGTTCATATGTTATTTACGCCAAGGAAGTTGACTTTATTCCTTTGGCTAACATGTGTCCCAAGCCTATCGTTGGTAACTTCTTTGGTTATTCTCTTGCTGAACGCCTTGTGCCCATGCAGGAATACGCCACTGGTATCCGCAGGGCTGAACTGTCATTTGCAATGCAAGCCTCTACTCCAAGAATAGGTGTAAACCCTGATTTTGTGGATGCTGAAGAAATCCAGCGTGGTGTGTCAGCCATGTTTGTGTTGGACCGCAAATTTGACCCCTTAAAGCACGTTTTTGAGTTTGCCCCACTCCAAGGTAACCTGCAATACGTTGAAAGCGCTATGAGCCGTTTTGAGGGCGAAAAGATGGCAATGATTGGGATGACATCTCCCAATGACACGCTCAATCCTGAAGTAATGAAAGACGGCAATTCTGGATTCAAACTCCAGACTGCTATGGGTCCCAATCAGTTGATTCAAGATGAGATGGTCAAAAACTGTGCCATCGGACTCAAAGATGTGATTTATCTGATTTGGAAAACCATGATTCAATATGCTGATGACTACAACATTCAGCAGTTGGCCCATGCGATTGAACCTGAAGCACAAGGTTTCTTAGATGCTTTGGCAGTCGAAAATTACCAGTTTATTGATCGCAAAATGATCAATATTGACTTGGCTATGGGCTTTATGTCTGAAGAAAACAGACTAACCCGTCAACAATTGATTACTGCTGCCCAACAACAATTTGGTCAAGCCATGCTGATGGTTCCTGCTGAGTTGCCTGAAATGTTTGAAAAAATGAGAAGGCCATACGAAGAGACTTTGAGTGTTTTGGGTGTGCGTCACGTTGATGCTTATTTGCCCACGCAAGATGAGTGGATGAAGATACAGAAACTCAAGGCTCAACAGCCCCCAGGCGCTGAACAACAAGAAATGGAAGCCAAAGCCAAGGTTAATCAAGCCAAAGTTGGTGAGGTTATGGCTAATACTGCGTTAATCAAGAAGAAAACTGACGATATTGACACTGACAACATGTTTGAGGCATTGGCTGCTTCAAGAGATAAATTAAGGGCAGTACAAGTGGACTAAAGGAGGAAAATGAAAAGTTTATTGGACAATATAACGGGCTACTTTAACCAAAGAACTAAGCCAAGAGATATTAGAAGTGAAAAGGTCGAAACGCAATCCAAGTTCATTGAAAATGGCGAGGTTGCCAGACGGCTTTTATCTAATCAAGATTTCGCCTTAATGTTTAATCTATACCGATTCAGTTTACTGGAGAGATTAGAAGACGATAAGACGGATCTCGATAGAGTCAGGGATTCCCATTATGTCGCTGGCGTAAGGGATTTCATTGAATTTATTGAACAAACATTGTATTTGTCAAAAGCTGTCTCGGCAGAACTAGACAAAAAAAGTTAACAATTTTTAAAGAATAGGATAAACTTATGGCAGACGTTATCTCAAATGAGACCGTTACCCAACAAACTGGCGATCCAGTAGCTACCATAGCTGAAATGATTGCCGTCAACAGACGGAACAATCCACAGCCAACAGGTAGTACGCCACCGCCAGCAGGACAAGTAGAGGAGTCATCCCCTACCCCTGAGGCGCAACCTGATGAAGAGAGCGAACCTGAAGAAAGTGCAAGTGAACCTGTAGAAGCTGTAGAAGAAGAGAATGAAGGCGAGTCCTCCACTGGAGATAACGAACCTGTTAATTTCTTTGATTTTGCAGAAAATAACCCCGATTTAAAGATTCGGATACCCAATAAAAACGCAGAAGGCGGGTTTGTTGAGTTAACGGCTAAAAAGGCGGCTACTCTTCTTGGGCAAACAAGTGCTTTGGATGAAAATTCACGCAAACTTAAAGCTGAAAAAGCAGAGTTTGAAGAGTTTGAAGCGAAGCGTAGGGCTGAACTAGACGGATTGCAAATTGGTTTAGAGCTAACAATTGCTCCGCAGTTACAAAAAACTGCTGAAGAATTGGTAACTCTTCAACAATATAACCAGGAATGGAAGCAAATCCTTCAAAGTGCTACGACTCCTGCCCAACAAGCTGAAGCAGAGGCTGCAATCAGAGCCAATGACAAGCTGATTCAGGAGAAGTCACAGTTTATCCAAACGACTCGTCCTAAAGTTGACCAGTTTTATGCTCAAAGAACTGCTTATGTTCAACAAATGATTGAACAATCTAGGCAAGCTTTTACGGACAGAGAATTGGCTAACAAAGCTAACTTTACCGAATTAAAGGAAAAGTTGGCAAAGGATTGGAAAGGTGCAAACCTAGCGGCTGTTCCAGGTATACCAAACATTGATTTGATTACTTCTGATGAACAGATTTTGAGTTTGATTCGGGATGGTTATAAGTTCCGAGAAGGACCCAAAGTCAAAAACGCAGGTGGAAGTTTGGCTGCTTCTGGTAAGGTTATCGGAAAAAGCAAAACATCAATGCCTGATCCAACTGAAGAACTCCAAAAACGTGCTCAAAAAGGCGATAAGAATGCTCAAAGGGATCTTTTAGCAACCATGCTTGCGTCACAAAGAAAACGCAAGTAACTTTAGGAGTATTTAAATGTCGACAATTACATCAACCACATTGGGTAACGGTAACGGCCCATACGCAACGGACATCGTTGTTAAAGATATGGATTTGACAGTCTCTAACTATGTTAAAGACCGCACACCTATCACTAACATGGCTATGTCCAAAAAACGCAAAATCAATTCGACTTTGCACATTTGGCCTAATGACTATTTCCGCACACCTTCTATCAACGCTAAGTTGGAAGGCGCTTCTGTAGACGCAACTACTGCTGCTTCTAACACACGTTCTAACCTTGGTAACTACACACAGATCTTTACGACTGTGATTGGTGCTACTGGTACTGCCCGTGCTGTTGAGCAAGCTGGTGGAGATCCCCAAGCATATCAAGAAGTCAAGCAATTGACTGAGATCATGTTTGACGTAGAACTCCAATTGGTGCGTGCTGACGGTGCTTCTATCAAGTACTCAGGCCAAAACGCTACTCAAGCTTCTACTCCCAACAACGGTCGTAGATTTGGTTCATTGTTTGCGTTTGCTGGAACACGTTCTGGTAATGACACAGACGGTGTTTCCGTATTGAACCTTGCCACTTCTGATAGCAATGACTCAACCACTGTTACAAACACCAATACACCTTTCAACGGTTCATTGGCTAACGCTGGTTTGGGTTATTTCACATTCAGCACTGGCGTGACACTTCAGCAATTTAGCCCTTTCTTGTACAAGCAATTGGTGACTACTGCTGAACAGCGTTTCAACGCCAAGATCACTAACATGGTTGTTCCCACATCAATGAGAACCCATATTTCTGATCAATTGCCAACAAGCCGTTCTATCAACAGGTTCAATCCTGCTGACAAGGGCGATACGATTGGTACATACGAAGGTGACTTCAACTACACATACCAGATCGATGACGACTGGATCATGGACCAAACAGGTTCAGACAATACTTCTGTGTTGTTCTTGAATCCTGACGTAGTTCAGTGGGGTTCACTCCGTGAGTTGGGACCAAATAACGAAGTGTTCTCAAATGCTGACGCTTCTTTGGACCAGTACATCATGGAAGGTACATTGATTGTTCGTAACCCAGCAGGCGTGGCTGTTTTGGCAGCTATCAGCCCAACAGGTGCGGCAGTTACTACACCCCGTCCTTCTACTCAAGTTCAACGCTACTTGGCATAAACTTAGCCCTAGGCTAATTTCTGAAGGGGATCACAAGTCCCCTTTGGAAAGGAGCAAAGCATGGAATATGATCAAGTCCCTGAAATTCAGGAAGACTATTATCTTAAAGGTAACTTAGAAGCTGGCGTTGAAGGCGTTTTACGCAAAAACAACAAGCTTTACAATGAAGTCAAGTCTGGCACTTGGGAGCAAAACTTTGACACCAAGTTTATCAATTACAAAGTTGGAGCAGTTGACGGTGAAAGATTTGTTCAATGGGAACAAAAGAATGTAGAAGCCATTCGCACATGGTGTAAGGAAAGAAGAGAGTTTTACAAGGTACATGGTACTGATAACCCATTCTTTGCTGGCACATTTCATGCGATGGAGCTACCTAAAGCGATTGCTCACGATATCAGCGGAAAGTGGTTTAACAATAGACCTTGGGAACTGATCAAAAGAGACAAAAAAGACAAGATTCTTTTTTACGCAATTGTGAACGCATATTACTCAGATTTTGTGTGTCACCCTAGCGGAAAGATCCCATTACCGTATAATCCAATCATTCCAACGCCAAGGACCTGAAATGTCGCAATTTATCCAATCAGCAAACACCCTTGTCAGTCGTGTAGCAAGTTGGGTAGGAGCCATTTCTAAATCTACAGCAGTCAACGCAACAGCGTATGCTCCCACTACGGGAATAATCACAACAGCATCATCTTTGGTTGGTGTTATCAACGTGGGAGATTTCATTGGATTCAACCAGTTATATCCTTTCACGGTTGTACTTGCTGTTACCTCAAGCAGTATTACTGTTAGTGACCCTGATCTTATTTGGAATGGCGCTTCTTTACCTACCGCCATCCTTCAATTACCTACTCAATCAGTTTTAGAGATCCAAAACTGCATTCAGATGTGCGAACTCAAAATGAGGATATTGGATATCCCAGGCTTGCGTTCTGATCCCTACGATCCCACAAGTCCTTCTATGGTGGTGACTAACTCCAATGGTTTAGCCCCCATTCCTGCTGACATGAATTGGCCTATTTTGTTTTTCCAAACAACGCCTAATTCTGATGTTCCTGTTGGCTCTCAAGCTGCCAATCTTGGCCCTTGGATCATGTATGACAGGGTTGGAGATAGAGAGATTATCCGTAGAAAGATGATTGATCAGCTCTACGTTAAGCCTTTTGGTGTGCCAAGGGTTATCAGGGCATCTTTTTCTGAGGTTGGACAGAACTACGTTTTCACTCCTAATCCAGGTGCAGGGGTTCAAATTCTTGCGTACTACGTCAAAACCTTTCCTTTCCTATTTAGCCCCACAAATGATTCTGCCAATCCTATTGTGCAAAACAATGCGGTGTTGGCTACATTCCCTGAGGGTTACTTTTACGGCACGTTGGAGACTTATTACGACAAAAATAAGAACACAACTGAAGCTGAAAAGTGGAGAGCAAGATTGGATGAGGCTTACGGTCTGATTGAAGACCAAAACAACAAAGACCGTTGGTCAGGCGGTGATCGTCACTTATCATCTGAGTTCCAGCCAAGGGATTATCGCTACAACTACAAATGAGGATTTGACATGGCAACAGGTGGTTTATACGGTTCAAGTCTCAGTGGATCTTTGGTTGCAGGACCTGGTGGAGAGACACAAGGTCTTTATGGTCAATCTGTTCACTTTGGTGGAACTTACTTTGAGTGGTTTATCTTCCAACAGTCAGCCACTGCTCCTGCTACGCCTACAGGCGGTACATGGAACTTCCAAACCAATGTAGGAACTCCTCCTACAGGTTGGTCTAATTCGCCTCCTACAGCTCCTACAACAATTGTATGGATGTCTATAGCGATTGTTAATTCAATAATAGGATCTACGTTCACATGGAGTGCGCCAGGTCCTATTGCTCAAACTGGACCTACGGGGCCTACTGGTCCACAAGGCATAACAGGACCGACAGGCCCTACGGGTAATGTTGGACCGACAGGACCTACGGGACCGCAAGGTATCCAAGGTATTCAAGGACCAACTGGACCCACAGGGTCTACTGGAGCGACAGGTGCGACAGGACCAACAGGCAATACAGGACTTACAGGACCAACAGGACCAACTGGAAATACTGGCTCTACTGGAAATACGGGACCAACGGGTCCAACGGGCACGACAGGCGCTTCTGGCCCTACGGGACCAACGGGATCAACGGGAGCTACTGGAAGCACAGGACCTACTGGACCAACAGGTACAACAGGCGCAAGTGGACCCACAGGACCTACAGGGTCAACGGGTAATACAGGCCCTACTGGACCAACGGGAACTACTGGTGCAACGGGCAATACAGGACCGACTGGCCCGACAGGAAGCACAGGAACTACGGGCCCAACAGGCCCAACGGGTACGACAGGGTCTTTAGGTCCTACAGGTCCTACTGGAGCACCAGGCACAGGATCAGGAACTGTTTCATCTGTGGCAATGACAGTTCCATCTTTTATGGCTGTCAGTGGATCACCCATTACAACTAGCGGAACATTTGTTGTAACTGCTACAACATCAGGTGCTAACAGTATTGTTTTGAGAGATTCAAATCAAAACGTCACAGCAAATGATTTTTATGAAGGCTTTACAAACGTAGCGGCAGCAGGAACAACGACAACTTTAACTGCTAGTTCAACGCCTAACTTTGTAGTGACAGGATCTGGTGGTCAAACGTATCAACTTCCTGATGCAACCACATTGCCTTCAGGTGCTATATACACGTTTAATAATAATCAGTCTTCTGGAACTGTTGTTGTAAAGAATAACTCAGGCACTACGATTGCTACGTTGCAATCTGGCTCTTATATTGAAATTATTCTTTTATCAAATTCTATTGCTGCAGGTACATGGGATTACCACAATCAAGCGCCTTCTAATGCTTCTTGGTCAACCAACACGTTGACTTGGGCTGGAACATATTCTGGTGGAACATGGAATGGAAACGTCATATCACCTAATTACGGTGGTACTGGTGTTAACAACGGTACAAACACATTAACTCTTGCTGGCAACGTAACTCATGCAGGAGCATTTGCTCAAACATTTACTGCTACTGCTACCACATCGGTAACACTTCCTACATCAGGCACATTGGCTACATTGGCAGGCACTGAAACATTTACCAATAAGTCAATTAGTGGTTCAACAAATACATTGACCAATATTGGCAATGGATCACTTACCAATTCAACAATAACAATTGGTGGAACATCTATTTCTTTAGGTGGTTCTACATCTGCTATTACCAATGACATCACTATTCATGGATTGACTGTTGGATTGGGTAATGGTGCTGTTGCTAGTAGTACCGTTTTAGGTTATCAGGCTCTTAATTCAAATACGTCAAGTACACAATTAACTGCTATTGGTTATCAAGCACTTCAAAATACAACAGGTGGATTTAATACTGGTGTTGGTTATCAAGCAGGTGTTAATGTAACAACAGGTATTTCAAATTCTTATTTTGGTCAAAATTCTGGTCCTTATGCAAATGCAAGTTCAGGAAGTCAAAACACAGGTATTGGTGCTGGTGCTTTATATCAAGTAACTAGTGGTAGTAACAATACTTCTCTAGGTTATCAAGCATTACTTTCTAATACATCAGCATCTAATAACACAGCAGTAGGTTATCAGGCAGGGTATAGTTTGTCTGGTGGGTCAATTGCAATTACCGCAGTAGGTTATCAAGCTCTTTATTCTGCAACTTCTAATTCGGCGTCTGTCGCAGTTGGCTATCAAGCCGCACAAAATACAACTGCTTCAATTACAGCAATAGGTTATCAAGCTGGACAATCTGTCACATCTGGGCCAAGTAATACTTCTATTGGGCAAAGTTCTTTACAAGCAACAACAACTGGTAGAGATAACTCATCACTTGGATTTGCATCTTTAGGAAGTAATACAACTGGAGCTTACAACACAGCTATAGGTTCGTATGCACTCCTAGCCAACACCACTGCATCTAACAACACAGCAGTAGGTTTTGGTTCTGGGTATACAAACTCTACAGGTACAGAATTAACATACATAGGTTATTATGCTGGTCGTTTAGCTACTGGAAGTTACAACACAGGAATTGGTAGTTATTCGATAGGACACGCTGCAGGCGGGTCAAATAACACTGCTGTTGGTAATACTTCTTTGTACGAAACTACAACTGGAACTGATAACTCTGTTCTTGGTTTTCAAGCAGCTCGTTTAAATACTACTGGAACATATAACGTAGCAATTGGTTCTAGTGCTTTATATAACAACACTACAACATCAAACAATACAGCAGTTGGTTACCAAGCCATGTATAGCAGTAATAATTCATCAACGAATTATTCAAATACTGCTTTTGGTTATAAAACACTTTATAGTAATACTACTGGAGCTTGGAACGTAGCAGTTGGTGGATTAATTGAAGGATATGATAATCCTCCTTTGTATTCCAATACAACTGGAAGTTATAACACTGCTGTTGGTGCTGGGGCTTTAACTGCAAATACAACTGGTACTTTTAATACTGCAGTTGGAATGCAAGCAGCAGATCTAAATACAACAGGAAAATACAATGTTGCAATTGGAAATTATGCTTTACAAAATAATGTTTCTGGAACATCTCATGTTGCAATAGGTTATAACGCAGGTCATTCAGCAACTGGAGATTACAATGTTTTTATTGGTAGTTTTGCTGGGAATGGATTAACAACAGGTTATCAAAACACTATTGTTGGATACAACACAGGGCAATCCTTAACAACTGGATATAACTGTGTATATGTAGGCGATGAAAATACAGCATCAGGTGGATCAGTCACAAAAGAATTTGTTTTTGGACAAGGATTAACTGGTAAGGGTAGCAACACCGCTTATATTGGTGGCTCAAGTGGTTCTTACCAAGGAAACAATTCTGCTACATGGTCTGTTTCTTCTGATCAAAGACTTAAAAAGAACATTGTAGACAATACAATTGGTTTAGATAAAGTTTCACAAATTCGTGTGCGTAATTTTGAATATCGCACTGAACAAGAAATTACCGATTTGCCAGCACATTCAGCAATTAACATAGAAGGCATACAACTTGGTGTTATTGCACAAGAATTGCAACAAATATTACCAGATTGCGTTAAAGAAGAATCCACAGGAGTTTTAGGTGTAGATACAACTAATATTATGTGGCATATGATTAACGCAATAAAAGAGCTTAATGCTCAAGTTCAAACCCTTAAATCAAAAGTAGGATCTTAAAAATGACTGATATTATTGATCAACCAACCGCAGAAGAAATTGCCAAGCATTATTCTGCAGCAATGGATTCTGTTAACCTCATCAACGGCACAAAGCCTGAAAACGAAACAGACGCAGAATGGACAGCCACTCTGCAAAGAAACAAAGCACATTTGGAAATCATGGTAGCCAAAACTTATTGGACTACTGAAGATTTAACTCCTTTTCACAACGCAATCGCAAAGGTAAATTAAAATGGAAAAGTTAACATTGTCTACTCAACTAGTAAATCAAATTATGGGATATCTTGGTACAAAGCCATTCCAAGAAGTTTTTCAATTGATTGATGCTGTTCAAAAAGAAGCAGCTAATCAACAACAAACACCTCC
>Ga0208617_1000074_pt1 | contig 38346 bp, 65 predicted proteins | sample CryBogCBE06Nov07_FD_184581 | JGI IMG/M metagenome (GOLD analysis project Ga0208617, IMG submission 184581) | Freshwater microbial communities from Crystal Bog, Wisconsin, USA - CBE06Nov07 (SPAdes) (version 2) | ecosystem: Environmental > Aquatic > Freshwater > Lake | place: Crystal Bog...
TCAAGAGACAAATACCGCAGGAACTGCGGAAATTTACGCCTGTGGAGCTATCTCTGACGGGGATCAAACACGTGATTGGTCTAGTTATGTAGCGCAGAAACAGGAATCAATTCCTTCGTCGGAAGGAAGCTGTTGTTCTTTAGAACAACAGTAGTTCACTAACGTTTGGATGATCAAATGACTGATATAGTGTTAAAACTTTATGACATTGACTGGAATATGCTTTCTTATTGGCGGAATTTCAGAGATTCCGTACCTATTTCAAATTCCGAATATATAGAAAACATGTATGATCAGGCTCGCCAATATCAAATAGACATTGAACGAATTCTTAAAAGTGAGTGGAATGCTAGTTTTGAAAACCATTTTAAAACTTCATTAATTTTCAAAGCCGAATCAGACCGATTGGAATTTCTCATGACATTCAGCTGAAAAAGATCCCAGACACGAGCCTGGGATCAAGTTGGTATAAAACTATATAACTCTGTAGTCACATTGACCAATATGTTTCACTTGCAACCGAACAACAACTGGGGGTATCTGCCAGTTCTTCAACCATGACACCCGTCATAAGATTTCGAACCCAAATCTTTGTGTTGATGTTGGTTCGATAGTCATTCCATTCAGCAACTTGTATTTGGGTAGCTCGGTCGCCCCAACGAGAGTTTTCCTTCTTTTGCAAAGCTGATTTACGGATATTGGCGCCGCGAAGAGTTGTATGCATGCTGATCTTGTGGATACGACCAGTTTCTGCATCCTTGCTATAAACAACCCAAGTCATCTACTGCTCCTTTGTTCAATAACGATATAGTAACAATTCTGAGAAAGAAGTCAACAAAAAGTTATCGATTGGAAAACTCTGCTGGTCATCATCTTCATTTATTTGGTAAGCAGCAGACGTTCATCCTCTCGACTAAGTGCTCGAACTGCTTGGTAGGCAGCAAAATATTCATCGAACGGGGTCTTACTGGTCTTGGACTTGGCCAGTTGGTCACGAATGGTTTGAACTTTTGATTGCAGGTCGGGATCATCAATGTAGTTGATGCCAATGTCAAACCACTTGACTGCTTCGTCTACTAGATCAACCGCATGCTTGTTTCGATTCCAGATATCGAACCAGTAGTCAGTGCCAGGGTAATAACGAAGTACTCGTAGATTATATCTGATCTTATTAATATTTTGATAATCACTCATCGGGAATCTCCTGTTTCCACAAATTTCCAGTTTGTCACGTGCTGGCTCACTTCGTCTGTTTTCACAGTACCGTCCTCCAATAGGAAAATCAAGCCCTGTTCAGCGTCTTCATCCCACCAGCAATATTTTTCTCGCCAGGGATTGGTTTTGAGATTGGCTTTGGCAAACCGACCACCGTCATATTTGAGCCAAACTTGTTGATCATTTTTGGTTTTGGATTTATGCTGAAATGAGAATACTATATTCATCACAGTGATTCCCAGCATACCACCCAAGAAAAATCCCAAAGAAAATGAAACTGGATCCATTAATTGTCCCCCAATGCCAGCAAGATCAATTCTTTGACGATCCGGCAAGAACGTGCTTGCATTTCTGGCGACCTTTTATCCCAGGGAGTTGCGGAGTCGAGCAACAAACGTCGAGCAGCTCGTTCCAAAGCTGGTTGACTGGTTGCATGTTCAATTATGGCTGCGTGAAGCAATTCTGCAATATATTCAGCGTGACCCCACATATCTCTGGCGGCCGAACTGGATCCATCATCCATAAAATCGCGCGGGATATTGTCGTAAAGGATTCGAGACATTTTGTCTTTAAGACTAGTCATCTGCTGTTTTCCTTCTTTCGAGACTTTGACAAAATACATTCAACTGCTTCTATAGCAAGTTGACGAGCCAGGTGTGGTGGGAGCGTTGGATGTGTTTGAATTTCCAAGTAGACGCCTTCTGGACTGCGCACTATCACTTTCCCGTAATCAGGACCATTCGTGTGTTGGCCACCCTTGACATGCGAACTGATAAAGCTCAACTCCAAGTCGTTCACAACATATCTCTTTCTGCACGAAAACGTTCTAAAGCTGCATGGGCTTCACACCACGCACACTCTGGCTCACCATTATCTATACAGTCGTGATAAGCAGGTTGTTTTTCACGTTGAATGCGTTCAATGCTTTCCGCCAAATCCTCGGCTATAGATTGCCAGTCTCGTTCAGCTGCCTGCGCCTTGAGGGTTTCGATCTCACCTTCCGCGTTGAGCCAAGCTTGATCCAACTTGTCGTACTCTACCTTGAGAGCTGCATTCTCAACTTTCAGACGGTCTACTTGAGCGTAGAGCGTCAGCACGTCTAAGACCGCAGCACCGTAAGCACGTGACGCTTCACCACGCCGACAGTTAATAGCTTCGCGCTCCCACTCATCTCTTGTCCGGTGCATCATGATTTCCTGAACACTTTAAATATCAATTAAATCTAAAACAAAAAAGTCAATTTGTCAAATTATTCCACGTCCTGTTTGGGAAGTTGATTGCGTCGATAAACAGAACCACGTCCCTTTTTGGCAGGCACTACTACAGGACGAGTTACCTTGTGCATGTTCTTTGCAACAGGGTTGCGAGACTTGGGAAGTTTGACGACCTTTTTCATTGAATCTACCCCGGGTTAGGCGCCAATGATATATGCATAAATCAATTGAATCAACTATTTTCTAGAAAACTAGCGAAATATTTTTGTGCACCAGGGTTGCAACCAATGTCATATACCAGTTGTGGGTTGCGATATTTTCGTCGGGTGATTCCGGTGTCAGGCAAACTGAGTTCAATTAGGCTGATTTCAGGACCCAGCGTATTCCACGCAACGGAATCAAACATCTGATTGGCGAATGCCACATCAGCAGTTCGCAAGGCTGAAATCATCCAAGTGAAATTATGATTTTTGGGATCGGTGGCCCAATAACGAATGCTAGCAAATTTCATCACTTAACTCCACGTCAACAAAAAATCAAGTTTATCAGCTTCAGATTCAAAAATCAACTCTGTATAGGCATATCCATATCGAGCATTGTATTGTTGTGCAAGCAGTTGCACGTTATCTCCAAAAATAAATCCTTCGTTGTAACGATGATTTATGAAGTTTTTCCATATATCTACAATTTCGGTACCATCGTCTTCATACAACTTCAACTTAGGTCGATCAACGTCTGACATTTTAACTCCACGTCAACAAAAAATCAAGTTTATCGGCTTCAGTTTCAAAAATCAAACAAGTTTCAATATCAGATTTAAAATCTGATAGTCTAGCATTATAGTAAGCAAGGAGGTATTGTTCATCTAAAAAGCTATATGCAGTACCGAAATTATAATTTATGAAATTTCTCCATATATCTACAGCCTGAATTGTATTTTTGTTAACTCGTTCATACAACTTCAATATGCGGTGATCAATGTCTGACATCTCAACTCCATGTCAACAAAAAGTCTAGTTTGTCAGCTTCAGTTTTAAAAATCACGCGGCAACAAATGCCTCCAGTTGCATCAATCAAGTGGATATATTTCATGGAATATTGTTCAAATTTTTGTCTAGCTGACATGAAATTATTCCAAGCGGGCAATATGCGACTATCGTCATAGACTTGTAGGACCAGTTTTGTATCCACAGTAGTTAACTCCATGCAATCAACCATTCCATTTTATGTTCTAGATCAACAAACTGCAACTGTCCGGTCTGAATATGTATATCTGCACCCCATTTTTCCCATAATAATTCAGCAGCGGCCCCATTGTTGGATTTGATCCAGTTATTCCATGGTGGAATTCTCGATTCGGGCCAGTGGATAGAATTATCATACAAATCAACAATCAAAGAATTATCCATAAATCAACATGAACTCCAGTTTGTCACTTTCTGATTCAAAAATCAAACGCGTTTTTGAATTGAATGTTGTATCTGACATTCTAATATTCAATTTTTCTAAAGCAGGGCATATTTTATCATAGTGTAAAAATCCATCTCCGGTGACTGCAATGATAAAATTGTTCCACATAGGAGCTCTATCATCGACCGGATACATTAACAATGAAATTTCTTTATCCATAAGTCAAAATGAATTCCAATTTATCAGCTTCGGAATCAAATACTATAAAACTACCTTCTAGTCGAGCATTAAAATTGTCGAGTCGGTGTGTTCTCAATTTTTCTTGATCTCGCCAATTTTTTACGTAGTGTATAATCCAATTTTCAACAATTGAAGAATCCGTCCCTAATACAATAACTGTTTTATCCATAAGTCAACATGAACTCCATCTTGTCAGATTGAGAATCAAAAATTATTCTCAGGGTTTGTGTGCTAATACCAGATATCTGGGCATTGAATTTTTCTCTAAGAAATACATCTTCATCGGCGATGACAAATGACCCATCCTGATCAATTATAATATGTCTTTCCCAAGCAGGTATGAGCTTGCCATCAGCGTCATATATCAACAGTGAAATTTCTTTATCCATAAGTCAAAATAAACTCCAAGCGATCTTCAGCTGTTTCAAAAACAATGCAACTGTCTTCGTAACGATAAAATGCGTGAAATTCATCTAGTAGATGTTGACCATGATTGCCTTGACGAAATTGTTCTGTTGCCCAATTTTGAACTGTATCAGATAAGCAATGCAACTTGATATCATCCATAAGTCAATATAAACTCCAATTTGTCGGATTGGGAATCAAATCGAATAAACCTACTTACCAGTATCGCATTGAAGTTTGACAATGAATGTTCGGGTCCAGGCCAAGTTCTTTGATGGAGTTGTAACCATTTTAGAGCAGGGAGTGAATCACTCTCCAAATAAATGAACTGATTATCCATAAGTCAACATGAACTCCAGTTTATCAGATATGTTTTTGAAACGAACTGCATCTAAGACTACAATCGCATTAAATTTGTTAATTGAATGGTCTGAAATATTGTCTTCAGAAGCTTTTCGCTAATATAATGTACACCAATTCTGAACTGCATTAGATTTCCAAGGCAAACGTAAATCATCCATACGTCAAAATAAACTCCAAGCGATCTTCGGGTGTTTTAAAATATAGAGTATGTCCCAAGTTCCTCATCTGAAATTTATCCAAAGTTTCATCATAAATATTCAAATACAACAAATAATCATCTATGGAGTTAATTGACATCCGCCAATTCCCCACCTCTTGGTGCGTCATGGGCAAAGGGTAATTTTTAGTCATTATATTCTACACCCAAACGATTTCGCTCCCAACGGTCTTCTCGAATCCTGTCCCAATCCCAGTCGTCATCGACATGGTTCTCTAGGATGTAAACACAGGCTGCGGCTAGTTCTTCATCAGTTAATTCAATGTCAGAACAAGTGTCATCCCAGACTCTGATAATGTCAACTTCAGCAGGTTCAGCTGGCCAACATTTTTCAGGAAGACCCGATGTTTGAGCTGCTAGTCCAGGCGTGAAATGATATGAGATGTTGACTACCACATCATTTTCTGAATCTCGAACCCATTCCATGTCGTGAATTTCCATGCTCATAAACATTCTCCCATTCATTTCCAATCATTATATGATTATTTTTGAAAATCACAAGACTGGATTATCTAAAAAATCACCGGAATAATTTTGTTTTTGAGAAATTGATATTCTAAATACCAGTTGATTATAATTCAAACAATATAAGGAGAATAAATTGAGCTACGATAAAACAAAAACAGATCCCAAGCTTGGAAAAAAAATACGTGAATACTTGATAGAACAGGGTGTTGAAACACCAGTGATATCTTCTATGCTAGAAGTTGATTCCAAAAGTAAAATTTCTAAGATTGAAGAAGCAATGACTACTGTTTATGAAACGATTGGTATGGATCTATCAAATGACAGTTTAGCCGAAACACCAAGTCGGATTGCAAAAATGCTGGTATTGGAATCATTTTATGGATTGCAGGAAGAAAATTTTCCCAAATGTACTACTGTAGAAAATGCCATGGCATATGATGAGATGGTGGTCGAAAAGGAAATAACCCTTATAAGTCAATGTGAGCATCATCAATCTGGGGTGATAGGAACTGCAACCGTGGCTTATATTCCAAAAAATAAAATCTTAGGCTTAAGCAAAATTCCACGCATTGTTGAATATTTCAGCCGACGTCCACAAATACAAGAAAGACTCACTGCACAGATATATCATGCATTAAGTTATATTCTTGAAACTGATGCAGTAGCAGTCGTAGTTGAAGCTAAACATATGTGTGTATGTTCTCGAGGGGTGGAAGATACCAATCCCTATACAATAACGAGCAAACTTGGGCCGCCATTCAAAGCTGATGCTGCTCTGAGAGCTGAATTTATGAGCTTAGCCTTATCAAGGAAATCCTAATGACTGCAACCCCGTTGTTAATCAATTCTGGTAATATCACTACCAACTTGAGTTTGACAACGGGTTCTTTCCATGCTGCCACTATAGCATCACCAACCTACTTAACTATTCGTGACACCGATTTTCAAGCACGCAACATACAAATCAATAGTCCGTCTGGTGCAAAAATTTTGACGATTAGTACCGATGGAGAAGTAGAATGGTTTGGCAAACCCAGCCAAGCAGCTGATACGCTATGTTCAATTTTTATAAATCACGTTGATGCCAAAATAGCTGAACCTGTTTATAGACAGCGTACATATGTCCGCGCAGCCAAATCAATCTTGCACCAAGTTAAATCACTGGAATCACGGGAAGAAATAATTGATTTTTTAACTGACATTGTGGACCGACGGGAAGCTGTCGTACTGGAAAATCTGTTGAATAGAGAATAGATTTATCGAGTTTTAATCAACCACCTAAGGTCGATTAAGATCTACAATTAACAGTTGAAGTCAAGAATAAGTCAGAATGAATTCCAATTTGTCTTCTTTGGAATCAAAAATTATGAACCAAGCAGGGTAATTGAAAAACAATAGTTCAGCATTGAACGTTTCTTTCAATATTTTATGTTCTTTTTCAGAAACTACGATGTTGCAAAAACCATTCACTGACCGAAAATTTGCATATAAAATTGACAAAGACCAACGATCAGTACCTGCAATATTTAGCGTTGGTTTATCCATGAATTATCCAAATTCCATGATGAATTCCAGTTTATCAGATTCATTTTCAAAAGCTATATACCACTCACCCGAGTCAATATCTTTTTTCATAAACGCATTATATTTTTCTTTCAGAAATTGGTTTTCATTTTCTATTTTGATATATGATAGATGTTCAAAATAATTTTCATAAATTTGAGTGGTTTGAGGATACATCGAATTCCCACTTCTCTCAGTTATTAGCACTTTATAGGTCATCTTTTTATCCATAAGTCAACAAGAATTCCAATTTATCTGCTTCAGTTTCAAATAAAATGAAAGCCCAGTTTCCACCAGTTTTGAATAATTCAACTTCAGAAGGTTTACAAGATCGATCTATAAATTTGGCACTGTATAGATAGGCATTCCAGTGATTAATTAATTCTCTTTCTATTCTGCGAAGATATTCTGGCTGTGCATTCGATTGTGAGAGCTGGCCGCTAGCACATTCTTTTTGTATTTGTTCGAGTATAGGTTTAATGAAACGATGATAATGATTAGAGTCAACTACTAGGTTGATGTATACATCGTTTTCGATATCGAGATATTTTTTCAACTCCATGTCAACAAGAACTCCAACTTATCAACTTCAGTTTCAAAAACTAGAAAATAAGTCTGGTCATCCACACACAATCTAGCATTATACATCTTTCTCAAAATATTAAGACTCTGATCAAAACTTTCAAAACTTCCTGTCCTGCCAGGAGATGTGTCAAGGAATTTTTTGAAATGCCGACGCCAAAAACCATTATCATCTGATACTTGCAATTCCAAATTTGACATAAGTTATCCGAATACCAATTGAAATTCCAATTTGTCAGCTTCAGATTCAAATTCAATTGATATTGAAAACATGTTTTCTATCCTAGCATTATATTGTTTCAAAAACAAGTTATATGTTTCACAAATATCTTCACCTGGTTGATAGGGGCTTTCTTCTCGAACCGCCATTACAAATCTTGTCCAGGTTCTTGACCAATTGACGCCTTCTATTCTTCGCAACTTTATTTTATCCATATGTCAACATGAACTCTAACCTGGCTTGTTCAGTTTCAAAAACAAAATATGTTTCCCACCGACTATAATATGCAGACCATTCATGTTGCAACCAATTGTGAAAAGGATTCATTAATGTATTATACCTCTGATATTTCAAAATGTTGTTCATCATTGGGGCAACTGATTTTTGATAATCAGCATAGACTTTGTCAAAAATTCTAGATTTGGTATCCTGTATAAAACGGGTTTTATATCTAGATCTCATCAACTTGGCCATGTGCCTACCCAAACGTCAAAATAAACATTATTTTATCTTCTGGTGTGTCAAATGTCAAGTTGATTAAACGTGTCCGGTAATTAATCCGTTGTGTAGTTACACCATATGTGTCTTTCAGCCATAATTTATAATCAACATATTCACTCTGGTGCCAGCACCACTCCAGATTTCTTTGTGTAGGCGAGTCTAGCTCGAATAAATAACTTATTTCATCCATAGATTAACTGGAACTCCAATTTGTCTTCCTGTGTTTTGAATCTTATATAGTGCGCATGCTCAATTAATAACCAATCAGCTGAATATTCTTTCCGAAGCCAATACCTATATTCTGAAAACCACATTGCTCTACTTTCCCGAAAGCTATGAGTATAATAATATGTTTCGATCCACTCACCTTCTTGATTTTTATATATTATGATCAAACAACAATCATCCATAAGTCAAAATAAACTCCAGTTTGTCGGCTTCAGAATCAAATATGATGTAATGTGCATGTTTATCCAAATGACCATTGAAATATTTCAGCTGAGCATTTACCTCGGTAAAAGTTGGGTATTTATTTTCTTTCCACCAATCATTATGAAAAGCTGCAAATATTTTGGAAAATCACATTGCGGTACCTCCTTCCCAAATAGAGAGTCGAATTACATCATCCATAGGTCAACATGAACTCCAACTTGTCAGCTTCAGTTTCAAATACAACATAAGTACGACAATTTGATATCCTAGCATTATAATGTGAAAGAGGATATTTTGTTTTATTATAATTGATCCATAATTTGGAGAATGGTAGAACCCATTTTTTTCTAATATCATCCCAGTCACTTTCACTGTAGAGTGATATTTTATATGTATCAGTTGCATCATCCATAAGTCAACATGAACTCCAGTTTGTCTTCAACGTTTTCAAATTCAATAAGCCAATTGAATTTTTTTTGCGCCGATTTTTTTCAAAGACAGTATCACCAATGGATAATCTGGATATTTAAAATATTCAGCATAATTTAATTCCCTCTGAAAAACTGAATCCAAATAATTCTGCCAGATTGGGGTTGGTTTCACTGGGTCTTCAAAGGTATATATTTGAATTGAGTTAGGTCCCATGGTGGATTCTCACGAATAGGTTAAGAGAAATTCTAGCCGATCTTCTTCAGAGTCAAAAACCAGTCCATATGGTTGAAAACTTCTATTTCCCAAGGTATCATCCAAAAAAGCGTTATATTTAGACAAAGCCCGATTGAGAATTTCGAATTTGCAATCAGATGGTTTGATTACGTGGATTTGAAAAATAGACACAACAAATTTTTCCCAATATGCATGCCATTTCCACCCGGCGTCTAAACTTAGATAATCAATCGGTAGCGTAATTTTCATTGTATTTTGTTTCATATGTTATCCAAAAGTCAATAGGAATTCCAACTTATCTTCTGGTGTTTCAAAAAGCAAGTACTTGAATGTATGGTAATGTATCGTTGCGTGCCATTCAACTTCTAAAACATCAGCTTCAAGAAGATTATGTACACCTTCATTCTTGCGCAACCGATTCTTTTCTCTAAAATATTTTATAAAATTTTGATATGCGGGAATCGGATTCCCGTATACGGGAATCCATTGAAATTCACTACCAGATCTATAAAGTACCTGTAGACAACACTCTGGATCATAACCATCTGGTAATTGATGTATACCAAATGGTTTTTCAAGTTTTGTCATGACCATTGAATCATCCGAATGTCAAAAAGAATTCAAATTTGTCTATGACTGTTTCAAAACTAATCTTGCCAGGCGAAACCAACGTTGCATTATGATATTTTCGCCAATATGCATCTGGGTTTATATTTTGGTGAAGACCCATTATAGCAACTAACGGGAATAATTCATTATCTATTCTAGCATCATAATTTTCTGAAAAATGATTGATGATATTTTTTGCCATACTGGGAGAAAAATCTCTCATGTATAACTTTTCATTATTTTCATTCATAAAAAATATCTTCTATGTTCTTCACTGTCGTACTTTCCATGTCCCGACCTCCCAAACTCTGCAACAATTTTTCATGTTTTGCAATCAAATCCATGGGACATTCACTTGTAAAAATGTCGGGACACAAGTCTTTGAATTCCAACAAGTCAGAAGTTAACAATTGACTTGCTTGTTCAATTGGTAGATCCTGTGCTTCAGTAGCGGCGCGCATGGAATTGATATGAAGTTCCAGATTGTGGTTCATGATCAACAAATAGCTAAATCCATCCAAACTACTAGGCCATTTGGTTTGATATTTTTTAGTGGGATCAGAAAAATCCACAGTACCCCAATCAAACAATCCACCCTGTTCAGGATGATGAGTAATATATTCCTTGTAGGCCTGGGTCCATTTGAATTGGTCATTGACTCGTGCTTCTGGACTGTTTTTATAATGATCAGTTGCTTGTTCTTTTTTGGACCAAGGAATCAATTTGTATTCCAAATCTTCATATCCACGAACACAAATATCACCCAAATTGATCCTGCTGCCAATTGTACTGGGTTTGAAATTAGCTGTTCTATCCTGCAACCAATCATTCAATAACATGGGATTGTTTTTCAATTCCTTGGCATCAGGCATATTGTCCAATGTAAACCCATTTCTTTCATGAGTTAAAAACCAACCATAATAGGCTTTGCCCATGGCAGTAGACACGAATGGACTTGATGCATCGAAACTGACAGTCAAATCGGGATCAACATATTTTCTCAGACTTCTTTGTATAGTGGTCAAATAACAAGCTGTTTTAATTTTACCAATGCCCAGATAGTGGATCCATTCACGTCCCTGCAAATAACCAGTATCACGCATTCTAATCAATCGTCTTAGACTGATAGCATTGTTCATTACTTGTGCACCACCTAGAGCCCAACCTTCAAAAGGCAAGTCTTTGACTGCTTCCCACCAAATGTCATTCTCTTCTTGATTGCGTCCCTGTAGTACGTTTAGGAACTTGGTCTTACCCGGCGTTCTGTGCTTGGCAAAAAACTTGTGATTTTCCAAACTGCCATTCAAACAATCTGCAAATGTTTTAAGTCCTGGATGCAAACATTCACCTGTTACTGGATCCACCCCATATCGCAGCATACTGTGTGTTGGCCAGTCAAGTAACATGCTATAATCAGCAGTTGCTTCCAACCACTTTAATATTTTGAGTTTGAACCCGTCTTGGTCTGATTTTAAATCTTCTAATGTTTGGTTGGGTTTGGGTTGCCAGGGATATTTTAATACACCGTTAGCTGCTTGGAATCCTCCTGAGTCACCAATAATCACGGTGCTGTCTCTGTCACGTTGTTGAACCATGGCTTCAACTGACCAACTGGATTCAGGATTCAAATCAGCATGTCCTGCTGAATAGAGCGCGGCGGGATAATAGAATAGATTGTTGGCAGGATCTAGGAAATCCAGCTCCTTCAATCCATTTGTCAAGCCTTTGGGAAGTTCAGTCCTTTGACTATAAGTTTCCATGCTGACAATTTTTGCATAGATTGAGCTAATGCTGGGCAAGAACAAAGCTGCATCTTCAATGTTCTTGCTCAAGTCTTTGGCATTGGGATTTACTGTAATATCAGGATTGGCTTTAAACATCAGTATTTGTTTTCCAAGAGTCGGGTTCTATAATTGTTGTTTGATCGGTTCCAAGTTTCTCCAGCACCAGTCAAAATATCTATGATGCGATCAATAGTCCCATCTGTCCAATCACTGATTTTTCCCACGTTTTGATGTGGTTCAACCAACAGTTTTTCCAGCTTTTGAATAGCATCTGGAATTGACCAGGGGATATACATGCGATCAGGATCATTTGCGAATATTTCCGGAAATGATCTATATGCGGGAAACAGAACATTTGTTCCCAGAGCATCTGCTTCACTTACGGTATTGGAAGTCCAATCTTGACTTGCAGAATTAAATAGGACTCTGGAATCTGCTAGAAGTTCGTAATATTGATCTTTTTTCAAATCTTCATATATGACCAGCTTGCCAGCTTCTTGTAGTTGTCTTGTTCTAGTCATATAGCTGCTATCATTTGATCGGAGCTTTGATCCAATGAATAGGGCGAATTCAACTGGTTCATTGGGGAAAATAGTATCTGCTGCTTTAAAAGCGGTGATTGGATAAGCTTCATACCAAGCTTCAATCAAATCCATATAGAAATTGGGATTTTTTTCTCGATCCCAACGACTTGCAAAACAAACTCGGTTTTTACGTTGGCTGAATTCAGGAATGTTTTTGACTCTGGATTGAACTTCCGCTTTACCAAATGCCAGTCCGGAAATATTATAAATTGGTGCTTTCCATCCTGCTATCCGCATATGAGCAACCATTTCTTCATTTGATGCTAGGACAATATCAGCAAATTCATTTACCATGCGTTCATAAGTCGCCATCCACTGTTCCATTTTCCAAACATGAACAAAGTCATCAGGATCAATTGATTGTGCTAAACAACGAACTGCTACTCGAGGTCGATAGTCGGGATCTATTTGATCAAATATATAGGGCAAGCTTTCAATACCTGGTGTAAACATGTCTTCAAAATAAACGACGTCGTCTTTGGTGAAAACACCTTGTTTCAGCTGTTTTACAAGATTGGCCATTTGGGTTAGTGAAAAGAACGAACGTCCATGCGCATCCAGTACCTGTCCTGTTACTATGGATTTGGAATCATCTAGAGTCTCACCATCAATTAGAATATATTCAATACCGCGTTTTTTAAAGACAGTCTCATTCCAGTCTTGAAGTTGTAGAGTATATCTACCTTCATATTTTTCCAGTCCACAGTAACCAATTTTCATTTGATGCTCCTATATTATGATCAATTATATGAAAAATTGGATCTGTATTCAATAATTGTCTAGGACCAAGTCAGTAGAAATTCCAATTTGTCTGCTTCAGAATCAAATGTCAAATATACGTCTGATATGAGACAAACATCAGATGGGACAGAACCATTAAACCCAGCATTGAATTTTGCGTTGTATTCTTCTGCTAGGATAGATGCAACAAAATCTGGAAATGTTTCATGTTCCGCAAATTGGAGTGAATATTGAATCTTACAGCAGTATCTCAAAAAATTCTGATAGTGGATCATATGTCGACCATCAATAAGATCACTGACAAGCAAGACGTTGTCCATATTTTTATTCATCAGGACCATTCAATCAAAAACGTAAGTTTGTCAAATTCTGTTTCTATTCAGGAATATATTCCACTATACCGTCTGATTCACCGTCTTCTGAAACTACTACTTCATAGTATCGATCAGTACCATAGCTGGGAATCAAGTGATTGTCTAAAATATCAGTCGCAATCATTTCACATGATTTGTGATTTTGATTACCGCCCTGGATAAATTCTTCTAATGCCCATTTGACCAGAAAAAATTCTAATTCCCGGTCCAGTGAGTTAACAGTTATCTTGACTCCAATCTTGAACATATGGCGGTGTTCATTTTCTAAGAATTGGATACGTGGATCAATCAAACCTGCGCCGGGATAGAAATGAAACCCTTCAAATTGTGTCCTAATTTTGATATAAGTCTTTTGAGTCACGATTTGTTTCCTTCTGGATCAGTTATATCGTGTGGTGATTTTTTTAAAAGTTCAGCAAATTTATCAGCAGCAATTTGTATTTCTTTCAAAAGATCAATACCATTAGCTTCTGACTTATCCACCAAATCTTGTGTGTATTCAAAAGTTAATTTATTGTCATCTCCAATATCAAATTCACTTTTAATTTCATTAGTCATATGATTGTTCCTTCTCAATATCTGATTTAATTTTTTCTAACTCAGCAACTGCTTGATCCGGAACAAGATCCCCAAAATCAATGTAATAGATTTTTCTAACCGGAGCATCATTACTGTCTTTTGATATTTCTTTATTAGTCATATAGTTTTCCCTCCTCGAATGTCTTCAATCAATTGTGGTTTATCTGAAACAGCTTTGTCAATTGATGATTGTTCATCTTCAATGGCAGACTTGATTCCCTGCTGAATTTCTGCATCAACATCAATCCCACGCTCAGCCAGTTCCTCCGCCACTTCTTTGGTAAAAGTATAATTAATTACCCGTCTTGTGCCATCATCAAATTGAAATTGGTTGTATATCTTGTTGGTCATCCTGCTTCCTCACATTGAATAGATTATAACTGACACTTTTCTATTATAAAACAGCGGTTGGCATTTTGCAGTTAGCCAGGATTCGGCGCGGGTGACATTTTCAAAACTTGTCTTGGCTTCAGTATCAGAGGTCAGAAGATTATCGACTTGCCATTTAATGTTGGCAGGGAACAATGTATCTTCTTCCAATTGTTCTACTTTTACTAAAATTTGATGTCGCGCATAGCTACACACTACTTCATGAAATGCCATGATATTCCTTTTTGTTTATTTCTTGGGTTTGACGTCTTCAATATCTTCTGGTTCAGGACAAGAGTAATCATTTTTGAAGGCTAACCAAATCCGCTTCCAAAGTGGATTAGATTTCAAATAATTCAATTGCTTTTTATGAATTGCAATCGTTTCATTATGTGGTTTGGTTATCTGCTGAACTGTTTGATTGACTGTGAACCTAAGAACCAACAGCGATTCATAGACTCCTGCTACACTGAGTGGATTGGTCATCATTGCAGCGACCTGATCTTTGTTGATCTTGGCATCATCAAGCAACAGCTCTTTGACCTTCTTGTGAATATCCGGTGTCATGGTTCAACCCCTATTGAAACAATATACAATCAAAACAGGAGTTGTCAACTATCAAAACTTCTTGCCATCAGATTTAAGTCGGTTTTCAATTTTATGGTCTGCTCGGTTTTGATTGTAGTTCAATTTTTCTACCAATGCACCACCCAAATCCAAATCATGTGCTCCTGCAATGTCAAAGATTCTGATCAAGCAATCCGCCAATTCCACTTCAAACATTGATCGATGAGGTAGCTTGTCATCCTGTAGATTTTTACGATAGCCTTCCATGGCTTCAGATATTTCACTGTGTACTAGACATAGAAGTTCAGGCACATTTCGTCTATCTCGACCAAATTCATCCTTACCTAAAAGTGTTTCACCCGTTTTAATATCAGTCCACCAACCAGCTAGTTGATTGCGGTTATGTATTTCTTGACTTAGTTCGTTTAATGCTGACTTGAGATGTTCCATAAATGGTCCTTTAAAAAATGTTGAATTGAGGAGACTGCTCTCGAATAAAAGAACCACCTCCTTTGGATATTTGTCTACTATTACAACTCTGTTTGAGCTGTAAGGCGTGCCATTGTGCTCAATTGAATCACACCCACTGAACCAATCTCCTCAACTCGATCCCTACTTGGTTTTAGCAGGGAATATGAATTGATAGCTGGAAATGCCAGTCGATAGTGTGATTTGAATTGCACCTTTGGCACTAAAGCTCATTGTAGCTTTAGAAGACTCAGACAATTTTAACACTGAAATAACTGGGGCAATCTTCCACTTCAAACCAGGATCGAATGCAGAGAAAGTGCCTTCAGCAAATACCACTCCGCCACGCTGGCTAGCAGCCTTTTCTTCACCAATAAAAAACTTGAGTTGATTACCAACTACTTTGGGTAGAAAATGCAGTTCATACCCACTCAAACCACCTGCCGCCCAGGTAAATTGTTGGATGGCAGCTTTAGAAGGCTCAATTTCTACATCCCATTTGGGACTGTTGAAAACTGGTTGCGCAGGAGTATGTTCAACATTCATAAACCGATAATTGATGTGACTCTTGCTCTTATTAGTGTAATTAAGTTCTGATGGAATTGTTTTTCCATTTCGACTTTCATAAACTACTTCTAACGTTGATTCAGTGTTTGAAAACAAGGCGTCACTGACAATGTGATTTAGCAGCCCAATATTACTCAAACCAAAATCACCTGTGAGATCAGCAATAGCATTAGTTTTAGCTTTTAGAATTACTTCACGATCATTTGAAACTGCTTCAATAACAGCTGAATCCGGCGTGCTAGTAATTTTGATCTTTTCAAAAAACTGCGGAGAAATAGCAAACTTGCTTAAATCCTGTATAAAATCTTTTAGTGTAATCATCGATATCCTCTTACTCGATCTGCTTGTTTATTGGCGTTTTCTTCTTCATCACGCATTTTTATGTTTTCTGCCAACAGTTCATCTGAAAATCCCACGAGATTTTTTAGAATAAATCGCCGGCTTAAATAACTGGGCGCAATATTGAGTGCTTCAAATATTGCTTTCAACTCACTGGGCGTATATTGTTGTGGTTTGGTTGCCATTTATTCCCTCTTTTATCAATTATGCTGAAACTATTAATTTTGATCAATTTAGAAACTGAACAAATCATCAAAAGTAGAGTCTTTTCTGTCAGTCAAATCCCAACCCAATACACTCAACAAATTGCTGATCTTTTTATCTATTAGGGCAATTTCCATGGCATCATTATCAAACGGCAAGGATTTGAACCAATCTGGTAATTGTAGTTGATCAACTGGATAAGCAACACTGGTCATACCAGATGGATTGGGGCGAAGTTTACAAACCACTACTTTGAATCCATCCTGTATTTCCAGACTATATTGATCGTCATAGATTTTTCTAAGTTTGTTCCAATTTAGACTGGCCAATACGTGACCTGGAATTGTTTTCTTAAGTGGATCTGTGTTTTTGCCTTTTTTTCTATTGTCAGATTGTTTGGCAGTTGTTTTTTTAACTTCTTTTTCCCAGTCAACAATCTGTTTGGCTCGATAAATTTCCCCATACATGGTCATATTATTCACACGTTTGGGAGAACCCTGTTCCCAACCAGGCCAGTTTCTAAACTCACGCCTAAAATCAGCGATCGCTGCCAGGATCTTTGATTGATCTGTTTCAGTCAGTGCCAGCAACAACAAATTGCTCAAGAAATGTTGCACTGTTTCTGGAGTGTCACTTCGCTTCAAATCCAGTCCCATGGCTTTGACTTCGCCTGGCTTGTCATTAACGTCTTTGCGTACATTGTCTTTATCATACATAAGAACCGCATATCGTTTCTTAGTCATAAACATGCCTTTAGTGCTGCATGTTTCACGACTTGCTTTGATAAAGCTACCTCGTTCAGGAGTTGTATGAAATGCTTGCTGCATAAATTCTGAGAAACTGTTATTCACTACTTCAGTTATGTCATTGTAGAGTTGCACTACATTTTCTTTGGTCCACTCATAATCCGAAAAGTCAGGATTGTCTTTCAAAACGTTGTAAGCCGAGAAAAATCCCGAATCGGTGTTGTGTACTAGGATGTCATTTGCAAAGAAAACTGGATCTGAATCAGCAATACTTATGTCATAGACATAGTCGTCAATTTCACCCAATTCTTCAATTCTGACTATTTTAATATGAGCTGTATTTCCCAAAAGATCAAGTGATATGGCTAGATCAGTATCAAACAATTCTGTGGGTTTTGATTCCATAATTTTATTGTCTCGCAAAACCATAACACTGTGGTCCTGTGTAACTTTTACTGATTTACCATTCGCCAGATAAATTTTATAAATTGTCTTAGCAGTTTTATGCCGCATTACATAATGTATGTTTCCCCAATTAATAGATTGGTTATTTAATGACATTCCCAGGACTTTATGGGTGTTTTGCTCACCATATGCTTTTTCACCAATCGTATAAAATTCTTGACTGGATTTAAACAATTCAGCAATTGTGATGTCACCTGAATCAGTTCTAATAACAGTATCACCAGTTACGCTGTCTCCATATATGATGGATTCACCCAAATGATTGTAACTACCAGTAATTACTTCATTGCATTTGGATTGCATATGTTTGGCAATTGACCTGCCACTTAATGTTGTGCTTTGGGCAATTCTAGTATCAGACCATCGACTGCCCTCGTTTGCTGTTCCACCATAAAGAGAATTAAGAAGTCGTTTCTTAATTCCCTGCCGCATGTCCCAATAGTCATAATATTTTTTGCAAGTGTCTTTGTCAGCTGTTATTTGACCATCAACAATCTTTAGATTGTATTCCTGCATCAATTTTTTAATTTCTTCTGCATCACCAGATTCAATTGCTGTTTTTAATAGACCAACATCTAACATAAGGCAGCCTTCAAATTATCAGGAATGGCAATACCAGCTGATAGTTCATTTACAGCTCGCATCTTTGATTGTAACATTTTACGTTCTGTATACCATTGACTCAATATTGCTGGAATAATTCCCATCTTGGAACCATCAACTATGGTACCATTTGCAGTTAAGATTAAATTACTGTTTTTACCAAATACCAATTCATAGATGTCTTTGGCTGGCACACAAATAGTTGATCCATCTGTGAAATCTACCGTAATAGGCGTAATTGCTTTTTCCATCACAGAAGTATATTCCAGTACTGCAAACAGATCGGTCCAAGCTTCACTGAAACTCATCTTTTCATTTTTTACTCGACTCATCAACAACTGATTGGTTGCATCAAGTCTGATTTGTCCAACAATAGTTTCTGGACTCAAATTTAGAGCTCGAATAGTTGATGGGTACAGACTTGAAATATCCATACTCCCAATCCATTCATGCATTCCTCTTTTGGGATCAGCTACATAGGCACCAGCGATGCGATCAAAAACCGGTTCTTCTTCGGCTTCGGGATCCCAGTCATCTGAATCACGAGAATTGGCCAACAAGTCATCCAATTCAATGGGTTTGTCTCGTATTCTAGCTGGTATTTGTAGATTTTGATTCCAAGCTGAATTAACAATAGCTTGGTCAATCTGCGCAACTGCACCCATTGTAGTCTGTAACAAAACACCGTTTTCGTGAGCCATTTGATTGGCCAATTCAATAAATTTTTTCTTTTGATCAATTTTAACCAACAGCATCACGTCTTGTCGGTTATATTCAATAAATTTTTCAAAGTCCTGATTATAGAGACTGTCCAAACTGCCTTCATAGTGAATCTTATGTTCACCAACTTCATGTTCACCTACGAAATCTAGTCGATAGCTGTGAAGCACTTGTTCTGCGTGTTTTCTATACAATTGTAGATAATCCAAATGTACTCGACCAACTAGATCATATGTAACATTTTCTTTTCCAAATCTCTCAAATGTTCGTTTGGCAGGCAATTGGTTCCAGAGACACAATCTGCGAGTTTCTTGCTTACCCAGAACTTGAACAATTCTGTTGTGAATATAGGGAATATCATACTGTTCTGAATTCCAACCAGTAAGCACATCTGCGTCTTCAATAATTTGAAGAAATATGTCCAGCAGTTCCTTTTCAGTTTCACACAATAGCGTGTCTGGAAATTTATTGACGATGTTGATAGCAGTTGTTTGGTCCATTAATCGAGGTTTAAGTACTAAAGTCAGATTTTTATCAATCCAGTCACAATAAACGCTGATTGCTGTGATTGGTGCAAAGGCTTCTTCTACTTTAGACCAACCTCGAACTGGATCAAAATCCACTTCAATATCCAGCGTCGCAATATGTAATTTTGGCGCCGGTAAGTGTCTGTAGTTGTCATATAAGCATCTGAAGATGGGATTGATATCGGTTTCAAACAATCGCTTGGAATTAAGCATGCGAATTTCTTTTTGAAATTCTTTCAGCTTGTTTGTCTGAAACCTTTCTAATCGATCACCAAATATACTAGTAAACTTACCTGATTCTGAAGGCCAGTAGGCCACATATCTAGTGGGATAGCTGACAAATCGTCTTTGGCCAGCTGCATCCCGTTCTACCACATGTATTTGATTCTGTTCACGATCCAGTCTGCAATCCACATACATTGATCAAATACCCTTAGACTTGTGTGCCTGCGCCCAGTAGTATTTGTTCAACTACATCAAGTTCTTCACGACCATCTGTAAGTTCATTCTTGTTTTGATTTAGTTTATAGGCAACTCGAATTGCTTTGTTCAAAACCTTGGGAGTTACATCCAGCTCTTCTGCAACGGCTGCAACTGTTTCTTTTAGTCCCAGTTTTAGATTAGTAATATCACCCAATACTTGAGTACCACTGTCAATTAGATTCTTCAATTTGTCTCGATCACCTGAAGACAAGCTATGTAATGTCATTTTTACTTCCTCTTTGTTGTTGTCAAAGAGTAATTAATTGTAGTTGGTTAGATCAATATTTTCCTGTTATCTTCACAGTAATGATTTCACCAGCAAGTGCATCATAGGAATTTTCTAATATTATGGCAGCATATAGATTTCCACTGGTATCTGTTTGAGCCTGCGTTGACATACCAGTTAATTGATATCCATAACTAGAAGTTCCAATTGTTGGTAGACTAATATTAACGTTACCAACAAAACCCACCCCCGTACTGATCAATGCTATGGAATCCGGTGTAAACAGATTACCATCGTTCAAATTTACACTACTTGGTGCAGCCGTTGGAAACAAGTATAACCCAAAATTTGCTTTGGGACTAGCTGTTCCATTATTGCTTAGCATAACAACATTATTGATAATAACTCGGGTATTTGATCCCAATCCAGTAGTTATTACTGGGAGTGTTGCCATTCCAACGTTGGCATTGTTTATCAATTGTCCAGTTGTATAAGTAAGATTGCTTGAGGTTCGAACCACACTGGCAATTGCTTCAAATGGGGTTTCACCAACAACTGCTTGCCTATTTGGGAAATTACTGATACTTACCGTTCCAGAAACCGGTTGAGTTGTGGGGAAATTAGCAATAGAAACTGGAGCAACGATATTGACATTTTGTGTAGCCGGAAAATTGTCAATATTAACAGATCCCATTGAAACATTTACATTACCAACAATTTGTTGAATAACTGGCCAGTTTGTAATTGTGGAATTGCCCGATGTTACATTTACATTACCAACAATTTGTTGAATAACTGGCCAGTTTGTAATTGCAATATTACCAGATGAAATTACCACATTTTGTAAATTGTCAGATAATGATTGTTGCAATGTTGTAATATCAGATTGGCTTGCAGGCAGCATGACGTTGCCAGAAGTATCAGACAAAATACTTACGGGTATTAAGTTTCCTGACGTAGTACCATCTGAACTCCAGAACTCAGCATTTCGATAAATTCCGATTGCATCTTTGACTTGTAAAATTACTACATTTCCCATTTGATTCCCTGGCTTGTCATATATTTATAGTCAAATGTTTCTTTCCCACCAGTTCCAAATTAATGCGTCTTGGTCTGAATAATCCAGCTGAGCGATTCCTGTAGGGGGCGTTTGGGAAAATGCAGAAAATCCAGTGATTTGAATTTGATTATTTTGTGGTTCCCACGTCTTGCCATCTGTTGATCGCCAATAGGTGACAATTGTTTGATTTGATATTGCACTTACTATCCAACTGTTATTGAACCAAACAATATCTTTAAAATAATAGCCTGGTACTTGAAAACTAGTCCAATTAACACCGTCTGATGTGGAATAAATTGCTAGATGACTGGTTGCTACTAGACTGGGATCCAAATCATAATTGATATTGTCAATATTGGTTTTGCGTTCTACATTCGTAATTGGGATAGTCTTATTTGCAATCCAGTTGATTTGATATTGACTGGTATTAATATCAAATTTAAGTATATAACCTGCTCCAGAAAACCAAATTTTTTCAGCAACAGAATTGATTGTCAATCCATATGCAGGACCCAGTTCACCCAGATCCATTGGTTCCCAGACATTTGATGCATTTGTCCAACAGCTGATTTTATTGTTTACTGCACCAGCAACATACAAATCATTGCCATTATTTTTGATTTGATAAAAAATACTATTAGTTATTGAATGAGAAAATTCCATAGTCCAAACAACACCATCTGTGCTGGAATATATTCTAGCAACTTCATCCCATTGAGCAAAACTGCCCGTCGCAGTTTGATATTTGTAGATTCCACACACATAATATGTTGCATTTACTGTAATTGCAGACTGTGGAAGAAAACCTGCTGCGATTTGATAGATTTGCCATGACTGTCCCTGCGTAACTGTTTTGGCTACTTCTCCCAGAGAATTGAAAGCCAGTATTGTGGTCTCTGTTGCAATCAGTGTTTGTGGATTGGCATGAACCGGAAATATTTCAGAATCGTTATTGGTCCAACTCAACCCATCTTGTGAACTAATTAAACGACTGGTGGTAAAATATTTGTTGGATTCAGTTCCAATTGCATAGACGATATTCGACATCAACTATTTATGAATAGTTGACTCAGTGCCAGCTTAGCATCCAACAATTGCTGTATGTCTGCTGAATAGGAACCATACAATTCCACAATGAATGCGCGTCTTTCAAAATCATCCAATGTGGGATAAATTTCTCGAATTTGACTTGCACTTGTAATTGTCTGCCCGAATAGCTCAAATTCCACCGTGGGTACAATTATTGAATAGGCTGTTTGATCCATGGTGAGACATTTTGACAATTTAGTAAATGGTCGTATGCTTTTGGCTCCCGCAAATCTGTCTGAGTCTTTGGCACCAATTGCAAAAATTAATTTTGTTGTAGTTGGATCAACCAAATCCAAAATTTCAGTGGGTTTGTATGGACTTCGAGTTTGAATAATTCGATCTTCAGGTATTCCAATAAATTTTGCTAGTTCAAGTTTTTCTTCAAATGTAAATGGACTGTTGGGTAATTTAACAATATTGCTGGTAGCCAAATAAACTTGATCTCCAAAGTTGGCTTGTAAGTATCTAAATACGGCAGCATGCCCTTTGTGGATAGGTTGGAAACGTCCACCATAAATGACTAACACGTTTTTTCGAGTGGACTCAAATAAATCTTGAAGTTTCATTTTATATGGTCCTTATATTTTTCTGCCAAACCGGGATCACGGCATTTTTCAGATATCCTATTGATAGCATCGGGATTTTGTCGACAAGCAGCTGATTGTATCATCGGGGACGGAGCACGTATATCTCCAATAGACAGACCATCCAAATTAACTGCCAATAACTGAAGAGGTATGCTGGGATTATCTATGAATCCGATTGAATCTGGTCTGTTTTTAATCGCCAGCTCACGAATTTCGTCTGTTATTTTGTCAGGAAATAGAAATTGCAATTCTTCTATCAACCAACCATCATGGCTCACCAAACGTTTCATCAATGATGAACTTATATTAGCAATTTTAGCTAAAAAATCTTTTGCTTGATCGTAAGGTCCATTGCTTGATAACAAAATTATTTTGATTTTTTTGAAAAAATCATCATCTGACCAGGTACTGGTATCATTAGGATCATATGCATATGATTCTGTCAATTTGTTTTCTTCAGCTTCCATAGCGTCTTTATATCTTTGTTTTAGATCTGGGAATTCAATTGCGTCAGAATACTTTTTTAACAAATTTATGTCAATGCATTCAATAGGAAGAATTTGGTTAATTGCAGACGGATTCTGCCGACAAGCAGCTGATTGTATCATGGGACTGGGATTCGGAATCCATTTTATTGCATCCCAATCACAGTTAACTGCAAACAACTGAAGTGTTATACTGGGATTTTCGATAATATAAATTGTACTTGGATCAGATTCAATGGCCAACTTACATAAATCTTCTGTCATTTTATCGGGAAATAACAATTGTAATGAACCAATCAAGCCCCCATCATAATCTAACAAACGTTCCATTAGTTCTTGACTTATATCTGGCAGTTTCTCTAAAAATTTATAAGCAACACGTGGACCATTGCCGGCATTCCAGCATCTCACAACTTTCTTAAATATATCATCATCTGACCAAGTATTGGGATCATCGGGATCATATGATTCTGTTAATTTGTTTTCTTCAGCTTCTATTGCCGCTAAATATTCTCGTCTAGACCGATCTAAAAATGATATATATTTTTTCAAAAGACCTCGGTCAATGCATTCATTTGGGCATATCAAATTAATAGCATCAGGATCATTACTGCATGCAGCAGCTTGAATCATGGGCGTAGGATATTCTATATATTGTACGTTTCTACCATCTTTTTGAACTGAAATCAACTGAATATCAATAGCAGGATTTTCAAGGAATCTGATCCAACTTGGATTAGCGGTAATCAACAACTTTAATAAAAATGGTGGTATGTGAACTAGAAGACTTACATATTCATGTGATAGCAAACAGTCATTATCGGCGGCTCTCATATATGGCATTGTTGGTTTCGGAAGCATACCTTCAAGTTGAGCGTTTGAATTTCCACAAAAAATTATCCTTTTCGAAACGCCGGGAATCAGAGATCGAATGAAATATATGGGGCAAAATTTACTAGCTTGATTAAAGCTGGCTTTTGATTTCGCAAAAACCCACTCAGTACCTGCTGAATAAAACTGGCCAGCTTTCAATGAGTTGATTTTTATGATTTCAATACTATGACCCCCATAAACCAATTCAGCATCACCGTTAGCTAGCAGATCAGCTTCTAGAACTGGTTCATCAGACTCAAACAAATCAATTAGTCGCATAATAGGAATCCTGATATTTTTCCCATAAGGTGGGATCTATTGCAGTCTTATCCGGACGAATCCAATTGATAGCAAGCGGCATTTTTTGTAGAGCAATAGTTTGCAACAGAGGTGCAGGATATTCAATATATTGAATCGCCAGCGGATTTTGCCTAATAGCTGTCATTTGAAGATCAACATCTGGTTCTTCAACATATCGTAGATATAATCCATTCAAACTTAGAATTGTTTTTATAAAGCTCTTTGGTGAATCATGTATTACAGCATGATCAAACAAGTTCATTATTTTATCATTCAAATCACGCAATTCAAATAATGGAATGCCTCGACTTTGACGTATGTTATAAAATGCAATGGTTGCGATTACGTAATTTGGGCTTCTAATATAATAAATCGGGCCTGAACCACTAATGATATTAAACTGTTCTTCTGATTTTAGAAATGGCCATTTGGCTTCTTTGGCAAAAAATCGAGCAGCATCATAAGTCATTATTTTAAAAATTTCCAGATTGTTTCGTGAATGAATGACTTCTACTGCACCTTGATCAACAAATTGTTGTTCAGCAGGATTCAATTCAGCTTCAAACAATTTTGAGATTTTTAAATCGGAAATTTTCATATCAAATAGTCCTTGTATTTTTCTTTCAATTTGGGATCCAAAATGTCAGGATCAATATTATTGATAGCTTTTGGGTTTTGTCTTAATGCGGCGGTCTGTACCAGTGGGCTAGGGTTTTTTATTTGGTCAATGGCGGTGCCATCATGACCAACTACAAATAGTTGTAATGGAATAGAAGGGTTTTCCACCTGATAAAGAAGCCATGGATAATCTCGCAAAAATATTTCAAGAGCTTTGTCTGGCAAGTCTCTGTTTTGTATAAAAAGTGTGCTTAATGTTATTCTATCATCCAACCTACGATATAATCTAGGTAGCAAATCTTGAGATTCTGCATAAAATGCAAAACAATTTCTTTGCTGATTAGAATCAAGAAACATATAAATGCCTTTACCACAACAATCATTGAAATTACTTTGAGATTTTGAAAAATACCAACCGTGTGGATAGGGATCATAGTATGCAGCAGCTTCATATGATTCTATTCTAATGAGTTTTCGGTTGTCTTTTTCCCAAACAATTTCAGCTTGTCCACTTGAAATTAATTCTGCTTCTGTTACTGATGAGTTTGTTGATTCAGTTATTGGTTTATCGTTTTTCAATGACGGTGCTAGATCTTCTGGTTTGATAAACATAATTGCATCTGGATTCTGTTTGATAGCAGCAAATTGAACTAATGGACTTGGATGGTCAATATATTGAATTACCATTCCATTTTGTTGAACAGCAATCAATTGTAGGTTAATTGATGGCTGGCTAATAAACATAATTAAATATGGATTAGTTTCTAATAACAATTTTGATATAAATTCTGGTACACCAGTGAAAGATCTGAAAAAGATTCTAAATCCTAATTGAGTATCAACTCGCCAAGAGCTACCATCTCTTATCCTAAATAAAACATACCCCGCATACAATGGAGAAGGTTTATCGGTTTTATATAATATGTATTCCGGAAGCCAGATATTATCATCGTCTATATTTGAAAGAAATAAGAAAATATCACCATTCTTTTTAATTTGTTTAAAGTCTTTGGATGGTAATATTACTAATAAATGCAATACACTGCTATAAAAATTCAATGCTTTCCAACTGTTGATTTTAACAATTCGATTCCTATTGTTTGAATAGACTATTTCAGATTGCCTAGACGACAACAATTTCTGTTCTTCATCAACAGATTCCCATAAAAGATCAACAAGTCTAGACGCCATCTCTTATTTATCAATAGCCGCGCTGGGCTTTTATGTCTTCAAGCTTTTCTACAAGACCGGGATCACGGCAATTGGGAGGCTGAACCAATTCTATGGAATCTGGTAATTGTTTAAATGCCGCCCATTGTACCATGGGTGCAGGTGATTTAATATATTTGATAGCATCCGGATCATTTTTAATTGCCAATAACTGTAATTCTATACTAGGATTGTCAATATATTCAAGATATCTGAAATTTGAACCAACCATAATTTTCCAAAATTCTTTGGGGAATTTATTTATGTCCTGTTTAAAATAATCACACACCCATATGGCTTCATCAGACATATCGTATAGTCGTGGGTCGATATTGAATGGTCCTTTATAAAAGGCATAATTAGGTTCGTTGGTATTTTGTGTTGAGATTCTAAGAATGATATAAATCGGAAATACTACCAAACATTCATAAAAATATTGACTGTTTTTTGAAAATCGCCAATTGGAATCCCAATCATAAAATTTGGCAGCTTCATAAGTATTTATTTTCACCACTGTGAAAAAACTATTCTGACAAATTATTTGTGCAGCACCTGAATCTAAAAGCTGTTGTTTTTTAACAGCGGTTTCATCATGTGAGTCAGTTTCAAATAAAGCTCGCCAAATACTGGATTTCATCTTTTATTTATAGAAAATTCACCACTAGAAAATAATCCTCGACTCAATTCCAGATCAGTCAATGGCGCAATTCCTGATGGTTCATCAAATATAGTAATGTGTTGCCGATAATCAAAATCCGGCATGATATTCTTATAGTAACCTTCAAATATATTGTCTGTATATTGTCGAACAATCAACCACCATTTATTTTCATGAGTGATGGGATCTTCCAAAAAATCATCAACCGTTGTAGATTGATAAGCAACCGTTTGATCTGCTGATTTCCATTGTAATGAAAATTGCTGCGTTTTATGCATTTTATCAATTGCTGCAAAAGCAGCACGACTGATCAATTCATCACAGACAATTGCCCGCTTCTGTTCATGAACAATGAACCAAAACATGCGACTCATCAAATTTCTACCCAAATAATTGGGATAGCAATAGGAAATTTTTGATTCCAAATAAGGTTGTTCGAATAATGTTTTTTCTATAAACAAATTGGCAAATGCAGGCTGCTCACCATGAAACAAAACAAACCAATCACCTTGTCCCGATTGGTTTGGTGTAGTGAAGACACGATATTGATCCACCGATCCAATAGCCGTCATTTGATCAATTTGAAAAATAGGCAGGATCGGTTCTAAATTGTACCTACCTATTCTTCGAGTTTCTGAAAAAGTTGTCACCAACTATTTATTCTATTCTTCACCATACATTTTTAAAATTTCACCAATAACTGGATGTCGTTCAATGTCTTGCCTACCAAATTCACAGACTTGAATCCTATTACTGTTAGAAAATCTATGTAGAAAATCACTCAATCCATTGTCTTTTCCCAAGTCAGATTGATTTACATCTCCAGTAACCACCATTTTGCTATTATCACCCAGTCTGGTTAAAGTAGCCAACATGGATTTTCTGCTCATATTCTGACTTTCGTCAATAATTATAAATGAATTTTTGAAAGTCCGGCCGCGAACGTGCGCGAGTGGGAGGAGCTCCAAAATATTTTCTTCAATCATTCCAACAATTTCTTTCACTGAATAATATTCTTCAAAAATATCAAGTATTGGTCTAGTCCAGGGGCTCATTTTTTGCATGATGTTTCCTGGCAAAAAGCCAATATCTTCTCCATCCAATCCGGTTATTGATCTACCAACTACAAATTTATCAATTGACCCTTCTTTTAATCGACGAATTCCTTCTAAGGTAGCTAAAAAAGTTTTTCCACAACCTGCCGGCCCAGTTGCAATAACGATATCAATTGAGGGATCCTCTAAGCATTCAATATATTGCTCTTGTGCTACATTTTTGGGAAGTAGTTCTACTCGTTTTTTAACCGGTTTTCTAAAATTGGAAATTTCCAATATATTATTCGTATTTTTGCCTCGTCTATTGGGCTGTGTATTTTTAGATTGTTGTGTTTCTGTTGCTTGTTGTCTTTGACGTCTGCTCAAGTGGTGCACTCCTTTGCGGTGAACTTCCACATATTATTTACCGTCAATTGACTTAATTGGAAACACTCTATATAATAGAAATATGGAAGAAAATACATCAAACCTTTGTGTCTATGTTCTAGTAAGAACCGACATCTCTAGCCTAACAAATGGCAAAATCGCAGCACAAGTGCATCATGCAGGTGTTCAAATGCTCAGCAAATACGCCAACAATCCAGTTGTGAAACAATATATTGCCAGCGGACAAGTGGATGGAGCAGATCATTTTGCTACCACAATTGTTTTGAGTGCTAATGTACAAGACATTGAGGTTGCTATGGCCAGAGTCAAGCACATTGAACAGTGTGTTTATGACATTATTATTGATCCTGCCTATCCATTTTTGGTTGATCCTGAATTGACAACGTTTCTAACAGCCAACCCTGAACTAACTTATATCCATTCAGTGGGAGATCGAGACTTGTTTACTCGTCATGAGTTAACAGTAGCTTGGGCCCTGGGTGACAGAAACAACGCTACTTTCCGATCCGTTTTTGAAAATTTAAAATTGCTGAGTTGACTTTCCGTCATTTCCTGCTATGATGATTGACAAGTAGGAGAAAATTATGGGTGGATCAATCGCAGTTGCAATCAGATTCAGCAATGGAGAAACTGTTTGTTTTGAACGGTGGACAAATACAATGTCTGCTTGGTTTCTAAATGAACGTTGGCTGCAAGAAGATCGAAACTATATTTTGGAATATGTCTCTGCTGTCAAAAACAATTGGGATCCAAAAACAAAGACCTGGGACGGATATGGAAAACCACTACCCCTAAAACGATCTGGATATGGTATCGTGATTTGGGATTTTCTAACTCATCATATGATTGAAGAAAATGACTATACCAGTTTCAATCGTATTCACAGCATTTCTCTTGCAAATTCTATAGAAGATGATGACCAAGAAAGAGTTGAAGGCATCAAAAGTTTGGCTGATGCTGGTCGACTCTTTAAGAATGAAATCATCTATAATACTCGATCGAAAAAACATACGAAACGTGATACCCCTTCTACTTGGGATGAAATTCTCCAAGATTACCAAGATTATCAAGCAAGTAATTATGAATCAAAGAGACAAACTAGTGTGATGTACGATATTGACGTATCTCCATTCACATATGTTGATTTAGAAAAAGACAAATCAAAAAGTCTAAATCAATGGTTGGTTGATTTAGAATGGCCTCGAACACAGAAACAGGAATTGAATCGGTTTTATAAAAATTTAATTGCCAACAACTTTCAACTATAAAAACAATTGACTTTCCGTCATTTCCTGTTATGATACTGGTATTGCAACAGCAAACGGGAATTGAACATGTCAGCGAACTTGGAAAGCATTAAGAACCGCATTCGTGCACTAGCAGCAAAGACTGTTGAAAATGGTTGCACGGAAGCTGAAGCCCTTTCAGCCATGGAAATGGTGGGTAAGCTTCTAAACCAATATAACCTCAGCATGACACAGGTTGAACTTGAAGCTGAAGAGTACACACTGCATAAAACTGATACTGGTCGTAAACAGAGACACGTGGTTTATTTTTGTTTAAACGCTATTGCTCAATTCACCGGCACAAAGATTTGGTTCAATCGATCCAGTAAAAGTTTGGGATATAGCTTTTTTGGTCAAGAAAGTGACGTGCTTATGGCCAAATATCTCTATGAATTGGTAATCACTGCAATTGATTCTGAGACAGCAAGATTCAAAAAATCAATTGTTTGGATTGAATCAAACAACCGCAAAGGCGCAAGCACAAGTTTCCAAATGGGCATGGTCACTAGGATTTCTCAGCGCCTTAAACAAATGGCTCAAGAAAACTCAAACGAACTCAACAAAGCCCGAGGAAACAATTCCCTGGTGGTTTTGAAAAATCAATTAGTCGAAAATGCATACAACAAGCAAGTTGGAATTAAATTGAGAAATTCTAGTGCAACGTCAAGGACAACTGACGGTCATGCATACCATGCTGGCAAGGCGGCCGGCGATAAGGTTAATTTGAATCGGCCCGTCAACAATGGTGCCGGAATGGCAGCTATTGGTCGACAGTAAAAGCATCAAAGGCCATTAGAGCGCTGGGATTGAGTTTTCTAGAACCGATCCCAGCGTAAGTGTCTTCAGGTACTGGAGGTTTTGATTTGGGTATCCAGTTATCAATTTCCCATTCAAACCATTGAAGTGATGTAGTTTCAAATAAAAACAACTGACATTTTTTCCAACTTCGTCGATCATAAATGAATTGATCGACGTACATCTGGCATGCCCAAGCAGTACCACCTTCAATATTCAAACCAGTTCCTCGACCAAATGGTGCAATTGCATAGACCGCTGACGTTTCAGCTATTTGAAAATAATTGCGCCGCAATAGATTATCAACATAAGCATTTTGACCAGGAAACCGTCTCTTCAGTGATTTGTTAGCTCGGATCACAAAAGGTGTTGCTTGCGCCAATTCCAGGTCACTTAATTTATATACATTCGCTAGTTTGGATTTATGTCCGGCAAAACTCCAGTGAATTACATCATGTCCTGCATGTCGAGCATAGGCATCCCATAAGCTGTCTGCACCTTCTGCTCCACCACTGAGCAGCAACGTCAATTGATATCCTTGATCAATTGATCTATTTTCCCATATAAATCCAACAATGTTCCATTATTGTCAATTATACAATCAATATGCGTTCCGATCCAAGCACGTTCGGATTCATGAATATTTAAATCAATAGCAGGTGCCATATTACCGGCTTGTGCTTCTAAAAACCAAGCAGGCAACGGATCTTTTCGAACCCAAACAATCTGACCTGACAATCGTTTTATTAGATCAGCTTCATTGGGAAAACGAACATCAGTTATGACAATCGACTTGTTTTCTGCTTGAATTTTCTTTTCTAGACTGTCAATCCAAATGTTGGGATGAAAATTGTCACGCATGACTTCGGTTCCCATCTCTTGTAAAATAAGACGTGGTGTGATGGTTCTACCAAGTTTGCCACTCCAGTAGTCATCTGGCTGTTCACGCCATTCGCGACTGATAGTAGTTGAACCCTCTAATAAAAATCGATCCCAACCAAAAATGGCCGAAACGGCATCCTTCAACGCCGCTGCGAAACTCAAGCTCACAAAATTTTGGTGACCGGATAGATAGTCACCCACAGTTCCTTTGCCACTACCTATGAGTCCAACAACACCAATTATAATTTTTTTCTGATTCATAGTGAAATTATATGAAACCAAATCGCCAAAAGCAACTCTATTTGGAAAACCGCCATAAAAAAGCGTTGAGCATAAATATAGATATGACAAATTCTTTCACAACACGAGGTAAATAATGGCAACTCTAGTATCACCTGGCGTTTCAGTCTCATTAACAAATGAGTCTTTTTATGCTACAGCAGGTGCCGGTACTGTACCACTAGTAATTTTTGCAACGGCTGCAAACAAAACACAGTCAGGAACTTCTGCAATTGCAGCAGGTACTACTTCAGCTAATGCCGGAACACTCTACAAACTCACCAGTCAACGAGATGTTTTGCAAACGTTTGGTAAACCAACTTATTATTCAGCTGGTGGTACACAACAATATGGCAATGAGCTCAATGAACATGGGCTATTTGCTCTCTATCAATATTTGGGACAAAACAACACTGCATTTGCATTGCGTGCTGATCTAGACACCAGTCAATTGATTCCAAGCAAAACTGCTCCACAAGGTGCGGCAGCAAATGGGGCTTATTGGCAAGATACCAGTTTGTCAACTTGGGGCATTTTTAGATCCAATGGCAATATTAATTCTGCTCTAGCTTGGCAATCCTATTCACCAACTGTCATTAATTCTGCTGCTAATTTGGAAAGTTTCATACAAACCGCATTTGCAACTTCAGTAACCAGCAGTTCAACCACAATAATTAGTGCAAATGGTTCACTGGTTATAAATGGTGTGACTATTGCTGTTACTACTTCTGACACTGTGGTTTCTCTTACCAGCAAAATTAATTCAAATACTTATTTGACACAAAAAAAAATTACCGCAACCATTTATGCACAGGTTGGAAAATATTCTGCTACTTCCAGTGCATATGGTGACATCTACAATATTAGAATTGTCAGTGCTCTAGCTGGACAACCCATTACACTGACTGGAACCACCGGATCAGTTATAACAGATTTGGGACTAGTGTCAACAACACCAACCAATATTATTGCTCCGGCCAGTGGTTTTGGTTCAGCCGGTGACCTAGCCGTGGATACATACAGTGTGGTTTCAGGAAACACTGCACCGTCAAATCAGATTTGGGAAAAAATCAATCAAACAACCAGCTTGGGAATTACAGCTTGGTGGTACAAGGTTGGTTCAAATACAACAAATTATCCTGGTTTTGGTTGGAGAGAAGCAGTTCCCAAAGTTATTCTTGGAACTGTTGCAAATCCCACATTTACTGCTGGCGATACATTTACCATTAAAATTGGAAATGGTTCACAACTAACGGTTACTATACCAAGCACTCCAACACTGGCAACAGTAGTTGATGCCATCAACAGTCAATTGAATTCCGGATCAGGAACAAATTGTGTGGCGTCAATATCAACCAGTGGTGCCAACAGCTATCTACAAATAACAAATTATGATGGCACCAACATTTACTTAAAAGACAATGATGACCAAACTGCAACTCATCATCCACTTAGAAATGCAGGTATTTTTGCAACACAAAGTTATTTTGGTTCAGTCACAGGCACTGTTGCTAATCCCACATTTGTTGCTGCAACATTATTGACTAGTTCAGCAGTTGTTACAGCAGCTGGAGCAGGTTATCAAGTTGGAAACACATTAACGGTTGTTGGTGGCACCAATACTGTAGCTAGCCAATTGACTGTGGCAAGCATTAAACTGGTTTCTGATACTATTGCTGCCGGTGGCACTGGTTATGCAGTTAATGATACACTTACTTTTAGTGGCGCTGGATATGCAAGCCCAATTATCCTAAAGGTTGCCACTGTTTCTGGAAGCGCAATTACTAGTACTACAATTGTTCAAGCTGGGCAATTTACTGGATCTGTTCCCAGCAATCCTGTTTCACAAACCACTACTAGTGGATCTGGTTCAGGTGCTAGCTTCAACTTTACTTGGGGCGTATCAACTGTGACAGTTGGCACTGCTGGCAATTATACGGTGTATCCCAGCAACCCAGTTGCAATTACTGGTGGATCTGGTTCCGGCGCAACATTTACATTGACTCCAGGTTTCTTGACAAGTAATGCATTTACAATTGATGCAGGATCAGGACCCGTATTAATCAATGTTCCTGCAAGTCCCAACAATACACTGGCAGGAGTGATTGCTGCTATTAATACAGCGTTCGCAAGTGGTCCAATTGTTGCTTCCAACGTTGGAAATACTCTGGTTCTTACAAATACAAATGGTACAAACTTTACCTTACAAGACATCAGCGGAACACCACTTATGTCAGCGGGGATTCAAGTAGGTACTGTATTTGGTCGCCAATTAACTTATCAAGGATATTCACCAACACTTACTGTGCCCAGTTCATTGGCTAGCTTGGCTGCTAACAACATTTGGATCAACACTACTCCAAGTGACTTGGGTGCTGCTTATGTAATGAAAGAAAACATTAATGGTACATGGACTCGTTTGAATACATTACCAAATACTGGAACTATTCCAATGTATTCAAGTGATGCAGCAGCAAACGTTGGATTTGGTGCGAATAAAGCAATTGGCAGTGTTTATGTTCGTTACAATTATACTGGCACCGCTAATGCACAAGCAGATCACATGTTCCTAAAATGGGATGGTTCTGCTTGGTCACAATTCGTTTATACTCCAGCTGCTATTGCACCACTAGGAGCTCCAGCAGCAGGCACATATTGGTATAATTCCTATTTACAAGCTGACGTCATGGTAAGTAATGGTTCTGTTTGGAAGGGATATAGAAATGTTTATCCTGCAACTGATCCAGCTGGTATCATATTAAATGCTAGTGCACCAACCACACAAAGTGATCTAACTCCGCTAGTTGATTATGATTTGTGGCTTGATACCAGTGACACCGCAAATTACCCAGCAATCTATAGATATACTGCTGCCACAGCAACCTGGACATTAGTTAATTCAACTGATCATTCAAGCCCCGGTGGAATTATATTTGCTGATGCGCGTCCCAATACTGATGGTACACTAACTGGTAGTACTGCAACAAAAGATCTTGTGTTAAGTGATTATGTGGATGGTGACGCACCAAATGCACAACTATATCCTTCTGGACTTATGTTGTTCAACACTAGATTCAGTTCGAACAACGTTAAAGTTTGGACCCCCAACTACTTGCCTGTTAGTGCACCCTATAGAGATCGTTGGGTCACAGCTAGTGGTAATGACAATTTGGGACGTCCCTATATGGGAAGTGCAGCACAAAGACAAATTGTTGTTGAAGCACTAAATGCCGTAATTGTAGCAAACCAGGCTGTTCGAGCAGAACAAAACTTCTTTAACTTGATGGCTTGCCCAGGTTATCCAGAAACAATTGAAGCAATGATCAATTTGAATATTGATAAAAAACAAGTTGCATTTGTTTTGGGTGACTGCCCAAGTCACTTGGCATCCGATGGCACAAGTATTCAAAATTGGGCAACCAATGTTGCTGATGCAGTTGTGACTGGTGATGCTGGTCTTACAGTTGCAGACGAATATACTAGCCTACATTATCCTTGGGGACTGGCTACTAATATAGACGGCAGTGAGGTTTTTGCGCCAGCTTCAGTGGCGGCACTAGTAACATTCTCTTATAACGATCAAGTTGCTTATCCTTGGTTTGCTCCAGCTGGATTCAATCGAGGCATTGTAACTGTGTTTAGTTCAGTTGGTTACTTGGATTCTTCCGACAATTACATTCCAGTTGTTCTAAACCAAGGACAACGTGATGTACTTTATACCAACAACATTAATCCTATTGCTTATATTCCCAATAAAGGACTTGTAATCTTTGGACAAAAGACTTTGAGTCCAACCAGTAGTGCAATGGATCGAATCAATGTTGCTCGTTTGTTGAATTATTTGAATTATAATTTGGATCTACTGGGAATGCCATTCCTATTCCAACCAAACGACAATCAAACTCGTGCAGCGGTTACGGCCGTATTTACGAATTTTATGGGTAATTTGGTGGGATTACGTGGGTTATATGACTATGCGGTCAATTGTTCAGCCTCTAACAATGATTCTTCTCGTATAGATAGGAATGAACTTTGGGTGGATATAGCTATAAAAGCGACCAAGGACGTCGAGATGATTTATATTCCTATTAGATTACTCAATACCGGAGATCCACTCCCCGGTGCAGTACAACATTAATACAGAAAATAGCTGCTTCGGCAGCTATTTTTTCAACCAAATATAATTTTCTCTACCACAATCAAATATCCTATTGATACGTTTTGGTCTGTTATTTCCCAAAGCGTTGAATTCATTTTCTGATACTCTAGTGATATTTTTCCCAATATACCAACCAATTGGTAGAGCTGTACCTGTTTTTATAAAACCAGCATCTTCATAGAATGCGCCGGTTTGCAAACGAAGATCTACGTGTGAAACAATGTATTCTGGATCAAATAAATTCACAAAATAGTCAAATAATTTTGCAAATATACCATATTCGTTAATCTTAAATTTTACACAACAACCAACTATTTCATATGAAGCACGATTGAATACATCAACAGTTGAAATATCATTTAAGCATAATATCGCAATTAATAGATCATTTTCAAATAATCCAATGTTAATTTCTGATTTATTGAAAAACAGTATGTGATTATTATCATAGAATTCTTTCGCAACATTTTGATCAATAAATTTAACAATACACGTATCAATTTCAACATGGTGTTGTTTTGGCACTAATGTATCATATATGTAATCAAGTACATTATCTTTGTTATGTACCCATTCATCTTCAAATATGGTAATTAATCGGATATTTTTACTTTTACATTTATTATACTTTCTTATATGATAATCATGTTCTGTTCCAAAATTTTCACTATGATACCATAAGCCACCATATTCAATCGCTAAATTTCGTTCTGGAAACCATATATCTAATTCTAATGGTCGGAAAGCATTGTATATGGTTGATCTATCACCATTTATGATTTTTTCAAAAGGTAATATACTACACGTAAAATTGTATATTTCTTGTTCAGCGACACTAGTACCGTTTGCACATCTACAATTGGGACAAAGAATTTCTTTTCTTTTACTTAAGTGAAAATTTTGACGAGTATATCGAAATATATATTCACATTCCAAACATTTTAAAGTGAACAATTTCCCATTTTCTATTATATCAATAACTTCAATATTGTTCTCCTTTAGATATAAAATGTGTTTCTCAATTGTTTTTTGTTTTCTATTTTCTCTATATTTTTCAGTTCCTTTTACCATCTTCAGTTTAGATTCATCAGTATGGTGTTTACCTTTCATATATGATATACCATATGTGCCATTTGCTATTTTTGTATTTTTGGCTTTTTCCTTAGATTCAGGGGTTGCATAAGATTTGCCAAGCAGCGCTTCACTTATTTTTTGTCTAGTTTCTTTACTAATAACTTGCCCAGCAGCTGGATGATAACCCATTTCCTTGTATCTTGCTTCCCGCCGTTTAGCAGATTCTTGAAAAGGTATGCATTCTTCCGGAGATAATTTAACTCCTTTATTCCAGGATGGTTTTCCAGATCGTCTATCACTCATTAATGCAAGAGATTCAACTGAGTGGTTCTTATTCCACATGGGATTGCTTTCACCGGAATTTGCAGCCGATCTTTCTAATCTATATTCATCAGCTGAAAGGCTTTTTGCACCAAACTGCTCTTTATAAGCTGTAGTGGTAGTTCCATGTGCATGTTTCAAATGACTATTGGTTATTTGTTTTTCAAATGATTGATTACACAATTGGCAAATTACTGGCATCAACAATTATAATCACTGTTCAAGAAAAATATCAATATATATATTGACTGAATAGTTCAATTAATTTATGACCACCTAGTTATAATTTTTCATGAAACAATTAGAAAACGGCCATAAATAAACTTATACTTATTGTAGTATAGAGAAACAAAGGTCATTTAATGGTTTCAACTTTATTCAGCAAATATAAAGACAATTTTGCTAAATCTAAAACAGAAGAATTGTCAATTGATGATTACTTGGTATTATGTAAAAAAGATCCATTAGCATATGCATCCGCCGCAGAGCGAATGTTGTCTGCGATAGGAGAACCCGAATTGCTAGACTCCAGTAAAGATGCGCGCCTAAGTCGTATTTTCCAAAATCGAGCAGTTAGAATTTATCCTAGTTTTAGTGAATTTTATGGCATGGAAGAAACTGTAGAAAAAATTGTTTCGTTTTTTCGGCATGCAGCACAGGGTCTTGAAGAACGTAAACAAGTTTTATATTTGCTGGGGCCTGTGGGAGGCGGGAAATCCAGCCTGGCTGAACATGTTAAAAAACTAATGGAAAAGAATCCAGTCTATTGTTTGACTTA
>Ga0208617_1000075_pt1 | contig 38285 bp, 37 predicted proteins | sample CryBogCBE06Nov07_FD_184581 | JGI IMG/M metagenome (GOLD analysis project Ga0208617, IMG submission 184581) | Freshwater microbial communities from Crystal Bog, Wisconsin, USA - CBE06Nov07 (SPAdes) (version 2) | ecosystem: Environmental > Aquatic > Freshwater > Lake | place: Crystal Bog...
TACGGTCTTCGTCCCTTGAGTGTACTGCATCCACATAGGACATTATTTTTTACCCTTACAATTATCACCGTGCCACCGATTATGATTTGGTTTATCAATTGTTTTATTGCAATGGATACATGTTATTTTTACATTAGTTGGGTTATTCATTAAAAATTGTTTTCTTCCATTTTCTTTTTGTCTTGCCAATCCTTCAGGGGTATAATTTAATTTTTTACCTCTTCTGTTGAGATCCGATTGTGTTCTTTTCTCGGTCCAATTTTTAGTTTTACCTCTAATCAAATCACCAACTTTTTTAGCAGTAATTGGATTTTTCATTGGGTTTTTATCGCCCTTCAAATCTTCTCTCGGACCACCCTTAAGAAAATGATGCGTACCATTTTCTACTCTTTTTTTAGCAGCCATACTATTAAGTTTTGATATTTCTTCGGGGGTTTTATCCAACCTTAAACCTATAAGCACACATGCATTCCAGTCTTCTTGTAAAGAATGGATATCATAGTGTTCTTGGATAGTAACCAATTGTAAATTAGAAATGTCATTGTTATTATGATTTCCATCAATATGATGTATTTCATAAGACCTACCTTGAAGGTCTTTAGGTATAGGACCGTTAACGGATTCCCAGATTAATCTGTGTTTTCTTGAACTCATTTTTATACTCCGAATAGTAATAGACGGGCTATCTGTGATTCGGCACAGAAGGGTAATTACTCCCGTTCGCCCTTTATTATTTATCAGAGATAGCACCATTTACAAGGTTTTACCCACAGTTTCCAAAATTGTCACAAGTTCTTCGTGGTCAGCGTTTGTTTGACCAAGACTTGCTTTGTGCGCAATCTTAATTGCCTTCTTTAGGGTAGAAGCTTTGATTTCCAATTCTTCTGCTACTGCTTTAATGGTATCGTTCAAACCACCATTCAATGTGTCAATCTCATGTAGGACAGTCATGCCCTCATTAACCAATTGAGTTAGTTTAATCTTTGCGTCACCGTTAAAGGTTCTGTTATCTGGCATAATGTATTTCTCCTATAAAGTACTTATTATATAGAAGTTAAATGCAAAAAACAATAGTTTTGGTATAAATAGTAGTGTAGTTCGCGGTACTGGAAATACCCAACTACTCTAATGCTACAAAGGAGCAATCAGCATGAGTATTTATTATATCTACGCCTATCTTAGAAAAGACGGCACACCTTACTATATTGGCAAGGGAACTGGTAAAAGAGCATGGGCAAATCATCGGTACACTAGGGGAGCATATGAAGCAGGCCCGCATACGCCACCTGACAACCGTATTATCATAATGGAATCGGGGCTTACCTCAGTAGGTGCAGCAGCATTAGAAAGAAGAATGATTCGTTGGTATGGACGCAAAGATATAAAAACCGGCATACTTCTTAATAGAACTGACGGTGGAGATGGAGGGTCGGGAGTAGTTGTAATGCAGCGCACAAGAGATGCAGTTAGCAAAGCACTATCCGGAAAACCGAAATCAGAAGAACATAAAAAAAATCTTAGTAGAAGTCTTATTGGAAATATCCCTTGGAATAAAGGAATATATGAAAAGAGAGATTATCGTAGTGATACCACCATACATACTTTTAAGCATATTGACGGGATGATAGAAAAATGTACTAAGTATGAGTTGAGAGAGAAATACAACTTGTCTCAAGGAAACTTAAGTAATGTGGTAGCCGGGAAAAGAAAAATTCACAAAGGATGGAGTCTTTATTGAAAGATTTCCGGATGATCTTTGCCAAATATCTTCATGGCTTTTCCTGAGGCCATATCTGCTAACATTTCAATTGGGCTACCAGGATAACTATCACCTGGCTTAATCATATTCAATTCACCTTGACGAACATGAACCAATTCATGGAATACAGTACGCATAATATCAACCATGTTTCTATTACCCACATACACCCAAACTTTGTTATCATCTTCAGTATGCCTACCTGTATGGTGACCTTGTTGTGCTTCTTTGGTGTTATAGCTAAATTCAATTTCTGGGGTAGATTTTAAATTTAGTTTTTTACTAGCCCACTTAATGAATTTTTGCATTATTGGGTTTTCTTTTAAGAAGTCATGCTCATTATCTTCTGACAATTCATTTTGATTAGGTACATGCCTTGGTCTTAGTTTACGCAATGCTGATACTTCGCTGGAACCAACATGTACATTTTCTTCATCTAATTTACCTTTAACCCATGCATCCGGTGTTCTACCAAACTTTTTTACAAACAGGTCATGTAGCGCCTTACCATTAATTCCATGTTTAGTAGCCACTTGACGCATTAATTTGTCAATGGTGTTATAGTCATGTTTTGCTAATGATGGCAATCGTTTTGCTAATTCTATGGCAGCGGATTCAATAATGATATGTTCTGTAAGCATTATGTATTTATCAAAAGTGCTCACTTTAACGAACTAAATGGGTAGCGATTCCTATTCGTTGGCCAGCAGCCGGCCACACGGCCCTAAGGGTGTTCTTTACCAAGTATTCTCTTTTAATTCTAAATGATGCTTATCAAATCTTTTTAATCTATATAAGAAATCATTACTTTCTTCAGAAAGTACTCCAGTTAATTCTAATATCACTCTATCTGAATTTCCTGCATTTGCACTAGCATATGATGTCTTTTGCCAATCATATGTATATACATCTCCTGCACTCCATCCACTATGAATCTCATCATTGTAGCAGTAGAAATGTCCAGGTTTCCAGTCAGTTAAGTGAACTCTAATTCTTTTGATCGTAAATGTGTTTTCAGGGCAATAATGAGTTAAATTGTCAGTGGTTAAAATTGCGACATTATTTGGTTTTTGTATGTCCAAATTAATGTCGCAATCTTTTAATTTAAATAAATTATTTACCTGTTGCAGCAAAGTATCATCAACTTTACTCCAATCACCGATAAGTTTTCCTAATTTTGTTATGTTCATGCTGATATTTAGCATGAACTAATATAGTTAAAATTAATCGGCTGATGCGTTAGCGCCGCACTTTTGGCGTTTTGCGTTAGTCAATGCGCCAAAGTCTACAGGCCATTCTTTACCAGGAGCTAATTCAACTGCACCTTGTGGGAAAGCAAACTGTACTCCACCTGCTTGTTCAATCTGTGTGATTGGAAGTCTAAACTTGGTTAAATCATTACCCAAGTTTGGATAAGGTGCTACATGTGGGAATGCCCATCCAGCAATTTCTTTAGTTTGGTTATTGATAACAATTTTGTAAAAACCATGTGGAACAACAACGCCGTTGCCGATCTTCTTGTCTTGTGCATTATATACTCCGCCTACATAAACAGTGTATGATTGATTGCGCTGAACTGCCCAACCACGAACACTAGTTTCTAGTAATTTCCAAATTCCTCTATTTAATGAACCTGCTTGTGGACTCATGTTGGTCATCAAGAAAGATTCAAACTCCACTTGAACATCCCATGATAAGTCTCCATCCGGAGACATGTGCCCTTTATCGTATCCTGTACCAGCATAATCTTGGGGAGTGGCTCCACCTTGAACAGATTGGTCAGTAGCAAAAGCATTAGTGCGAGCGACACAGCCGAGAGCGTTTTGAGGTAGTAGTTCATAAGTTACATACTTTGGTAATTTAGCAGCAGCATCATAACCAACTAGATATGCTTGACGGCAAATTGGTGTGATGCCCACTGTTTGTGGAAAGCCATATGGTGCATGTGCTTGACATGCTGCAGGTGGATTTGGTGCTCGTTGATTCCACGCAAATACCTGTGTTGATGCTATTACTAGCAATAGTGTTGTTAGAAGTTTTTTCATATAATCCTCATATAATCTTTGAAATTCTCATCTCTACCTTGCACTCCCCTGAGTGCTGGGTTGATATATTTAGTTACGCTAGCAGTGTCGGCAAAGTTTCTGACATTTGGTTTAACTCTAGTGTTCCAATACCATAATGCTATTTTTGCTGCTATTTCAGGTTTTTCAGCTAACTCTGGATGATTTAATAAATCTATACCCAAAGCATCACCTGCCATACGATAGTTATCACGACCAGTCAATTGAACAAACCCACGACCATGATATCTTGCACCATCGCCTGCATGTTTATTACCTAATATTTTTGCTGTTTTAGGTGCATACTTAGCATCATATTTTTTAGCAAAATAATCTTTTACGCCTGGTTGTGCTTTTTCTTTTAATCTATCAAAATCCCATGACTCGTGTTTCATTTGTGCTAAGAATTGTGCTAATTCTGCACCCTTCATTCCTGCTTTTTTAGCAGTTTTTAATATAGTAATTTCATTAGTAGGGTTATTACTTAATAGATTATAAGTTGCTGGTTGCGTGATAGCTGGTCTTTGAACTGGAGCTTCTGGTTTGGCGGCAGCATTAGTTGCACCCAATGCACCTAAACCCATTGCAGCACCAACTGCTACATCTTTCCAACCTTCATCTAAATCATCTAATTCAACTAAATGTCTATAAGGTGCGTCACCGGTCCATGAATGACCTACACCAGCACTACTTACCATTTCTTCTAATTCTTCTAAGTCTGCTAAATCAACATAATTGATAGGCACACTTTTGATGGCTGCTGCTAATGCACGATGATTGCCATCAATGATCCTATGACCAGACAATACAATCACTTTACTTGATAGATTAGGATCATCAACATATGATTGAACTAATTCTTTTCTGTCGTCATCTAACATATCCATTATGTCATCGATATGTTCAACACGATATTGACCAAGTAATGTAAGCAATACTTTATGTCTTTGTAATGTCTGTATATTTAGTGGCGTTTCCAATTCGCTTGAATTTACATAGTCCCAAAATGTTTCGTCACGATCTGGGTAGTTGCCATTGTATAATTTAGCTAATGTAGTTGTATTACCTGCATCTTCCCAAACATAACTATCTTCACCGCGATGCTTGTCCCAGAATCCGGCGCCTGCCTTAGTTTGGTCGTGACTTCTATTAACAATATATCCTGCACTCTTTAGATAATCATACATTGACTTAGCAATACCTTTATTGCGATAGTCATCATTTACCCAAAGATCCTGTGGATATAGTTCACTACCTTCTCTGACAAACTTAACATAAGCAATTGGACTACCTTGTATAAAGGCTTTCATTAGTAATGCATTGTCATTGAATGCATACTTCAATACCAGTCCGTTGTATTTTACTGCTTTGGCTTCTTCGCTAAGTTTATTTTGTGGTTTGTTGTATGCTCTACGGTCAGTTAAGTGATACTCCATACCATTGTCTTTGGTATACTTTTGATATAAATCCCAGTTAGGTAACAAGCGTTTAATCATCTTGGCATACAATCCAATACGACTATCTTCTTTTGCATTGAATGTAATTTCTTCTACTTTATCAAGCCCGTAGTATTCTAAAAATGCTCGTGTAATATCAACTGCTGTTGATAAAACTTGTGCAGAATTACCGGTCCCAGTTCTGCCAAATAAATCTAAGTCACTAGGATCAGTATCGTTTCTTATCAAGCGAAATTGTATTTCCCACTTAGTAGGATTACCTCGTTGTGTAAATGCATCCCAACGATATTCTCTATCACCCACTTGAAACTGTGCATTTGCTTCTTCACTACCTCGGCGTAACCACTCCCAGTTTTTCTTTCCTGGTTGGAATACTTCAATAATGAATTCACTTGCTCTCATTACTCACGCTCTGTTTTAAGAGTAGAACGAATGAACCAGGCTTTTTTACCATATAAGTCTTGTAGTTCAGCCATGTAGTTAGCAATACCTTGTTGTCGTTCGCTAGTTGCTATATCAAATATATCAACAACTAGTTTACTCATTGTCTCACTATCTTGTAATAATTCAGCAAACATTAATTGAGCACGTGGAATCTTTATTTGATCTTGAATGATTGATAACTCAACATAGCGAGTTAAACTACCTGGTGTGTAATGTCCCAAAACTCTGATATATTCAGCAATTGGATCAATAGTTTCATTTACATCTTGATATAATGTATCTAAGAAAAGATGATATTGTGGAAAATTACTACCTTCAACATTCCAATGAAAGTTTTGTGTTTTGATAGCAAAACTTTGTGTGCTTGCTAACAATACTTTTAAGTTATCTGATAACATTATCTAGGGTATCCTTTTCTATTCCAATAAAATTCATAATCTTTCATTTCTTTTTCCCTGCACAGTGTGCTTTTTGACTAAAGCCTTTAGGATTACTACAGTTGATACTGTCTTTGTATTTTTGTGACCATTTTTCATCTAACACAGATTCGTTAGATTTCTTTTTAGTATTAACATTGATTGCTGGTCCACTACGATCTGGATTAGGATCTTCCCTACGCTTTCTTGCGGCTGCGCTAGCACGACCCTTCTTACCTAAACTTTGTGCTTTACTTTGTGGCAAACACTTTGGCTTACCTTCACTGTCATCACCTCTAGCACATGCACCGCGAATTTTTCCATCAGGGCCAAAACGGACCCACTTCTCTTTGAACCATTGATGTAAATTTTCATCGGCTCTTTCAATACCTTCTAGTATAGAACTTTCATTTTTCTTTCCGCCATTACCCCAGTTACCATGACTCTTACGGCACTTAACTAATGCACCTGACGCATAAGCACTAGGCCATACTTTATAACGGCTCTTAACTTTATAGTAGCAAGCATCTTTTTTTTCGTTCATTAATTCTTCGCTGACTAATTCACCACCGCAATGTGGGCATTTTTCTTCCGCCACACCTTCGTTCTTTACACAGTTTGGATATGTTTTACCAAACATTTTTTTGTTACCTTCTTTATGGTAACCTTTCCAACATGCTTCGTCAAGTTCGTCATCAGGATCACGCATCATGCTGTGAATTCTACCTGTTTTACCTGCGGGTATTTCACCTGTAGTACGACCAAACGCATCAGCAGGTAATGACTTTGAAACACCCTTTAGACTTTTTGGTCTACCGTGTTCACCACCTGGTTCATTGCGATGTACTTCTTTTTCAAATTCGTAAGCACCAGAATCAACACTTAAATTCTTTTTGCCATACTCTCTGCCCATTCTAGCGTTAGAATAATCTCCTGAATCATAACGGTAACCTTCTTTTACACCTTTACTGTCATTATCAAATTCTTTTTTAGTTGCTTTGATAATGCCACTCATACGCTTGTCACCACGCTTATAGTCACCACGTTTGTCTGCGGCAGTAGCATCAGCTCCAGCTTTCTTTTTATAGCTTGCTAATGTTTGTGGGCTTAGTTCGTCAAGTTGACCCTCCGCCACACCTTGCTTGCTGGACCAAAGCAATCGGCCTTCTTCTTGTGCTATACGGTGTATGTTAGTTCCTGCCTTGGTGGGCTGTATGTCATAGTTGTCAAAGTGTGAGGACAATTTTTGTAATATTCTCACCACGCTAAGATACTGATCACCCACAAGATCATCAGGTATCACTACCAAGATATCAGTGTCACTGTTTTTACGATGCTGACCTGTGGCACGACTACCATGGAACCAAATTTCTTGTGCCACAGGCATGACTTTGAGTATGACATCAACCACTGGCTTTCCAGGTTGTTTGCCTTCCGCCACACCTTGCTCTTTAGGTTTCGCCCATCCTTTATCTTCTTTTTCCTTTTGGCTCATACCCTTTGTTGGAGGTTGTGCTGCCTTCTTCTTCATACGCTGTGCGAATTGTTTATCACTTTCTTCCGCCACACCTTCTTCTTGCAACTCTACACCAGCAGTATTCAGTATTTTAGTAAGTCTACTGATTGTTTGAGCCTTGTCATTTTGTTTTTTCCAAAAACTATAGTCATCACTGTATTGATAGTTAGGGTCAAAACCTTGTTTAGCAATTTCTAATTGTTTTTTAAATTGCTCAACTTGTTCAGGGCTAAGTGTAGATAAACTTTCGTTTAAACCTTTTAATATATTGCTCATATTATTTCTTCTTGTTCTTGTTATCTAACATACCACGCTTGTTAGCTGTTGCCCAAGCAATATTCTCTGCTTCTTTCTTACTGTGACCTAACTTCTTTTCACTCTTAGCAATATGCTTAACCATTCTATCTACTTTAGCACCCTCATACTGCGGGCCACCAGCGATAACACCTGCACCTAGACCTTCCATAGCATCTGGATCATGTTGCATTTCTTTGCTACTAGCTAGATAATCTGCGACACTTACCATCATGCTCTTAACTGAACCAATCTTCTCTGATACCCATTCTGGGAAATTATCTCTTGTTGATAATTCTTTATCTAACTGACTTGCTACACGAACAATAGTATGTAAACTATTTTTTAGTGTTTCACCTTCATGTTCTGCACGATCTGGATCATGTTTAACAAATCCAGTTTTTCTAGTGCGACCTTGACCCGGAACTAGTATGATGTCATCTTCTGAAAGTTCAGCTTCTTGAACTCTCTTTTTACTTTCAATTATGCTATTAGCATAAGGGCCTTTCTTTTTAGCCTTCCTGTTCATCACTTGTTTTACGGGTTTTAATCCCGGAACATTAACATTTTCACGAGCCTGAGTCATCATAGGTGATGCTACAGTTGCGACTGAACCTGCTGTTGTTGAAGTTTCAACGATAATTTGATTGATTTTCATAAGGAATTCCAAAGTTATATAGTATTTATCAAAATACTATGTAATCAGAATTTGCCGTCAGGTCTCGCTGTAGGTGGTATGCCTGCCCTAGAAGTGTACATATTAAACGCTTTTGCGTTCTTTTTGATACTGTCAGGCTTAACATCTACTGTCAATGCGGTGCGATACCTGGGATCATTTTTTTCTGACTCAGAAGGAATGTAACCGCTGGCTTCTACTAAAATTTCAGATATCTTCATTAGAATATTTATCTGTCTTTATACAATTTTTACCCGTAGTATGTCTAGAAAGCTGACTCTTACCTTGGCCCATCTTACCACAATGTGAACATGTCCATTTAACATGTGAGGGGTGGGTACCGGTCTCAAGCATTTTTAAGATAGGATGTGTCCCATCTTCAAACCTTCTTCTATTAGATTCAGGGCCTAATAAATTATGAGTCCCCGATTCTACTCTCTGTTTATTTGTTTGCTGCCCCACTGAAGTTCCATTTTCTTTTTTGAGGAATGGATGAGAACCATTTTCAACTTTTTTAAGTTCTTTTTCTCTAGCCCAATTTGAATCCAAAAAGTGAAAACTTCCATCTTTTATTTTTTCACTTAACATCTCTTTATGTTTTCTTCTAAATTCAGAATCAGTGAAATTATGAGTTCCGTTATCCATTCTTTCTACTGCTGACTTTCTTGCTAACTCAGCTTTTTTTTCGGATGATAGATTCATTGCCCTTGATATTAATAAACACGCTGCCCAATCACCCTGACTATAGTGAATATCATGGTGTTCTTGAATAGTAACAGCCACTAGATTATCGGGATAGTTATTTGAATGATTTCCATCTATGTGATGAATTTCATATGTGCGACCATCTTGGTCTGTGGGGATAGTCCCGTGATGATTTTCGTATATTTTACGATATTTTGTTGTTCCGCAGTATTTACACATAATTTTCCTATTACATGTATTTATACCTATTCAATGCTGTTTTGAAATTATTTTATAAGTTTTTCAACCTTAAGTTTTGCATTTGATTTTTTTGAAGGTGAGTATATTTTGCCTGGAATTGCGCTTTTTTGTCCATTTATTGCTTGGTAATCTCTATTGTCTTTTTCGCTAGGGATATAACCGCTAGCTTCATATATGCCACTGCGAAATTGATTTTCTTCAACCCCAGCATATGGACTGATATCTGGTGTTTTCTCAGCAGCAAATTGTAGTGGGGCTTCATCTAATTTTAAGAATGTATCAGCAAAACTCTTACAAACTTCACGAATACTTTTGTCCTTAGTTTCCATTAAATTGAAGTTTCTATTGAGATTATCTTGTGTAGGATCCATGTAGCCACAATAGACTTTCTCGATACCCTTGCTGTTTAGATAATCAGTGCAACTTTCACCTTCTCTTTCTTGTGCTGTTTCATCATCACTTTCGTTGCAGGGACTTAGTGTGGTAATTACAATACTACCTTCTGGTACATCACCATATTTGCGTTCATATTTTTCAATAGCAATACGCTCGGCATGAACTCGTTTACCATCAACTCCTGGACTGTTCAATCCAGCGACAATATTGTTATCTGGGTCTAATACACAAGCACCTACCATACCATAGTCTTTGTCACTGTTTTGCCCATCATCAACCATTTTACATAATTTAACTAGAATTTTATCTAATTTTTTATAATTGTGTATCTCTGCTTCTTCCTGAACTTTGACAGGATCTTGATACATATTTTCAATGGTCAATACTTCACTATGCAACTTGTCTTTCAAGTCATATAGTTTAGTGATGTAACCTTGACTGCGTAATGCTTTATATGCTAAGTTTTCAGGACTAAACTCTCCCGCTTTGTCTAATCCTGCTTGTCTATATTGTTTAATCTTATTTGTAATCTTTTGAACTTTTTTCAAGTCTTTGCTTTTAAGGGCGATTTGTATTAATTGTAATAGTGTTTCGTATTTTGCTTTTGTATTTGATTGGTCAAAGTTTGCTCTACGCTTAGTAGGTAATCTAAGCCATTTGTTGTGCAATACACTATACTCGCCTAAACTTATAACTGGTTGTCTAGAATCTTGTACATATACTTCTACTGGTATTCCATGAATCTTAATATCATGTGCTTCGTTATACAATGCTTTTTTAGCGTGAAAGAACTCTTTATAAATGTCATCGTCAAAACGACTTAAATCAACTAATATATGTAGGTCTAAATCACTATGCGGTGTATAACTGTATGCTGCGTTTGACCCACTGACCGTGATATCTTTTACTTCAACATCATGTATTCCTAACTCTGATAAAAAATCTTCAGCAATTAGTAATAATTGTTCTTTGACTTCTGGACGAAGGTTATTGTTATGCCACAATTTAGGATTAAGTTCATTGTGGAATACAACTGCATCGGATAATTTGAAGGAACCAAGCTCTTTTAAATTCATAGTATAGTATTTATCTATACTTACTTACTTGGCTGTTTGTTTTCTGGAATAGGCTGTTTTGGTAGGGGTGGGTACTTCGGAGGTTTGTGCTTGAACCAAGACATAATGATATCTCCTTTACTTTATTTAGTGTAACCATTAAAAAACCCCTTTCGGGGTTTTTTAAGCTGCTTTAACTGATTTTACTTCGTTGCCATCTTTGTCAACTAATTTCAAACCCATGCTTTGTTGTCTTTCAATAAACATAGGACCAATTGTATTCATCAAGTGTTCCTGATTCTCTTGACAGAATACATAGCTACCACTGTGGCGTAGCAATACACGCTTGTCAACCCAGATTTGGCCACCAAGATCACGCCAGTTTTCACAGAATGTCCAGTCTTCGCTGTAATAACGGTTCTGACGAACTGCTGTGTCAAAGTAAGTCTTCAAATGTTGGTCGAACTTTGGATCTAAACCAATGTCATTCTTATACTGCTTAACTGCAGGATGAGTCTTCATCTTTTCAAATACTTGCTTCTTCATTAGTAAGAAACCTGTACCTGCTTTACTTACTTCTTGTAGTCCATCTGGACCTTCTTCTGCGCCATCAAAGCCGTTAACAACCCACTTGATAGGCATAGTCTTCATTGGGTACAATCCACCAATAACATCTTTGTCACGGTTTAACAATACTAATAAATGCCATGGTTCCCAGCCAATGTCTGCATCAACAAAGAATAAGTGTGTTGCGTCAGGCATGTCCAAGAACTTTGCAGTTAATGTATTGCGGGCACGACTAATAAGACTTTCATTAACCATTGTTTCCAATGTCCAATCAATATTTAATTGTCGTGCGGTGTTAGCCCACTTGATAAAGCTCATGAATGTAGATTCAGTCAACATTCCACCATAGCAAGGCATTGCAATATGTACTTTAGTAGTCCGTAAGAAGTCTACATTTACTTGTACTTGCCCCTGTTGCGGTGCTTGTTGCTCTCCATCTGCTTGTTGAGCCTGTTGTGCTTGTTCAGCGATTTCCTGCACAGCTTCTACTGGTACAGTTTTTGCTTCATTTTTTGTTTTCTTAGTTGCCATTTGGTCCTCTTGTAAGATGTAAATATTTACACTCGCAAGAGGCACTCAAATTATTTTTCTTCTAGATAATCGTTGTTTTCGGACACATCGGATTCTGAATCTATTTCTGATTCTTCTTCGATAGGCTCAATTGTAGCACCCATCTTCATCTTTTCGTCTAACTCATCTTCTGTTGTTAACGAATAGATACGGCGTTGTCCTTTACTTTTGAACATGTCATTAGTTTGCTCATAAGTACCAGGATAAGGTAATCCAAAACCTTCATTAATTTTCTGTTTTAGTTTATTCAATGCTTCAATTGCTAGTTCCATTTCAGTCTTGCCTACATTATTAGTGCAGGTATCAATGATTGTATCCATTACTTTTTTGTCACCATAGCGTGAAAAAATTTCTGGTTTCTTACCGTTAATCAATAATGCAACTCTGTTAGCAAGATTATTACTAGATGGCTCACCCAATTCATTTAATTGTTTCTTCGCTTCTAATAATTGATTATAGATTTTAACTTTCTGACTTGTAGTAGCATGTTCAAGCATTGGCTTAATCTTTTGTATATACTCTTTAATTGCTTGTTGCTGAACACCCATGTTCTTTGCAGTAGTATCCATTAAATGTTTGACCCAATCAGCACCTAACTTCTTTGAATCAAATGCATTTAGCCATAAATTTAATTTGTCTTGTTCACTTGCATTTGGATTTTTTAGTATGTCACGCAATTGAGTAAAACTTATTCCAGTTCCACCCTTGCTAGGGTCACGCTCTGTACGGACTGTTTCAAAATCAACTTGATTTTGTGTGCCACCATATTTAGCCAATGCTACTGGATCTTTCATGCGTTTTTCTAAACTATCCATCCAATTTTTCATACCTTCATATCTATCATCGCCTACTAATAAAATTATTTTATTATATGGGCTGTTAGCTGGAAGAACAAGTTCCTTTTCAATCTTCTTCATTGGAGTTCCTTCTGGATTCCAAACTTGAATATTTTTTGCATACTCTGGGTACAACTTTTGCAATGTTTTAACCTTATCGCCTGGTGGAATAGGATCATCAGGTCCTGTTACTGGACTAACATAAATGTATGGATCACCACCGACTTTCTTCGCTGTTTCAATTGTCTGATTAATTAATTGCTCATGACCTTTGTGTCCAACAAATGAACCTATTGTAACAACAGCTGGCTTTGTACGGTTGCCACCTTCAGTTGGTTTCTTGTTCATTGCTTGTTTAGCAGCCATTTTTTGCTGCATATCAGGACTTGTTACTTTAGCAAGAGTACCACTTGGCATATTGATAACAAGACCTTCAATCATATCACCAAGTTGATCTTTTCCTGGTATAGGACTATTAATAATTGCCCTACTTAATGCTTGTCTTGCTTTGGACAATATTGCTTTTGCTTTCTGTTTGTCAGGTGTGTCGCCTCTTTGTGAAACTGCACTTAACAATGCGTCAGCATTTTTTACAATAGGATTAACAATACTACTAACATCAATATCTTTATGATTTAATGTATTATTAATCATTTTGATATTAGGTGTGCTATCCTTAATCAATTCTTGTTTAATTTTAGCGGCATCAGGTCTTGTTTCACCTGTGCTATATTGCTTAACGCTGATAGGCACTAATGTCATTACTTTACCTAATTTCTTAGGATCATATGGTATGTTTACAAACTTGTAGCCACCATTTTCTTGTTGTGCCATTGGATTGAACAACATCTCAGCCTGGACAATAGTATCAGGGGGAATGTCCTTCATAAAATCAGCATTAACAATGGTGCTTAATGCTTTATCATAATTTTGTGTTCTTGCTAATTGTTCGTCCGATTGTCCTTGACTTCTTCCATATTTTTCAAAGTCACCGATGTTAGCTTTAGTCATAGGTGTTTCAACACGACTGGTCATGAAGAATGGCTCACCATTTTGTGTTTTACCAAATCTAATACCTGCACCATCAACCTTCAAGTTAATTGGCACACCTGCAAATTTACCACCGTCTTGTGCAATCTCTTTACAAAAGTTAATAAAATCAACATCCTTCATTTCAGTAGATGAACCAGGATTATATATATGTTGAATGCCCTTACGCTTATAGCTTGGTACAGCTTCACTCAATCTATTTTTAGCCATTGATTTTACAACTTTAGCTGAAGATTTAACACCCTCATCTGCCGGTGTCATTGAATATGATTTGCGGTATGCATCAATCATTTGATCTAAATTAGCTGGCTTAGGTAATTTTAATGTTTTTAGTAATGTGTTAATTGCTGTAGTTTTCTCAGCAATATCTTTATCAGGGTTATTTTTATACATACCCTGTGCACCTTTACCAATCGTCTTTTCTAAGAATCCAGTTAATACCTGTTGTTTTTCTTCTGGGCTCATTAATTTATTCATCACTTGTAATAGACCAGTGAACGACCAAAAATATTTTTGCAATGCTTGTGATTGTTTAGGATCTAAACGATGCCCTAATATATTTGCAAATATTTGACCTATGTTTTGTTCATACCCTGTTGTAGGTGCTGCTGTCATAACAGGCAGTCCATCTTTGACTAATGGTTTACCATTAGCGTCTAACACAGGTTCATATTTTGCTCGTAGTCCACCACCCTCTTTACTAGATACAGCAAAAGAATACATATTATCAGTTGTAGGAATATCTTGCTCTTGTCTTAATTTACCTCTACCAACTAGTTTTCGTAATAAAAAGTCTTTGCGAGTCAATGCTGTAAATGCCTGAATCAACCATTTATGGAATACACCTTTGACACCTGCTTGTAAATCTTCCCAAGCACTACTATGACTAAATCTAGCCCAGTCACTTGGTTTATCATTTTGAAATGCTACAAATTCAAAATCAATCTGTACTTTTACAGGAGGATCCTGCATTTCAAACAAACCAGAAAATTGTTCATTACCTCTTTGGAAGCCTAGAAAGGTTGCTGGTCCTATTTGTTTATTAGTATATGCTGTTAAGAATTGCTGTAGGTCAGGTTCTTTTGTTTTGTCAACCATTGTATCAATATCACCAACGGTTGGTTTCTTCTCTGTAAATACTTCGTCCGGTATACCTTTGACATTGAAAAAGTGTAGTGAACTTCCACTTAAAAATTCGCCACTTGCTAATACTTTATTACTCCATAATGGTTGCTTATACATTTTATTATAAGCAGAATTAATTGCGTGTAATAGTTCATTTAATTTAGGAACCATATAACTACGCTTTGTTACCTTCAAATCCAAATGTTGCGCTTCATGTCCATTGATAGACAAGTTACCACCTTCCATTAGTGGTTTACGACTTTCAAGTAATGAACTGATCTTCATATTAATAACTAACCTTTACATAATCAACTACGCCATCTTGAAAATCTACTATCTTTGCTCTAAGATAAACAAAATTGCCTGTGATATTTGTATATGTAACTGCGTTTGCATTGTCACCTGATGAATTTGCATTTGCATCTAATTCATATACATCAAACCACTGATTATCCAATGTTGCTGGGTTTGCTAATGTAGCTTGTACAACAATATTACCAGTAACATTAGATAAACTAAGATTAACTGTTTGTAAATCTTTTCCTGCTAGGTAATATGCAGCGGCCGGTTGCGCATCACCCACTACAGTGTAGGGTGCTCCATTGCCAGGATTTGAATATGTAGTCTGTGGCAATAATATAAGTGTAGTTGTTTGGCTCATTATGCTTTCTCAACTTCCACTAAAACATCACCCGCTACTAATCCCTGAACTACTTCTTCAATAGTAGAAGGAAGGTCATCGAATCCAGTAGACTCAACATCTACTGGGTTATCTCTAACTAATTGACTTAATTTAACTACAAATACGGTTTCGACAATCTTTGCCATGGTAAATACTCCTGTTATTGTATTTATCTTTCTTTACAATTGCTAAAGTGATATCTTGTCATGTTCGCCACTCCCCCTGATTTATTACAATGAGGGCAAACAACAATATTGTGTTTCTTACCCAATAGACTTTTACGAATGTTATCATTATGGGATGAAGTATTGCTCTTACCTAATTTTAAGGCGCTAATATCAGGTCTCTTTTTGCCTATCTTAGAGAGACTGATGTTTCTACTATGTTCGAGTTTTTGCGGGCCAGTTTTTCTCCCCTTCATGCGCTTGCTATGATTGCGTTTTTGTTCATCCGAACATATTCTGCCTGAAGTTCCTTCTCCACCGTCTGTTTTATTGTGGAGTATACCAGTTCCGTTATCTTTTCTACCATACCAACGAATCATTCTGCGTTCTATTGCAAACGCACCTAATTCAGTTAATCTAGATTCGATTATAATAATGTTAGATTTATCTTTTGGTAATTGAGGTCCTACCCATACACCATTAATTTTAATACGATGGGTGGTCCAGGCTCTTCGAGCAGTACCTTTGCCTATGTAATAGGGCTTTCCGTTTTTACGCAAATATGCGTAAACATAATAAATATTCATGCTGATTGCTCCTTTATAGCATTAGAGTGAGTGGGCGTTGGTAGCGCCGTGACTCACACTTATTTATCAGCATGTCATATTATGTTGCTTCCGGGCGTTTTTCTAATTTGTACTTTTTACCCAGCATGTCGCCGTGCATTAATGCTAGATAGCTTAGTGTTGATTCGTCATCATAATCGATAAAATGACTGGCACTAGACCATTTAAAGGACCAATGAGACCGACTAGTCATCCAGTGTTTTAGTGCTGGGCTAGGATATAATCCATTGACTCTTTTAGTCAATTCACTTAACTCTGCAGGAAACTTTTCTTCAACTCTTTTGCTTTTGAGATAAACACGAAATTTGTGTTTAGGTTCACCTACAAAATGCTTGACCCCTGCATAATTAGATTTTTGAACTTCGGTGTATTCAACTAATAACGATGGGTCAATTGATTTTAATGTTTGTAGACAACTTAAATCATTGCTAAAAACAGATAAGGAATTATATTCTATACGGGTAGTTATAGAAAGTTTATCTTGTTTGGCTTTTAGTTTCCATTCTAACAATTTTGACATTATAGGTAAATTTTGTTTCATCAAAATTATTTCTGATTTAGTATATCCATAATTAAATCTACTACTAAGTCTTTTGGTAAGGTCATCTAAATCTTTACTAAATGATAAATGCCTCATACCTAACATTGTTATTTTGGCACGATATGTATACTTTCCATAGTAATCATCGTCACGGTACTCGTAATAATCAATACCAGGAACATTATCAACTGACTTCAATAATCCCATCTTCTCCTACTTTCGCTGTTAGTTTTTGCAATACTTCAAACGCAATCTCTCCGTTTTCTAATACTACATTAATGTTTGCGTTTTTGATTCGTTCAAATAGAATCTTCTTACTCAGTGGCACACGAACCAATTCATCAATTTTTCGTGCTAGTGGTCGAGCACCCATCTTCTTGTCATAGCCCTTCTCAGCTAGATATTCAACTGCTGGCTCAGTCAAATTCAATGTGATATTGTATTTTTCTACCAATTGCTTTTTCAAGTCATCAGTGAACTTAATAACAATTTTCTTAATAGCAAGGCTATCGAGTTTACCGAACTTACAGATCAAGTCCAAGCGATTTCTAAATTCAGGCTTGAAGAATTCTTTCACTGCTTTGTCGTCTTCACCAGTCTTTTCAGTAGATCCAAAACCAATGTTATTGCGTTCACTATCACTGCTACCCAAGTTACTGGTCAGTATAATGATAGCATTCTTACATGACACCTTCTTGCCGTTGCTACCAGTGATAGTTCCTTCATCAAGCATTTGCAAGAAGATGTTGAAAATGTCAGGGTGTGCTTTTTCAACCTCATCAAACAACATGACAGCATGTGGGTTTTTACTCAAGTCATTAATTAATCTGCCACCACCTACTTGACTGTCACCGAAGCCAACATAACCAGGGGGAGGTCCGATCAAACTAGAAACACTGTGCTTCTCACTGTATTCGCTCATGTCATACTTGAGCAATGGCATGTCAAGATTCTTACTCAGTAATTTAGCAAGTTCAGTTTTACCTGTACCTGTAGGACCTAAGAACAAGAAACTTGCTTGTGGTTTAGTGTCATTGCCGATACCTGCATATGAAACATAAACACGCTCTAATACCTGTTGTACTGTTTCATCTTGACCATATAGTTTACCTTTGATGTTGCTTTCAAGGTTCTGAATCAGATCCAAGTTGTCACCTTTGAGTTTGTCTGCTGGGACACCAGTAAACTTCTCAACCTGATCATATACAAGTTCTTTAGTAATGACAGCATCTTTGTTTTCAGCAACACGCTGTTTAGCACAAGCGGCGTCAAGTAAATCAATACTCTTGTCAGGATTCTTGCGATCATGGATATATCTTCCTGACATCTCTACTGCTGCCTTAATTGCATCATCAGTGATGTTAACATTATGGAAGTCATTCAAACGACCTGCAAGCCCTGACAATATACGAATAGTTGATTCATTACTAGGTTCATCAACACTTACACGATAGAACCTGCGCATCAATGCACGATCTTTTTCAAAACTCTCGTAGTATTCTTCCCATGTTGTACTTGCAATAACTTTCAGTGTGCCTTTAGTAATAGCAGGCTTGATCATATTAGCAAAATCAACACTACCATTGTTGGCCCCACCTGCGCCCTGCATTGTATGTGCTTCGTCAATAAAAAGAATAGTCTTTTTCTTAGTAGTTAATGCTTCTATTACTGCTTTGACTTTTTCTTCAAAGTCACCTCGATATTTACTACCTGCTAGCAAGCTACCAATCTCTAAACTATACAATGTGTGATCCTGCAAGAACTCTGGTACTTGCTTATCATACATCATTTGTGCTAATCCTTCAGCGATAGCAGTTTTGCCAACGCCTGGATCACCGACCATCAATACATTACTCTTAAATCGTTTTGCTAGTACATTAATAATGTCATCAAGTTCTTTGCTACGACCAATCAATGGTTCTAATTTACCATTCGCTGCCAATTCGGATAGATTGATAGTATATTCCTCAAGAATCTCATCAGCCTGTGAAAGTGTAAGATTACCGGTTTCGTTATTCTTGTAGTTTTTCTGCCAATGTGTTACAAATTCATTCTTATTGATACCATATTTCAATAAGAAATAATGTGCGTGGCTGTTACCTTCACTAATCATGCTCAAATATAAGTCAACTGTAGTTACCTGTTTACGACCGGTAAATAATACTTGTGTGACTGAACGGTTCATCACCCGCTCTAAACTGTTAGTTCTTCGTGGTTCAATATCATCATCTTTGCTTACGATAGCATGTAAGCTATCCAAATATGCAGTGACATCATTATTCATTGATTCAAAATCAATACCAAAGTTTATTAGACAATTTTTAAATGGAGTGTAGTTAATTAATGATAGTAGCAAATGTTCTAATGTAACATATTGGTGCTTACGCTGTTTAGCATGTTCAATAGCCCGTTCAATAATATTTTCAATTTCGGGTGAGTGATTCATTTAAATGATCCTTTATTTAGTTGTTTGTAAAATGCTATCAATTATGCGTTGATCTATTGTATCAGGGATAAATGGTTTTAACAATATTATTTGGTCTCCATAGATATTTGAATTTAATACTGGCATGCCTTGACCTGCTAATTTAAGTTGCATGAAGGGCTGTGTCTTGGGTTTAACAGTAACTTCTAGTTTTTTACCAGAGATGGTCATGAATTCAAAAGAAGATCCTGTAATTAAATCTAAAACTGATATCGGGTAATTACTATATAGGTCATTTCCGTTTCTATCGTATTTAAGATGACTTTGTACTCTAAATTCTACTATTAGGCTAGCATTGTCTATTACATTATCAATTCTTACTTGACTTCCGCTGTCTATACCTTTAGGCACATTTATTTTTACAACCTGAACACCAGTTGGTGTTTGTAGTCTAACATGTTGTTCATCGCCATTATACGCTTGTTCAAGCGTGACATTTAATATTGTCCTGAAAACTTGCTGTTGCGGTTGATGACGGGCGAAAGGATGTCCACCAAACATTTGGCTAAATATGTTTTCAAAGCCCGGTGGCATTCCATTGAAACCTGCAGTAAAGCCTCCACCAAAAGTATTAAATTGCGGTTGTGGATTATCATACTGTGCCCTTTTATTCGGGTCACTTAATGTTTCATATGCCTCTTGAACTTTTTGAAATTGCGCGGTATCACCACCCTTATCAGGATGATGAATGCCTGCCATTCGTCTGTATGCTTTTTTAATGTCTTCAGGGGTAGCATGTTTGTCTACCCCCAGGGTTTGATAATAGTCGCTCATATACTGATGTTAACACATTATTGTGTTTTTGTCAATATTTATTAAGCTGCTCCGGCAACCTTTTCTTTAGTTCGTCCGTATGCAGCAATACCAAGAACAGCACCCATTGCAACATGGAATAATCCAGCACCTTGCAAGGTTACTGGTTGCCATTGACTTGTAACTTGTCCATGACTTAATGCTTGTAGTACTGACCATAGTATTGGGAACAGTGTGAAGTCACATACGCAAACAACCATGTACATCCATCCCATAACTGGACGCCACTTTTTGTTGATCCAGTCACTATTATCATTGGCTACTAATACATCAGCATCCTGTGCAGCATTTGCGCCAGCTCCAGTAAGTACGGGTTGATTGCCCATACTCATATTCATGTTGCTTGTGCCGACTGATCCCATATTTGATGTTCCACCGAACCCACCCGTTGACGCTCCAAAGCCTGAACCGCCACCAAAGCCGCCTGCTGTTGATGAACCAAAACTGCCGGAGCTACCGAATCCTCCTGCTGACGGAGAGCCAAATGCTGAACTCCCGCTTGATGATGAACCGAATCCGCCATTACTAGTCCCTCCAAAACTACTAGATGCCGCCGGTGCGGCTACTGGTGCAACTGAACCAAATGTACTACCTTGAGGTACTGTTGTAACAGTTGGGTCGTTTGCTAATGCATCATGATGATCGTCACTCTTAGTGATCACATTATCTGCTGTACCTGATTTTTGTGCTAATATTGTTGCCATGATAATTCTTCTATATTATTTGTTATAGTCCTGCTAATGCAATATATGCTTTTATATCTCTATCTGGTTCACCATATAGTTTTATAGTTTCTAGCCCTGCTCTTTTACGCATTTCATTCAATTCACCCTCGTTTTCAACTTCAGTGCGATATTCATGTGGTGAAATAGCTATTACTTTCTTTAATATATTTTCGTCGGGGGCGTATTCTTTGTCATCAACTATTACTTTCCAATCTTCTACTGTTAAGCCAGTTAATGTTTCTAAATCTGAAACTAATTTTACTATACGCTCAGGTGCTGTTGTTCTGCGTTTTATTTCTGTAAATACCAAATATTTGCCAGGTGTTAGTTCTCCCTCACTAACACTAGCATCAAGAATCCAATCATACCCACGCTCAAACCAATTTACTAAATCGTTACCAGCACTTTCGCAATGAACAATGAATGCGAGTGTGATTACATCACTATCTTTACCGGAACGGGCAACATACTCATCAACAGATACTGTAGGCTCAATTTGACCCTTCATATCTAAGTAATCCAATCCCTCATTAATAACTTGCTTATTCATATATTACCTTAAGTTCCTGGAATTGCTGCTGCCGCTGGATTCTGAGGTTGTTGATTTGCCATTGGTTGATTTCCTAACTGCAAATCTTGATTTTCTTCTGGACTATCAGTGCCGTCTTTGTCCAAATCTTCGTCATAGCTATTATCTAATTCGTCTAAGTCAATTGATTTTCCTGCTAAGTCAATTGAACCTTCTTTAATATCATCCATCAATTGATTAGGAATTTCAATATAGACAAGCCATACTGTTCTGTCCTTCATTTTTGGATATCGTGTACCAGGAACATAATCTTCATAATCTTTAATTTCCATAGGAACACTGATTTTTGTCTTTTTGAATTTTACATCGCACCCAATGTTTGTTAAGCGCAATGAACCTTTTGGATTAGGCATTAAGGAATATGGGTACATAAAAATACAACTTACACTGTATCTTTTTACTGTAGGACCTTGAACTAGTTCTCCCAATTCCCAATTTTGAAATGCGTATAGGTCTGAATCGTCCAACACTCTTTCAAAATCCAAAAGGGTGTTCATAGAACCATCACTGGTAAAAATACCTTTTACCGTGTCAACTATGCTTACATAATCAACATTATCAAAGAAATTGTCTGCTGTTTCGTGCTTCATGAATATATTTATCTTTTTTTAAATATAAACACTATTTCAATAATATGCTATGACATAGCCTAGTATTTAGTCTAAATTTTTGTGTTAAAAGTGCTATATATCCAAACTTTAAAAGATTTTAAATACATCTGAGTGTTATGAGAACTCACCCGCTCTAAAAAAGGAGAATTAACTTGAGCAAAAGAAAAACAAGCGCATTGCGCACAACGGATACTCGTTTTTCACACAATAAAAATGAACAGACATTTTACATGAAGGAATCAAAAACTATAGATTTTTCAAAAGCACAACGGACTATGCGAGTCAATACGAGACCCGTTCAACTAGTCCCCAAGACACTAAACCAAGAAAAATACATCCTAGCATTGTTAGACAAAGAGATAGATATTGTTGTAGTCGGTGGACCAGCCGGAACAGGCAAAACTTATCTAGCAATGCAAGCTGCAATTAAAGCAATGCGAGCCGGTGAATGTGATAGGATCATACTTACTCGTCCTGCAGTGGGCGTAGATGATGAGAAGCATGGATTCTTGCCAGGAGACCTAAATCAAAAAATGGAGCCTTGGACAAGACCTTTATTAGATGTACTCAGAGAATATTACACAGCAGCGGAAATCACACATATGTTAGAGGAACAAATCATAGAAATTGCACCACTAGCATTTTGTCGTGGACGAAACTTTAAAAATAGTTGGATTGTTCTCGATGAGGCACAGAATGCAACTCCTAGTCAAATGAAAATGATTATGACTAGAATCGGTACCGGTAGTAAAATGATAATCGGTGGTGATGTAGAACAAACCGACAGAAAAACAGCCGACAACGGGCTAATGGATCTACAAAATCGATTGGGGAAGGGGGTGATTCCAGGTCTTCAGTTCTGCAACTTTGATATCAAAGATGTACAAAGACATAGAATCATTCAGCATGTACTTAACTTGTACGGTCAATAAAAAAGAGGGCATTAGCCCTCTTTTATTTTTTCTTTTCTTCCGAATTATTCTTTTCTAATTGGTCAATCAATGTTGGATAAATTCTTTTATAATAATCATTCATCCTATCCCAATCAGTATCAACTACTTTACCTTCAATAACACATTTCTCAATTTTCTTCTTCGCATAATCTAAAATTACATTACAAGTTTGCAGGTCAGCAGTCTTAACTCGTTTATTGACAGATACCATTTCGTCAATTTGACCGTTAGCCTTTCTTAAAAAAGTAATTAGTAAATATCTCATGATGTCAATTCCACAAGTGATGCCGCGATAGCTATTTCAGGTATTCCAACTAGAGGTAATGTTGCTAATCCATTACGAATAATAATGATACTTGCATCACGCTTTTCTTGCGTATTACCCCACAAGTCTAAATTAGAATATGCCCATGTGTAGATTTCTTCAGTGCGTGTTGGATATAAAGCAATATATTGCATCAACTGCTGACGACCTTCAAGTATTTTTCCTGACTTGAATAATGTTGTAGCTTCTACTAACAATTCATGCTCACTGTTACCCTCTGCTTGCGGGGGCAATAGTTTTCCAGTACTACTATTCACTTGTAGCTGATTCAAACATTTGCGCAAGTCTGGATATGCTACACGCACATAACTATCCAATGTATCTAAATCAAAATCAACTTTCTCAGATACAAGAACAGTGGCTGCTCTTGCTGTAAATTCTGTACGATCAGGTTTAGCAATATGAAACTTGTGGCAACGACTTTCACGCAATGCTGGAATAATCTTATGTTCATAATTACAAGTAAGAATAAATCTTACTGTATCAGCATATGCTTCCATATCATTGCGTAATGCTGCCTGAAACTCTGGACTAGTATAATCCGCTTCATCAAGTAAAATTACTTTGAACTTGCCGAAAGGCATTGTTTGTGCAAACCCATTGATCTTATCACGCACAATGGCTACACCATTTTCCCGTGACGCATTAATTTCTAGTACATCCCATTGTTCTACCCCTAGCTCATGTATAAGAACTTTTGCTAGTGTAGTTTTACCTGTGCCAGGATCGCCGCTTAACAATAGATGAGGGATAGACTGATTTTTAATCCAACCTTCTACTTGTTGCTTTTGTCGTTCGTCTACAAAAACATAATCACTAACTGATTTAGGACGGTATGATTCCACCCAGAGTTGATTCTTCATCGCTTTAATGCTTCCATAGTAATGATTTGTGAAATATGCTTACCAAGTTCTTGTTCATCATTGACAACATACAAACTTGTATCTACTGTATCACGCTTGCGGTCATATTGTCTAAATTCAATAGCCCAACCACCGCTTGCTTTATACATCTTGAATTGAACCGGCTCTGATGCCAAATCATCACCTTCACGCAATCTTGACGGTCTGATCATAGCCTGTTTACCACTAATCGTATTATATGCTGTGGGTTCAGCCTCATTTTCAGCGTATCGGGAATTCTGAAGTTTATTATCTAACCATCTGTAAAACCATTTTATCATTAGTATACCTTATCACTCATTGTAGAATCTTGGACTTGTTCGTCCGACATCATTAGTATATCATTAGGATCAATTCTACGCAAAGTCTTTTTACCCGTTTCATCTTCAATGTCAATACCACGAGTCCAGCGACCATGACTAACACAAACCCATTTGCCTTCAACAATTTGTGGATCTTTATTTTCTGATCCTACAGCATATATCTTTGCCCATCTTGGTCTGATACCTGAACTTTTCATATCATCATTGGGTAACACAATACCACCATGAGTGATGCGTTGGTCAAAACTCATATCACTTACAATGATGTGAGCGCCTATTGGTTTAAATTGGCTTTTATTGAACTTATGTGGTTCAAAAGCTAATTTCTTTTCTTCCGTTTTGTGTACTGGTTTCTCTGTTTCGTGTTTCATGTTATTTCTTTTTGTTTTTAATTTCTGTAGATTTAATTTCTTCTGCTTTAATCTTCTCGACTTCTAAATCATCATCAAATGATGCTTCTAATTCCTTTTCAGCCATAGTCAATTGTTCTTGAGGAATGACTACTCTGTCAGGTTGAATACTAGTCACTGGCCTTTTTGACGCATGAGAAGAACGATTACCTACAGTTCTACCATATGTATTATTTGTCTTCTCTGTTACTGGTACGATGATCTTACCATTAACATCAATCGTGTCTCCTCTTGCGTTGAGGTTTTTTACATTCCCAACTGCACGAACACGCTCATTTTTTGCTGCCAATGCTGACATGTCAATAGCTTTACCCATTGCTGTTCTGTATACGCCCATAATAATCTCCTTTATGTTAAGATATTTAATCTTTTTTCAATCATTTTAAAAATTCATCAATAGACAAATCATAATACAATGAATTGATACGGTGTATCCCTATCAAAAATAATACAAAACTCGCAACACTACTACCACGACCAACACCCCATACTATATTATTTCTACGCATAGTATCAACTAGGTATTTCAAATACTGAAGTAAAGGGAACATATTACGGTCATGGAATTGTAATAGTTCATCACCTGCTCGTTGCAATTCTTCTTCGTTCTTGCATTGGTCTAATACAAACTTAGCGATATCTAACTCTTGATATTCTATAGGCATTTGCCACTCAGATTGATTTTTGTTGTCAAACTCTTCCAATGACAATTTTGTATCAACATACTCAACTAACTGAGGTAGATTTTCACTTGATAAAAAGATGTCATCAAGTTTTATTTGTTTATCAATCAAACAGCTTTTAATTGTGCGTGTAGGGTCACGCAGATATAAATCACACAGATCATTTTCTGTAAGAATTATTTGCCCATACATGTCAGTTTTCATGCATGTATGTTAACATATTTGTTGTTGTATTTCAACAACTATGGTTATTTTTCAATGATGTTATTGAAAATAATTTCGCTACGCTTTTTAGGCTTGTCATCCCAATCTAATCCAATTGTTGCCCAATCAGAAGATTTTATCAATTTAACAACCTTATCTTTCTTTCTGTGTTTTACTGTATTGGAAATGACTAAGTTTGATTCTGTCCACCAACCCTTGCCAAACGGATGATTGCTAGCTGTTTCTATATCATACAAGAATTTAACTTGGTTGCTTAGTTCAGATACCAATACAATATCTGTAAGCAATAGTTTATCTTCTACAATTGAATTTAATTTTAATAACACTAATAAGGTTATTATTTGATCATATGGATGTTCAGGTAAGGTACAAACTTTAATATTGGCTTGGTAATATTTTTCAATTGCTTCAAGTTCTGCTTGATGAATGAAAACGCTATTGGATAAACATTCACCTAAGAAATACATTATCCTATCCATTGCGATATTTTGTTCTTTTATTGAGTCTGTTAGCACTTCCATTGATATGCTAACATCGTACAGATTCATAACAAAATTACCTTCAAAGTGAACAGCAGCTTGGAAAGTAAATTCACGCTCTATTCTTGTTCCCAATTTGTTCCTCTTTTTGTATATTAACACTGGTCTGAATGTTTTGCTTTTTAAGCAATTCATCCATTTTTTTACTAGACTGGTTTCTATAACTCTCTATAACCATTCTTAATTGCTCAACTAATGGTTGATTACCCGTACGGTATGCAAAACTTAATTTATTGTTAAGATCAGTTAAAGCAGATTGCAAATCTTCTAATGACTTATCTGCTAGACTTTGAGAGCTAAGAAAGGGGTGTTCCATTCAAATATTTATTACCATGTGGATAGACTAATTCTTTTCCAAATGTTACTACCACTATATGATATACTACTGAACGCATTAGTAGTTGTGGTCAGTGGAACATTAGCTCCTGCTGTTCCACTAGTTCTAGTACTACTAACTGATATTGTTCCATTAACTCCAGATGTAACAATACTTTTAACATAATAAACTTCACCCTGAACTAAGTTTGCTTGTGTAACATTAGCACCTGTAAAAACGATAGGATCGTTTAAGTTTAGTAGATTAGTATTTGAAACAGTTAATATATTTCCAGTAGCATTAGAATTAGCTACCGCTATTGTATTTGCTGTCGCTGAGTATGAGGCTGTACATACATATATATAATTTGCATCTACTGCAACATCACCAGCAACATCTCCTTGAAATCCTGTAGGTGCAGGAGTTCGTTGTTGTATTGCTGTTGAAATTCTAGGTCTGTTATAAGGTTCAATTGTTAAAGTATTACCGCAATCAACAGTACTGATACGATAATCTAATTGAGTTACACCATATGGAACAGAAATGGTTACATTACCATTAATATCAGAATAATTTTCTAGTGTAGTGGCGCCACTATCACCATCTATCATCAATGAGCTAGGGAATGTAATAAATGCTTCGGCATTAGAAACGGATAGTGATAATTGTACATTGCTTTGTGTACCAGTAGGTGCCCAATTACCAAATTGTAATATTGTATTTCCAGTGACTGTTCCATACTGAACATCACCCAATGATGCATTAACTCTAACTGTCCCTGATATATTATTACCTAAATTATAAGTTGTTGCTCTGAAACTTCTAGTACTTGCATTACTAATCAATGTATTAGCCATATCATTATTGATTGTTGTTCCCAATAATGCTTGTTTCACAACTACTTTTGCCTGAAGGTCACTAATCTCAGTACCAGCGCTGTTAAGATTGGTTACTATACTAGCAAAATTATCTCTGAACCCTTGGCTGTTATTGTTAACTCCGGGTACAGGATAATTTACATTTATTCCGTTTGTGTTGATGTTACTCATGTTTTTATTCCGTTATACATATTTAGTGTCATTACTCGTTAGGTAAAATAGTTTCCCTAGGGAACAATACATAAAAATCTTGACTGTTCAATGGATCGGGCGTTGGATCTGCACTTGGCAATCCTGTCCAAGCGGGTGGAACTAAATTATTATCAAAATTATATGTCTTGCTCTTATCTACGCTAAATCTATCTATATTAAAATTAATTTGGTTCAATGTGTAAGGCCAGTTGGTTTCGATGTTTGTTTTAATACCACTAGATAATCCAGGTTTCGTATAACAAATTACCCAAGCTTGCGTATATCCTAAAGTGCTACCATTCTCTTGTTGACTAGTCATCCATAATGGTAATAGATTACTGTTAGCATCTAATCCTAAAACACTACCTACTCGTTTACGCATATCAAACAAACTGTTTGGATGTAATTCTCTTACTGTTCCAGGTGACAAACTAGTATAGTATGCTTGACCTAATATTTCTTCCCAACTTGTAAATATAGCAGGATTACTTGTATACCATGGTCCTAAATTTAAATTAATATTGCGTGGCCAAACAATTGTACTAGGTATGCTAACACCTTGTGGGTTAACTAAATTGTCTATTACTTCGCTATATACAACTTCGTAAATTACTTCATTGGTTGTATCATCTCTGGCTACAGCAGTTTGTAGTTCACCTAATGTAATGTTTCTCCAATAGTGATTTTGTGTCACTGCTGCGATATATTCCTGTATACTGCTAGCGTCTATGCCATACGCATGTTCATATATTACACTAGTTGCTTTACCAAAATTAATATCATCTGCTCTATACAATGAACTAGGAGGTATTAATGAATCGTTGTTCAATAGAGTTTCTAATATCTGTCTGTCCTGTATACTAGGAGCTGCTTGAATGTATAAAATATCCGTTGGATATGCAAACTCTTGTGATACAGTAACAGTGAATGTTTTATTTGATGTAACTAATGAAATAGTAGGATTATATGCATTAATAGTAAATGTAAAATCAGTAGTTGCACCTTGGTTAAGTAAAACACTAGTAGGTTGATCAGCTACTACACCTGTTATTTCGCCATTGCTTAATAATTGCAAGTTTGGAGGTAATGTTCCCGAAACAAGTCTATATTCAAGTGGTACATCTGATGTTGCACTAACTGATAATGTGCTAACTGAAGAATTATAGACTGTACCCAAGAATGCTGGTGTAATCCATTCTATTATTCCATTTACATCTAAACTTAGATTAAATCCATAATTAAAATTTACTGATGAGATAGTAGGGGAATTTGCTTTAGAAACACTAACAGTGAAGTTATAATTACTAATGCCAGGTGATGCCAAATATGGATTACCTGTTATCCAGCCTGTCACTGGGTCTCCGGATAACCATGATGGCATGTTTGAATATAGATATTCTAAATTATTACCATCAAAATCATATCCTAAAATATTAAATGCAAAAAAGTTACCACTGTTAATAGTTCCTATTTGTGCATTCGTTGAGGGGCTAACCGGTGGTAATACATAATAGCCATAGTTTGGATCAGTATCAGAAATTTCTATTGTTAATGGTCTAGTATTAAGTATAGTTGGAATTCTAGTGTTAGGAGGATTTCCTGGACCACCTTGACTAACAGGAGTATTTTGATTGATAACTGTTATAGTATATGATGCAGTATTGCCTCCCAATAAACTCAGTAATCTTAATGTAAATGAATATGTTCTAATAGTTGGTTCACCTTGAGTAGTTTGTGAAAAGAAAATATTCATAGAACCGGAATCATTTAACAATGGTAGTGTGCTACCATATTGTGTAGTAGATATTGAAAAAGCAGACAACCCTATATCAACATAACTTACATAATAGGTAACATTAGCTGAAAGTCCACCTATAGGATTAGTAAATGTTACTGGTCTACCTAAGACAACACCAATGATATTATCACAGTAAATATAATTGTTAGTAGCTGAAGTTGAAATACTAATTGTTGTTAATGCAGGTAAGGTAGCTTCTACAACAGGTGGTTCAGCATATCCTTGTATTAAACCAGATTGTGCTAATTCTAATCCAGGAGGCAATGTTCCATTTAGTAATTCAACTACGACAACATTATCAGCATCAGGATTAGAATAATTTACATATATTTGTGTCCATGTACTATCTTGTACACTTATCAAAGAACCTTGTGGTGTAGTGAAACTTGGAACTGCTGAACCAGTAATAGTCATAGTGAATGTTCTATCACTTATACTACCTAAATTATCAGTTGCTCTAACTGTAAATGTCCTACTAGTATCTTCTATGATTAATTCAGGAGTACCACTTAACAAGCCTGTAGTAGAATTTAAAGATATGTTGTTAGGAAGTGTGCCTGCTAATAATGTATATGTTACACTAGTTGCTGGTGTTACAGCGGATGCAGACAATGTAAACGCCATTATATATCCATATGGATATGATCCTATAGATCCAGCAGGGGTGTTCCAATTTGGTTGTGCCATATTAACTATTTAAGAAATGCATTGCTAAATCAAATTTTGCTTTTCTATCGTCTATGCCAATAGTTCCGCCATTGATGCGCTTTGTCAACATGACAAAATCTCCACTGTCACAATATTGATTTAAATTGTTGTTGTCCCAAAACCAACCAGCACTTGCTACAGCACCATTGGATGTTTCTAAATATGCAACCGTATCTTCCAAACTGAGACCTAAATCACCGGCTAATTTAGTATAGTTAGAACGACCAGTCAATTGAATCAATCCACGACCGCAGAACATGTAACCATCACCACTTTCTTCTGGTCCATTGCCCATACGATTTGCATAAACACGGTTAGCAATCTTTTCGGGCTGTCGTGCATATTGCTGTGCTATAGATGCGTCTGGGAAATATTTGTGAAATATTTTTTGTAACCCATCTGCACTATAATTTAGATTTTCTTTGATAGCAGTAAATCCACCGCTTTCATGTGCGCATTGTGCCACAAATCCTGCCAATCGTGCTGGATTATCATTCATTTCATAATATTCTGCAACTGTGTTTAATGGTTCAATAAAGCTTTCAAGAATATTTGACTTTGTGTGTGGACACATATGTGTTAATAAATCTATTGTTATCATTTTGTTTCCTATTAAATTAATTTAATTTGCTACTGAGCTAACAAGATACCAAGTGTTTGACCCAATACCAGCAAATTGTGCAGAAGTATGAGAACCTAATGTATAATCTACACTACCATTAACAGTTCCAGTTCCGCCAGGTGTTGCTACATATATGCTATTCGCAGTAACATTCATTACTGTTATAAGTGGACCGAATGGAGCTACTGAAGAACTAGTTGAAGGAGGTAATAAAATAACACCATTGTTTACTGCACTATTTACTAAACACATTTCTGTGGTTATTTGTGTTCCACCTGAAATTGTAAGACTTGATACTGTATATGCTGAAAGTGATCTATTTGTGAAACCATTAACAAGTACATTTCCATAGACTTGTGCATAAGTAGAATTTACCGATAGTGTTCCATTGCCACCAGAATAAATATACACCGCATCATTTACTAGTGGAATACTTATGTTACTTGTACCATTCGCAATTCCGCTTGATGTGACACCTGTTAATTGACTACCATTACCAATAAAGTACCCTGCAGTAATATTACCACTAGTACCTAAGTTACCAACATTGGCATTACCAGTGATGTTAGCGGTACCTGCAATGTTTGCACCAGTACCAGTGACTACTAAGGTTGTGTTACCAACAGCTACTAAATTAACATTACCATTAACTGATGGAATACTTACATTACTTGTTCCGTTAGCAACTGTTGCAGTAACACCTGTTAATTGACTACCATTACCAATAAAGTATCCTGCAGTAATATTACCACTAGTACCTAAGTTACCAACATTGGCATTACCACTGATATTTACAGTACCAGTAACACTTAATGTATGAGCAGGATTTATATTAGCAACACCTACATTACCATTGCTGTTGATATATATCCTAGCTGTGTTTGTAGTTCCTAATGTCATGTTGTTAGTATTGTCTACTACAATATAACCTGTTTGTGAAGAACTTGCATAATTAGTCCACTGAATGTATGCTCCGGATGTGTCACTAGAGTTCTGACGCAATACTATTGCCCCGGTACTTCCACTAGCCGTAGCTAAGAATCTAGCATTACCTAATACATCCACTTTAGCACTAGTATTTGCAGTACCAACGCCTACATTACCACCGGATGGGTTTAGTGCTAATACTGCTGCTGCCCCAGCACTTTGACTTTGTATAGCAGAAGTGTATCCAAATGTTGGGTCATTAATATATGCTAAACGCATTTGATAGTTAGCGTTTGCTGTCTGCTCTCCAATTGTAAATTGCGGTGATGTTACTACTGTAGGTGTTGTTTTAGGTACAACATTTAAATAACCATTTACTACTGCGCTAGTGCCGGTCACTACTACTATGTTTGCATTACCCGCACTGCTTATATTAACATTGCCGTTAACTGCAGGGATACTGACATTACTTGTACCATTTGCAAATGTTCCGCCTATAGTACCTGATAAATTTCCTACAAATGTAGTGGCAATCAATGCACCATTGGATAAGTTAGCTGATATAGTTGCTTGAGTAGCAAGCGCATAATTACCTGTAGTAGATCCATTAATAAATGTAGGATAATATGTACCTGTAGATTGTGTAGTTACATTTGAGTAATCTGAGACATTAGCATGACCTACTGTCAAGTTAGCAACTGGAGTTGTACTTGTAACAATAAACGGGGCAGTACCAGTTGCTATATTACTTATAATTTGCGGTGCAGTAATATTAGATGTAGCTAAAACTCGTGCTGTACCTAAATTACCCACATTAGCATTACCAGTTACACTTAATAATGTAGTAGATAAGCTACCAGTATCTACACTGTATGACAAACTGGAATTACTTGCTGGTTGGAAATTAGCACTTGAAATATCATTAACAAATATTGGATAAAATGTTCCAGATGAGGCTGCTGCTACATTTACATAATCTGATACATTCGCATAATCAACATTTAAGTTGGAAACACGAGCAGAACTTGAAACTGTAAATGGGGGAGCAGTACCTGTTCCGATAGTAGATACAATTTGTCCTGCTGTATTTAGATTACCAACATTAGCATTACCTGTGACAGATAACGCAGTCGTTACTCCTAAGTTACCAACATTAGCATTACCTGTGATGTTTGCAACACCTGTAACTTTTACACCACTACCAGTTACTGTAAATATATTTGCATTACCTGCACTACTTATATTGACATTACCATTAATTGCAGGGATATTAATGTTACTAGTACCATTTGCTATGGTACCGCCAGTTAAATTTCCTTGAAATGTAGTAGCTGAAATAACATTAATACCAGAAATATTACCACCGCCTGTAATGTTTAAGTTATTAGCACTTATATTACCAGAAGCAGTTATATTAGAAGAAACATTAACATAATTTGCAGTTATCAAATTACCAAGGTTAGCATTAGCTGTTATTAAGTTACCTGTAATATTTGCAGTACCTGTAATGTTAGCGCCTGTTGATGTAACTTTAAAAGTAGTAGTACCAGCAGATGCGATACTAACATTACCGCTTGGTGATATAGTGACATTGCTAGTACCATTTTGAATTAAACCACTGTTGACAGTAGTAATATTACCAGTTGTAACAGTAGCTGTAGTTGTACTTAAATTACCTGTAGTTGCATTACCCGTAACATTCAAATTGCCTGCAACATTTGATGCAGTTGCAGTAACTGAGAATTGTGCAGTTGTGTTGCCACCGATAAAGGTAGAAACATTACCACCCGCAGCAATAGTGACATTGCTAGTACCATTTTGAATTAAACCACTGTTGACAGTAGTAATATTACCAGTTGTAATGGTAGCTGTAGTTGTACTTAAATTACCTGTAGTTGCATTGCCTGTTGCATTTAAAGTGCCTGCAATGTTAGCACCAGTGCCAGTTACAACAACTACATTGGCATTTCCTGCACTACTTATATTGACATTACTACTAAAAACAGGAATACTTATGTTACTTGTTCCATTTGCAAATGTACCTGTTATATTACCAAACACATTACCTACCAATGTAGTAGCAAGCATTGTTCCGTTCGCTAAGTTGGCTGATATTAATGAGTTAGAAGCAAGAGTATAATTACCTGTAGTAGATCCATTTACAAATGCAGGATAATATATACCTGTTGTTTGTTGATTAACTAAACCATAATCGCTTACATTTGCATGTGCCACATTTAAGTTAGGTACTAATGTGTTACTTGATACGGTGAATGGAGCAGTACCAGTAGCAATAGTAGATATAATCTGTCCAGCAGTACCCAAGTTACCTACATTAGCATTACCACTTACTGTTAAACTAGTTAATGTGCCAACACTTGTAATATTTGGTTGAGCATTAGTATATACTGTACCTGTAACTAAACTGTTACCTACTTGACCACTTACATTTGCGCCAGCTACACTATTTGCAACTGCGGCATAATTAACTTGACCACTTACATTAGCACCTGCTACTGCATTCGCAGTTGTTGCATATGTTGCAAGACTAGCAGTAGCTACACTCAAGTTAGGAACAGTTGTATTAGAGTACACAACAAATGGTGCAGTACCAGTAGCAATAGTAGATATAATCTGTCCAGCAGTACCCAAGTTACCTACATTAGCATTGCCAATAATATTCGCGGATCCTGTAATGTTTGCAGTACCAGCTACATTTACACCTGTGCCAGTAACTACTAAACTAGTATTTCCTGCTGATACTACATTGACATTACCATTAACCGCAGGGATACTTACATTACTTGTTCCATTAGCTATGCTACCTGAAGTAGCAACATTCATATTTGCTATTCGTGTAGTGCTATTAACAACTAATGGTGCAGTACCAGTAGCAATAGTAGAAATTAATTGTCCGGTCACATTCGCATTAGAGGCATACACTGAATCAGTGAACACCCCAGTAACAGCACCTAAGTTACCTACATTGGCATTTCCAGTAGCATTTAATGTACCTGATACATTCAACCCAGTGCTAGTAGCAACTACTACATTTGCATTACCACCTACACTTAAATTGATATTACCATTAGTTGTTGGTATGGTTACATTACTTGTTCCATTTGCAATATAAGTTGCAGTACCCCAATACAAATTACCTGAGCCATTTGTTTGCAAAGCTTGACCAGCAGAGCCACCTGGAATATGAAAACTATTAATATCACTAATATAAGTATTTGATCCTTCAAGTATTGCAGCACCAGAAACGGTCAATGAAGTTAATGTACCTACACTAGTTATGTTAGGCTGTGCATTAGAACTGCTAGTTAATGTTCCGTTGAATAATGCCATACCATTTGTAGAGTTGGCAAAATAGTCAGATAAAACTTGTGCAGGATTAATATCTATGTTTAATTTTTGTGCAGAGCTAGTAATTGTTACAAAACTTTGAGTGTTATCTGTTCCCCTGCCTACTTTTAATGAAGAAGTAGCTACTTGTAAGCAAGCGATGTTTGCGGATAATACAACATCACCAGTTGGTTGATTAACTGTTATACCTGCACCAGGGGTACGATTAACTGAGGTTACAATGCCGGATGCAGTACTAGTATTGAATAATTGATCAAAGTTATTCTGTACTTTTTGAAATGCTGTCCGTATCGCATCGGCTGAAGGATCATCGGGGAATGTTCCAAAGTCTATATTTTGCTGGCTCATATTTGGGTTACCTGTTTATAATGTATTTATCGTTTTTTATAAAACGGATACCCAAAAAAATACCCGGATAAACCGGGTATTATAAGTGTGATTTTAATATCACTTAATTCCAGCTAACTTTTTCCAATCATCTACTGATTCGTTAAGTTGCTTTGATTCACTTACGCCTGTACGCTTACCTTGACCTGCAATGACAGGAACTGTTGTTTGACCAGTAGATTTCTCTTTGTTTAATCCACTAGAGATAACTTTAGTCATATATGCAATGTCAGCTTCAAAAGTATCATCAGCACCATTGGCATATGATTCTTCTAAATCTTCTTCGTCATCTTCTTCGTCATCCTCTTCACCATCTTCAGCTACATTTACTTGTTTAGTATCAGCATTTTCTTCTGCATCAGCAGTTGCTAATGCTTGGTTTGCTGCGGCATTACCTTGCTCATCATTAGTTGTATTTGCTGAACCGTTATCAGGTGGATTTTGTTCTCCTTCTTCTGCAACTTTGTATGCCATCTGATCTTCTGATTCCACTTCATCAACTTGTTCTTGACCTTCTTCACCAGAATCACACTCGCATTCCATCATACCGCATTCATTGCATGTTGACTCATCTGTGTGCTCATGGTCATGTCCCTCATCAGAACCTTCTTCATCAGCATAGTCTTCACCACCTTGACCAGATAATTTCTTCATTAATGCCATCATACCATCATGGTCATCAACTACTTCAATTCCACCTGGAGCAGCAGTAGAGCCTTGTGGTGCGCCATATCCATTTTGTTCTTCACCACCAAACAAGCCTAAACCAGATTGTTTGATGATAGACAATAACTGATCTGCTTCACCGTCTTGTGCTGAAACACTTACTGAATCAGGGGCACCTTGTTGACCTTTACTGATAGATACAGTCATACCTTCAGCAACATCTTCTTTGCTTTCTAGTAATGCGTTTAATTGATTATCTAATGCTTCAAAAGCAAACTCGTCTAATACATCGTTATCATGCATTGTCTGTCCAAATGCCTTAAATGTATTGCCTGGAGTTTTGATTGCTTTTTGCTTCATATAAGCAGTCTTATCCATTTCATCTAATTCAGGAGTATGTGCGCCATAACTAGCCATATCACCTACTTCTGAACCAGCACCCATTTCACCAACTGCTGTACGGCCTAATATTGGCATTTGACCATAACACTCATCTAGACCTTCTTTGAAGCCTTCGTGATAGTGTCTTGCTTCTTCCATGTCATCATGTGTGCAGTTATATGGCATTTTTCTTAAAGCGTGACTCTTACCTTCAAGTCTTGCCGCTTGTAAATTATGTTCCATACCTTCTTTTACTTTCTTTTTCTTGTCTTTTTTCTCATCATACTCAATATCTTTAGTAACTTTTTTGCCAGCCTTTTCAGCTTTAGCATCATCTTTACCTTTATGACCCATATCGTATTCTAAGTCTTTAGTAACTTTCTTACCTGCTTTTTCAGCTTTGTTGTCAGCTTTAGTACGGCCTTCTAAGAAGGTATCACTACGGTTGTTGCTGCTGATTGGACTTGATTGTGCAAAATATTCTGGAGATTGTGCTTCTGACATTTCTTTATTTGACATAGCCATTGGCTTCTTGCCAGTCTGTGGCATGCCGGCGCGTTTTTGCATGTCGCGGATCAAGTCTTCATCACTACCATGGCCTAATTTATTCAATACAGCACCGCCAACTTTCTTAGCTACTCCGCCAACTTTCTTAACAACATCACCTAAGCCTTCTTCCATCTCATCTTCATGGTGCATTTTGCTTAGTGTTTGTGCTAAACGAGCTTGCTTACCTAGTGTGCCAGGAGCATGTGCCTTTTCTTTAGCATATTGTGCTGTTGTCTCACCGGCACGCTTTGCTTTAGCACTGAAACTACCTGGATGCTTGATAGCACCTTTGATCCATTTTTCACCACCTTCTTCCATTGGAGCAACTTGTGAACCTGCACCTGTTGCTGGTGTTGCGCCTGATGAAGATGCAGCTCCTGGTTTTTGCATTGACAAAGTACCAGTTTGTGCAGCCTTAACAACTGCTGGATCACTAGTAGTAATTGCAGAAGATGTTGGGTTTGAGGTATCCTTGATCAAATAACTTTGTTGTTGTTTTTGTCCAGGAATAGGTTGAACTGATAAACCTGCTTCAGTCAATGCACGGTCTAATTGATCAAAATATTCTTTTAGACCTCTTTTCTTTGACTTAGATTCTTCAACATCTGTACCGTCATCATCTTTATTAGATGCGTGACTTTGTGCCTTGCCTTTAACAACTGTGCCCTTCTTAGTAGATTTAGGAGCTTTGCCGCCACCAAATACACTAGCTAGACCTTTAGTGTCG
>Ga0208617_1000078_pt1 | contig 37972 bp, 61 predicted proteins | sample CryBogCBE06Nov07_FD_184581 | JGI IMG/M metagenome (GOLD analysis project Ga0208617, IMG submission 184581) | Freshwater microbial communities from Crystal Bog, Wisconsin, USA - CBE06Nov07 (SPAdes) (version 2) | ecosystem: Environmental > Aquatic > Freshwater > Lake | place: Crystal Bog...
TTCCACGCCTCTCTCAAGGACGCACACCAGGCGATTACGGAGCACCGCCAGGCAACCTGCCCCCACGCCTACGAGGTGCTCGACTTCGACGGCAACCCCAGCCTGAAGCACTACACCAACATCTTCTGCCCCGACTGTGGGCTACGGATCGAAGCACCAGGCCCGACCAAGCCGTTCCAGCTCAAGCCCCACCAGCGATGAGCGAGGGAACACGCCCAGCCTGCCCGATTACGCACTCGAGCCTGGTGCACCCTCGAGCAAACCTACAGTTCACTAATCACCTGAGCATCACGTTCATCAGGGACGTGAACTACTGCCCCACCTGCGGAGAGAAACTATGACCCCCGACGAACGCCAAGCCCTACGAGAGAAGCACGCACCTCTGAACTACGGCGACGGGGTTCCGCCTGAATGCTTAGGCTGCGATGACAACTGCATCGAGGGCGAAGGAATCGATTGGCCCTGCGACGTAATCAAGGTGCTGGACGCTACCGAAAACCTAAAGCCTAACGACCTAAAAACTAAAGTTGAGTGCGACGTAATCAAGCACCTCACCGAGCGCAACATTGAAAGAAGCAAAATACTGGCCGTCATACACGCTTACGACGAAACGCCCGAGAGCAAACTGGCACGTATTTGGGAAGTATTAGGGAGAGAAGCGTGAGCGACTTTGACGACTTCGACGCTTTCGTCGAGAAGCACCAGATCAAAGACGATGAGCTCGGAGCAGCCTTTGCCGCGTGGCTGAGCGGTAAGGGCTGGGACGGCGACTTCGAGCAGGTCAAGTGACCGTTATCGCTGCTATCTCCACGCCTCAGGGCTCGGCCATAGGCTCCGACAGCCTCGCCGCCATAGGAGACCTCTGCGCACCCTCGGCCAGCCCGAAGATAGGCAAGTTCGGCAACGTCCTGCTGGGCTTCGCTGGCTCGTGGCGAGCCGGTCAGCAGTTCCTCGAGCACACCTCACGCCTCGCTAACCCCACTCTCCGGCAGATACTGGACTGCGAGACCGCCGAGACGGACTGGAACCTGCTGGTGGTAGAGGGAACACGGATCTACGAAGTGTCAGCAGACAAGGGAGTCGTGGAGGCTCTGCCGTTCGAGGGCTACACCTACGCCGCTATCGGCTCGGGAGCAAGCGTCTGTCTGGGGGCTCTGGGCTACGCTGCGCCACGCCTAGACCGCCAGGCTCTCCGACGAGCTCTACTGGTGACTGCCGAGCACACCACCACCGTCGCTGGGCCGTTCCACGTTATAGAGTTGTAGCCAGTGAAACCCCAATCCGCATACATAGTTGGCAGAAGTGTCACCAGTCTGGTACTCTTTAAGTCTATGCTGGACTCTTTCTGTCCGGCTCTAAACTCTGGCGTCTAAACTATGGCTGGCTTTCAACGAACTGAAGAGCAGGCGCACCTCGACACCGCAGCCCTGCGCCTACGCTCCCTCGGGATGTCATACCAGGCTATTGCCGACCAGCAGGGAACGACCAAAGCAACGGCCTACAACCGATGCCAGCGAGCCCTCGCCGCTATCCCAGCCGAAGCCGTAGACGAGTTCCGCAGGCTCGAGGGCCAGCGCCTAGACCTGCTGCTCGAAAAGGCTATGGACAAGGCACTCTCCGAGGAGAAGTCTGCCCTGTTCGCCATAGACCGAGTGCTGGCGATTATGGATCGCAGGGCGAAACTAATGGGCCTCGACGCACCAATCAAGACCGAGGTAATCACCCTGGACTACATCCAGCAGGAGATCGCCCGTCTCGAGGCCACACTCGGGGAGATAGATGACGACGCTACTGAGGCAACGCCTAGCGGAACTGAAACGGCTTGAAGCCCTAGAACTCAAGGAGCAGGCGCTCAAGGCCGAAATCGCCAAGCGTGAGCTCGGCCACAGTCGCTACCGCTCTTCAGCCCGTCCCCAGCAACTCCCCCCCGAGGGGAACTGGCGCATCTGGCTCATCCTCTCAGGCCGAGGCTGGGGCAAGACGTTCACCGGAGCAGGCTGGCTTATCGAGAAAGCCCTCAGCCAGCCAGGCATCGAGTGCGCAGTGGTCGCTCCAACGTTCACCGACGTTCGCCGCACCTGTGTCGAGGGGCCGTCAGGGATAATCAAGTCCCTGCCAGCCGGAGCCCTCGAGCAATACAACCGCTCCAACGGCCAGATAACCCTGACTAACGGCTCGAAGATACATATGGTCTCGGCAGACGAACCAGACCGAGCCCGAGGACTGAACCTGTCCTACGCTTGGCTCGACGAGTTCGCAGCCTGGCGCTATGAGGAAACGTGGACGGCCGGACTCGCACCGGCGCTTCGTATCGGTAATCCGCAGACGATTATCACCACCACCCCACGCCCCACGAAACTCATCCGAGAGTTTATGAACCGAGAGGACGGGTCGGTAGTCGTCACTCGTGGATCTACGTTCGACAACCAAGCCAACCTCTCACCGGCAGCCCTCGCTGAACTCAAGGCTCGCTACGAGGGAACTCGACTAGGCCGCCAAGAGCTCTACGGCGAAGTCCTACTGGACACACCTGGCGCTATCTGGACTCACGCCGACATCGAGAAGAACCGAGTGGCCGAAGCCCCCGAACTGGTGCGCATCGTGGTCGCTATCGACCCAGCCGTCACCTCCGGAGAGAACTCCGACGAAACCGGCATCGTGGTAGTCGGCAAAGGCGCAGACGGCAGGGGATACGTCCTCGCAGACCGCTCGTGCCGTGACACGCCCTCTGGGTGGGCTCACAGGGCAATCCAAGCCTACGAGGACTTCAACGCTGACCGCATCGTGGCCGAGAAGAACCAAGGCGGCGATATGGTCGAGATGACTATCCGCTCCGTGATGCCCTCGGCCCCGTTCAAGGGCGTGGTGGCAAAGCAGGGCAAGCGCCTACGAGCTGAGCCACAGGCCGCCCTCTACGAGCAAGGCCGAGTGTCCCACGTTGGCGTCTTTGACATCCTCGAAGACCAGATGACCTCGTGGCTCCCCGACTCGGGAACCTCACCAGACCGGCTCGACGCCCTCGTTCACGCCCTAGCGGAACTGGGACTGGCCGCCGGTGCTAGTGCTGACCGCTTCTTCGCTGAACTCGCCCCACCCTGCCCTATCTGTGGCGTACCGGTGGCACGAGACGCATCAAACTGCCCTCACTGTGGCGCACGAAATAACGACTACGACCTAGTTCAGGTCTACCCCCGATAGGACGAAATGGCACTCCGAGACCGCTTCAGCCGTAAGGCACGAGACCTGAAACTAGCAGAGACCGTGGCCGAGGCTGTAAAGGCTGGGCTGTCTGGCTCCCCTATGGGAACCACCAACTACAACCGAGCAACCCCTGCCGAGCCCTACTCGACTATCGGCGGTCAGGGCATCGTGACGGGTATCGGCCAGGCTATCCCAATGGATCGCCCAGGTGTCACCCCTGACGGCGGTGGCTTCGGTGCGATGCTCGGCCCAGCAGCTCCTCTGCTCCCTGCGCCAATCGACGTTGTCTTGGACGAGACGGGCCGTGCGCTTCCTCGTAAGTACGAGTATCAGGTCGCCACCAACCTCAACCTCACGAAAGAAGAAACCCCATACGCAATTCTTCGTAGTTTGGCCGAGCAGTGCGACATCATCCACCGTGCTATCGAAATCCGAGTGGGCGACCTCGTAAAGCAGGACTGGTCGTTCGACCTCTCGGAGTCGGCTATCGCACAGATCCAAGCCGAGCAGAACGTCAGCCACGCTAAGGCCGCCCGTATCGGACGAGACAAGTACGGCGAGGAAATCAACCGACTGACGGCGTTCTGGAAGAACCCCTACGTCCAGTCCGAGCGTTCGTGGAGCGAGTGGCTGACCGAGGCGCTGTGGCAAGTGTTCGTCTACGACCAACTCTGTGTCTACCCTCGCTACAACCTCGGCGGCGCAGTCATCGGCTTCGACGTAATCGACGCTCCGACTATCAAAATCCTGCTCGACAACCGAGGCGACGTGCCCCACCCACCCTCACCGGCTTACCAGCAGGTGCTCTGGGGCTTCCCCCGTGGCGAGTTCGTGGCCTCCCCCGACTCCGACGGCGACTTCTACAACACACCAGGCAAGTACGGCGAATACAAGACCGACCAACTCTCGGTGTTCATCAAGAACCGCCGCACCTGGTCGCCCTACGGCTTCTCGCCCGTCGAAGAGGCAATCCCAGCAGCGACCCTCTACCTAGACCGCCAAGCGTGGATGCGAGCCGAGTACCAGTTCGGATCTACGCCGATGACGTGGATGCGCACCAACTCCGTAGAACTGGGCTTGGAGAAGCTCAGCGCCTACGAGCGCATCCTCAATGACCGACTGACCGGCTCAACCGCCGAGCGCCACCGCATCAAAGTCCTGCCCGACGGCTTCGACCCAGTCGAGACCCGTTCGCAGGAAGAGCGCTTCAAGCCGGAGTACGACGAGTTCATCATCAAGCGCATCGCCGCTATCTTCGGCGTGACCCCCTCATCGCTGGGAGTGGTTGCCCGTGCCGGTCTCGGTGGTGGCAAGGGTGCGCACGACGGCGAGAGCGAGTCCTCGGAAATGGTCTCGACCAAGCCGATGATGAACTACATCACGGACATCATCAACTCCCTGAGCCGTCGCTACCTCGATGCCGACCTCAACGTGACGTTCGTGCTTCAGGACTCGACCACCGCCGCCAACGAACTCGAGCAGGCCAAGGCGCTTCAGATGCAGCTCTTCTCCGGCCAGAAGACCCTCAACGACGTACAGGGCGAACTCGGCCAGGCACTCTACGAGATGCCAGAGGCAGACGAGCCGTTCATCGTGGCCGGTCAAACAATCCAGTTCCTCAAGGGACTGCTGCAAACGAACGCAACCGGCGAAACTATCGGACAGAAAGAGACCCCCAGTGAGCCAGGCACACCGAGCGCACAAGGCGAAGAAAGTGCGAGTGAAGAAAGCCCGAGTGAAAGCAGCACGGCGCAAACTCCGCTAAAGGCGCAGGAAGCAAAGGCGTTCGCTAAGTTCATTAGCCGACCACGCTCACGAGAGTTCGAGTTCAAGTACCACACGCCCGAAGAGGCTGAAGTCTTGAAAGCGCAGATAACCGATACCCCAAAAGCCCGTTCAACTACTAAGGCCGAAACGCCTGCCATAGTTGCCCGTCGGCGCAAGGTCTCCGGCCACTACGCCCCACTCATCCACGAGGCCCTCAAAGCCTCTGTGACGGACGTAGAGACGGCCGTGCGCCACGCTATGACCGCTAACACCGCCAAGGCTGCGAAGTCCAACAAGGACAAGAACGACGCCAAGGCGGCGGTGGACAACAACGTCACGTTCGACCCGAAGAAACTGACTGACCTCGTGGGCGCAGTTCACGCCGAGGCCGGTCTGGTCGGCACTGACGACGCTGTGACCCAGTTGCCCGAGGAAGCCGGTGCTATCGCCGCCTCGCCAATGGGGGCGCTGTCGAACGCTATCGACTGGTCTACTTGGGCTCCTGGCAACGTGCCAGCCGCTCAGAAAGTCGCTGGCGCAGGGCTCAAGGCTCTAATGGAGTCGGCAGGTGTCACTATCAAGGGCATCTCAGACACCACCTCTGAGCACATCGGCAACATCATCGCTGACGGCTTGGCGCAGGGATCCACCTACGCCGAGATAACGCAGAACATCTACGACTCCTACGCCTTTAGCGCCGAACGAGCCGCAGTCATCGCCGCCACCGAAGCCGGACGAGCTGCGAACGCATCAGTCCTCGACGCCTACCAAGTGGCCGGACTCGAGGAATACAACTGGGAAGTGTACGACCCGTGCGACGCCTGCCTCACGATGAGCGAGGAGAACCCTCACGCCGTGACAGACGAGTTCCCACCGCTTCACCCCAACTGCGAGTGCTACATCACTCCTGCTATCTAACCGGAGAACCAATGACCGACAACATCAAGAGCATCTACCTCGGAAACCTGACCGCCAAGCGTGGCCCTGACGGCTTTATGTACGTCAAGGGTCTGGCAACGGACGACACGCTCGACCTCGACCAGCAGGTCTGCGACCCAGCCTGGCTCGCTAAGGCTATGCCAGCGTGGATGGAAATCGGGAACATCCGAGAGATGCACGGATCTAAGGCTGTCGGCAAGGCTACCGAAATGGAAAAGACCGGCACGGGCTTCGTAGTCACTGCCAAGGTCGTAGACCCAATGGCCGCCACAATGGTCGATGAGGGCATCTACACCGGCTTCTCCGTAGGCATCAAGGGCGCTCGTGTCGTCAAGGACGAACGTGCTCCTGGTGGGCGCATCGTGGACGGCACTATCGTCGAGGTATCACTCGTAGACCGCCCAGCCAACCCCTCGTGCAGTATCGAAATCGCCAAGTCAGTAGACGGCGTACTAGTGAAAGGGTCAGCCGTGACCGAGATTGAAAAGGCTGAAAGCCCAGCGCTGAACGCCGAAGCAGTAATGACCGAAGAGCCTGGCGTTCGTACCGAGGTACTTGACCGTGACTCCCCGTTCTTCTGCCGAGCCTGCTCTGGCACTGGCAAGAAGTCCAACGTCGAGGGCAACACCCAAGAGACGGACTGCGATGTCTGCGGTGGAACTGGTGAGCAGCCCGAGGGCCGTTCAGAGTTCGCCGAGCCGAACCGCCAGTCAATCCCCGAGGAACTTGACAACCGTGATATGAAGGCCGTCGAGCCCGAGGTGGAGAAGAAAGACTACACCGACGCCGAGCGTGAGCAGTTGGCCGAGTCCGGCGAGGCTATGCCAGGTGGGGGCTTCCCAATCAAGACGCTGAAAGACCTCCGCAACGCTATCCAGTCAATCGGACGGGCGAAAGACCCCAAGGCCGCCAAGGAGCACATCATCGCTCGGGCAAAGGCTATGGGCAAGGAAGAGCTCGTCCCTGCCGCTTGGCGTGGCTCGGACATCGGCGCTACCAAGGCCGCCGAGGGACAGACCCACGACGCTGCCGAACTGTCGGCTATCCGTCAGGGCCTCATCAACACAATCAAGGCCGAGCTCGACGAGATGCTCGACGGCGACGACAACGAAATCTGCGACGTTCGTGAACTCCTCTGCACACTGGAAATGTTCCTGTGCTGGTGGACTGACGAAGCCTCAGAGAACCAGGTCGAAGCACCATTCACCGGCTGGGACAACTCAGACGACTACCAAGGAGACACAATGGCCTATGTAGGACTCGGCGTATCCGCCGACCTCATCAAGAACGCAAGCGCAGACACAGCGACCCCTGAAATCAAGGACGAACTGCGCTCCGAAATCGTCAAGGCGCTGGGCCTTGAGGAAGTCATCTCGGCTAAGGCTGAGTTGAGCAAGGCAACAGAGGAGATTGAACTCCTAAAGGCTGCGCTCGATGAAGTGAAGTCAATGGCTGCACCTGGCGGGCCTGCTCTCCGAGCAACCCGTGAACAGACCAGCAAGTCAGCAGCAGTTTTGGCCCGTGAGGTCGAGGCACAGCGATACCGCAACCTCGCCGCACAGATCACCGACCCTGCACTCCGCAACCAGTACCTCGAGACCGCTCGAGCGCTGGAAGCATCACTCTAACCACTACCCAAAGGAACCAGAATGGCACTCGCCGCTCCCTCCCTTGACCAGCTCTTTCACGGCCTCTCAGCCGACGAGCAGGTCAAGCGCTTTGAGGCTTACAAGTCAGCCTTGAGCACCGTCCACTCGAACACCCTCGCCGCTTCCAAGCGTGGAGAAATCTCGTTCGACCCAACCCGTGGCATCCAGAAGACCGTGAACACCGCTTCACGCATCACGGAACTGACCACCGAAATCACCAAGGCTGTTTCAGGCGACCAGTTGGCCGCCGTTCAGTCCTCGCTCGACGGCCTCGCCGACCTGCAGAAGGACTTGACGCTGACCAGCCCGTTGAACAGCACTATTTCGGGCGTCTCGGGTCTCGTGCCCTATTCGCTCGATAGCGTGCTTTCGCTGCTCATCCCCAAGGAACTGTACCTGCGCAACAGCATCGCTCGCATCAAGGCTCAGGGCCAGGCTCTCGAGTTCCGTCGCATCACCGGTCTGTCTAACGCAGGCGTCGGCGGTGTCGGTCAGACCTCGTCGTTCTTCAACAGCACCTCTGCTTCAACGTCGTTCGGTGGCGTCTCGCTCAACCGTCCTACGAAGATCACCTACGCCGCTGACAAGATTGTCAAGTCGTTCGTGGAACAGGGTCTGTCGGACAGCGTCAGCCTCCAGGCTGAGTTCGCCGGTCAGGGCTACACCGACCTGCGCCAGTTGTCACACACGTCGCTCATCTGGTCGCACTTCCTCGCCGAAGAGCGCAATATGATGAACGCCGTTTCGACGGCTCTGCCTACCTCGGCTCTGACTTCAGTGACCGCAGCCAACGACTCAACCGGCTCGGGCCTCCCTGCCACGTCGAGCTCGGCTGTCTACATCACCCTGTCATCGGCCTACGGTGAGACTGCTGGCGTTTCAGCCGGCTCTGTCACCAACGCCACCGCAGGTAAGGGTGTCTCAGTCACCTGGTCTGGCACGGCTCCTTTCGGCGCTGTCGCTGTGAACATCTACGTCGTAGTTGGCTCAACGACCTACAAGGCCACGACCCCAAGCCTCGCTTCCGGTGTCGCTGGTCTGTCGTTCGCCGCTATCTCGGGAACCTACCCAAGCACCGACGGCTCCTACAACGCCTACGCTGCTGGCGCTAACTCGGGCTCAGGCTACGACGGCTTCGTCTCGACGCTGGCTTCACTTGGTGGCTACCAGGCTCAGTTCAACGCAACCGTGTCCTCACAGACGGAGCCTGCTGGCTTCATCCAGGACGCCCTCGTGTCGCTGTTCAACAGCACTATGGCTGACCCCGAGGTCATCTTCACGACGGCTGCTGTTCGTCGTGCGATCTCCAAGGCTCTGCAGCAGGGTGGCAACTCAACGTCCTACCGCTTCAACTACGCAACCGGCACTGACGGTATCGCAGTTGGCGCTATGGTCACTGGTGTTGCCAACGAAGCCACGGGTACGATGCTCGACCTCGTCACCCACCGCTTTATGCCAGCCGGTACGTTGCTCATCCACCAGAAGCAGTTGCCATTCCCCGACTCCGGCGTCAGCCAGACCGTGGAAGCGCACTCGGTCGTGGATTCGATGATTATCGAATGGCCACAAATCGGCTTCAGCTATGACATTTCGTCATACACCTACGGCACACTGGCCTTCCGTGCGCCAGCGTGGTCGGGCATCGTCACCGGTATCACCGGCTGATAAGCCAACCTCGCTAGGCCACTGCGCCTAGCACCGAGGGTCGAGCGAGGCGGTGGAGTTTCATTCCCCTTTCCTCCACCGCCTTGCTCCCCTCCCAGTCGTGAAAGGAGAAATATGCGACTCGTTGGATCCGACAGAAACCTCAAAGAGGTGACTATCAACGACGGAGCAGTAATACCAATGCAGAAAGACGGCACGTTCCACGTCGAGGGAGCAGCCGCTCGAGCACTGGTCAAGTCCGGCGACTTCGCTGTCGCTGGCACGAACTTCCGCCACGTTCGTCAGGGCTTCACCTGTACGGACTGTGGCTTCAACGCACTCATCCGTGACCGATGCGGCAAGTGCGGCGGCACGAACTTAGAAGAGGCTTAAATGGTCGTAGCACCGTTCTTTCAGACCGAGGGCTTAATCGAGCCCTACGTCTCGCTCAACGAAGTCAAGTTCAGCCCCACCGCTTCGGCTATTGACTTCTCGAACCTCATCGAGAACGCTAACCAGTTGGCACAAGACCGAGCACTCCTCGAGCTCATCAAGCGAGCCTCGTCTATGGCCGACATCTTCTGCTACGGCAAAATGGGCTCGCTCAACGCTACGAGCAACACCGAGAACGGCTGGTATCGCCCGAACCGAGACGGCAACATCACGTTCAGCCCCTCGTTCACGCCTATCCTGGCAGTCACCGACGTTCAGGTCGGCTGGGGGCCTGGCTCTGGGCTTCAGGAAATCACTATCTCCACGAGCAACGTGGCTATAGATCGTGACCAGTTCATCCTGACTGCGCCCTCGACGCTCGGCCTCTACTTCGGCTCCCTCGGCATCGCCGGTGGACGCTGGGGCTATCAGACCAATATGTGGTGTCAATACACCTACATCAACGGCTGGTACAACTCATTCCTGACGGCCTCCGCTACAGCTGGGGCCACGACTATCACGGTCAATGACCCAACCGGCCTCTACGCCGGAATGAACTTCTCTATCTGGGACGGGATGAACGACGAGTACGTCGGAGTTTCCTCGATTACGGGCAAAGTCATCACCCTCGAAAGCCCCCTGCTCTACAACCACGGCCTCGGCGTGAACACCTCAACGCTCCCAGCAGCCGTGAAGCAGGCGGTCATCCACCTGGTCGTCGCTCTGGTCAAGGAGCGTGGACAGGGCGGTCTGGTCATCAACGAAATCGGCGAGCCCACTTCGGTCTCAGGCCGGACGGAGAGTTCGACCCACGATATGATGCTGGCCTACGACCTCCTCGAGCCGTTCAAGGTCATCGGCGGTCGCCAGTGAGCCGGACAACGGTACGCACCCAGTTCATCAACTACCTCAACTCGGCTGGCATCACCTATCTGTCCGAGGTCAAGAACTTCCCAGCGAAGTTCACCCCCGAGGGCGAGTTCTACGAGGGACAAGACCCAGGCCACCAGCAGGGCTGCATCGTCTACCCCTACATCGAGACGCAGAACGAGAAGCGCATCGAGCTAACCGGCTCTACGGGTGGCGGCAAGGAAATCGTCTACGAAGTGGTGTTCACCTGTATCTTCCGCTCGAACAAGCGCAAGACCGAGGACGCTGGCGTGGACGCCGAGACCTTTCTGGACTCGTTCACGAACGCTATCCGAGCCTCAAAGAACTGCGGCGGCAACGGCCCTATCTTCCAGTGGGGCGAGGGTCTGACCAACGGCGGCCAGGACATCGAAGTCACGTCCTACTACCCTCGTCAAATCAACGGATCCGCTTCAGTGACTCAGGTAGTTTCAACGGTGCGAGTCCGTGTTATCGAAATCACCAACTCCAACTCCTACATCTCATAAGGAACGAAATGTCATTCACCTACACCGGCTCGGAAGAGCGCATCTACCCCAACATCCTCGACACCTCGGGAAACGTGCTCGTCGCTATCCCCAACGTGACCGTGCTCGACACTGACCCAGCCGACGGACGCTGGACTGCCAGCACCCCTACTCCTGCACCAGCAGAAGCCCCTGTGACCGCCCCAGAAGCCCCTGTGACGGACGCAACCGCATCAACCGAACCAACCCCTACGAACTAAGGAACTCCAATGGCCGGCCCATTCTTAACAGCAAACTCGTACCTCGGAATGGTCATCGAGACCACCGAGGGAACGCTCCCCACGACTGGCACGAGCTACTGGCTGCCCGTCACGACGCCACAGATCACCCCCAACCAAATGTTCCTGCGAGACGAGGCGCTTCGTGGCTCACCCACGACTGTCTACGACCAGGTGCAGGCCGTACGTCACGATGAATTTGAATTCAAGACTTTTCTGTTCGCTGACACGTTCCCCGTCTTGCTCCGCTCCATTCTCGGTGGCACGGACACCAAGACCGGCTCAGGCCCCTACACGCACACAATCAAGGTGCTGAACAGCCCGTCCACCGGCTCACAGCCCCCCACCTACTCCATTCTGGACTTCGACGGCGCTAACTACTTCACTGTGACCGGCGCACAGGCTGACACGCTTGGTCTCACGTTCGGCGCTGACGCTGCTGCCGAAGTCGCCGTCAAGTATCTGGGCAACCCCTACGTCTCCTACACCAGCGCCCCGACGGTGTTCGCTACGCAGAGCCTCTCTGCTGAGCACCTCATCCCAGCCTGGAACACCGTGGTCTCAATCGGCGGCACGACGTACACCAACGTCTCAACGGGCGAAATCAGCATCAACCGCAAGACCCAGCCAATCTTCACGCTCGGCACTCAGGCTCCCTACAACCTGTTCGCTGGCCCTATTGAAGTGACCGGCAAGTTCACGTTCGTCATCAACTCGACGGCTGACGTATTCTCCACCGGCTCGAGCGCATACGGTCTGACCCGTTCGCCCGAGGCTATCGTCGTCACCCTGACTGACCCCAACGACGCAACCTCTGGCACTCAGCACTCGGTAGCGTTCACGATGTCGGCTGCGCAGATCCACTCAATCAAGCGCACCCGTGGCAAGGAATACACCGAGCTCGAAGTCGAGTTCACGGCCAACGCTAACCAAACGGACTCCGCCACCGGCTACAGTCCTATTCAGACCACCGTCATCAACGGAACGTCACTCTCGTACTAAAGCATCACTAAGAAAGGGAAACAATGCCTATCGTCTCACTGCCCAATAACCAGTCTGCTGTCATCGCCAGCCGAGAAGAAATCACCGAGCGCACGTCTCGGGCTATCTCTCGTGCCTATATGCGAGCAGCCGGAACCGCCGCCAAACTCGCCACCCTCGGCTTCGACGACCAAGACCCCAAGACGTGGGGCCTCTTCGCCGACATCTCCGAGGACGACCAGGCGAACCTCGACGGCTACCAGGCTCAGCTCATCGTGGGTCTGGTGAAGCAGTGGACACTAGGCGACCTGCCGACCTTGGAGAGTGCGCTCGACCTGCCCAAAGCAACGTTCGACGCACTCTCTGAGGCCTGTGGTGTCGAGTTCAACGGATCTACGGTGAACACGGAGCCCGACGTAGACCCAAAAGCGCCTACCAGCGACTCGGGAAACTAAAGGCCGCCCTCGAGGGCAAGACCACCAATGTAGACCCTGAGCTGCTGGACTACTACCGAGAGTACCGCTTCCGCAAGGTCTATGGCGGTAGTCACGAGGACTTCCTCTCTCAGCCCAAACAGGTGACGGACTGGCTCCTCGCAATCGCTCGCACCGAGCAGGAGGTGGCCAATGGCTAGCGGTATCGAAGTCTCGGGGCTCGGCAAGTTCGACGCTGGCATCCAAGCCCAGAAGCGCAAGGTGGAAGCCGCCACCGAGAAGTTCGTGCGCCAAGGCGGTGAGGTCATCGCCGGTAATGCTCGCAAGCAGTTCATCGGTGGCAAGGAAGCGCAGGCGACTGAGACGTGGCGAAGCGACGCTTGGCCAGTCCCGACCCGTCGCACCGGCAACCTACAGCGCTCGATCCGTGTCACCTACGTCGGACGGCAAGGCTCCTCGTGGGTCTCGCAGACCGGCCCGACTGTCAAGTATGGGCGCAGGGTAGAACTGGGCTACACCGGCACGGGCCACTTCCCGTACTACACCACTCGCCCGTTCCCGTTCCTACAGCCTGGTCTCGAGCAGTCCCAAGACCAACTCCAACGCCTCTACGCTGACCTCGTCACGGCAGCGCAAACTCTCTAAGGGAAACCAATGCCACTTCTGCCCCCAGTGATTGCCACGCTTCTCGCCGACACTAAAGAGTTTATGGCGAAGATGACTGAGGCCGAGCAAAAAATGGGCAAGTTCGGTGTGGCTGCTGACGCATCTGGGACGAAGTTCAGCAAGTTCACTAACTCCGCCACAACTGCCGTCGCTGGGCTTGGCATAGCGTTCGCTGGCTTCGCTGTCGATAGCGCCCTGAAGTTCAACGAGGCGCTGGACAAACTTCAGAACCAGGCTGGGCTGACCAAAGAGCAGGCCGACGCCGCAGGCCAGTCCATTCTCGGCATCTCGAGCGCCACGGGCATCTCCTCTGCCAACATCGCCGCCGCCTATCTTCAGGTCTCTAAGGCCGGCATTAAGGGAGCCGCAGCTCAGAACCTCGTCACCGCCGCCGCAAAGCAGGCCGTGGTCACTGGGGGCGATGTCACCCAGACGACGCAAACTCTGGTAGGTATCCAGAACCTCCAGATTGCCAAGGGAATGTCCGTCGCCGCCGTGTCTGACCTTATGGTCGAGGCAAACAAGCGCCACCTCGGATCGCTGGACAGCCTGACCCAGACCCTCACCGGCAAGGTCGGAGGCGCACTCGCCGCTCAAGGCGTGAGCCTCGCAGAAATGGCCGCAGTCTCAGACGTGGCCTCGGCTGCCGGATACGGAACCGCCAAGTCTTACACCCAGTTGGCCACCGGTCTGAACAAGATTGAGAGCCCCACGGCTCGCTCGGCTAAGGCTATGGCTTCTCTGGGCATCAACGCCGACACGCTGGCCAAGATTGCTCGACACCCTGGCACTGGTCTGGTGGACACGCTTCAATACCTCGAGACTGTCTCCAAGAAAACCGGCGTCTCGATGAACACCCTCATCACCGATACGTTCGGCCCTGGTGCTGTTGGTCTGGTCTCTGACCTGTCGAACCACATCGGCACTCTGGCTGGCAACGTCAAGGCGCTGAGCGGTGCTTCTGGAACGGGACTAAATACGGCGTTCGGCGTGGCCTCAAAGCAACTCGATACGCAGATGAAGATTATCGAGACCAAGTTCGTGAACTCCGCCACCACGTTTGGCCTGACGCTCATCCCCTACGTCCAGACTGCGGCGAACGACATCACGGGCGCTATGAACTACCTCTCAAAGCACCCTGCCGCCGTTAGCAACATCGGCGACGTGCTGGGCGCTGTGTTCGCCGGAGCTCTTGGAGCCAAGATTGCCAGCATCGGTCTGCGCCTCGCCAGTAGTTTCGGCATCGAGGTCGCAGGCGTAGAGGCAGGCCCTATCGGTCTCGCCATCGCCGGAGCCTTTCTCACCGCTTCGCTCATTCCTAAGGTCTATTCCAACGCAGAAACCGACAAGCAAAAAGTGCGCAACGAGATGAGCAAGAACAAGTTTCTGGGAGCCTTGGACTTCTTAGGCTTCACGGCAAACGTCGCTACCTCTATCGCAAACAAGGGTCTGCAGTTTCTGCCAGGCGGCCCACAGATTCCTAAAATCCCACTCATCGGGTCAAGCGGGTCAAGCGTGTCCACATCGCAGCGTCCAACGATGCCGAACTACCCTGGCCCATTTCGCAACCTCACCACTCACACAGTGCGAGTTAAGGTAGTCAAGTAATGGCCGAGACGTTTGACGCAGACCTGACCGGCGCTAACACGAGCTGGGATATTGAAATAGAGGTCGGTATCATCGCCGACGCTCTAATCCGTGACCCCAACTTCATCAAGGCCGTGGCGAACGCTATCCGCACCGCTCAGACGAAGCAGGCTCGCACTATGGGCAACCTCTACGGGCCGAACGCCCAGCGCCCCAAGCCTGCCCCGACCACCAAGCGCAGGCTGTCGTGACGCTCCCCTCGCTTCCAGCAATCAAGGTCTACATCGCTTTCAACCCCACGCTGGGCGGCAACACCCTGGCTACGGCCAATCAGGTCTCGTTCGTCCAGCAGTACGGCGGCGTGAACTACTGGACTGACGCTTCGGTCTACCTGCGAGACTTCACGACCAAGACGGGAAAGCAGCACTACCTAGACCGCATCGAGGCCACGACGCTGAAGATGACGCTCAACAACCGAGACGGCTTCTTCAACGGATCTCCGAACGTCATCACCCCTCGCCTGCCTATCGCCATTATCGGAACGTGGGCGAGCACGGGCTACAACGTATTCTGGGGCATCATCGACTCCATCACGGAGAAACTGTCAGACGCTCTGAACTCCGACCTCGACGTAGAGGCCAGCGACCTGCTGAAGTACCTCAGCCTGAAGTACCTCTACCGCCCCTCGTTCTGGAAGCAGTACGCCACATCCACGTCTACCCAGTCGTGGTATCGCTGCTCCAACTACTCGGCTACGACAGTCACCTCGGCCACGGCGCTCTCGAGCTCGTCAATCAAGTACCAGGTGGTCAATACCAACACCACGTTCGCCGTCGGCTCAACTGTCACAGTGACCGGCCTGTCTGGGCTCTCCACGCTCAACCAAGCGAACGCCACTATCTCCGCAGCCGACTCGACTTCGTTCACTGTCTCGGGCGTATCTACGACCTCCGGTGCTTCCTCGACCAGTTCAGGCGTGGCCTATCTGACAACCTGCTACGACTACGTCTCGAGCAACAACGGCACGTTCTCCGGTCAGGTCTCCTACCCCAACCACGGGGCGCTCATCTACGACACCGACGGCTGTGTGGACTTCTCCGGTCAAGGAAACATCGCCTCGGGCGGTATCGTTATCCCAACCAGTTCGACCAACTCCGGCTCGTTCGGTGCGATTGACCTATGGATCCTCGGCCAGCAGGTGCAGAGCAACACCGTCCTGAGCGTGAACTGGGGCAGCTCTCGCACGAACACAATCATCGTCAGCATCTCTTCCACCGGCATCCTCCAGGCTTCGGTCAATGGTGGAGCGGCTACGAGCGCAGTCAAGGTGAACGACGGCTACTGGCATCACGTCGGCCTGGTCACAGTTGGCTCGGGCTCGTCGGGGCAGGTATATCTCTACTGCGACGGCCAGTTCTACAGCCTCGGCGCTTCGGTATCCTCAACCTCTCTCTACGCCTATCAGAACGTCAACGTCGGCGCTTCACTCTCCGGCGTGTTCGGCTTCAACGGCCAGACGGACGAAATAGTCATCGCCAACCTGTCCAACCTCTCCGGCATCGCCGCCGAAGTTCAGCAGCGCTACAGGGCTGGGACGATGCTCCAACTCGGCTTCCCCGTGACCTCCACAAAGGTCTACTCGGGCGACCGCATCGCCGAGGTGCTCACCCTGGCTGGCTTCGGATCTATCACCGGCGGCACGACCTCGGCAGTCTCGACGCTCAACGTCCCGAACTACTACATCGCCAACGGCTACCAGAACTACGTCTCCTACGGCTCTGCGACCTACAAGGGCTACGCCTCGACTGAGCCTTACTACTGGGACTCGCCTATCGACTCCTCGACGGCGCTCGACCTCATCCAGCAGATTACCGACACCGACATCGGCTCGTTCTTTCAGCGACCTGACGGCACGTTCTACTTCCTGCCCCAGAACTACTACGGCACTTGGTCGTTCACCTACGCCACCCCACCGAGCGCCAGCATCGGAACGTGGACGCTGGGCTCGTTCACCACGGCTACTATCTCGGACAACGGCAACGGCTACCCCTACGACGTGCAGGGGCTTCAGGTCATCCAAGACGACACCGACCTCTGGACTTCGGTGCGCATCACCCCTCAGGCTGGCGTAGACCAAATCTTCGAGTATGTCGGCCAAGAGGCTCGCTGGGGCTACTCGACCCTGACCAAGAGCTCGACAGTCTCCTCGTCACTCCAAGACGCACTCTCGAGCGCCTACTTCCTCGCCTATCTCTACAAGGCTCCTCTGCCCCGTGTCAATAACGTGACGCTCACCAGCGAGGCCACAGTCGGCGGAAATCAGGGCTACAACCTCTCGCTGATGCTGGGGCTCAACTTCGGTGACGCTCTGACATTCCAGCGCACCCAGCCCAACGCCACGGGCTCGGGCATCATCAACCGGCCTATGTCCGTCGAGAGCATCAGCCACGAGTTCGCCGCCGACCCTGGCTACTGGCACACCCACCTTATTCTCGACCCGTATCCGGTGCGAGGGAACGGAAGCATCTCGTGACAATCCGCAACACCACTCAGTACGGCGCTCAACTGACCTCACTCGGAGACGGATCCGATGCTTCGTTCTGGCGGCTCAACACGGTCTGGTCGTCGGGCGTGGCCGGAAACACCAACACCAGCATCGGCACGACCTACACCTCAATCCAGTCGCTCAGCTCGCCAGGCGTGGCCGGTGGCTTCACGAACTATCTCGTGTTCTGGTCGTTCGGCGCAGGTAATACCGCCCCCTCGACCTCGTCCTACATCGACGTTCAACTGGGCTACAACAGCAGCACTCCGGCGTTCGGGCCTGGTCGCACCGGCTACTTCACTACGGCAGGCGGCAACTTCTACTCGGGGTGCTTCCCTCTGACCACGGCTGACATCCAGCCGTTCATCCTCTACCTCTTCGTCAAGACGGAGAGCGGCACGTTTAACGCTTCGTTCGGATCTATCACCGTTATCGGTATCAACTAGGAGACATATGGCAAACTGCAAACCAGCAATCGTCGAGTGGGCGAAGTGGGCTGTCGCTAACAAGGAGCACTTCAACTACACCGAGGGCGCTCAGCGTATGACCGCTATCGGCGTGTTCCCTCCCAAGTTCCCAATGTTCGCTGACTGCTCAGCGTTCGTGACGTGGTGCTACTGGGTCGCTGGCGCACCAGACCCCAACGGCCTCGGCTACAACCACGAGGGCTACACCGGCACTCTGCTCGGCCACGGCACGGAAATCCCCCTCCAGCTCGTCGAGCCTGGTGACGTAATCGTCTACGGGCCCTCAACCGGCTGGCACACCGCTCTCGTCATCGAGGCCGGCCACGACCCCGTGACTATCAGCCACGGCCAGCAGGGCGACCCCAGCATCGTCAAGGTCTCACAGGACGGACGCCAGCCACAGCGCTACCTGCGCTTCAGCACCGAGGGAACGCTCCGCACTCCGCAGGCTCTCGAAGTCCACAAGGTCGCCACGCCAGACCTCCACAAGACTGCGCCACAAGCCCCCCAGAGCCCCCCAGAAGCCCCTCACACGGCTCCTGCGCCCACTCCTGCCCCAACGCACCCCGAACAGCAGTTCGCCCCTACATCACCGGTCACTATCGGCTGGCCTCTCCTCAAGGAAATCGAGCACATCGCTCACGAGGTAATCAAGGGGCCTGACGCATAATGCTGGCCCTCGACCTCAACTCGTTCAACTTCTGGGTGCAACTCCTCGTCTCGGTGGGCTTCCTGCTCGGCTTTATCTGGGGTGCTATCAAAGTCGTGAACCAGGTGCGCCTGATGTTGCACCACGGCATCGCCACCAAAGCCTCTGACCTCGCAGCTCAGAAACTCATCAACGAAATCGAAGAGATCAAGGCGCAATACAAGCCGAACTCCGGCTCGACTATCCGTGACGCTATTGACCGCATCGAGCGAGCAGTGAACAAACTTGACTACAAACTCGACCAGGTGCAGAGCGAACTAGACCGCCACATCGGGGCGCACGAGGGCCTGTAATGGCGAAAATCGGACACTGGGACTTCCACCCTCACGTCCGCTCCGGCGATGACCGCACGTTCGGAGAGCGGTGCGCCGACGCTATGCGCCACGGAATGGGCTCGTGGCCGTTCGTGTTCGGCTTCGTCGTGCTTATGGCAGTATGGATGACGTACAATGTATGGACAGGAAGCCCGTTCGACCCCTACCCGTTCATCCTGCTGAACCTCTGTCTCTCGACGTTGGCAGGGCTACAAGGGGCAATCCTGCTCATCGCTGCGAAACGTGCGGATCGCATCTCGTCCGAGTTGGCGAAGTATCACCTCGAAGTATCAGAAAACATCAAGCAAATGCTCGCTGACCACAAGGCGATGCTAGAGCAACTGAAGTAGCACCCAAATCCGGTGTACCATTAGTACGCCCCAATCCCCTTAGGAGCCCCCAATGGCTGTTAGCCTGACCAACCTTGTCACCCCCACTATCGCCGAAACCAAGTCGTGGACTGTAGACTCAATCGCTCAGGGCTACAAGAGCGACCAGCGTTTCGAGGTGTACAACTTGCGCTTACTTCGTGAGGTAGATGCCACCGGCGCAATCACCACCTTTCCCCTCGGAACCCACGGCCCATTCGTGCTCCTAGTGGACAGCGAGCAAATCCTCTGCGGAGACGCTGACTACGACACCCAGAGCGTCACGGTCTACAACTCCTCGCTCGGCAACGGACGTGGCTACAACGGAACGACCGTCGCAGCTCACCAGGCATCCGGATCGACGACCCCTAACGTCACCGTCATCTCGACCTCAACGGCTCCGCAGCCCGTCGTGCCTACGACCAGCACCGTCACCTTGACCTCGGGAACGGCTGTTCAGAACACCGCCTCGACTGGTGCGATCTACTACGTCGGCATTACGGGTGGCACGTCCGGAACCGTCTCAGTCGCTATCGGTGCAACGTCGGCAACCTCGACGACCGTCATCCCCGCCACTGCTGGCAACGCCGCCGCCTCACAGACCTTGACCGTTCAAGTTCCTACGGGCTGGTACATCAAGGTCACGACCTCCGTCGCAACTATCAACGCTTCAACCGTAATCGTCACCGAAAGCATCTAAGGATAAATAATGGCACTCCTCGCCGTCACATCAGAAAACACCGCTATCGCAGCAGTGTTCGTCCCCTCGACCACCTACTACCTGAGCCTCCACTCGGCCACACCAGGGCAGAACGGCGCAAGCGAAATCACCGGCGGCTCCTACGCTCGCCAGGCGCTGACGTTCGGCGCTGCTTCGGGTGGCTCGGAGAGCTCGACGAACTCGCAGACGTTCACCAACCTCCCTGTTGAAGCCTCGGGTATTCCCTACTTCGGCATCTGGTCGGCGGCCTCGGGCGGAACCTACATCGGCGGCGGCACGACCACCGGCCTGACCGGATCACTCCCTGCCGGTATCTCGGTGAACTTCGCCACTGGCGCTGTGACCGTCGCTATCTCCTAATGGAGCAGACGTTCTCCGCTACAGCCGTAGCAACCTACACCCTGCCGGAACCCGAAACGCCCAAAGAGGACTAAATGGATTCGTTAAAGAACTTCGCCTACTCGCTCGTCGCTACCCCACCCTCACCGGCCACGTCCGGCACGTCTCTGGTGGTCACGGCTGGGCAAGGGGCGCTGTTCCCTGCGGCTCCGTTCGACGCAACTATCTGGCCTGCTGGCGTTCAGCCCCTCTCGACGAACGCCGAAATCGTCCGTGTCACGGCGGTCAGCACCGACACCTTCACGATTACCCGAGCCCAGTACGGCACGACGGCCCAGAGCATCACGGCTGGCTACCAGATTGCCCAGACGATTACGGCAAACTTGCTCAACCAGTTGAACATCGTCTATCAACAGCAATCATCGGTGCGAGCGACATCAACTTCGACGTTCACGCCAGTCATCGGCTCTTACTACCCAGTGGACACGACGAGCGGAGCAATCTCGGTCACTATGCCAACCGGCATCGGCGGTGGCTCAGTCATCGGCTTTCAGTTAAAGGCTGGCACGAACGCACTGACGATTAACGCTGGTAGTGGGCAGACAATTAACGGTTTCAGCTCAATCAAACTCACCGCCGTTGGTCAGAGCATTTACCTGCAGTATTACGCCACTGGCGCAACGTGGGAAATCCTCTCCGGCGTGGAAATCCCAGCGAGCGCAACCGGCTTCACGGCTGGTGGCGACCTCACCGGCAACTTCCCAAACCCCACACTGGCGGCGACCACCAACGTCGAGAGCATCATCTCGGCAAACACCACTGTCGCTGGTGCGCTTCAGGCTGCGAACAACCTGTCGGACGTTGCCTCGACCTCAACAGCCCTGAGCAATCTTGGCGGTGCTCCACTCGCCAGCCCAGCCCTGACCGGCACTCCTACGGCTCCTACGGCGACCACCGGCACGAACACCACGCAAATCGCTACCACAGCGTTCGTCCAGTCGGCAGTTCCCACCTCGTTTCCACCGTCAGGAACGGCTGGTGGCGACTTGACGGGAACGTATCCAAATCCCACCCTGGCTACGGCTGGCACTGCCGGAACCTACGGATCCGCTACGGCTGTCCCTGTCATCACTACCGACACAAAGGGCCGTGTCACGGGCGTATCAACCGCCGCACCACTGGACGCTACCAAGTTGCCGTTGGCGGGTGGCACAATGTCCGGCGCTATTGCTATGGGCGGAAACGGCATCACGGGCTCTGGCGAAATCGTCGCAACTGACTTCAAGGTCACGGGTCTCACGGGTGCTACTGCCGGAACGACTCGCCTCGTCGGTGTCACTGCTTCGGGCTACCCAACTAGCGGAACGTTCGTCTCTGGCGACGTAGTGGCCGACCAGACCGGCACGTTCTGGGTCTGTATTACCGGCGGCACTCCTGGAACTTGGACGAACGTAGTCCCGAACTCGCTCGTAGTGCGCTCCGCAACGGCCACGGCTGGCATCGGCGAGTTCACTATCTACAGCACCTCCGGCGCATCAGGCCAGACGATTACCCTGCCAGCCAGCCCTCAGAACGGCGCTATCTACCAGATTAAGAACCTGTCTGCCTACACCGTGAACATCAAGGGCGGCACGAACTCTGTCTCTGTCTCGGGAACTATCTACGGCGCTGCGACCACATACACAATCCCCCTCAACGCCGCCTACTCGTTCGTGTTCACTGGCGGTGTCTGGTACTGCTTCCTCACGACTGACCTAGCGCAGATGTCCAACACCGTGCCAACCGGCAACGGCGGTACGGGTCTGACCGGCTTCACGGCGGCGAACAACGCTCTCTATTCGACCTCGAGCTCAGCCCTGACAGCCGGAACGCTCCCTGTCCTCGCAGGCGGAACCGGCGTGACGACCTCGACGGGCTCCGGATCCAACGTGCTCAGCACTTCCCCCAGCCTGACCACGCCAAACTTCTCGAGCATCGTGAACTCCGGAACGCTGACCCTGCCGACCTCGTCGGACACCCTCGTCGGACGTGCCACCACGGACACCCTGACGAACAAGTCAATCTCCGGCTCAACCAACACGATTACCAACGTCTCACTGACAACTGGTGTGACTGGAACCTTGCCAGTCGCTAACGGTGGTACGGGCGTGACAACCTCGACGGGCTCCGGCTCCAACGTGCTCAGCACGTCGCCCAGCCTGACCACGCCCCTCGTCGTCGGCCCCTACGAGACTGTGACTATCTCGGGAACGGCGCTGTCCGGCTCGACCTCGGCGGCGGTGAACATCTCCTCGGCGGCGGTCTACTACTACACCGCTAACCCGACTGCGGCGTGGGCGCTCAACATCACCAACGCCCCGACGACTACCGGCCAGTCGGCCACTGTCGCTCTGCTGGTCAATAACGGATCTACGGCCTACCTGCCTCTGGCTATCAGCGTCAATGGCTACCAGGCTGGCGCTTCCTCGTCGCTTCTCCCAGCACAGGGCGCAACGAACAACGGCGTGACCTCCTACTACCAGAGCGGAACGGCGTGGTCATCGGCAGACGCTTCGACGCTCGATGTCTACACCCTCACGGTCATCTGCACCGGCTCGAATGCTTGGACACTCCTGCTGGGGCTCACGAAGTTCTAATGCCTATCGTCGCTTCTCGTGGAGGAATGTCGGCCCAAGCGTTCGGCGAGTTCTCGGTGGTCTCTAGTCCTATCGTGACCGGCGTGTCGGTGCTCATCGTCGGTGGCGGTGGCTCCTACTCCACGCCTCGCTCGGCCGGTGGTGCTGGCGGTATGCAGACCCTCTCGACCTCAATCACTAAGGGAACGGCCTACACAATCGTCGTCGGCGCTAAGGGCTCCTCGAGCAACGGCGGCAGCTCGACGTTCAACACCACGACCTCTCTCGGCGGTGGCCAGTTCAACTCCGGTGGCTCTGGCGTCGTCGGCTCGGGTGGTGGCTCGAACACCTCTACGTCCTACGCCGGTACTGCCGGACAGGGCTACGCAGGTGGCTCGGGAACCACGTTCGGCCTCGGTGGTGGTGGTGGCGCTGGCGGAGCCGGTACGAACGGCTCCGGATCTAACGCCAGTGGTGGCTTCGGTGGTGACGGTGGCGCAGGACTTCAGAGTTCAATCACCGGAACGGCGGTCTACTACGCAGCCGGTGGTGGTGGCTACGCCGCCAACTCTCCTGGCAACGCCGGTACGGGGTGGAGTTCTACCGGCTACGGAATGGGCTCTGGTGTCAATGGCACTGTGAACCCCGTTCAGGCTACGGGTGGCGTGGTCATCATCTCCCTGCCAAACACCTACACCGGAACGCCGACCTCGTCGCTCGCCTACACCAAGACCACTTACACCGGCTACGTCGTCTACACATTCTCGACGGCTGGCTCTGGCACTGTCACGTTCTAAGGAGACCCAATGCTGGGCGCAAACTATCTAGGCGCTCCGTATCTGGGGCAGGCCTACGCAGGACTGACGCGGAAATCTGCGACGGGCTCGGCAACCGGCTCGTTCACCGGCTCCGGAACGGCGACCCAGACCTACCCAGCCACCGGCTCGGCTTCGGGCTCGTTCTCCGGCTCTGCCAGCGCCACCATACAGGCCACAGGAGCCCTCTCAGGCTCGTTCTCAGGCGCTGGAACTGGTGCTCCGGTATATCCGGCCACTGGTGCGCTCAACGGGATGTATGCCGCTTCCACGGCAGACTACCTCGTGGTCGTCGCTCACGGTGTCTACTCGTTCTCCGGCTCAGGCACGGCTGTCATCAGGGCTACCGGCTTCGCTTCAGGGACGTTCACCGGCTCTGCGACGGGGCTGGTCTACTACGTCGCCACCGGCTCAAGCTCGGGGGCGTTCAACGGATCCGCTACCGGCACGACTATCCACCCCTCGCCTGGGCAAGTCACCGGCACGTTCTACGCCGCCTACGTCAAAGGCACGAACTACCAAGCGACTGTCACCGGCACGGAATACGCTTCTAGTGTCCACGGCACGACCTACCAAGCCACCGTCGAGGGGACTTCCTACTCGGCCTCAGTCAAAGGAACCACCTACCAATGACCTCCTACACCTACTACGAGGGCGCAACGCTACAGCTAACGACCAAGGACTACCCGTTCACCTCGCTCTCCGGAACGGCTGTGAACCCCGACGTGGTGACGCTTCAGGTCTCCGTTCAGGGACAGTCCTCGCAGACCTACACCTGGACAAACCCCACGGGCGACCCCACCTCCACTATCGTCCACGACGGCACGGGCATCTTCCACGCCAACCTCTCGACCACCGGCCTCGCTGGGGTCTGGTCGGTCATCTGGTCAGGCCAGCCCTCGAGCGGGATGGACACCACCAAGACCTCGGCGGTCTGGCAGGGCGAAATCACGGTATCTCCGACAGGCTTCTGATAGCCTCAGGCTGTGGATAACCTGAGGAGGAAGTATGACCACGCCTGACCTGTCCGAGTTCAGAACCAATATCAGAACCAAGCCCTGTATCGTCTCACGGTGGAGCGAAAAACTCTCAAGTGACGACCAGGCAAAGTTTCAAGCAGCACTTGAGGCTTTTGACATCAGCACGTCAGCAATCTACCGGTGGGCCGAACAACGTGACGCTGACTTCCGGCTCAACTCGATGATGCTGCACCGACGAGGGAACTGCGCGTGTCGCCGGATCTGAGCGAGTTCGACCAGCGCCCCGAGAAGTCCGTTCGGGCTTCTATCGAGGTCACTCCCGACGGGGGCGAGTTCCAGACTGGCGAGATGCGCCAGCCTATCGAACTGCGCACCGACTGGGACGACGTACTACGAGGCTTCGGCCTCGACCCTGTGGAGTTCTACGTTGTCGATGACACGGTCAGAATGTCCAAGTGGCAGCAGTCCAAGCGCACCGAGAGCGGAGACCGAGACGTGGTCTGGCTCTACTCCTACAAGGCTCGCTTCGCCCGACGTGCGCCTCAGGCTACTGAGAGCGACATCGACGAACTCCGAGCGCAAATCAAGAAATGGCGACCCAAGCCGAGCAAGCGATACGCCACGAACACCGAGCCTGCCACGTTCCTCATCAACTGGGCCGACTGGCAGATAGGCAAGTCCGAGGGCGGTGGCGTAGAGGCCACAGTCGAACGGGTGCAGAACTCGATTACCGACTGCCTGGCTCGCATCGAGGAACTGCGCAAGGCCGGACGCAACATCGAGAAAGTCGCTATCTTCAATATGGGCGACCCCTCGGAGGGCTGCGCTGGCAACTACTCGAGCCAGACGTTCACCGTTCAGCTCAACCTACGGGCGCAACTGAACCTCGTGCTCGACCTGTGGACGCAGGGACTAGCGGTGCTTCAGCCCGACATCTTCGCCAGCGTTCTGTGTAATCACGGAGAATGGACAAGGAACGGCGGATCTAAACCGATTACCTCCGACAGCGACAACGCTGGGGGCTATCTCGCCGACACCCTGCGACGCATCTTCGACCAGGACGGCCCGAGCGAGTGGCATATCGCTCACGACGAAATGGTGCAGATGATTGAACTCTCCGGTGTGAACGTGGCTATCACCCACGGCCACAAGATAGCCGGTAAGGAGTTTGAGTGGCTTCGTGGGCAGTCCCAGAAACTCCAATACGAGACCGGCGAAATGCCGAACCTCTGGGTCACAGCTCACCGCCACCACTTCTCCGCCGAGGACTACGGCCCATTCTGGCGCTTCCAGTGTCCAAGCCTCGACGGGGGCTCCAAGTGGTACACCGACTCATCAGGGAAATGGTCTACACCTGGCACTCTCACGATGCTGGTCGGACGCCACGACCCTCGAGGCTGGTCGGACATCGCCGTTCTCTAGTGTCCAACGGCTGACCAAACACAAGAGGCGCAGGTCTACTATCTATGACCTATGGCTCAACTTATCTACCTGTGCGACGACTGTTCTAAAATGGTCGTACTAACCAAAGGGGCGCTCGTGAGCATCCCGTTCAACCGATTGCCGAACCTCGTCCTCGAGGCCGACAATCACAAGTGCAACAAGAAAGCAGCAGCGTGAATAACTACCAGAAGAACATCGTGCGCACGTTCGTTCCCGTCCTCGTGGCGAGCGTCGTAGCGTGGATCACTAAGGCCGAGAAGCACCTCACCCCTACGGAGTTGGCAGTCGTCATCCCTGTAGGCTCGACGGTCTACTACGCCGCCATTCGTCAGCTCGAAGTCAAGTTCCCTAAGTTCTCGTGGCTCCTCGGTGCGCTGCCTGTCAAGGCCGCAGGCTCAACGCCAGTCGAAACGCCAGCCAAGTGAGCGAGATGCCGCAGCCTGGCGACATCGGTTTCGCACACTCTGACGGCATCTTCGGCAAACTCATCCGCTTCGGAGAGCGCATCCGCTTCGGCGAAAAACCCTCGCACTGGAACCACGCTTTCATCGTGGACAGGGTCGTTATGGAGGGCTCTATCACCGACGGCACGGCCACGTTCAAGACCTACATCATCCAAGCGGAGCCAACGGGCGTCACGAACGACAAGCTCATCGAGAGCGTCGGGTCGTACACGATTGTCGAGCCCACTCCCGATATGAGCCGCAAGGACATTCTGGCGTTCGCTCGAGCACAGGTCGGGAGCAAGTACGGCTGGGGCTCTATCGCCAGCGTCGCCATAGACATCATCAGCCCGAACTGGTGGCCGTCATTCCGCCGCCGTGGGACGTGGATCTGCTCCGCCCTGGTCGGCGAGGCCGTGCGCTACGGGGGCTTCCTCGCCCCGTGGCCGGACATCTACACCGTCACCCCAGCGCAACTCTTCACCGCAATAACAAACACACGCTAAGGTGAGAGTGTCCTCGTGACACATTACTTCCCCTCAGTAATCAAGCCCCCAGCCGGACTGTTATCCCAGTCGGCTGGGGGCTTTCTGCTTTATATACTTGCTACTGTCCAAACGTTGGACTACACTCGAGGAACAAGGAGGAAGTAATGGCAATAGCAAAGGGACTGGTGCTCTCATCGTGGAACGGCTTTAACCGTGGCGATGAGGTCAAGGTGTCGAACGTTCGAGGGAAGTTCTACTTCTACTCGGTGCGCCTCGACGACAACCAGCAGCCTCTCTGGATAACTGTCATCGGTGGCACTTGGCAACACTCCAAGTACCGCCACTTCCCCCCTGCCCTAGTCAGCGATATGAAGAAAGCGAAGCGATGAATATTAGAGAGACACTGAACGAGTTGGGCTACAAACTGGTCGCAACCGACGAGTGGGGCGATGTCTACGGCATCAGCATCACGGGTGGAAACGCCTACGTCAGCATCTCCGAGGAGCCTGTCACTATCCAGGCTGTCAAGATGCCCGACGACGCAGAGGCCGTCACCACCGTCGTACACTTCAGCCACGCCTGCGAAGAGCTCACGGATCTACTGCGGAAGTGGAGTGATGTCACACCTGCAACTTATTCTGAGTGAGCGACTCGGCTACGACCTTATGGCATACGTCGAGGAAGCAAAGTCTGAGGGAACCAGTTATCGGGAGATAGCGAAGTTCCTCACAGAAGAGACCGGCATCAAGGTCTCTAAATCAGCAGTCCACTACTGGCTGCACAACTAAAGAAAGAGGGAAAGTAATGAAGTATCAAATCACGTTGTCGGGAGCGCAGTACGCAACCCTGATGACTTCACTGGCGTACACCGACGCCACGCTCCACGAGGGCGAGTTTCACGACAAGGTGGAGGCACTGACCGACCACATCACCAGCACGTTCGAGCTGCTCGAGCCCGTATCGGTAGGTGCATAATGGCGTTCAACCTCAATGAGTACGAGCCAGTAGAAGTGCGCCTGGCTCGCTTCTGGGCCGAGCACCCAAACGGTCGAGTGCTGACCGAACTCATCCACCACGGCGAGGGACAGTTCATCGTCCGTACCGCCCTGTTCCGTGAGGGCGACAACCAGCCTTTCGCTACCGGCTACGCCGAGGAACTGGTGACTACCCGAGGCGTGAACCAGACCTCTGCCCTCGAGAACTGCGAAACCAGTTCAACGGGCCGTGCGCTGGCGAACGCTGGGTACGCCCCCAAGGGCAAGCGACCCAGCCTCGAGGAGATGCAGAAAGTCGTCCGTGCCGGTGGCAAGCCAGCAACGCCCGAACTCACGGATCTACAGAAGTCCGTCCGTGAAGAACTGCTCAAGGTCTACCCCAAGACCGACGAGCGAAAGTCGTTCCTCGAAGCCCAGACGGGTCGCCAGTTGGCAGGTCTGTACGAGCTCACCGAGGACGAGTGCAACACAATCATCAAATCCCTAACGAAAGAGGAGAAGTAATGGCTGAGGCCAACATCACTCTGGTCGGCAACCTGACCCGAGACCCAGAAATCAAGTTCCTGAACACCGGAACCCCAGCAGTCAAGTTCGGCTTGGCTGTGACCAAGAAGTGGCGTGACCGCAACGGAGCCGACCAGGAGCAGACCTCGTTCTTCGACTGCTCGGCACTGGGGCCAATCGCCACCAACATCGCCGACAGTCTCCACAAGGGCAACCGTGTCGTGGTGACGGGAACGCTCGAGCAGCGCTCCTACGACGACAAGGAGGGCAACAAGCGCTCTGCTGTCGAGGTCAAGGTCGAGGCCTGTGGCCCAGACCTGCGCTTCAACACCGCCAGCGTGTCTCAGGGCCTCTCACAGCCTGCCAAGCCTCGCTACTCCGAGCCAGAGGACGCTTTCTAATGGCGACCACCAGCGCAGGCGTACAGGCCATTCTCGACGGCATCGTGGAGAACTACGGCGACATCGAACTCACGGCTGAGGACGCAAAGGAGGTGTACGGAGGCTCAAAGGCTGGCAAGGTGAAAGACCTGGCACAGCACAACCTGCTTCAGTACGCCCTGCTTCACGCCCACCTACAGATCCAAGGGCTCGTGTCGCACATCGAGAACCTGAACCACCCCAACCGAGCGCAGCGTCGAGCTGCCAAGAAGCAGGGCCTCGTCCTGCCGAAGTAGTCCCGTTCCCCCGAACGATGAGAGACCGGCCTCTTCGGGGGCCGGTTTCTTTATGTCTTGACACTCGACTCGAGGCGCACTATCCTGACCCTGTCGGCAAAGAGCCGACGTTCCTGAGGAGGAAGAAATGAAAAAGCGCAACATCAGCATCCGCAAGGGCCGTGACATCACCCTGTTCGCAGGCGTCGGGACGTTCCTGGCAATCGAACTCTACGGCTTCGGCTACTACTGGAACGAAGCACAGATGTACCTCTGGGCTATTGGTGGCGGCCTGCTCGCCTCTGTCGTGACGGCTGGCTACCTCGCAGTCGTCTCAGAATGAACTGCTACGGAAAGACCGACATCTTCTTCACCAAAAAGAAGTTCCGAGAGGCTAAGGAACTCTGCCGGAGTTGCCCGAAACTACAAGAGTGCCGAGACTGGGGGCTCCGCTACGAGGAGTTCGGCGTCTGGGGTGGGCTAGATCCAGGCCAGCGCAAGCGAGTGCGCAGGGAGCAAGGCATCAAGTTCAGCGCTGTGCTCCCTAGTGCTAAGGCCGGCCACGCTAACTGCGGCACGAACGCCGGATACCACGCCCTGCTCAAAGCCAGCGAGAACCGCCAAGTGTGGTGCTCGAAGTGCCGAGAGGCGCACAGGGTCTACGTCGCCGAGCGCAACTGGCTACGAGCTCAGAGGCGATGATGTTCGACAACCCACCCTGTCAGGGCAAGACCGACCTGTTCTATCCGCCACTAGTGGAGTTCGACAGCCCCCACCACGTCTCGGAACTGAGAGAGCGCAAAGAGGCCGCCGAAGCCGAGGCTAAGGCTATCTGCCAGACCTGCCCGTACGTCGAGCCCTGCCTCGAGGCCGCACTGGACGGAGAGACCTACGGCATCTGGGGCGGCAAGAGCCCTGCCGAACGTCGAGAGATCCGCATCGAGCGCAAACTCATCATCCGTCGAGGGCCGTACGGCAACAACCACAATAACTGCGGAACCGAGGCCGGATACCAGGCACTCGCCAAAGAGGTGCAGGCCCGTGGAGGCTCCGCAGCCGGTCATCGGGTCAAGTGTAAGGCCTGCCGTCGGGCGCACAGTGCTCGGGTCATAGAACTGCGAGAGAAGAGGAAGCAGGAACAATGAGCCTCGAAGCACAAGCCCTTGTCTGGGGGCTCGAGATACCCAGCGCTCACAAGTTCGTGGCTATGGCGCTGGCCGACCACGCCCACAAGGACGGCACGGGAGCACGGCCTAGTCAGTCCACCCTGGCAACCAAAGTCTCGATGAGCTCGAGGCACGTCAGGCGCATCCTGAGCGACCTCGTCGAGTGGAAAATCATCGAGGTCGAGCGACCCTCGGGACAGCACCGAGCGACTACTTACCGCTTCGTAAGTATGACCCCAGACCGGACACCCGTGTCCACCCTGAAAAAATCCAGACCGGACATTTCAGCATCCAGACCGGACATATGCGACACTCAGACCGGACACCCGTGTCCTACTAACCATAAAGAACCGTTATTAGAACCCCTGCCGAACTTGCACGAACTAGCGGAGCAAGCCCGACGTATTCTTAGAGGAGGAAGATGAAAGTACGACCAAAGCACCTACAGCCCACCCCGAGGAGTGAGCAGGTCAAGAAGCGAGCCCAGAGCGCTATGCGCCACGTCTCTGTCTGCTCGTACTGCCACCGCCGAGGCGAGCCGTTCGTAGTCAAGGGCGACCCTGACGGCAACTTCTGGTGTATGGATCACATCGTTCCTCTGCACAAGTGCGGCGAGGACGCTCTTCACAACCTCACGAAGTCCTGCTGGGCCTGCAACGAGAAGAAAGGCGCATCGCTCTGGCAGCGCCGACTCGAGGGCAAGGAAATCGAGACCGCTAACAACAAGTGCCTGGTGTGGGACATCGACACGCTGCGAGCCGCTAACCCTCGCTTCGCCAAATACCTGAGCTGGGTGACCGCAGAAAAGGCCAAGCGCAAAAAGTCACGGCAGCCACGTCAATCCCAAGCCAAGCCCAAAAAACCCAAGTGGGTCACTATCGAACAAATAACAACCGAGCCGAAAGCAAAGCCCAAAAATAAGATGCGGCACTTCAACGACCCAAGGCCGAGCGTGTTCAAGGGGCAAATCAAACTTGTGAAGTAGTGTTAGGACGTGAAACTCGCCACCGAGGACAACCCACAGAACCCTGACGACTTCCTCGCCTATCTGTGCCACCTCTGGCGTCACGACATCTCGGTCAATAACAACCCCGTGAAAGCGCAGCTCACAATCATCGGATCCAAAGACCCAATGGTCATCGAGTGGACATCGAAGCACTACTCCCAAGCCCAGCACTGGCTACCTGGTCGCTGTGACGGCTGTACGGCGTGGGTCATCGAGAGAACCGAGTCCTACTGGGGAGCCCACCCCCACTTCTGCTTCAAGTGCTTAGCGTGGACTATGGACTACTTCGAGCGCAACTCCAAGTGGCCCGAGGGCAACTGGTGGCCGCACGAAACGTTCGCCCTCGATGAGCTGCCCGAGGAGGGCGATGAAGAGGTCTAGGCTCAACCCCGTCTCGAAGAAGCGCCAGACCCTCAACGTGGCTCGGCGTGTGTTCGTGCGCAAACTGCTCGAGGAGCGCCCCCAGTGCGAGGCCCAGATACCCCACGTCTGCTCCAACCACGCCACCGATGTCCACGAGATTATGACCCGAGCCAGGGGAGGCTCCATTCTCGACGAGGACAACTGCCTCTGCCTCTGTCGGCGCTGTCACTCGTTCATCACCGAGAACCCCAGTTTCAGCCAGGAGCACGGCTTCACCGTTCACTCGTGGGCAACGAGTGCGGATCTAATCGCAGCAGCACGAGCAAGGGAGATATATGGCCGAGAGTAGAGAACGTCGCTTCAAGATAGGTCAGGTGGACGAGTTCGTCTGCTGGCACAAGTCCCCCTACCGGACACCTCGCAAGCGCAAGAAAGCAATCAAGGCTAAGGGCAAGATCAATCCGTTCACCGCAATCGTCGAAGCGTGGCTAGGGAATGACGACTGACCCCCTCTTCGGCAAAGCGGCGTGGAAATCCTCGATGCTCGAGAAAGAGTTTCACGAGAACGTCGCCCACCTAATGCGGCTCAACGGCTGGTCGGTCTACTCCGTCCCCGACTCTCGACGGGTCAGCCTGGCAGGGTATCCCGACATCACCGCTTGGCGTGGCACTCGGCTCATCTTCGCTGAACTGAAGCGAGAGAAAGGGCGCACGTCCCCAGCCCAAGACGAGGTGCTGGCAGAGCTGAGAAATATCCCCTGCGCCGAGGTCTATATATGGAAGCCGAGTGACTGGGATGAAATAGAGTTAATAACGAAAAGGGAGAGATAATGCTTTCAGCAATTCTGTGGACAATCGTGCTGTTCGCATCACTGTACAACCTCTTCGGGTCGAGGGACTAATGAAGAACGCAGACCGGATGATCCGTGACCGCAAGATAGTCGCCAAGGCGCTCGACAAACTGACCGACGGCGTGATGCTCGACCTCTGCCGACGAGCTGGGACTCGTGCTGTCCGTGACTCGGGTGGCGAACGTGGCCCACGAGGCAAGGGCTCCTACTCCGACCCCACCCTGGCGGCGGTCATCCGCCTCGAAGAAGCACGAGTGGCCGACCCCGTGTTCGACGCTGTGCGAGACATCAACCGACTGCTCGATGAAATGGCTCGGATGTCGATGAAACTCGACGACCTCGTGCGCTTCGTTCAGACCGGCAAGGAGCGAGCGAAGCAGGCCACGCTCTCGGAGTGCAAAGTCTGTGGGCGCATCGTCGAGAACACCCCAGCAGACCGGATCCGTTCGGGAATGTGCGGAGCCTGCTACCAGTCGCAACGTCGCAAAGCCCAGCAATAGCAAGGAAATCAAAGTTTCTGAAAAAGATACTTGACTGTCCAAACGCTGGACACTTATAGTTAAGACATCGGCAACACCGCCGAGTTCCTGAGGAGGAAGAAATGAAAGCAACTTGGTATAAGAGCAACGGAAGCATCTACCACACTGGCGAAGTCGTGCCAGTCACGATTGCCGAAGTCACGGCAGCCCTGAAGGGCGCACGTTGCAAGGCTGAAGCATCTGAGCGTGGCGGAGACATCTACGTCACCTACGCCGATGCGGATTACATCAAGGTAATGAAGTGCCTCGCTACCGCAAACTTCAACACCACGCTGAGCAAGGACTTCGACGGCTTCCGTATCAACGGCCTGCAGTTGGACATCACCCCTGAGCAACTCGCCTACAACCTTGAGGACATCGCACGGGTGGGGGCATAATGAAGCGCACCGCTTACGCCTTTGCCAACTGGGACAAGAAGTTGGCTATCTGGCGCATCTACTGCCCTGAGTGCTGGGTCACTGCTGGCAACAAGAAAGCCGACGCCGAACTGCTCGACGGAAACGGCGACGTGGTCGGCTGTGTCACCTGCGGAAAGGCTCTGCGATGAACTACCGAGTAATCAACACCAACCGCATCCCGTTCGTCTACGCCTACGCCTCGCTGAAGTTCCAGGACGAGTTCAAGCGGATCTACGTCATCGAGTACGTCCGGCCACGGGGCGAGGAATACTTCGGTCTCTTCGAGGCTGACACTATCAACGGCGTGAACCACGAGCCGACGCTGGTGGCGTACTACAGCGTTCTAGAACACGCTGTGTTCGGCGTCGAGTGGCGCTCGAAGGAGCTCATCAAGGAGGGCTGGAATGTCCTATAACCTCTTCGACCTGCCCCCCTACGAGGACACGATGACGAGCATCCTCGCCGCCGAGTCAATGGTCGGCCACACCGCCCGACTCCGTGACCGAGTGCTCGAAGCACTACGCCAGCAGCCGATGACCGACGAGCACATCGCCGAGCACCTGAGCCTCGCACCGAACACCGCTCGACCCCGTCGCATCGAACTGACCCGAGACGGCCTCGTCCGTCAGGTCGGCGAAGCAAAGACCAAGTCGGGCCGCCGAGCAATCCTCTGGGGCGCAGTATGAGCCAGACCCATATCAAGATGACGTGGGAAGTGTTCGAGAAACTAATGAACGGCCTAAAGGCTGGTCAATCCGACCACTTCTACTGGCTCGACACTTGGGAACTGGCGCACAGGGAAGAAGTGCCAACCGACGAGGAGGAGGAAGAGTGATCCGTAAGTCCCTCGTAGTCCTGTGCCTGGCACTCCCCACGATGCAGACCAGCGCCACGGCAGTCGCTCCCGAGCACCGCTACGTCGCCCCTGTCCACCACCTCGTCTCTGCCGAGATGATGCGCAAGTGGACTCGGGTCTACATCTGCGAGACCCACAACTGGGCGCAACGTGGCCACTACGCCGGTGGGCTGGGCATCACCCAGTGGAACTGGGAGCACCACGGCGGCCTGCGCTTCGCTCGAGCCCCGTACCTAGCGAAGCCCGAGCAGCAGGTCTACGTCGCCACCGTCATCCAGCACGGACTCCCCGTCCCTGACCAAACCTCGACCTGTAAGGACTGGTAATCGTGGCTGATATGTTCACCGTCGCTAACGTCCAGAACGGCATCGCCAAGAGCCTGAAGCGCATTGACGAGCTCGTGGACGAGATTGCCAAGGCCGGAGACGACGCCGCCCACTTCGAGGCCGACTTCAAGACCGCCTACGCCAAAGCACGGCTACAGATCCGTGCGCTGGCTAAGGAGAAGCTGACAGTGGACGAGGTGGCAGACCGAGCTCACGGGCTCTGCGAAGCCGAGTTCCTCGCCTACAAGATTGCCGAGAACCGGCTGACCACCTGCCGAGAGGCGCTACGAGCGAGCCAGGCACGGCTCGACGGCCTGCGCTCTCTGCTGTCCAGTATCAAAGTGGCCACTAACTAGTGATGTCACACACTATGATTACAGTTCGCAGTACCAACCTATTCCTGAGGAGGAAGAAATGAAAGTAGTGACCAGGACTGACATACTCAGTCACGATGAATGGCTCGAAGCCCGAAGCAAGGGTCTGGGAGGCTCCGACGCCGGAACTATCCTCGGCACGAACCCCTACAAGGGTCGCCTCGAGCTCTGGCTTGAGCGGACCGGACGCATCACCAACACGTTCCAGGGCAATGAGGCAACCCGTCTCGGACAGGCGTTCGAGCGCCCCGTAGCGGAAATCTACGCCCAGATGATTGCCCCTCAAGGGCTGGCAGTCGTCGCCTGGCCGGTGCTCCTACAGGGCAACATAGAGTTCCAGTTGGCCAACGTGGACTTCTTCATCTGCCGAGTGAGCGACCTCAACGTCCACGAGTTCGAGCTGGGCAAGGTGAACGACTATCAGGGAGCCGACCTGCCCGTGGGAACCTGCGGCATCCTCGAGGTCAAGACCACCGGCCTCTCGGGTCGAGGCAACTCTCGGGCGTGGGAGAACGGCCAAGTCCCCTCCGGCTACTACGCACAGGGCTGTCACTACGCCAGCATCACCGGCATCCGAGACGTGACGTTCGTGTGCCTCATCGGTGGGCAAGGTATCGTGACCCGTGACGTGACCTACATCGAGGCCGAAATCGACGCACTCGTGGCAGCCGAGGTCGAGTTCTGGCATCAGATCCACAGCGACATCGAGCCCCAAGCCACCGAGAACGACCTCGACGCCCTCAAGACCCTCTACCCCGAGAGCACCGACGAAGTAGTCGAGGCTGACGAAATAGTCCTCGGGCTCTACAAGGAATACAAGGCCAAGAAAGCCGTGGCCGACGAGACCGACGAGGAACTGAAGCGTCTCCGTGCGCAGATTGAGCAGGTCATCGGGAGCGCCCAGGCTGTTGCCTACGAGGGTGAAATCCTCTACACCTACAAGTCCAACAAGGCTTCGGAGACGTTCGACTCCAAGGCTTTCAAGGAAGCCCACCCCGACCTCGCAGCTCAGTTCACCAAGACCAAGGCAGGCGCACGAGTTCTCCGGCTGGTGGCAGAGTGAACTCACTCATCCTGATAGGAGACGCTCGCCAGCGTCTAGCAGAGCTGCCAGCAGGCTCGGCTCGCACCTGTGTCACGTCACCGCCCTATTTCGGGCTTCGTGACTACGGGACAGCAACTTGGAACGGAGGGGATACAGAATGCGATCACCTCGGCAAACCAATGGCGACTAAGGCAAACATCAACCGAAACTGCGGGACTGGAAACGATGTCAAGAACGCAACTGCTAGGGAGTTCTTTCGTGAAACCTGTGGGAAGTGCGGTGCGACCTGTATCGACTCTCAAATCGGGCTAGAAGAAACGCCCGATGCCTACGTCGCTGAAATGGTGGCGTTATTCCGTGAGGTCTGGCGAGTTCTGGCCGATGACGGAACGCTGTGGCTGAACTTGGGCGATAGTTATGTTGCCGACAGTTATGTCAGGGAGCGTGGAACGCAAGCGTTCCAGAGCGGCGCTGATACCGCAAATGAGGGCTGGCTTGCGGCAGACCGGGCAGAGAGTGGCAAAGCACGAAAAAACTTGTCGTGGGCTTCCAGCGCAGGGCTAAAAAAGAAAGACCTAATCGGTATCCCGTGGCGTGTGGCGTTAGCACTTCAGGCTGACGGCTGGTATCTGCGCTCAGACATTATCTGGGCAAAGCCCAACCCGATGCCAGAGAGCGTGACTGACCGACCAACCAAGAGCCACGAATATCTGTTCTTGCTGACCAAGTCACCTCGCTACTACTACGACCACGAAGCCATCAAAGAGCCTGCATTACACCCGAAAATGAAACATAAAAGCAATAAAAAACCAGAGGGGGCAAGCGTGGCATACATTGGCAACCCACCAACAAACTTAGGTCGTGCTGGCACTTCTGACAACGGGCTTCGCAACAAGCGTGACGTATGGACAATCAACACCAAGCCGTTCAAGGGAGCACACTTCGCTGTAATGCCCGAAGCGCTGGTCGAGCCCTGTGTCTTGGCCGGAAGCGCCGAGGGAGACACGGTGCTAGATCCGTTCACGGGCTCTGGCACAGTGGCAGTCGTGGCAAACCGACACGGGCGCAACTTCGTGGGGACTGAGCTGAACGCCGATTACGCAGAAATCGCCCGAGAGCGCATAACGAAAGACGCACCGATGCTGAACAAAGTGGAGACAAAATGAGCATCCGCAACGCCGCAGACTGCGAACACGGCTGGCACAGCGTTCTGACCTGCCCGTTCTGCCTACGCAACCAGAAACAGAGACTGACCGAGGAGAAAATCAAGGCCCTCGAGGAGACAGTCGAGCGCAAGGAGGCGCTCATCGAGGCGCTGAAAGGCACGATTGCCTACCTATCCGACCAAGTCGAGCACTACAAGAAACACTTAGGAGACCTAGATGAGACACTTTGAGCACTTCTGCCTACTGGTATGGATCTTCGGGGTCTACCTCGTGAGCTCGTGGGTATTCTGGAAGAAGCTCAGCAAGGACAAACTTACGACCACTGTGTACGTGGCCGAGCAGACAATCGCACTAATCCTCGCCAGCATCTTGCTGTTCGGACTATGGGAGATAACCAAGTGATTGAACTACGAGCCGACACCGAGGGCTTCCACGCCTCTCTCAAGGACGCACACCAGGCGATTACGGAGCACCGCCAGGCAACCTGCCCCCACGCCTACGAGGTGCTCGACTTCGACGGCAACCCC
>Ga0208617_1000079_pt1 | contig 37163 bp, 57 predicted proteins | sample CryBogCBE06Nov07_FD_184581 | JGI IMG/M metagenome (GOLD analysis project Ga0208617, IMG submission 184581) | Freshwater microbial communities from Crystal Bog, Wisconsin, USA - CBE06Nov07 (SPAdes) (version 2) | ecosystem: Environmental > Aquatic > Freshwater > Lake | place: Crystal Bog...
ATACCCCCGTAAGGTGGCTAAAAAGGATGCTGAAAAAGCATGGAAAAAACTTAGCCCAGAAAATCGACAGCTTGCTATTAAAGCTATCGACTTACATATTCAATATTGGGAACTCCAAAACACAGATAGAGCCTACATTCCCTATCCCGCAAGTTGGCTCAACGGCTACAGATTTGAAGATGAAATCACCCTCGAAGCCCCAAAGGAAAAAGAAATCCCCTGGACTTCAACTGAAGAACTTACAATCAAAAAAGGTAAAGAAATCGGTTTAAACCCGTATGCTGGAGAATCACTCTGGGAATACAGACAACGAATATCGGGTGCGTTGCGTAGTAAGACAACTAATAGTATGGCGTAGGCAATGGGGATTGAAAGTATTTCGTGAATACATTGATAAAACCAAATTTGAACATCAGGTCTGGGAATTGTTTTATGAGCAATACAAACTTGGCAATACTGGAAAGGATGGCGAATGGTTGAACAATGGATCGTTGCCGCAACAGGCATTGGATATTTAATTACTGGAATACTGCAATTTCAAAAAGGCGCAACCGCCAACGCTATTATTTGGATTGGTTACGCTATTGGTCAAACAGGACTTTGGTTAAACCTTAAATGAAATTTGATAATGAACTGCAATCTATTTTTGAAGAAATAGAACGCAACTTTGAAGCATTTAGTGATGCAAAAGGCACTTTAGCTCAACTGGAAGTATATAAATCATCACTTAAAAGTATTATGATGAAGCGTAGTGGTGAAAACACAGTTGGCGCACAAGAACGGGAAGCATATGCCAGTCAAGACTATGTGCAATTAGGTCACGATATAGGTTTAGCAACAAAAGAAGCAGAACGATTAAAATGGATTCTCGAACTATCCAAAATGCGCTTTGATGCCTGGCGCACATTACAGGCTTCCAATCGACATATTGAAAAGATCACACTATGAGAGATTATGCAGAACCAATGATTCGTATGACAATTCTTACCAAGAAACTGCATGATGCTTTTTTGAAAAACAAACGCCAAGATGCGGTATTGATTTCAAGTGATATTGTTGATATTGCTCAAGAGTTGGAAGATTTGGCGATTGAATTAGGTAAAGAAAAAATACATTGATGTATCGAAATAAACGGTTGCTGGAAGTTGTACGCCAGCTTCCGTGTCAACATTGCGGTATTGAAGATGGCACAATCGTTGCGGCACATTCCAATCAGCTTAGAGATGGCAAAGGTCGAGGACTTAAAGCCCATGATTATCGGATTGCGGCCTTGTGCTTTAAGTGCCACACGGAGTTGGATCAAGGCGCGATATGGTCAAAAGCCGAAAGGGTATCGGTCTTTGAGGATGCACACCGTAAAACCATTGGTGAACTTTTTGAACGCCAACTTTTAAAGCTCTAGCGGATCAAATCCCAATTCATCTGCAACCATTTTGCATCGTGTTCTAAATGCTTTACCGTGATGCGCCCATTTATCGCCTTTTAAACGGTGAAAAGACATATGTACGGCTTCATGGGCAAGCGTAGTTAGGGTTGTATACAAATGCCCACATCTGGCGGCTGATACAGTAATAGTATGTTCGTACTCGCCACCAGTATCGTGCATATATGTACCTAAAGCATCTTTGTCATAGGTAACTTGAAAATCAATTTCTTCTGGCAAAGGCATTTTCCATTTAGTAAACGGATAGCAACAATATAGAGTTGCATACATATTGCGTAAGATTTCTGGTGATAGCCGCATAATCAAACTCCGTGTATCTTGCCCCTAAACTCTACTTCATCCTCGCCCCAAACCCTAATGATTTCTGGCATAAGCAATCTTGATCGTTCAAATGACATCATTACAAAGCCAGAATTCCAATCTTTAGGCGTATCTTCCGTGTAATTGAATTGTGGGCCATTTGGATCAGCTAATGTGCCAGTCTGGATTCCATATCTTGTACCGTTGTAATCATTGAAAGGTATTACAGAAAGCACATGAGTATGACCAGTAGCCATGCTAACGCCAGCATTAACTGTATTATTTCTTCCACCAGTCCATCCACCTTTCCAGCGATGTTTAATTGCTACATCTTCATTAATCCAAACAGACCAACACGGTTGCCACATTGGGAAATACTCTTTTAACGATGTACCTGGCACACCTTCAAATGCTGGCAAGAAATTAACCACATTGGTTGTAAATCGTTGGTCATGGTTGCCCATTGGCCAAAACAACTTTGCGCCCCGTGCAACCTTTTCAATTTCACCCAAATAATGCTGACAACACTCTAATTCTTCTTTTACCGATGGCAACTTATCGAAATCCATTCTAGGATGACGGCTGATCCCAGCACCATCAAAAGCGTCACCATTGCATATAATTGCCGTTGGCTTAAATTCTTTAATTGATTCCAGCAAAGCCTTGAAAGCGGTGGTAGTAATATCAGGCCAAAAATGAGCATCGCTAAAAACAATAACACGGCCTTTTTCAAGATCAAACCCCCTTCTTGTATGTCCTTCTGTTTGTTGTATTTTTTTCTTTAATTCAACCCGTTGATCATTAAATGTAGGCAATGCAATGCCATGTCTTGTTTCAATAGACCGCCTACGGTTATAAATTGATCTTACATCTTGTTTATGTATTTCTGCAAACTTCTGCGGACTTCCTATCTTTTTCCACTCACTTATAAATTCTTCATCGCTTAAATAATAGCCAGGCATACGAATCCCCCATGTGGTAAAGTTACATAATAATAACGCACATTTAATACAAATCAATGAGTTACGCAAAGCGAACAGACAAAAACCAACAAGAAATTATGGATGCGCTAAGAAAATATGGCGCAGTTGTTGTTGATTTATCAAAATGTGGTGCTGGAGTGCCAGATTTATTGGTCGGCTATAAAAACAAACACACAATATTGATGGAAGTGAAATCGTCACCCAAAGCGTTGCACACAAAGCCACAGTTGGCATTTTTAGCTAAATGGACTGGTGGGCCATTGGTACGGGTTGATAATGTGGAATCTGCAATACGGGTTTTAAAAATGATTGACTTGGATGACGATGGCAGATGTTAAGAAAAAAACCCAAAAAGCCAACTAAAGGGTCAAAATATCACCATCAAGACCAAACGACTAAACACATCAAAAATGTGCCAAAAATTGGGTTGGCGCATCATTTTAAAGAACATGGCGTACATCATGTAGCCAATAAACCAAAAGACCCATTAAAGCGGCATGAACATATTGCTGGTTTGCATAAAATCAAATCGCATCACCCACATTTGCCAAAATCCTATTTTGCAACGCCACCAGCGAAGATTGCCAAACCCACAATGCCCAAAAAACCCCGAAAAGGTTGATATAATACATATATTCAAAAGGATAATATATGGCAAATGCGGCAAACAAAGTAAGACAAACATTTATTGACAAAGGTGTTTCTCAAACTTTACAAAACATTAGAGAAGCAAACCCAGATTTAAAACCTAATGAAATATCAATGGCTTTATGTTATTTGCGAAAAGCACGACATTTAAGCCGTGATTTAGTGGAATCCACATCAAAAGGTCGCAAACAAGTCTGGCTTTATACTTATCACCAAACAAAGTTGCCAAAGGATTAATATGCCAGTTGTTAAAAAATCTGATGGATGGTATTTTGGAAGCAAAGGCCCATTTGCGACCAAATCTAAAGCCATGCAAATTGCGGTTGCCGCCCACGCCAGCGGATTTAAAGAAGAAGGCAAGAAAAAAGGCGCAATGACATTTGGGCTAGATTTTAACGGTACATACAATGTTGATCCTAAATTTTGGAATGTATTTATTGAACTTTGCCGCTTAAGAAAAGACGAAGTGTATTGCGTTACTCATAGTACCGATCCAGACGAAAATAAAGAATTATTAGGCTCAATCGGACAAATCATTGGTGAAGATCATTGCATATTTGCTGATGGTCATGCCAAGATGGAAGCCGTAAAAGCATTAGGCATTGAAATTGATGTTTGGATTGATAACAACCCAATTCATATATTCCAAGACCCAGGATATTAAAAATTAAGAAAAAAGTAATTCGGGTTACATATGAAGCCCGATATAAAGAATTATTACAAGATTATCAGCGTGTTTTGCATAAATTAGGTGAGCAAACTAAGCGAATTATTAACTTACAAAACCTATTGCGTGAAGCGGCTGAATTAATGGAAATCAATGCCATACCTACCAAACAACCAAAAGTGCGAAACACTAGGTTGCAAAAACGCAAGATCAAAGTTTAGTATTCATTGCATTGAACACGGTGGCCGTGATGTTTGGCGATTTGCCCCAAAAGAACACAGAGCAGAGAACAACGCCTATTACCAAACGCCTACATGGAAAACTATGCGAACAATGCAACTTGGCAAACAACCGTTATGCCAGGCTTGCTTATGCAAAGGAATTATTAACTCAGCCAAGCATATAGACCATCTATTCGCTTGGTCACAGATAGGCAGTCATGCCTTTTACAACAACATATTACAAAGTCTATGTGCTGAGTGTCATAGTTCAAAGACAGCACTAGAACAGAATGGTGTATATCGTCACTACACAAGCGATGGCATCAAAGACTATGCTATCCACGACTACAAGTCGATCGTGGCTCACAGCCCTGTTTAATGCCCAATACGCATAGGTTGGGAAGCATTGCTAGAAACTTAAATAATGTGGATGTTTTAAAAAGCAAGCACGGGGGCTAATTTTCTACAAAAGACAAAGTATGAGGGGGGGTATATAATAATACGCATGGAAAACAAACCAACTGAGTTGCGCTTAGTCGAAGGGAATTCCCTAAGTGCGAATTTGCGTAAAAGAATTCCCCATGCGGAGTGGATGGAAAATCCTTTAGCCTGGGACAAAAAGAAATTTACCCAAGAAACTGCCAATTACATATATGACAGTTACGGGATATATGATGACCAGAACAAACATACGCTAAGTATGCTGGCAGACCAGATTGAAACCTATGTGAATTGTAATATTGGTTTAATTGGTGCAGACCTAATAGTATCTACCAACGATGGCAAAACCCTTGCACCAAATCCGTTGATTAGTATTAGGGATAAGACATTGACACAGATTGTAAGGCTGATGAACGAATTAGGGCTAACCCCTAAGTCCAAGTTAGTAAAGACTAATATAAGAAAAGAATCGCCAGTTGCAAGATTAGCCGCTGGCCCATTGGCTAGATGAATTGGGAATTAGGGGTTCAATACGCACACGATGTAGTCGATGGCAAAATTAATGTTTGCCGAAATGTTCGTGCATCCTGTCAACGATTTTTAGATCAATACGCTAATACAGAATGGGACTGGATTTTTGATTATAGGTTTCCCGCCCATGTGTTAGATGTTGCATCGCACATGAAACACACTAAAGGCCCTGATGCTGGCAAGCCAATAGTATTAGACCCATTCCAAATTTTCTTTATTTGTGCCGTTTATGGATTCCGTAAAAAGACGGATGTATCTAAACGGATGGTCACGGATGTAATACTATACATTCCCCGTAAAGCTGGTAAGTCGACACTAACGGCCATCATTGCACTTTACGAATTAAAGTTTGGCGAAGTCGGTGCAGAAGTTTTTACTCTGGCAACTAATCGTGAACAAGCAACCATTGTGTTTGATGCCGCCAAAGGATTTATTGAAAACTTACCGCCAGAAGCTCAATCATGGTTTGAAGTCAGCAAATACGAAATTAAAAACTCTGGCGATTCACAATCAATGTTTAAGGCGTTATCCCGTGACACCAAAAAGACGGGTGACGGTAAAAACCCATCATGCGTAATCGTGGATGAAGCCGCCCAGATTGTAGATCGCAACTCTATCGAAGTATTACATTCTGGTATGGTTGCCCGTCAAAATCCATTGCGTATATACATCACTACTGCCAGCTTTACTAAAGACACCAAGTTTTATGAAGATATGTCGATGTTTGAATCAATGCTTAATGGCGAAGCAACTGACAACCCAAGATGGTTTGGTTTGCTTTATGGCCTAGACCCAGAAGATGACTGGAAAGACCCTAAGACCTGGGCAAAGGCTAACCCCATGCACGGCATATCTGTATTTGAAGATGCGATTGCTCAACGATGCGAAGAAGCCAAACACAAGCCAGCCGCACTTAATGAATTCTTATGCAAGACACTTAACATATTTGTTAGTGCCAATAGCGCATGGATTGACCGCAATTATTGGGATGAATCTGCCGATGTATTGCCAGCCCAAGACCCAGAAGCCGTATTTATCGGATTTGACTTAGCGGCCACCCGTGACTTAAATGCCGTATGCACTTTAAAGCGTTATCAAGAAAACGAATACTTTGCTGAGTTTCAATTCTTTTTGCCAGAAGCCGCACTTGAGTTAATACCCAAGCATTATCTGGATATATTTGAAGTAGCCATCCAATCTGGGATTCTCAAGCTGACCGAAGGTAATGTAATGGATGATCGGGAGATTAGCGAATTCATCAAAAACCAATGTGAAAAGTATGATGTAAAAGAGGTAGGTTACGATGCTTACAATGCCGCTTCTATGGTTGCTCGTTTGCATGATGCTGGTATTCCTGTAAAAAAGGTTGGACAGGGGATGGCCGTGTTAAATAATCCTTCCAAGTATGTAGAAAAGCTAATAATGAACCATCAAATTAAACACGATGGTAACCCATTTGTAGGATGGCAACTAGGAAATTGTGAAGTGTATGAAGATGTGAACGGAAATATCAAGGTTCGCAAGAACGAATCTGACAAATCAGCCAAAGTTGACGGGATTATTGCCATGATTATTGCCGCCCATTGCAGTTTAGATAACCCTTTTGTATCAAATTCATTCGGATTCAGAAGTTTTTGATGTAAAATCGTTAGGAAATGTAAGGGAAAAATCATGGGAATGTTAGATATATTCAATAAAGATAAATACAATTTGCCCAAAAATGAGGTGCAAACATCAGAAGTTTCCGTGCAAAACCTTAACGAAAACAATACTCTATTTGGTCAAACCCAGCTAGGTAACCAAATATTACGCCAGAATCAAGGCGGTCAACAAGGCGCAAACTTCCAATTACTGTATGTAACTACAGCATCGGCCACCAATGCGGGTCGAGTTGTGGATATGTCGGTGCTATCCCGTAATAGTACGGTAATGTCTTGTGCCAATATGATTGCTAGAGCATTAGCGCAATGTTCATTAACAGTCATGTATAAGACTGATGATGGCACTTTTGAAGATTGTTTAAAGTCTGATAAATCTGGCACACGGGATAAAAACAAAGCAAAACAGACATTAAATCTATTAACTGAGCCAAATAACTTTCAAAACCAATATGAGTTTTGGTATCAATGGGCATTATGGTATTCCCTAGCTGGTGAAGTATTTACATTGTTATACCGTAAAGACCAAAAAGACCCTAACCAAACCCCGATTGAGTTATATAACCTTGATGCAACTCTAATTACCGTTCAAGCCAGCCCAGCCCGTTATCCGACATACCGTGTTTCTACACCAACATACGGATTTAACAAGGATGAGCCATTGGCCGCTTATCAGGTAATACATTGCACCGAAGCCCCGTGGCAAGGTTCTGCTGGTTTTAACAAAGGTATTTTGGCAACTGAATTAGTGGCACTTGATACTGATATTGACTTGTATGCTAACTATGTCATGCAAAATGGCGCAAAGCCATCTGGCATTTTCAGCACAACTCAAGTAATTCCAGACAGCAAATTTAAAGAAATTGCCGCCAGACTAAAAGAAGCATGGTCTAGCATGACTGGTAGCCGCCCAAGCGATTTGAGCAAGCCAGGTCAAGGAATGTTGCTAGATCAAGGCATGACTTATACGCCAGTCCATATGCTGACATTGCAAGATGCCGAAGCCAGCAAATTAAAAGATCAAACCACTAAGCGTATTTGTGCATTGTTTGGCGTACCAGCACAATTATTAGGTTTGGAAATGGGTAAATATAATAATACTCAAACATTATTGGATGAGTTTTATAAAACTACCATGTACCCAATGATTATTAATATTGAGCAAAAATTCAAAATGGGATTATTAAAAGGTTATCCAAACCTTGCAATCCGTTTTGATACTAAGGATTTCTTGAAGGGTGCGGCATTAGACCAAATGAATTTTGTTAATGCTGGCGTTGCTGGTGGCATTATGACCCCAAATGAAGCCCGTGAATATTTGAATATTGCCAAAATTGATGGCGGTGATGAATTAGGTGGCGTTAATACACAAAAATTATCATCTACAGATATACCAGTAACATCGAAAACAGCTAAAATTATTCCAGGCACAAGCCCACAAGATACTGGTGGTGGCGGGGGCAATCAAACCCGCAAAATGAATATTGGCACAACTTAATGACAATAAAAGATAGATTGGATTCAATGATTAGGCGGTTTAATGCTAAACTGCCGATAAAATCAAAAAAATCTCATATAATATACGACATCGATTACTCGATTAAAGATGGGATTATAAATGAATCAAAACCTGACAGTCGTTTGCGAAGCACAACTAAGCCTAGAAAAACAAGGCAAAGAATCCCAAAATCCTAGCGGCAATATTGTTGCCCGTGTTACTACATGGGGTAAGCGTGAGGGCGCAGACGGTAGAAAGTTTAACTATCAGCCTGACGGCTTTGCTGAATGGGCAGAACAGTTTAAATCTGAGGGTAAACCATTACCAATGTTTCTAAACCATAACGACATGGGTATGCCAGTCGGTCAATGGAATGAATTTAACTTTGATAAAGATGGCATGGTTGCTAAAGGCAATCTATTTATGAATACTTCTACTGGTTCTGACCTTTACGAAGTATTGAAATCATCTCCAAATCTATTTGGTGGCGTTTCAGTTGGCGCATACGCAGATGAAGCGTGTTGGGTTGGTGCTGATGGTGAGCCAATGGATGATGATAACGATGATGATGAATCCTATTTTCAGATTACTAAAGGTGGTTTGCGGGAAGTTTCTGTAGTTATGTACCCAAACAATCCTAATGCTGAAATTCAAAGATTAGAGTGTTTTGATGCCGAAGGGCATTTAAATCCTCGCTTAGTTGAACAAGCCTTGCGTGATGCTGGCCTGTCCAAGAAAGGTGCGACCACCGCATCTTCCGTCTTTAAAAAGATTCTTGAATTGCGTGATGCAAACAAGGAAGTTATTAAAGAAACACCACAACCAAGTGAGTTGGAAGCGGTGGTAAACGAAGCTGATACAGTTCTTAAAGCCCTAGAGGAAAGAGAATTGTTAAAGGCATTATCTAAACGCATCAAATAAGGAAATATCATGTCTGACAAAATCATTGAAAAGTTAGATGCTATCGAAGCATCAAACGAATCTAAGATTCAAGAAGTAAAAACTGAAGCAGTTGCCGCTATTGAAGCCGCTAAAGCTGAAATGGATGAGAAGTTAGAAACCATTAAAGCCCGTGTTGCTGAAATCAATACTGCACCTTCTATCATCAAACCAGCTAAAACCATCAAAGAAGATGTAAACAAGATGGTTCGTGAGCAACTCAAAAAGTTTGCTAAAAAAGGTTCGATGGAAAAAGAACTCAAGATGTTTGAAGATGAATCACAATATCAAGCATACTTAACTGAGAGTTCATCTTTAACTGGTGGTGGTTACAACATCGGTGGTCGTACAGCTTACGATCCTGTGTTCCATACACTCCGTTTGATTAACCCTATGCGTGGCCTTTCCCGTAATGTAACAACTGATGGCTCTACTTATCAGTTCCGTGCAAAAACTGGTAATGCCGGTGCTTTCTGGGGTTATCCAGTAAACAACAACACATCTAGTGGCCCTAACCCAACAACTGAATCTACAGTTATTTGGCAACAAGTTCTTCAAGACTTGAATGTCCAGTTCCCAATCCGTACTGCGGCACTTGATGATATTGATGGTTTAGAAGCCAATGTGGTTGATGATATGTTGATGGAATTTAGCCAGCAAGAAGGCTTGTCCATGATTAAAAACAACGATCAAACCGATTCCCCAAATACATACGGTGGAACACAAGGTTTGCGTGGTTTGAATCAATATGCTAACTACGGTGCTAATGGTACTTATACTGGCGGCACAATCACTACTGGTGCGTTCGGTACTTCTGGTATTGCTACTAGCAACGGTTTGAACAGCTTGGCTGTATATGACCAATTAACTACTAACGGCAACACAGTTGGTGCGGCAAATGTAACTTATCAAGATTTGATTAACTTCATTTACAACTTGCCACAACAATACTGGACACCTACAGCGAAATTCTTGGTAAACCCAATCTTCTTGGCACAAATCCGTGGCTTGAAAGATTCTAACGGCACACCAATTTTCGAAAGAATGCACCCAGGCGATGCTGATGGTATCGTTGGCCGTATGTTGGGCTTTGATGTTGTAGTCAATAAATATGTTGATAATCCAAGCGAGTTCTCTGGTAACACAGCGGCTAACTTGTTCCCAATGTATTTCGGTGACTGGCAACGAGGCCATACCATTGTTGATCGCTTAAACATGGTTCTCCGTAGATATGATCAGACCCTCCCAGGCTACATAACTTTCTATGGCGAAAAACGTCTAGCAACCAGCAACGTCGACCCGCTAAGTATTATTGCTTACCGTTCTACCGCAACAGCAACAGCGTAATAAAGGCGGGGTGGTTCAAAAGACCACCCCAACTTAATCTTTTGGAAGAAATATGAAAAACCAACTAATCCTAGAAGCAATCAAATCAGCCCTTACCGATAAAAACGGTAAAGAGGTTAAGGTGAACTTAAAAGAAGCATCCACCCTTACTGGCTCTGGCTCTGGGGTTGGTGGCCGTGTTATTTATGATGATGCGTTTGCATCTTTGCGTATGGCTAACCCATTGCGGGTATCAAGCCGAGAAATTACAACGATTGGTTCAGATCAGGCTTTTGTAGTAAAGACTGGTAACGCAACCAATCCTACAAATCCCTGGGGTTATCCAGTTAATGTGAATACTGGTAGCCCAAACATTGCTACATCATTCTGGCAATTACCTTTACAAGCCATTACAGCGCAGTTGCCAATCCGTACTGCCGCAATGGATGACATTAACAACCTTGATCCAGCCGTTGTTGGCGATTTAATGTTGGAATTTAGCCAACAAGAAGCATTGTCAATGATCCAAAATAACGATCAAGCTGGTTCTGGCACTACATCAACTGGTGCAACCAATGGTTTGCGTGGCTTAAACTACTATCCAAGCGGATCAACTGCCGCATTTGGTACAAGCGGTTCTGGCGCAACAAACGGTTTGCACACAGTTAAAACTGTAAGCACCGCTACTGGCGGCACAATCGTTTATAACGACATTGCATCCCTAGCATCTGCATTGCCAGCCCAATATTGGGGTTTGCCAGGTACAGCATGGCATATGCACCCAAATACTATCCTTGCATTGCGTGAATTAACCAGTTCTACTGGTCAGCCACTCTTTGTTGAAGTTGGTGATTCTGATGGTGGCGCAGTTGCTCATGTATTTGGTTTCCCAGTTATTCCTAACCCATATATGCAAGTGGTTGGAAGCGGAAACTTCCCAATCTATTTGGCCAACTGGGATAAGTTCGTAACTATCGTGGATCACGAAGAATTTAGCATCCAGCGTTTAGAGCAAACACAACCAGGCACAGTAACCCTGTATGCTGAAAAGCGTGTATGCTCAACAATTCGTGATGTATTTGCGGGTGTCCGTTTAGAATCATAAGGCCAATATGCCATTAGATAGTTATACCAACGGGCCGTACTTAGGTACAGTCCGTAACCCCTTTAGCTATGAAAAGATTGAGCAAACTAGCCGAGATATAAGCAGTTCTTGGCTAAGTTTGGATCAAATCCTACAACAGCTTAATTTGGTTGGCGATACCAGCCAAGCAGATTATCTGTTTGGGCTTGAATTAGCGACCCGTATGGCTATTGAAGATTATCTTGGGATGTCCATATTCTCCGTAAGCTATAAAGTCTATTACGGGGCTTTTAATGGCATGAGTGGCACACAAGTTATGCTGGATTTGCCAGAAGTCGGACAAGACAACGGGGCAATACCAGGCGTAGTAATTAATACCGTTGGTTATTACACAAGTGATACAACACCATCATTTGTTTTAATCCCTTCTGATCAATATTTCTATGATCCTACTGGCAATAAAGTGATTGTTAGCGGTATTCCAAGCGAAGTAAACCAGTTTATTAGCAATCCGATTGTTGTTACCTATACTTTGGCGGCTAATCCTTTGGCTAGTTACCCAGTTATTCAGCAAGCTGGTTTATTACTTTTGACCCATCTTTATAACAACCGTAGCGATACCACCGTTGGCCAGTTGGCTAAGTTGCCATTTGGCGTAGATCAGCTTTTACGCCCATACAAGCCACTTGTTCTTTAGTTATGTTTTATACATACGCCCATATAACTTCTGATACAAATAGAATCTTTTACATAGGCAAAGGTTCTGGTAATAGATTGCTTAGAAAAGATGCAAGAAATAAGCATTGGCATAATACTGTTTTAAAACATGGTTATAAGGCCAATAAATTAGCAACATGGAAAACTGAAAAAGAAGCGTTTGAACACGAAAAATTGCTTATTTCTTGTTTTAAAGATATGGGTTATAAATTAGTGAATCAATCTGCTGGCGGTGATGGCAATGGACCTCAAGGTGGTTTAAGTTTTAAAGGCAAAAAACACACCAAAGAATCTATAGAAAAATGCCGAATGATTCATAAAGGCATTGCAAAAAGCAAAGAACATAATTTAAAAAATTCAGAAGCACATAAAAAGAAAGTAAAGGTTAATGGCATAATTTATCCAAGTTGGAGTGACGCTAGTAAATCTACTGGAATTCCAATCGGTAGTATTAGGTATCTTATAAAATGCAAGCCTACTACTGGGAAATGGGCTAAATTTACTTTGGAATCGGTGCTGTAAATGGCAATCGCCCGTTTTGAAAATGTGGATGTTAATAATGTCGCTATATCAGTTGATGATATGGGTCAAACTAACACCGTATTGACTAAGTGGTTTACCACCAGGGCTAAAGTCATGGATGTTCGTAACGATTTGACCATCCCAAAGGATGAACGGGTTTATCAAAATCATGTGAAATTCATGCTTAATTACACTCCCAATACCGTCACAATGTCCACAGATCAAGTGGATTATGCGTTTGCATGGCGTGGGAATGATTGGCGTATTGCTGATGTCAATGAAGCTAATGACAAAATGAGCATTACATTTACTTGTTACCGTAACGATCCACAGACACAAGTATGAGCCAGAATAATCCAGCCGTATATAGCAAAGCCGTTCAATATCAGCTTAAATCTATTGTGGGCAATACAATTCCCGTATATGCCGTATTTAACCGTGATTTTGCTAAACAGCCTAAATTTATTACTTGGCAATTAAGAAATATTCACCAGCCAGTATATACAGGGCAAAACCAGAATAATAAGGGCATTGATCGCCCCGTCTTTCAGATTAATGTGTTTGCACAAGATCAGAATGATGCTTTTAATATATCAAATACTATATTACAATCATTGCACGGATATAATGGGCAATTTGGTGGTTCAAGCGGGTTTTATATAGCCAAAGCAGATGTAGTTTGGTTGTATAATACTTATGATGATACAGTAAAGTTAAACCATATTATTATGGATTGCACTTTAGACATTCCAACATAATATAATTTTATTAACTTTTTATTTTTGAAGGATTAAAAATGGCTCTCCCAAATCAAGTGTTACCTGGGTTTTCGGCATCGTTATGGTGTCAAACTAGCGCAACTCCAACACCATTAACTCTTACTCAGTTATCTACTTGGACTGGCGAAGTTGCTTCTATCGTTGGTACAGTTGCTAACGGTACTGGCTCTGGTGGCGAACAATTAAATGTTGAAGCAATCCCTAAGTTTGGCCAAGATGATGCTTCTGCAAACTTTTATGTTGCTGGTAGCCGTCAGTCTGATGTTATCCCAACACAAAGCAAACCAACTTCAATGACAATCGTTGCCGCATGGAATCCAAGCGATGCTGGTCTATTGTTAATGCGTGGCGATGCTTACAGCGGAATTATTGATCGTACATTCGTTATTGCCGCAGTTGATGGCGCAAACACAGTAGCATATGCCTTTACTGGCCGTGTTTCTGAGTTCACTATCGACAATGCACCTAACGCAGAAGCGAAATGCACATTCACGATTCATCCTCGTGGCAATCAATACGGTTGGTCAAATAACACCTAATGCAAGTTAAATTTGCAAACGGTTTAATATACAATGCCAGCACTCTTGATGAAGCAATCAAGAAGTGTCTGGCTAGTGGACATGACCCATTTAAACCAGTAATTATTGAATCAGAACAAGAAAATACAACTATAGAGCATGATGAAGATACAGAACAATTCTGATTTAGCAAATTATTTAACTTATTTAGCTGGTCAAGCCGATTCTGGTGTTAAAGATTGGTTTGGTTGGCAACAACAAAAACTAATGGGCGTTGATTTGGCTTATCAAATCGCTTCCCATCATGCAGATAAGCTAACGCCAGACGAAATTACTTTATTCGTTAAAAAACTCAATAATTCTATTTTTGAGCATTTAATTAAGCCAAAATGAAAACTACATTCAAATTTGAGGGATTCCAAGAATTTGAACAATTAATTAATCAAATTGAAGATGATTTTGGCCCTAAAGACCAAAACAACATTTTGCGTAATGGCGCAAGAAAAGCAATGAAACCAGCTTTAGCAACTGCAAAAGAGTTAGTGCGTAAAGATACTGGACAGTTAGCGGCAACCCTTCAAATCGAAGCCAGAAAGCCTACAAACAAGGATAAACACTCAAGATATGTCAGTCCTACTGAAATCGTCATAGCAAGGGTTTCTGTAGCCCCTGGCAGTAAGTTTCACCCTAAAACATTTCATAACTTGCATAGCCATAAAGGTGCAATTAAACAATATGCCGTTATGGATGCCAGAACCGTTGCCAATGAATTTGGTACTGCTAAAATGCCAGCAAAGCCATTTTTGCGCCCAGCTTTGGAAACAAACTCACCAGCAATCTTAGCTTCATTAAGTCAAGATATGGGCGGGGCATTAGAAAAATATAGATCAAAACACATGAAGGATATGAAATGAGCCAATTTGCAAATGCTTTAGGCAAACGATTTGTTGAAAACCAAGAATTAGTGCGTACTCGTTCATTTGAAATGAATGGGCATACTTTCCAAATCAAAGTGCCAACCACATTGGAATTTGAAGCCATTACGGAAAGAATTAAGCAAGTTGATGAAGATAAAGTTAATAAATATTATTTAGAACTATCTAAACCATTTATTGAAAATAAAACCGATTTTGAAAAAGAAAATGTTGATTTTCAAGAAAATGATGTATTTGTTAAAGGCAGATCATTAAAAGAAACCGCCAAAAATAAAGTAATTACTGAAAATCGTATTACTGAAATGTTTAAGTTAATCGTGCCAGAAGATAAATCTTTTGATATGAATACTATTACATACGATATGGTAGAGGAATTATTCCCATTTTCTATTCAATTAGAGGTAGTGGACAATATCACCAGAACCATTAGCCCAAGTTACGAATCTTCAAAGGGAAAGTAACTGGGTCGATTCGTAGGCAAACAAAGGCTTATATCCTTGCTCACGGGTCTGACCCAAACCAAATAGATGAAGAAACATTTACCGACATTTGCGTTATGTACGCAGATGGATTAATTGGCAATCGTGGAATCTTGGAAGTATTAGGCACATTGACCGCTGGTCATTTTAATTCGTTATTGCCAAAAGGTAAGCCAAGTTATAAATTGCAAGATATAATACCCAGAGTGTATGGGTATATTTACCCGCCATTAACAGAACAAGATAAAAAGGATCAAGCTAATCAGCAATTATTAACATTTATGTTAATGAGTCCAAAAGTACCAGAAAGTCTGTTAAAAGGAAAATAAATGGCAAATATCGCAAGTCTTGGGGTCAAGTTAGGCATAGATACAGCCGACTTTACGCAAGGCATCGAAAAAGCCAAAGAAGCCTTACAGAATTTCAAAGAACGGGCTGGCGAATTACTGTCCGTTGCCGCATTTGCTGAAATGGCAAATAAAGCAATGGAATATGCCGATTCCGTTGTTAAAACCGCAAAAGCCAATGATGTAGCGGTTGCATCCGTTTTAAACTTATCATCTGCCTTAATGAAAAATGGCGGGGATGCGGAAGAAACCAGCCGTATTTATTCTGGATTTACTCAAAAAATTGAATCTGCCGCATTAGGTAGTGGCAAAGTTCAAGAAGCATTTGCCAGATTGGGCGTTTCCCTAAAAGACTTAAAAACGCTATCTGAGGAAGATTTATTTAATAAAACCGTACAAGGTCTTGCAAAAATGCAAGATTCTGCGGAACGCAACGGTTTGGCGTTTCAAGTTTTGGGTCGTGGCATTAGGGGCGTTGATATTAAAGGTTTGGCGGCAGACCTTGAAGAAGGTCGTGGCGAAATGGATAAGTATGCCCAAGCTGTTACCCAGGCACACGAATTAAGCATTAAATTAAAAGAAGCATCACATCAACTTACATTAGAATTTACTAACGCAGTATTTCCATCGTTATTACAACTTTATGATGCGTTGCACAAAGATGCCAGCGCAATTCAGTTTTTTGGTGATGTATTGCAAACAACTGCCGAAACTGTTTCTGTGGTCTTTAAATATACCGCTACAGTTATTGTTGGATTTTTTACAGAAATACAAGGCGTTATTGCGGCCACAACCGATGCTATACATGGTGATTTTTCTAAGGCTTTGCAAGACCTAAAAGACTATGACGATAAAGTCAAAAAGATGGCTGAATCCGATGAGGAATTTGCCCAGAAGATTTTAAATCGTTCAAAAGAAGCACCAAAACAACAGTCACAAGAAGCTGTAAATCGCACAGTAACGCCAGCGGGTCAAAAACAATTATTGGCGGCACAAGATTTATCAAAAGAATATGAACGCCAAGCGGCTATTCAGTTTCAATTATTGACTGCTAAAGAATCAGAAACACAGCTTACTAAAAATCAAAAAGATTATGTAGCTGAAATTACCAAAGTCTTGGCAGAAATGCAAAAGGCTTTGGACAATGTGGACAAAAAGATTGCCACAACTGATCCAACGACTGCGGCTGGTCAGCGTACCATTGCAATGCTCAAGGATCAAAAACAGCAAATTATTGATACTGCCCAGACTTATGTTCAAAAGACCGAAGATGAAGTATTGGCAACTCAAGCATATCAACAATCATTTAGCTATGGTTGGCAAAAAGCATATGAACAATATATAGAAAATTCTGATAATGCCGCTATGCAAGCGCAAAAAATGTTTAGTGCAATTACTAATACGATGACTAATGCGCTAGATCAATTCGTTCAAACTGGTAAATTAAACTTTGGCGATTTGGCAAAAAGCATTATTAATGATTTGTTAAAGATTGAATTGCAAGCTCAAGAAATGAAATTATTTGCCGCAATGGGCGGTGGATTTGGTGGATTGTTTAGCGGTGGTTTGTTTGCTGGTGGAGCATCAACACCAGGGGGAGCATATTCTGCTGATTTTATGACTGCCGCTGGTGGTGGTGATTTAACTCCTGGTATGCCAGCTATAGTTGGTGAAAATGGCCCAGAGTTGGTTATTCCTCAAACTGGCGGTACAGTTGTGCCAAACAATAAATTAGCAGATGTTATGGGCGGCTCAAATCAACCATCTGTAATGTATAACGGCCCATATATTGCCAATATGTCTGCTATTGATACTCAATCGGCTACACAATTTTTGGCTAGAAATCAAACCGCAGTATGGGCGGCTAATCAATCTGCCCAACGATCATTACCGCAAAGTAGATAAATATGGCAGATATAAGCACCATTCTGGCAATGTCAGAACAAGTAACGATTATGGATCAACGATTGGTTGGGCAAGCCATTAGCCGTAACCAGCGTATTTCTACATCTGAAATTGTGTCTGTTATCCCATTTCAATTTACTTTTAAGCCAAACTCATATCAGCTTTACAGCCAAAATCGTAGTCTATTGGCTAATTTGCGTTACTACGATAAGTCATTAGAGCAATATCTTAATTTTGCATCTACTGGATGGGTAAATTACATTGCGTATCAAGGTGACATGACATCGATACAAATTGCCGCTTGTCAATGGCAAACCGCATCATCTGGGCAAAATCTAGTATTAGGTAGTTTGCCTTCTATTTCTTCAACTTCTTTTATTGTAAAGGCTGGCGATTTTTGCCAGGTTGATCGTTATGCTTATATTGCTACCGCTGATGTTATGCGTGGTTCTGGGACTACCGTTACTATTCCTGTTCACCGCACCTTATTAACAACTTTGGTATCACCAGAATATGCGGTTATTGGGCAATATGGCACAACCGTTGCATTAGGTGGCAATACTTATACTGGTTGCACCTTTCCAATCATTTTGCAACAATACCCAACTTATAATTTAATCCCAATGACCAATGATAGTTTTATACAATGGTCTGGGCCATTTAAGGCATTTGAATCGGTATTATGAGCCAAGTAATAGCACCAATACAAAATACTAACAATATTCGATATGCGGATTTTGTGCGTATTGTTACGCCATCTACAGAATATCGTTTTTCTACTGCACCAACAGCAATTACTGTTTCAGCAGTTGATTCTCAGCCTTTTGACGGATTAGGGCAGTTAATTGGGATTGGTAAAGTTCAGCGGGACATTAAATCTACTGCCAATCAAACCACAATTACTTTGGTAGGTATTGATACAGCCCTTTTGGGCGTGGTGCTAAATGGTAATTTAAAAGGCGCACAAATTACCATGTGGAAAGGTTTTTTCAATACTGATGGCTCTTTAATTACATCTGGTGGTGCTGGCGGTCTTTATCAGTATTTTTATGGATTTATTAATACTTTCAACATTGGCGAACAATGGATGGAAGAAGTGCGTATGTATGTGGGTACGGTAACAGTTAGTGCCGCAAACATTCAAATGATTTTACAAAACAGAACGGTTGGTCGATTTACTAATGATTCAAGCTGGGAATATTTCACCCCTGGCGATACATCAATGAATCGAGTGGCCACTATATCGACAATATATTATGCTTTTGGAAAGCAATGATACGGTACGCAAATAAATTTGATTTTGATGCAATTTACAAGATATTAGAACACTTTTGCCAAACACATCGATTTGAAATATTAAAAGATGAAGCAAAGTGGTCAAGGGATTATGTAGGTAAGCAATTAAGTATGATTCTGGCTGGTGCTGGATTTATATTAATTGCAGAAGATTTAAGTGGTGTTTTAGTCGCAATGAAAGCTCCGTGTTTTTTTATTGAAGGGGAATATTCGCTACATGAGATTATGTGGCATAGCACAAACGACAAAACATCATTAAAGCTGTTTAAGAAGTTTATTGAAATTGGTACAGAAATGAAGAAAACTGGCGAAATAAAAGAAGCGCATTTTTCCTGTTTTACTGATTCTGATTTCAGTAGATATGGTGCAACTAAGTTACAGAACACTTGGAAAATATAGCATGGGTGGCGGTGGTGGCGTTTTAGGTGCGATTGTTGGTGCTGTTATTGCCATTGTTGGCGTAGTAACAGGGCAACCAGAATTAGTGATGATGGGTCTAACCATGACTGCATCATCTATTGTGTCGGCTTTAACCGCACCAAAAGCCCCAACTAGCAACGGAACAACTCAGTTAAATACTGGCACTAATTTACAGATTCAACCAGCAACAAATAACAAACTGCCAATCGTTTATGGCAACTGTTATGTAGGCGGGACAATTACTGATCTTTCAATTACTTCTGACAATCAAAATTTATATTATGTTCTTTCACTCTGCGAAGTTACGGGCAATGGTTCGGATTCCATTGCTTATGGCAATATCTATTATGGTGGTAAGTTGTGCTTGTTTAGCGGCCTTACTTATACTGATTCGAGTGTTAGCATTGCCACTATTTCTGGCAATACTATTACTTACTCTGGCACATTATCTATACCCGTCACTTCTGGTTTATTGGTTTCATTTGCTAACTCTGGCTCACCAATTTATTACACAGTAAGCGGTATCAATACTGTTACCAAAACAATCATATTAAACAAATCGATTGACCCATCAGTAAGCATTGGTAACGAAATGTATGCGGTTAATCCTGGTCAAAATACCAGTACCGCAGTTACAGGATTGGTTGATCCCGCTACGGGATTAGTAGATGCCAAAGTAAATGGGTATTTAAATATATATTTGTATAGCAATGGTTCTTACAATCCCGTAAATAGCAGTCAATCGGCTATTAGCGTAATGCAAGCATCTGGACTTACTTATCAATGGAACAACAGTAAGTTAATGACTAATTGTGCATTTGCTATTGTGCATTTAACTTATAATGCCAATGCTGGTATTACATCTATTGCCCAAACACAATTTGAAGTCATTAATTCGCGAATAGCACCAGGCGATGTTATTTATGATTATTTGACTAGCACCGTATATGGCGGGGCAATTCCAGCATCACAAATTGATACCGATAGTTTGACTGCGTTAAATACTTATTGCGCCCAGACTATTACATTTAATAACTATCTTGGCGTACCAGAAACACAGCCAAGATTTACTTTTAATGGCGCAATAGATACCACTCAAAACATATTAGACAATGTGCAAAGCATTGTAAATTGTTGCGATTGTTTACTTAAATACAATGAAATTTACGGAGTTTGGTCAGTTATTGTTAATCAGCCAACTTACAGCGTGGCTATGGATATTAACGATAGCAATATGGTTTCTGCTATTCAAGTTGTATCTTTAGATATTTCTAATACTTATAACATTGCTCAATGCCAATTCCCAGACATTAGCCTAAATAGTTCATTTAATACCAGCACGGTTAATTTGTCTTTAGTTGCACCATCATTGCTTTATCCAAATGAGCCACAAAACGCCCAGACCATTCAACTGCCATTAGTCAATAATGATGTGCAAGCCCAGCTTTTAGCCACACGATTCTTAAAAGCGGCACGGATGGATTTGCAGATTACTTGCACCGTAAACTATATTGGTTTGGAATTGGAAGCGGGTGATATTGTTACGGTTACCAATGCCAATTATGGTTTTGTGGCAAAGCTATTTAGAGTAATTAAAGTAGAGCAAAACTTTGCGCCAGATGGCACAATTTCTGTGGCATTGACTTTATTGGTTTATGACCCATCGGTTTATGACGATGCCAGCGTTACTCAGTATCAGCCACAGCCTAATAGCGGATTGCCAGCACCTAACAGTTTTGGTACGATTCCAGCCCCAACGATTGCCAACTCAAACCCAACTGCGGCAAGCCCATCATTCCAAGTTGATATAACCACCAGTAGTGCTGGTATTGTCGAGTATGCCGAGGTTTGGTATTCAGCCTATTCCAATCCAACGCCATCACAATTAATGTTTGCTGGTACAACTGCCGTACAGCCTAAAGGTATTCCATATGGCAATTCAACCGCATTACCGCCAGTAACTTTAACTGGCATCCCCGCTGGAAGTTGGTATTTCTTTAGCCGTATGGTTAATTCGCTAGAAACATCGCTATATAGCCCAGCCAGCACGGTATTTAATTGGAAACCTACTACCATCCAATATACCCAAAAATATCTTCTTGTGGCTTATGCTGATGATGTGATTGGTACAGGATTTAGTCTTAGCCCTAGAGGTAAATCGTATTATGGTTTATTAAACTCTAGCACTTATAGCCCAGTTTTGACCCCATCATCGTATGTATGGTTTCCAGCCAATCCCGTATTCGGTAATTCTGGCACATTAAATTATTTGGTTTATAACAACCGTACAGGCAGATTATTTAGTTTTGGTACAAGTACCGCTGGATTTGCCGCTGGTACGGCTTTATTTGTGCCGTCTAATTCTGCCCTTTATGATCCTTCTGCCTGGTCAGCTTTGGAAGATGGCATCAACTATATTGATTTGGATGTCAGAACGGGTCAGCTTACAGCCACAGGCACAACTACCGTAGGTACTGGCGAAATTGCCGTATTAAACAATCCAGATGGCACGATTGTTGCCGCCCTACAGCAATACCTAAACTTTGGTGGTGCATACACAAAAACGGCATCAGCGGCAACAATTACCGTAGATATTTATGGGCGTGTAGTCGGATTTGAACCACCCGATATATTTGATTACACCGCACAATTCTTCAATGCTTCTGCTGGTCAAACCGTATTTAGTGTTACTAGAGGTTCTGGATATATTACGGGGCAATGTTTTGTATTTCAAAACGGCTGTAAATTAGAACCATCCGAATATACCGATGGCGCAAGCACGGTTACATTGAATGTTGGCGCAACTCTTTACGATATTATTACAATTATTTCGTTTAAATCCAGCAATACATCAACTGGCGTATATGCTTCATTTAGCTATAACCAGGCTACATTGACCGCCCAATCTAGCTACACAGCATCAGGGTTTACCCTAGTTAGCGGTAATGAGTTGCTATTCTTAAACGGCACAGTAGTTAATCAAAATGATTACAGTATTACTGGTCAAACTATTACATTTTTATCAGGCATTACATCTGGTCAATTACAGATTATCCAATGGACAAATAATAATTTAAGCGTACCGAATGGCACACCAGTTAACACGGTAATACAAACCATTATTGGTCAAACTACTTATTCATTTGCATTTGATCCATTTGCCTTTAATTTGTACGAAAATGGAGTATTATTACTAGAATCAACGGATTACACAGTCGGTTCTGGCACATATACATTAGCAAATAGCCCTACAACAACAGCGAATACTATGTTACAACAAACCTTTGCGAGAACTGGTGCAGTATGACAAATGCGTATAACTTATCCCAATTAGCAAACCATGTTAATGCTTCTGGGCAATTAGATTTAACTTCTGGCGTTGCCAATGATTTGCCAATTTCTAGCGGTGGTACGGGCGCGGCATCAGCATCAGCCGCCAAAATAGCACTACAAATTATTACCGCTTTAACTGGTTCTGAAATTTTGCCAGTAGGTACAACCGCCCAACGGGATGTAAGCCCCGCATCGGGATATATACGGTTTAATACTGATACATTACAGTTTGAAGGATATAATGGCAGTCAATGGACAGCGGTTGGCGGTGGTGCAACTGGCGGTGGATCAGATCAAATATTTGTATTAAATGGTCAAACTATTACTGCTAATTACACTATTCCATCTGGTTCTAATGCTTCAACCGCTGGTACAGTTACCATCAATACTGGGATTGTTGTTACTGTTTCAACGGGTAGCCGTTGGGTAATCGTTTAAGGATAAATTATGGCTGGCACACTAGTCGCAAACACAATCAATACAGATACAGGTCTATTTAGCACTAATAATGCTTATTTAGGTATTGCTAAAGCATGGGTAAATTTTGTAGGGCAAACTGGTGTAGTAAATAACGCATTTAATGTATCTTCCATAACAAGAAACGGTACTGGCGATTACACAGCAAACTTTACGACTGCTATGCCTAATGCAAATTATGTAGTTGCTGGTTCTGCCGTTGGTTCTTCAAATTCAAGTTATTTAGGAAATATTGCTTCACAAGGTACAGCCACATCTACAACTGCTTGTAGATTTGTATTTCAATATGCGGCAAGCACTTACGACCAAAACCCTATTGGTGTAGTATTTTTTGGCTCATAAAGGATAAATCATGGCAGGAACAATCTACCTAGTAACAAATAATTTAGGAGAAGCATAATGGCGGGCACGATTGTCGCTGACACCTTACAAGATGGTGCTGGTAATAGCACTTCAATGGATAATGCCATTTATGGTAGTGCAAAAGCTTGGGTTAACTTTACAGGTTCATCCGCAACAATTAATGGTTCTTATAATATTAGTTCTGTAACTAGAAATAGCACAGGAAATTACACTATTGCATATACAACTGCTTTATCTAATTCAAATTATTCTGTTTTAGTTTGCGGCAATAGAACTGCTGGTTCACCAACAGATAATTTTTCAGCATCATTTTGGAGTCCTTCAACTACTGGAGTAAGCGTATGCACCGCTGGCCCAACAAGTGTAAGCTATTATGACGCAAATTTAGTTACTGTCGCAATATTTAGATAATCAAGGATAAAAAATGGCTCAAATAATCATTCATGCAAACTCCAATGGTGGAGTATCTGTAACAGTTCCAACAGGCGAAATTTCTGTTCAAGAAGTCTTAGCAAAAGACTGCCCTGCTGGTGCAATCATTGTTGATGCTTCTACTCTGCCACAAGGTGCAGATTCGTCTTTTTTTGATGCTTGGGAATTGTCAGGTTCTACAGTATCAGTAAACTTTGAAAAAGCTAAAGCAATCAAGCTGGCACAATTTAATGCTAATGCTGTTGCTGAAGCCCAAAAGCGACAACTTAATACTCTAGCTAGTATCGAAAATGCTGTTAGCGATGCAGACTTTACTGCTAGTCTAGTCGCTGGTCGTACTGCTATTGCTAGTGCAACAACTACTGCCGAATTAGTGGCTATTTAAGGACATATTATGTCAGTATCTTTATATGGTAGTGGACAGACTGTAGTTCAGGTGGTAAGTGTTACTTTAAATACCACTTTTTCTGCATCTGTTGCAACTGGAGGTCAAAGCGGAGATGTAACTGGATTAACTCCATCAATTACTCCTTTATCTTCGTCAAATAAAATATTAGTACTGGTAAACCTTACTGGTGGAACTAATGGTGGTATTTATAATTTTGCTTTGTTTAGAAACGGCTCTCAATTAACTGCGGCATCAGGAGCATCTGCTGGTAGTAGGCTTTTAATTTCTAGTAGTGCTGGAAGTGGCGGCACTGGTTCAGAAGAATGCTGTGCTTTCAATTATTTAGATTCCCCAGCAACTACATCTACCGTTACTTATAGCGTTAGATTAGGTGCTGATACTGGTTCAACTCAAACGCTTTATATAAATCGAAGCAATGATGATGCAAATGCTGGTTATGCAAACCGTGGTGCTTCAACAATTACTTTAATGGAGATAGCTTATGTTTAATCATAATGCTGTTTATGCTTTATATCCAAATGTAAAATCTATTTCTGATATTGCAGGTGCTTTTGATGAAAATGGAAACAAAGTTGAAATTGACTTAAACGCAATGGCTACTAAAGCTGCTGAACTTCAAGCCGCTAAAGCACAAGCAGAACAAGATGCTGCAAACCATAAGTCTTCTGCACTAGCTAAACTAACTGCACTTGGTTTAACTCAAGATGAAGTAAAAGCCTTATTGGGCTGATAAAATAAGACATGATTTAAAGCCGCCTGTGAGGGCATAGGGGCTATATCGAGAATTGGATTAATCATGGCAATGTTCAGTCAGAATACTATTACGCAAATCAGCGGATTTGATAACCCCTGTATTGCTGGTGAATTGGTTTGGGAACAACAAACTTATTGGAATTTAGACATCGTAGGCTCTGATGGTGTAACGCCATTAGATTTAACATCTGCCACAATTGATGCACAAATCATTCGTAGAACAGTTACAAATCTTCAAGATTCAAGATATGGCTTGTCGTTTGATATTGGTGATTACAGCCCAACTCCAACGCCTATCAGTCTTACTATTACAAATGAAGTTGCCGCACAAGGCAAATTTACTTTAGTTATTAACGATTCAACTTGGGGATTAATGTCTGATGATCCAGAATTAGATATTGGCGCACAAGACTGCGTAGCCTATTCTGGTCGCATCAAAATCAGTTTTCCCGCATCAGGATCAAACCCCGCTAATGATTACATCATCTTCTTGTTGTTTTTGATCCGCTCTGATGGCATTGTTGTGGAGTAATCATGGGTATAAAAGTTAATGTAACGGATCAAAATAATGTGTCCGTGTCTGTAGTGCCACAAGCACGGCAGACAGTTAAAGTTACTACCCCGCCAAATCAGACGATTAGCATTAATCGTGGTTTAGTTGGCCCACAAGGTTTAAGCGGTTACTCAGGTTATAGTGGTCAATCTGGTCAATCAGGATTTAGTGGATATTCTGGTCAAAATGGCGTTATTGGACACGATGGCGCATCTGGATATTCTGGTTATAGTGGATATAGTGGATCAGGAATATCTGGGTACTCTGGATATTCTGGAATGGGTTACTCTGGCTATTCTGGTTATAGTGGCTATTCTGGTCAATCTGGCGCAAGCACAAGCGGCTACTCTGGATATTCTGGATTTTCTGGTCAATCTGGTTTTAGTGGATTAGGCGTAAGTGGTTGGTCTGGATTTAGCGGCACTTCTGGCTGGTCAGGATTTAGTGGGTATTCTGGTTCTGGTATTTCTGGCTATTCGGGCTATAGCGGAATTAGCGGGTATAGCGGTGCTAGTGGCATTTCTGGATTCTCTGGTTACAGCGGAATAAGCGGTGCAGTTGGACAATCTGGTATTTCTGGCTATTCTGGTTTTTCTGGAATGAGTGGTCAGCAAGGTACATCGATCAACATTAAAGGCACGGTTGCCACACCAGCGGATTTGCCTTTAGTTGGCAATCTTCCAAACGATGCTTACATTGTTTCTTCCAATGGCGATCTTTATGTATGGTCTGGCACAACTTGGAACAATGTAGGTGAAATTGTAGGGCCACCAGGCACATCTGGTTATTCTGGTTTTTCGGGTTACTCTGGCATTTCTGGTTACAGCGGTTTCTCAGGCATTTCTGGATATTCTGGTTACTCTGGTATATCTGGTTATAGCGGAAGCGGTGTAAGCGGTTATAGTGGCTTTTCTGGATATTCTGGGTCTGGTGTATCGGGTTGGTCTGGATTTAGCGGTATAAGCGGTTTTAGTGGATTCTCAGGCTATTCTGGTAGCGGTGTTTCTGGTTACTCAGGATTTAGCGGTATTTCGGGTTATTCTGGCGCAGTTGGACAATCAGGTACAAGTGGATATTCTGGATATTCTGGAATTAGCGGTTACTCTGGTAGCGGAGTATCAGGATATAGCGGCTACTCAGGAATAAGTGGGCAAAATGGACTATCAGGCTATAGTGGTATTTCTGGATTTAGTGGCTATTCTGGTATTAGTGGTTACTCTGGTTCTGGCGTATCAGGATATTCTGGATATTCGGGTAGCGGCATTAGTGGATATTCTGGCTATTCTGGTATTTCTGGGTATAGCGGAATTAATGGTGCATCAGGTTATTCTGGAATAAGTGGTTACTCTGGCATCAGCGGATTCTCTGGATATTCTGGCATTAGCGGATATTCGGGTAGTGGTGTAAGTGGATATAGCGGTTACTCAGGCTATAGCGGATCAGGTGTATCTGGATATTCTGGCTACAGCGGCATTTCTGGTTATTCTGGTAGTGGCGTTTCTGGTTATAGCGGTTACAGCGGCTACTCAGGAATTAGCGGATTCTCTGGTTATAGCGGTAGTGGTGTTTCTGGCTACTCTGGTTACAGCGGATATTCTGGCTCTGGCGTAAGTGGCTATTCTGGATATTCTGGAATTTCTGGATATTCTGGCGCAGTTGGTCAAAGTGGCTATTCTGGAATTTCTGGTTACTCAGGATTTAGTGGTCAAAACGGTGGCGGTGGCGTACAAGGCTTTTATGGTTCTTTTTATGACACAACCAATCAAACTGCCGCAAATACAACAACAGCTTATGTTGTAAACATTGGTAGTCAATTTGAAGCTAATGGCGTAAGCATTGTTTCTGGTAATCAAATTAAATTTGCAAATGCTGGTACATACAATCTTGAATATTCATTGCAATTTGCAAATTCAGATTCCAATGGCGATAATGTCGATGTATGGCTAAGAAAAAATGGTTCTGATGTTGCAGATAGTAATTCTATTTACAATGTGCCAGGTACAGCGCATGGCGGTGCTGGTGCGTTAATTGCCGCAGTTAATTATGTTTTAACAGTTTCAGCTGGTGATTATTTGCAATTAGCTTGGGCAGTTTCTAATACAAGCATTTCTATTACAACAACTAGCGCACAGACTGGGCCAACTGTGCCAGTAACGCCAGGTGTAATTGTTACCGCAACTCAAGTAATGTATACCCAATCAGGTTACAGCGGTATAAGCGGTTATTCTGGCTTTAGCGGTATATCTGGCTACTCAGGCATATCAGGCTATAGCGGTTCTGGAGTGTCAGGCTATAGCGGATATTCTGGTTCTGGCGTAAGCGGTTATTCTGGATATAGCGGTTACTCAGGCGCAGTTGGCACATCAGGCTATTCTGGCTTTAGCGGAATATCTGGTTATTCTGGAACAAATGGTACTAATGGCGCATCTGGCTATAGCGGATATTCTGGCTACTCTGGATCGGGCATTAGTGGCTATAGTGGATATAGCGGTTATTCTGGTTCTGGAATTTCTGGTTACTCAGGCTTTTCTGGTTCTGGTATTAGCGGTTATTCTGGTTATTCTGGTGCAACTGGCGCAACTGGCACAAGTGGATATAGTGGCTATAGCGGTGCTACAGGCGCACAAGGTACAAGCGGCTACTCTGGTTTTTCTGGATATAGCGGATCAGGTATTTCTGGTTATTCTGGATTCTCAGGATATTCTGGTACTGCAACATTGGCCGCTGGTGGCGTTGTATTGGAAAACGGTCAAACCATTACAAGCAATTACACAATGACCAGCGGTAAAAATGGCATGAGTGCTGGTAAGATCACAATTAATACTGGAGTTACGGTAACAATTCCTACTGGATCAAGGTGGGTAATCGTTTAATAATATAAAAATATGACAAAACAAGATGAAATAAATGAGTTGATGAACAACTATGAACGGGCGGTATTCTTAAAGGGTGACGAAGTTTATCCTAGAGAATCCACCCGTTATTTTTGGGCTAAAGATAATCTTTTAGGCAAAAAAATATTAGAGATTGGTTGCTCTAATGGTTATGGCCGACAGTTTTTGCCAAAAGACATTGAATATACAGGGTTAGATTACGACCCTAAAATCATTGAAAACGCCAAAGCACAAGGATGGGATGGTATTAACAAATTTGTTAATGCCGACATCAACACTTATCCACTAGAACAATACGACACCATCATTGCTTTTGAAGTGATTGAACATCTGGACAATGGGCTAGAAATTGTAAAGTTATTACAAAAGCATTGTAAAGTTTTGTTAATTACTTGCCCCTGGAATGAACCAAAAGGGTTTTGGGGTGAACATCATAAGTTACACGGAATCAACGAAAGCCATTTTCAAGGTTTTGATATTTCTTATATTGGGGAACATGGGCAGATTACAAGTTACCCGCAACCCATTAATGAACACAATCGTTTTAATCTAATGATTGCCAAATGGGACAAAGCGGCACAAAGGAAAGAAATTTTATGTTCTGTGGCTACTAGAGGGCGTTATACAACGACTTTGCCAATGGTTTTGATGGCTATAGCCAATCAGACTAAAACCCCTGATAAGTTAGTTATTTTTGACGATAACGACAATCCCGAAGATATGCGGGAAAACCCTATATACCAGCATATATTTCAAATATTGGATTACAAGAAAATTGCATGGGAATGGTTATTTGCCGACAAAAAAGGTCAGCATCATATCCATCAAAAAGCGAATGAGATGGGCTACAAATGGGTTTGGCGTGTAGATGATGATGCTATTCCAGAACCCAATGTATTAGAACAGCTTTATACCTATGCAAGCGAAGTGTCTAAAGTTGGCGATCCAATAGGCGCAGTTGGTGGGTCAATTTTGACTTTACCAGCAATATTTGATACATCAAAATCTACAGGAAAAATTGCCGACATTGATAAAGAACCCAATATTCAATGGGGAATTATCAATAAATCAGATTTTGTAGAGCATTTGCATTGCTCATTCTTATATCGTGCTGGCGTATATGACTATAACTTAGGTTTATCCCGTGTAGCCCATCGGGAAGAAACGCTATTTACTTATGGATTGCATCAAAAAGGATATAAATTACTGGTTGCCCCTCATGCAGTAACTTGGCATTTAAAAGCGCAAGGCGGCATAAGGTCTGAAACAAATGAAGGGATGTACGCCCATGATGAACAAATTTTTAGAAATACACTACAGCTTGCCGACTACACCGTTGTTGTGCTTAATTGCGGGGCTGGTGATCATATCGTGTTTTCTCATGTGCTACCTGATATACATAACCCTATGGTATTTACTTGCTATCCAGAAATCGTGCCAGGCAGATCAATAGCAGAAGCACAAGCATTGTTTGAGGATTTAGACCGCTGGAATATCTATAAAAAGATGGCGCAATGGGATTGGAAAGACAGTTTAGAAAATGCTTATAGAAAGCTGTATCTATGATATTAATTGCCCCATTTGCCAAACCATTAATGAATGGTAAAACTAATCCAAAAAATTACCCTTATTGGAAAGAATTGTTAGCATTAATTTCTGAGGAAGTTGTGCAAGTCGGAGTTGATGGCGAAGAACAGATAACCCAGCAGTTTCTAAAGAATTTGCCAATCGCCAGATTGCGTGAATTAATTGCTGAGTGCCGCATCTGGATTGGTTGTGATAGTTTTTTTCAACATCTAGCATGGGATTGTCAAAAGCCTGGCGTTGTATTATGGTCTGTGTCTGATCCATTAATCTATGGGCATCCAGAAAATACTAATTTACTAAAGTCCCGTGATTATCTTGCCCAGAATCAATTTCTCTGGTGGGATTTTACTGAATATAACCCTGATGCGTTTTTAAAACCCGAAGAAGTGATAAAATACATTCTGTAATATATCGGACAATATAATATATCAATCAACCCTTTATTTATGGTTTTGCTATGTCCGATTTTCAAATTGACCCAATTAAATATGGCCAGTTATGGCAAAAAGTCGAAGCAATGGAAGGTGAACTTCTGGAGATTCGAAAAGACTTAAAAGAGTTAGTTGCCTTAGCCAATAAAAGTCGTGGTGGGTTTTGGATGGGAATGGCAATAGTTTCAGCCATTAGTGGATTTATTAGCTTTATTGCTGGTTTTTATCATGCAAAATGAATAAAAACTATAGGCAAGTATTAATTTGGCTTTTAGTTTATGTAGTGGCAATATCGGCAACAATAGGATCGCTTTGCATATTAGACTGGATTCCATGTCTTGATACGGGAGATACCCGTCAATGGACAATGCAATTAATTGCTGTGGTAGTGGCTTTATTAGCTGGTAATCAAAAATGAACGAAATATTTACTCATATTCTTACTGGAAAAGATAATCAAACCCACGATATTGCTCGTTGGGCTTGGATGCTTGGCTTTGTAGTGGTAGCAACTGCCGCAATCTATTTAATATATGCTGGCCACGAAATTAGCCTTACAGAACTTGCTGGTGCTTTGGGCATTGTTTCTGGCTCTGGTGCGGCATCTGTGGCCGCTAAACAAATGTCTGGCGCAGAACCCCAATAATGTTTAAAAATATACTTAGCTATGGGCTAAATCTAATAGGCGGCTCAAGTGTCCAAACTTACATATATATTGCTCTTTTATTTGGGGGCTTTGGGGCTGGTTTTTATGTGGAACATTTGCGTTTTTCTAATTATCAAATACAAGTCGAACAAGCCGCCAAAGCACAAGAAGCACACAACGAAGCAGTCAAAAAACAACACGAAATAGTAACGAAAGGTATTCAAGATGAATATGATGCGAAACTTAGTTTATTGCGCCAGTATTACTCTAATGGGGTGCGCCAGCCCAGTAGCAGTACCGCAAGCCCCCTTTCCACAACCGCCAGCATCGCTAATGCAAGTGCCGCCTACAATCAACTTGCTTACCAATGCAGTCAAACAACCTTAATGTTGGTGGAATTACAAAAATGGCTAACAAAACAAATTGGTATAGCAAATGATCAATAACTTTGAAAAAAGCCTAGAGTTGGTATTAAAGTCAGAAGGTGGATTTACTGATAACCCTAAAGACCCTGGCAATCACTTAGATGATGGTAGACAAGGTTGTACCAACTTAGGCGTTACCCAGAAAGCATGGGAAGAATTTGTAGGCCATAAAGTATCAACTGCCGATATGAAGGCACTGACACCAGAAAAAGTAGCACCGTTTTATCAGCAAAAATACTGGAATCCCGTGTACGGCCAAATGCTAAGTAAGGGTATTGATTATTTATGCCTAGATTTCGCTATCAATGCTAGCCCTGGGCGTTGCGTAAAGACCTTGCAATCTGCCATTGGTTGCGTACCAGATGGCGTAGTTGGCCCAAGAACAATGGAATTAATTAAGCAAGCTGATCCAGCCGATTTAATTAATAAATTTAGTGATGCAAAAATACGGTTTTATGAAGGACTGCCAACTTTCCCTACATTTGGTAAAGGCTGGTTATCAAGGGTTGAAACAGTCCGTAAAGCCGCATTAGAAATGCTTAACGAATCCTAGATACTTTTGCTTTTTTAAGCACCATTTCGTATTCTTCTTTGGCTTTATCATCAAGTTTACGCAAGGGCAACTCTTGATAAAACTTCCATTTCTTTTGGTACTCAGGTAATTCTGATGGTGGAATCCAGCCATGTTGCCGCCACCTTTGAGTAATATCAGTACCGCTAACTGTCCAAATGTAATCATTCATATTTTCACCTTTCATTGACTTGCCTTTAATTCTTTTAATTCAAATAATCCATCCCTTTCTGGTTTGATGGCCAAATATAGTCTAGCTAAATACGGTGATGCGTTATTGCTAATTTTAAAGCCATTTGGGTTGATTCTTGATCGTTGCTCGGCTTCTTCAATTTTGGATTGATGCCGCAAAAAAGCACATAAATCCCGTGCTGAATGATGCCTAATACCCAAATCCCAGATTTTATTGGCTTCATTAAAGAACGCTACTAATATATGCCAATTACTTTCTACCCAATCGCCAAAGTCTAAACGGTAGATATCTGGGTCACTTTTTATAATATTTCTAACTTTTTCTTTCTTATCTTCTGGAATCATTTTGATTCAATCCATATTAGGCCAATCATTAAAAAAATTGCAATCCAAGTGCAAATCCCAGTTAATGCCATTAAAGTAAAAAATACACTCATCGTGATCCCCATAATTGAATTTCGAGTTGCTCAACTTGTTGCATGAGCCATTTATTTTTGGTTTCTAAAAACTTCACTTTTTCTTGCAACTCTACAATTTTGTTTGCGTTTTCAAATAACAATGTTTGAATATCTTGCCGATCTTCTGTAGTAAATGTAGTCATTTCATTGTGCCTTTCTTAGTATTGCTATCTGACAATCTAAATATTCTTGACTTACTTCAATACCTTCATAAGACAACATATTTTTTAGAGCTTTATTTTCATACATTAAAGCTAATGCTTCTTTGGTTTCTTTGATTAATGAATCTTGAAGATTAATAATCTTTTCTAGTGCTTCTCCGTATGGTGTTAAAGGTGAATTAGTGTTCATTTCTCATTAGCCTTTCTTAATATTGCTCTAGCAAAATCAATTAACTCAGTATCTTCCACGATGTAATCTGCTTCAAAACCAAACTTAGTAAATTTATCGTGAACTATTTTTAAAATATCCCTATCGCTAATTGTTAGTGTCTTTGCTGGATGGGTATAGAGTGGAATATCATCCCATTTTGCTGATTCAGCTTGATAGCTAAATTGATGTAATGGATTTTGCACAATGATTGGTTTCCCATATTCGCCCTGTCTAATCCACGCTACTGGTTTATTATTCATATCAATCCTTAAATTTCAAAATTGGCTTGTTTAATGATTCCAATATCCATTGGCAATATTGCTTTAATTCGTCAACCGTTTCACCGCCTACAGTTGCGGCAGTATGACCCATTGGTTTGCCCATTGAATCGTAATAGACTTCCCGCACTTCAATGTATGGTTGACCAGGCAAATCGGGATCATCTAAATGCACTAACCTTAAATTCCAAGTCATAATAATTCTTCCTGTCCATCAACAATTTTGCGTAGGTCTAAATCCTCATCCTTAAATATTTTTACAAATAAACTACGAGTAGGATTACGATCAACATCCAAATAACAAAATCCGCTAACAATATAACGAAGAAAATGAGTGCAAGCCCAATCATGCGCTTTACAATCGTTATGGAATCGGCAATCATCACAAGGGCATTTCTCATCAAAAAGGCTTTGGACACCCTTTCTCATTTGCGATCCTTTGGCGGTTGTTTGTTATGGGATGGATAGGATGGATATGCTGGCATTACAGGCGGCACTCTCATCAAAATCCCCAGCCAAACATAACGCCAAGAATTACGCCAAGAATAATTACGCCAATCCAGTCAATAAGTTTTTGTTTCATTTTGATTCCCCTAAAAAACGCAACATTGCATACCGTCAGAATAATACTATTACAACTTTATCATACTAGGGGAAACCCTAATAAAGGTGGTGGCGATTATCCCGTGAAGGATCGGGGGAATCCAGACAACCGCCACCGTGATTAGATTAATTTGTTGCGAATACGGTAAAACTCAAGTAATCGGACAAAACATTCCCATCCCAAATCCAAGTCGGATGGGTCTATAGGGATTAGTTTAACCTTATTTTGCTTGGCATTGACATACAGAATGGCGCAATCCGCATTTGGCATTTTTAAACCCTGTCTGTAAGCCGCCAGTTGCATCTGATGGTCAAACATTACATCAACTTTATCTAGGTCTTTTTCTGTGGTTTTTACATCACAGACCGCCCCATTGAAACCGACATATGGCTTGGCGTGTAAATCCACCTTGCCGCCAAACTTATCATTGCCAAAACTATGTTCTGGAAGCCATGCACAAGCACTAAAATGGTCTTGTAAGGCTTTTTCTACTTCAAAGCAATACAAAGGTACTTGTGGAAGATAAACACCTTCCATAAACGATTCTATGATGCCGTGAATATTTGTACCCCGTTCTGCGGCTTGTTTGCTAGTTTCTCGCGAATCTTGCATAACACGGGTAAGCCAATCAGATTCCGATTCATTAGGAAATCTGGGCAAAGTTAAAGCGGATAGCAATAACTGTTCGTTTTTCCACCGAGTTAATCCAGGGCGATCTATCTGCTGGATGATTGTGGTTACTGACGGTACTAAATTTAGTTTTTTTGCATCCCGCAAAGTTGTATTGCGTTCAACCCCATTCGCACCGATTATGCGATAGGCTGGTGTACCGTTGGTTTCGTACCAATGGCCTGATTCTGCATTATTGTCTTTTACTATCATATATTCCCCCGAAATTTAAGGTGGGCTACTCACAATCTCTTAGCCGTTCGCTTCCTATAGCTATAGGCTGAATAACATTGCTTTCGCCCAAAAACTTATTGTTGCATCATCATAATACGCTGATATTCTGCTAGGTCTGTTACTTGATCCGCACATGACCGAATTACCGTATTTATAACGCTAATCAAGCCATCACGGGTCATAGCAATCAATTCCCGTTCTTCATCAACATTGTAAGATTCTACAATTTTTGTTTCTGTTTTTTGGTTAATTACATCAGTAAATACGGTATTCATATCAACTCCTAGAATGGAACATCATCATCAACAATCGGATTTTGGTCAACGCTATTTGACCATTCCGCTGATTTCTTAATAATGTCTTGTACCCACGGCCACAATTTCTCAAAAGAATCTTTTGTGTATTTCTTTAAATCAAACAAAACAATTTCGTTATGGGTTTTAGGGAATCCAGCTTTAACAATCATGGATGGAACTTGTGATAAAGCATCTAAGTTGGCGTATGTTTTGCCATTCCATTGATTGTGTACCACATTCACCATTGCCCATTTATCCAACATAGCCTTCATATCAAACGGCAAATCGACACCTTTAACCAACTTCTTGCCTTTCCAGCTTTCAATGTCTAAACGCAATCTTGCCGCTTCATTCATTGAAAAGGTGTATTTCTTATTAATCACCAATGGTTTGCCTTCAATTTCTAATGGGCCATTGCTATCTTCACCAAACAATTCAAAGCTAATCATTACTTTGTGTTGTTGTTTTGCAGATGGTTGACCATTCTCGATAAAATTTACCGTCTGGTGTCCTAAATCGATAATGCTAAAACATCTACCCAGATAGCTACCTGGTTCAATCTTTCTAAATTCTTGAGTTGGTGTATCGTCAATAATCATTTTTTTGCCTTATTAAATATGTTGTTAAATTCGTCAAATACTTCTGTTAGCAATGTTGTTGCATATGGCTTCTGATAACCAGCCGCATACTTCAACGCCATAATTTCGCTTTTACTGGGCAACTCGCCCTTATCTAGCTTTTCAAATGCTTCATTTACTTCATACGACAATTCGTCATTCATATCTTATCCTTTCTTTCCAATATATTACACTAATTTAAGGATAGTTGCACCTTTTTTAGTTTTGTGTTTATAATCACATCAGCGGAGTGGAATCTGTGTAGTTTTTTGGCTAGGCGGGCTCTTAAGGCCTGATCTGAGTGTTTATTAAATGATCCTAAGCCCATTTACTAAGCAATTCCATCTTAGATCAGACCTTAAGGGCTTTTTCTATTTCTGCTGGTTCTGATTGGCGGCTCTAACGACATCGTAGCGATCAGAATACAAGCGTTACTAGTAGGGTAAGTGGATGTAATAGCGCAAGATCGGTGGCGAAGTTAGTGCCGATTCCACGAAAGACTGACGGGTTCTGCGATTCCGAGAAGGAACACAGTTGAAGGCAAATCTAGGTAGGCTAGGTTTGCTCATCCTCAAAGGAACTTGTAATACATAACTAAGATAGTTACTATACAAACTTAACTTCTGTCTAATAACAAAGGATAAATTATGAAAATCACAGTAGAACACATGGAAGAATTGCCAGATGGCGGTGCAATTTGTGTAGTGCATTATGATGAGGAAGCCTTACAGTTTTTGGTACAAAAAGGCGTAGTTGCGGCAATCAAAGAAGGTATAGAACAGGAGAAAGAATGTTTGAGGAATTCTACAAAAAATACCCCCGTAAGGTGGCTAAAAAGGATGCTGAAAAAGCATGGAAAAAACTTAGCCCAGAAAATCGACAGCTTGCTATTAAAGCTATCGACTTACATAT
>Ga0208617_1000086_pt1 | contig 34774 bp, 51 predicted proteins | sample CryBogCBE06Nov07_FD_184581 | JGI IMG/M metagenome (GOLD analysis project Ga0208617, IMG submission 184581) | Freshwater microbial communities from Crystal Bog, Wisconsin, USA - CBE06Nov07 (SPAdes) (version 2) | ecosystem: Environmental > Aquatic > Freshwater > Lake | place: Crystal Bog...
CCAAGTCGCGTTAGATACGGTTCTTTGTCTTTGTCGTGATAACCAAATATGTGATTAACAGCATCATCAGGAGCCTCCACTGTTTGATTGACCGGAAAGGTGTACACCTGAAAGGCGTAGTCAAACACTATGGGTTTTTCCCAATTATTTGTTACAAACATAATTATCCCCTATCAAAACAAATTAGAAAGTTACAACGTCTCCGTATACGCGAATATCACAAGTGTTGGAGTTGCCAGACACCGTGTTGATGTTTACATACAAAGCAGAAGTAACCGCACCTGATACAACCGTGTTGCCGTTATAAGGTGAAGCAATTGTCAAATCTTGGTACAAACCAGTTCCTGTTAGTGTTACAGCGGCATTTGAAACGATTAGGTTTGCACCGTCGCTTGTTGTACTGATAGACACATAAGCACTTGATAAACTACCAGACGGATTTTGCAAAGTTATTCTTCTAACAATGATTCCGCCTGAATTTGCTTTTGCTCCGCCGTTTGTTAAGCCACCATTCAAAATGGGAAGTGCAATGACCGCATTTCCCGATGTATTGAGTTGGGTAGCCTGAATAACAGCCACACGACCATATCCAAAACTGTCAAGGTAATACTGACTGACTGAATCTGGATTAGCCATGTGTTACTCCTTAGGTTGGTCCAACAAATGTACCTGAGACAGCATAACCACTGTTTACGCCATACAGCGTTACAGTGACGTTGCCGCCTAAAGACAATGCTTGAACATTAGAGCCATCAGACCAAACAATTCCTGCTGTGTTGTTTGCTACAACATTGGTCCATGTTGCCGCGGACAAGTTGTTTGAACTGTTAAATTGAATAACCACGTTAGCTGTTGGCAACAACTGGTAAAAGCCTACCGGAACGGTGACACCAGCGGTTGTTGCAGTAATGTTAGATGCTTCAAAATATGCACCAGCAGTGTTGGTTGCCGCATTGGCTAATAGAATTTTATTGGGTGAAAGTGACATAATTTACTTCCTTATAATGAAATAGAGTTGTAACCCGTCACCTGAGTCATGGTCTTGGGCTTGGTAGATACCAATTCCGCAATCATAAGCACAGCGCCCACATAACCAATTTGCCAGTTAGGCAGTGTTGATTCAAATCCTGTAAACACAAACGAACCTTGCTCATGGATGTAGAGCGATAGATAATTCATGTTAAGGAAATAAACAATACCTTCAGGACAATAAGGGTCTGGATAGATAGGCACACCAGCAACCATCAAAGCGCGGAATGCCGCTTGAGGACCGTTGCCATCACCATCAAATCCGTTTCCGGGTGTAATAACATACTGCTCTTGACCCACAAAGTCTTGCGCCAAAAGCGTCCAAGTTCCAAATCCGCAAATACCAAAAGTAGGCACTTCAGCGCCACGTTTTACGGTACCAGAAATGTACTGAAGAATGTTTTGTCTTGTTGGGTTTACGTTACCAGCGGCGTACTGAGTTGCACCCCACCATTGATAAGTTGAACGAGAAATATTTCCATAGGTTCCAGACGAAGAAACAGCGGCTGGTAATCCAATAAATTGTTGGGTATTGGTTGTATTGTTATACAACGCAGTAGCCATCGCATCCATCATGACGTTTGTGGCGTCATTCATACGAGCTTCAATTAATGGAATAATAGCGGCGTCTTGCTGTACCGCGCCCTCCATACCGAGAAACGGCACTGGAGCAATCATTAGTTTCAGATCAAATTCAGCATTGTAAGCACCTTGTTGGACGGCTGGCTGGTTAAATGAACCAGAATAATCCGACCACTGGGCGTTCACAAATTGCGAACCTTGCACTGGAACTGTTACTGAAGATACACCACCTGAGGCTTGTTGACTGTTTGCAATCAACGCCGCAAGTAAAGGCGTACTGTTATAAAGTTGAACAACCAGCTTGGGGATGAACGCTCTACGAGTGACGTAAGTCAGCTCGGTATATTGCGAACTACCCGTTGCCGGAATAATACCGCCACCAATAGGCATAATTTATCTCCGAAAAAAAATATCCCCTAATTTAAAATCCAATAGGTCTTACATTTCCTTTGCGTAAGTCCGTCAAGGCTCTTGATGCTTCATCCCTTGCCGCAGTGACATGGTTCTTCCAAAATGGTTTAAGGTTGAACTTGGCAAGTGGATTCGGCTGATAACCACCAGTTGCAGATGTTGGTGTTGCGGCTTGACGCATCCATTCCCAATAATCTGCGGCGGCTTCATGATTGGTAATTCCTTTATCAATCATAATTTTTTCTACTTCAGGTATGTCTTGCTCAGATAATCCCCGTTTAATCAAACGGTTGCGACGAGCTTCTAAATCTTGAACCGCGTCTTTTTCGCGCAATTTGTTTTCAAGTTCATTGACTCTTTGCTCTGCGCGAAGCACTGCGTTATTGGTTTTTGCTTCAATATCAAGTTCTGGTATTGGCATATCAGGATTAATCTCCCTAACCAATCCTAAAAACTTAGGACGAATTTTTGGGTCATCCGACATTTTTTTAACCAACAAAGCAAGTTCATCCCGTTGTTCAAACGATAAATCTTCTAAACTACTCATACATATCCCCTGTTGTTATTAAATTACTCTTTTTCCGTCACCGGGTTTCTCAACGTGCATTTTGTTTTTTGGTCCGGCTTTGGACGCATTGCTAAGCCCACCTAAGTGAGCAAAGCGCGGCGTGTTGGTAACAACGCCATTTTGTTGGTTGTCAGTAATTGGGTTTCTAGGTGCGCCCGCGGCGCGTGGCTTAAATAAATCCATGATGTTTCCTTTTTACATTGGAGGAGGAGTTGCGCCACCGGCAGGAGGCATACCGGGAGGCATACCAGCACCCGGCATCGGTGGCAAATTGGGAACCGCCGGAGCTTGAGACATTGCCCGACCTTCTGGCGTAGCGCCTCCAGCTTGGGGCAAATTTTGTAGCATCTGAATAATTTCAGACTGCTGAAGTTCTTTTGTTTTGTTTTTCTTAGGACCAAGAACGGCTGTGAGTGAACGAATAGCGGCAAGCGCTTTTTGTCCTTCATCAGATTCCGAACCAAGGCTAGGCAGAGCTTGTTCAATCAAATCCATAGCCATTGAAAGATTGACCATTGCGCCTTCTTTATTTCCCATTTTGGGTTCAGGCGTAGTCATGGGTGAAGCCATTGGTGGTGTTTCTGCACCGGAAAGTGTTCCAGTATCAGCAGGAGGAGCAGAAGAACTTGCAGGCAAAGCGGTATCCGCACCGCGTTGGCTTTTAATTAAATCCATCATTCTGTCTGGTGGAACGCTCATAAATTTCCTCAATTGTTAAACACAAATCAATTGAACCGAACTATAACACTACTTAAGTGGGGAGGCAAATTTTGATTCCCGCCCCCCCCAAAGGAACTTGGTTTTGGTCAAGCCAAATAACCTTAGAGGGCAAGCCCTCCAAGATTACTTGCGGCTCTTACGACCTTTACGAGCTTTACGCATAGTCTTCTCCATGGTTGAAGGCGGCGACCTTTGGTTGGGGAAGGAAGCCACACCCCTTTTTCTTCTCAGAAAAACTTTTACAACCTAACCGTGTCTCTTGCTGTTCTTGCTGTTCTTTGAACGCCCAAATTGGGAGTTCCTGTGTTTCTGTACTGAATGGACGCTGGTTTAGACATCGCCCGTAAAGATTCTGTGCTTACTCTAGGCTGATCTGCTTTTGGAGTTGTGTAACTTTTTGATGTTGCCATTATTGCACCGCTTTCAAATCTGCTTTTTTTTCTTTCGGAGATTGAGGAGAGGCTTGTTGTTGTTGTGGTTGCATCGCCTCACGCTTTTTAAGTTTTTCGATAAGCAATTGTTTCATAGGTGGTTCAAGCAAGTCAAGCAATGATTCTTTGTCAATGGCTTGGGCTTTGAAAAGATTAAATGCCAATTGACGCAAATCTTCTGTAAATATTGGTGAATTAGAGTGAGCGTCCACTTTGACCGTGTAATCTTTGGTGAACTGTTCAGCAATAAATTGATTGCCATCTTGGTCTGTAAGATGTGTTTTGTCATAGGCTTGCATTAGACGCAAGTAAAGTGTTGCCACTTTTTCTAAACTATCTTCCACTACCAGAGCGCGTTTTTTAGCTCTTGAAGAACCAAGGCGAGCCAATTGTGAGGCGTGTCCTGCCGAACGCACACCTTGTTCACCGCGACCAGACAAAATAGCTGAAATGCCTGAGGCTTCCTCAAACATAGCGTCTACTTCTTTGATGACTTCAAAAAGTTCTGACGGCATATTGGGAGCAAGGCGATCTACTTTGGCGTTGGGCATATCGGACATTAAGAGTCCACCAGCTCGGTTTAGCGCAAAGTTTTTCTCATCCAAAATACCGGTAAAGCCGGACAAAGCAGTTGGCGGATTGACTTGCTTGGAGAGCAAATCTTGAATTTCTGCCATGCGAGAATTTCTAAGTTCTTGCAGTTGTACAAGTCTTTGAACTTCAGATTGTCCCCAGTAATAGTCATACTGAGGGTTAGGACAAATTTGAATAAAAGGTAACTCGCCTTTTAGAAAAACGCTTTCTCCGGTGCGGTCGTAAATGACCACATCTGGGTCTGCCATAGTGACCATTTGATAATCACGGGTAGCGTCATTCCAAACCCAAAGTTCATACATCTTAACGGTATCTTCGGCAACTCTGGCTTTGTATCTGTTGTAACCGGAAAGATTAATATCCACATTTCCATAGAGTTGTGGATTGGTGGAAGACATAATAATTTGTTCTACACCGTCTGGAATATCTTCTGAGCGTGTATGCACAGCGCTTGAAACCCGCTTGACTATTTCTTCGCGCTTGGGGTGCGAGTAAAGGCGGTTGTAAAGTTCAGACTTGGTGATGTAGTAAGTCTGGACAATGGCTTCTTGTCTGTCGGTGTAGGGAGCGTCTTCTCTCAGCACGCCCATCGTGGCTGGTTCAACCATATAGGGGTGAATGCCGCCGCGCATGACGAGCTTGATATAGCTGGTGTTGTAGACAAGCGCCCAGTTAAGAGCGGATGAAAACACTTGATCTGCATTTGAATTGAGCCATTCATCGTTCAATGAACTGGTCAACTTAGGAATTTTAATTTGTTCGGTGTGATGAACGCCGGCGCCTAAATTGATTGAAAACCTAGTTGTTTCTGCGGAATACAAAAAACTGGTTAGTTGGTCTATATGGGGAAAAATTTTGTTAAACAAAGCCGGTGCATCATTGGGTCCGTTGCCAAAAAGGAACCAACTTCTAAGAGACGAGTAATCCGACTTTCTTTCTTCCAAAGACACTTGACACTTAAGAATCAGGTCTTTATAAAACCATTCTCTGTGTAGAGCGTCTGATGGTATTTTCATTTGGACGGTAGTATGTCTTTAGGGATAGAAAGATTTTGATGATCTGGAATATAACTCGCTGTGCGCGGTCCTGTCAAGTTTCCTGCTTCTTTTGGGTTAATTCCTACTTGTTCTCCTGCAACCGACTTGAACATATTGCCTTTTAAGATACTGCCCATGTTCATTCCGCCTTGACCTCCCCAAATCGCCGCATCTCCCGGTCTACCTTCACGCTGTGGCTCAGGGGTATTTGCGTTGTTGCGGGTAAAGTAACCAGATTGATTCTCGCCTTCACGGGCTGTTTTTATGTTGGTCATGCCAAAGTCCATAGCTAATTGTTTGGCGTTCTTGTCTGTGGCTTTTGTTTTATCTGATTTTAGCCCCGGAGCTTGTAAAAACACCACCATAACCTCTGATTCGCACCCTTTCATAGGGCATTTGGGTGCTCTTGATTCAAAATACCCATGTTTGTCACACTTGTAGTCTTTTAAAACTGCCATTTTTATCCCCTTTTAAGTTGCTCATCTAATGATTCTTGACTGTAATCGGCTTTGTTTTTTAATCCAATTTGCATTTTAATTTGTCCATTTACCATTTTTAACCCCATAGAACGCTTAAGCATGGGTTTTGGGCGGCTGTGAAAGTCTATAAATTTGGTGTTGTTTTGGTTTTGCATGATTTTTACTTCTCCATTAGCCCACAATTGATAACCTTTGTGTACTCTGCGTTGTATAAATTCGCTTAGTGGCTCGGTGTGATAAAGAAAAACATCACGAAGTGTAGATACGCTGATTCCGCAAAGGTCTGCAAAAAGAGCAATGCTAATGCCGCGGTTCTTATCTTTCAAGAATCGGCGCATTAAAACCATCATTTGACGTCTAGGGATTGGTTGGTCCACCATAAATGCCAATTTGTTTAAGGTAATTAGAAACATTTTTGCCAACAGCAATTTGTTCAGGCGTTTTATCTTCTTGTTTACGAGATATTGCTTTGGTTAACTTAGACGCAATAAGCCGGGGTTGAACTTGTTCGGCGTATGCGGCGCTTGCAAGGGCAAGAGCAATAACTCTATCGTCTTTGTTTCTGCCGGAGGCTTGAATACTAGAGCCTTCACGAGTGATGGTTTTCATTTCCTCTAAAGTATCCATGTCATAGACGTCTAGCATACCGCGTTCAAAAAGGTCTTTGGTATAGGTGAGCATCCGTTCTTTGGTGGCTTGGGTGGTTGCCCAACCAATTGAGCCGGATAAACCGCTCATGTTGTCGTTGCGTCTCCAAATGTAGTTGGACATGGAGCCGTAGACATCCATCAATTGCTTGCCGACATTGCCTGCCATTGCCGCGGCTTGACGGCGCAAGTTTTTGAGTTCGTTAAGTACCGCTTGACCGGGACCATTGATTTCGAGGTTAAGGGTTGAGTTTTTGTAAGCACCAGCTAGGTGAGCAATAACCCAAGCAAATTGAAAGACGTTCATTTCAGAGGTTGCAAAGACGGCTACTTGTTCCATGCCATCAGAGTAGCAACGACATACTTGAATACAAAATCGGTCTGCCCAGTCTGACGAGCCGTATGCTGGATCAGCGCCAATTGTGTAATAAGCGGTGTCGATGGGTTCTTCAAAGATTTTAAGTGTTGCCATTTTTTCTTTGGAACGAACAACATCGGTGTCTTGGAAGTTGGCTCCAAAGACGTATCGGTAGTAGTCTGGGACAATCTTTTTGGCGATTTTGGCGGCATCGGTACACCTCGCGTTTGAGAAAAATGACAAACCTGACATGACAAAAGCATAGTCTTCTGTGGGCGGAAACTCTTGATACATAAGAGATTCATCTTTAATGCCTTCAGCAAGTTTCCAGCGCCACCAAGCCATTTGCCTTGAATTGATTTCAAAGTTGTAGAGTTTTTTAATATCTTTGGTCCACTCTTTTTCTTCAGGTGTGAGGCGTCCATCCCAGTAAGTTTTGTAGACATCGGTGCTTGCGTCTGCCGAGTAGAACTCATTTCTCCACCATCCGCAGAAAATGGCGCGTTGTGTACGCGCTCTTTTGGCGGTGACGTACATATCGTGGAACATATTAAATCCGCGAGCTGTGGATTCAAAGATGTAGAGACGGTTGGGGTTGGATTCAGCGAGTGAGGCTAAGAGTGAAGCCAAGCCTTCTTCGTCACCCCAAGAACTTGTTTCAGTGCCGTGTAGGTAGGTAATTGCCTTACCGCGACCCAGACTACCTTTAGCTCTGAGTCCAGCGACTTGATAAAAGAGGCGGCTTCTGTTTTTGAGAGAAAGCTGGTTACGGTTGTGTGCGACGAGAGGGATTTTGTATTCTTTAGGCAAACCGTCCATATACATGGCAAGGGTGGAGCGAAACATATCTCGGTTTTCTTCGGTGTCTGTGGTGAGTGTTCCTTGAAGTCCGTTGTGGATAAAGTGCCAGTAGAGGTCGAGCGCAAGAGAGATGGTTGTAATTCCAAGTTGGCGTCCTTTTAAGATAACAAAAAAATGAACATCTTCTTCCAAGCCTTTGGATATTTCGTCCATTACATAAGTTTGCGTTCCAAGGAGGCGGTCCATGTTCTTTAGACCTTCCTCTTTGGTTTCAATCTTGAGTTGAGCGCAAAAGGCGTAAAACTGTTTGAGATTGAATTTCATTTTTCCCAAGGCATGACTGCTCCGTATTTTTCTTTCATGAATTTGTGACCTTGCTCAAAAAATTCTTTGGTGACGGATTGTTCATTGCCGCCAAGGCGAAAGTTAAAAGTGTGTTCTTTGGTTGAGCAGTAGTTGGGAAAGAGTTGTTTAGCCACATGATAGAACTCTCTGTCTACGCCCCATTTGTTTTGACCAAGGATGATGGCTATTTTCTTTAAGCACTCAGTCTTCATGCCCCACATACACCAGTCCGCAAAGTTGGTGTTGTCATTGTCCATTAAGTTCCAAGGCTTGTGGAGGTCGCCAAGGGCTTCGCATCTGTCGTTAAATAGGTAGTTGCCGTCTTTGTCGTGGATGCTTCTAAGCGAGTATGCCCAGTCAACTCCAAGGTCTATTTTGTGCATGATGGACTCTACATGGTCTGCGTCATACCAGTCGTCATCATTGCAAAAGAAGGTGACGTCTTCGTTGATGAGCTGGGGCGCGGCGGCAAGCCAACGTCTGCCGTCTAAGCCGTTGCCTCCAATGTAACCGTCCCAGTAGCAAAGGTGGGTGCATTCATTGGCGTACTTGTCAAACATCTGGCGGTAGTTAATGTAGGGCACGACTGCATCAACAAGAATGTAATGTTGAACCGGGAAAGTCTGCAATTGAATTGATTTAACGCAGTCTTCCAGTTCTGCTCGGTTTGTGGTCACGGTCACGACCGCGGCTGTCATAGTCATCGTTATCCCCTAATTGCCAATTTGCTATTGCTTCGCAAGTGTCTCTGTTTTTGGCACAGCGTATCAGTTCGTTGTACCGAGTTTGACTGTATTTTTCTTTCCATTCTTTTGCAAGAAAAATTTTAGCTTTGTCATTGGTGCAAGTCAGCGCTCGGCGCAACTCATAACGAATGACTTGTTGATGAGCTAATTTTTCTTTAGCCCATGATTCTTCTTGTTCAGATGAAACTGCCATCAATTTCAAGGAGCGCTTTTAATCTCTCTACTTCTTTGTGAGCATCCATAAGGAGTTTTGCAGACTCCGTGTGAACCCTAAGTAACTCTTGAAACAGTTGGTCATGGTTCATGCTGTACACACGCTCCATGTATGCTCGTTTCATATCGTCTGCTGAAAGTGTCATTAGGATGTTGTGTCCATTGACGTTGCCATTTAGTTCTGTCGCCATACTCTGACTCCTCCTTCCTCGCGTCTTGCGATAAATTTAAAACCCAACTTCTTGCCTGCTCGGTAATTGTTGTTGCAAACCACTTGCAGTTTGCCCCCCACAACAAAAAATGAATCTCCAACCGTCATGTTTTTATAGGGATAACGCACTTTACCTTTTGGCAAAGGCACTTCTTTCTCAATAATTAAACTAATCATCTTTATATCCCCGTTTAACAATGTGATGTAATATAACACACTTAACCTCAACTATCAAGGACTACTATGATACGCACTTATAACGAATATCATTTGGGTGACCAGTTAATCCATCTCAACTATCTGCGCCGCTTAGGTCTTCCAGCAACGCATTACTGCAAGGCGGAGTATCACAAGCAATTACAGCCATTAGTCTTGGGCACAGAGATAGTCCTTATGGACCTACCCGCCAAGCCAAAGGACGCTGTGAACGCTTGGATAGGTGCGGATAACTACTTCTACAACCATCCCATGAAGAAGCGCTGGGTTGAGTTCCATTTGGACTGGTTTGAACATCTGAGTAACACTCTTGAGGCGCCAATTGTTATGGTTTCACAGGATGACTTTCTCTTTGACTATCCAGCCCTTATGGCCATACAAGCCGAGCAGTACGACTACCTCATCATCAACAGCCCACCCAAGAGCAATCAGCTACCCAGCTTTAGCCAAGAAGCCTTCAAAAGAATAGCTCAGGAACTCCTCAATCAAGGACATACGGTAATCAGCACATATCCCCTCCAAATATGCCCCAATACGCTTGAAAAAGGCTTGGATGTGACCCGAATTGGCATCCTTTCCAAGGCAGTCCAACACATCATAGCCATAGATACTGGACCCCTGTGGACCACCTATAACGTCCACAATAAGGATAAAGTGCTCAGTAGAACCGTTTATCACAAGTTTATGAAGACAGGTATGCTCAATACAGACTACCGGCAAGAACTGATCTAAGCAAAAACATCAATTTTTTTTGGGGGGAGCTAGGAGGTGTACTCGTCCAAACCCAAACCCAAGTCCATTCGAGTTTACGCGCATCGAATACGCGCGTTGCATTGCGTCGCATCATCCAATAATGGCCAGATTAAGCATGGCGCCGGGTATCGGTTAGCGCTGTATGCTTTGCATGCGTTACCCCTATTAAATATTTGAGAGAATAGAATGTAATACTATTTCTCTATTATCATTTATTTCAGTTATTAATTATTCTATTAAACAATAATTACTAATAAACAATAATTGATAACCAAATATTTGGTTATCAAGTATTTGATTATCAAATATTCTATCATAGAAATATTCTATCAATAATTAATTATTAATAAAAATAATTATTGAATATTAGGGTTGACATAATCATTATAACCCTTATAATTAATCTATTCGCTAATAATTAGTGAGTATCAATTATCCATCAATAACCGGGAAAACATCATGTCAAATAAAATTTATGAGTCAGTTACTCAAAGCATTATCGAGCAATTGGAGAATGGCGCCGCACCGTGGGTGAAGCCGTGGCGAGCCGATAGCACAGCGGATAAAAATCTACTTAGTCAAAAACCATATCAAGGCATTAACCGGCTCATTCTAGGTTTATCAAGCATGGTTAAGGGCTATGATGTGCCAGTGTGGGCGAGTTTTAAACAATTCGAGAGCTTAGGCGCCAGTGTTAAGAAGGGCGAGAAGGGAACCGCTATTGTATGGTTTTCACCTATTACCAAAGAAAATAAACAAACCGGCGAGGTAGAGAGTTTTAATGCTTTAAAAACCTATTATGTGTTTAATGTGGCGCAGTGTGAGGGTATAGAGATAACTAAAACGGCGCCGGATAATAAACCGTTTAACGCTATTGACGCCGCGGATCAACGCATTATTAAGACTGGCGCCCTTATATCGCATGGCGGCGACGCCGCGTTTTTCTCGCCTAGCGTTGATCGTATCCAAATGCCAAATAAGAGCGCTTTTAAAGATGAAAGCTCATACTATGCGACTGTATTTCATGAGTTAACACATTGGACGGGCGCAAAGCACAGGCTAGATCGTACATTTGGCAAAAAATTTGCCGATTCACAGTACGCATTTGAGGAGTTAGTCGCCGAAATCGGCGCCGCCTACCTATGTCAAGATTATCGTATTCAGGGCGAACTAAGGCATGCCGGATACATAGGGCACTGGTTGAAAGCAATGCGAGCCGATAGTAAAGCAATATTTAAAGCCGCCGCCCTTGCACAAAAAGCCGCCGATTATCTTAATCAATTGGATGCAACAACGTCGATTGAACTAGTCGCGTAATACTCGACTATTTGGGGGCGCGACAATGTCCCCAAATGGGCGCGTATTGCGTCGTTTTAACTAACTAAGGGGATACCATGGAATTTAACCAAATGCTAACCGAAGCGCCGTACACGGCTTTTAGTCACGCTTTTAAAAACTTACCCGCACATGGTCGCGCCGCCGCTATTGCTCGCGCTTTATCATGGTGCGGAGATGATATTTTTGATCTAATGATTGATGCGTTGATAGATTCTAATTTTCATGGCGAGGCGACAGCTTTACGCGCCGCGTGGTTAGATTATTTGGATACTCGCGTTGACGCCGAAGCACTCGCGCATGAGTCATTCACTAATAAAGATTAAGGGGTAAACCATGGATATTATGGAACTAATCAAAAAAGAGTATTTAATTGATTTAATACTCGAAGACGTTGACGAGGACATGAGCGCGGTTATATCGGACGAATACGCGAGTGAGCGCGATACCCTTTACGATATGACGGTTAACCAGCTCACGCGCATTGCACTTGATCGAGAACTCATTTAAGGAAACAATTCTATGAAGCACTATCCTTATGAAATTGAAGGCGAGGACACAGAGACAATCACCTTAGATAAGGCTGATTTAATGGTGTATCTCGCGGGTATGTTCGCCGCGGGTTTCATTCTCGCGCTCCTCGCGTTTAACCTATGATCGACGCTCTCGCGGACGCCCTCGTGTTCGCGTGTGTGGTTTGCTTAGGGTTTATCCTATGGTTAGGACTTTCCCTAATCGCAATTAAATTGTTATCCAAGTTGGACCCTTGACCATTTTGTGATATAGTTCGGGACATTGCAGTCGCGTGCAATAGAAGATAAGCCCTTATAGTAACTACTCTACCCCGTACGCGGGGACGCGATTAGAGTAGTTTTTATAGGGGCTTTTTTATTGTCCGACTGTAATCGCACCCTACGCGAGAGCAATACATTTGAATGGATGGTTTAGGAGAAAACACCGGGCAATGATTCACCCCATTGCTAACCCGTTTGGACTGTGTGCGAGGTACCAAAGAAGACGCCGGGACATGGTGAGACAAGACCGGCATCGAGTTGAATCGCATCATTATGTGGAAGCTAGTGCGCTACGCGCATGGGCTTGGAGTGAGAGCTTCTCACCCTTGGGGAACCTATGCTTGAAAATATTAAGGGGATAAGAATGATTAAGCTAACCTACGAACACATTTGTGATGGTTGTAAGAAAACGATTGATACAGAAGTGTATGAGTGCAGTGATTATCCGGGAATGGAATTTCCAAGGCCACACAGACAATTCTCGTTTAATTGGTTTGGGATAAACGCCCAGCTCTGCAAAGAATGTGCGGCACCTTTGTATGAAGCACAAAGAAAAACTATGGAAATAATTATTGCCAACAGGGGACAAGAATGAAGATAGATTTTGGGGAGACCGAATTAGAAAAGATAAGCAGACTAGAAAAGCCTCATAAGTGGTTCGCATGGTATCCGGTAGAGGTAGCGCCCCATGACCATAGGTGGTTGGAGTACGTTGAGCGTACGGGTAGACAGTCTGTTTTATCGGAAGACCTTTGGTTTTGGACGTATAAAGCAATACCAAAGACAGTTGGGGATTATTATTAAAGGAAGATACGCATGACACTTGAAGCAATTATTTATAACCGCGAAGCTGTACTACGCGCACGGCTGAAGAAGGAACCCAGCTTGACCAACCGCGTCAGACTTGATGAAGTGCTCAAGATGAAGGCTAAATTTAAAGAATTAAACCCAGACTCAACGCTGTGGCGTAAAAGAAAAATACTATCAGAAGGAGACAAGTGATTAAAAAATATAATGACTAATCATCATAACTGTGATACATTATCTACTCTTGTTCCATTATTAACTAACCGGGGATTATTATGAATATCGTGGAGATTGAAAAACCTCACACAGAGGTCAAGCTGTGTATCAATTGCAAGTGGATGATGCAAGGTGAGGAGGTGAACCCTAAGTGCCGCGCATCAGAAATACGCGATCTAGTGACCGGTGAATACTACTACTACTATTGCCGGACCGAGCGCCAAGCTGAGGACATTAAGTCTTGCGGCATTTCTGGCAAAAATTATGAACCTAACCTATCTTAACCAAGGGGAAGCAAATGGCTAACAACAGATCAGACTTTGAACCAGAGTTCCGCAACCAATACTGGTGGGCAACCGATTCCGCTGAAGCGGCTAAGGGTAACGCCAATGATGTGGTGCTCACTAAGATAGGCGCTAAACCGCCTAAGGACCTAAGCCACATCGAGGCTGTGCAAATGGGTCATGTCATGCAACCCATCATAGGACGGCTTGCACAAGACAAACTCAAGGTAGAGTTAAAAGACGCCGACTACATGATGACGCATTCTAAAGAACCGTGGATGCGCTCACACTTTGACTTTATATCCGCTGATGGAAAAATGCTTGTAGAAGCTAAAAACTACTCCGCTATGTCAAGGAACAAGTATGACGCAGAGAGCGGCATTATCCCCGCGTTTAACATGGCGCAACTGGTCCATCAATCGGCTTGCCACAACATTGACAATGTGGTCCTAGCCGTCCTCTTTGGTGGTCAAGAGTTCCAAGTGTTTCAGTTCTATATCACCGACCAAATGCGCGACCAGCTTGTTAAAGACATGGCTAAGTTTTGGGCGGCTGTACAAACCAAGACGCCACTGGACCCAGAGACAACCGAGCACACCAAGCTCATGTACAAGTCTGACGCAGGGACCGTGACAGTCGCTAATGCTCAAGTGGTTAAGATTGCGGAGACACTTAAAACCATTAAAGCGCAGATCAAGCAAATGGAAGAAGACGAAGACAAACTACAAACCGCACTACAAAGCTATATGCAACATCATGCCGAGTTGGTAGGCGTTGACGGCTCAGTCCTAGCGACATGGAGGTCTAGTAAGGCATCTAAGCGCTTTAATGCGGATGTATTTAAGTCCGCTATGCCTGACATCTATGATTCGTTTGTCTTTGAAACACCCGGCTCACGCCGTTTTTTACTCAAATAAGGGGGATAACATGACTCAGCTAACACTTAGACAAGGATTTGCGCCGCAAACCATGACCGAAGCCATTCAGTTCTCTGAGATGCTTTCCAAGTCCCAGATGGTCCCAAAACAATATCAGAGCAAACCTGAAGATATTTTGGTGGCTGTGCAGTGGGGCTATGAGATTGGACTGGCACCCATGCAAGCACTACAAAATATCAGCGTCATCAACGGGCGCCCCAGTGTTTATGGTGACGCCGCTATGGCTCTGGTCCAGTCCAGCTCGACTTGTGAGGATATTGAGGAGTTTATAGAGGAGGAAGGCACACCGAACCCGGTGGCGGTTTGTATCGCCAAAAGAAAGGGACGCAAACCCGTCACAGCTAAATTCTCTGTGGATGACGCAAAACGCGCTAATTTGTGGGGCAAGCAAGGTCCTTGGACGCAATATCCGAAACGTATGCTCCAGATGAGGGCTAGAGGTTTTGCGCTCAGAGATGCGTTTCCAGACGTTTTAAAGGGTCTTATAACCGCCGAGGAGGCTCAGGACTACCCGACTGAGGTCATCGAGGCTCCAAAGCCCATACCGCGCCCCCTAGAAGTTCTTGAGCAGTTGGACGCAGAACCGCCTGAAGGGCACATTGCTCTGTATGTTCCCGGCAACCCCGACCCATACTCATGGCACGAAGATACCGCGGCATGGATTAAGGCTTACAAACAACTTGTCCACAAAATCAATTACTCACAAAAGCTCACGGCTGAGGATAAGGACAAAAAAATTTGGGGGCTTGAGACGGCTAACGGCGCGGTAATTGAGGAGTTTGACTCTATGGACAGAATTAAGCTCAAAGCGGCTATTGCTGAAACTGGGGTAGACCCGTTAAAAAAGCCGCCAGTGTCTCAAGACAAGGTACTCAGCGAGAGCGAATCTTGAGGCACCTACAAAGTGGACACACCATCACACCACTTGAAGCACTCGAACAATTTGGTTGTTTCCGGCTTGCGTCCCATATCGACGTTTACCGCAAAGCCGGACACAGAATCTTTACAAAAATGGTTAGTAATGGCGGCAAAGAGTTTGCCGAATACAAATATTTATCAGGAGAAACCACGCATGGCTAGTAACTATCAACCGGTCGAGAGCAAGGGCATTCTCACGCCCAGCGCCTACTTGCAAAAGACAAACGCAAAAGCACCCGACTTCAAGGGAAAAATTATGCACAAAGGAGAGGTCGTCAACATCTCTGCTTGGTGGCGCAAATCCCAGTACGGCGAGTTCTTAACGCTGTCTGTGGATACGTTTGTACCTCCCAAGGACACTTACCCCAAAGAGGTAAGACCAAGGGGTGATATGGACGTTCCGTTTTAAACTAACTTAACTAGGGGATAACATGAGGAAATTTTTAATCTTAAGCGCTTTTTGCGCCGCGGCTCACGCAGGAAACTTTGCCCAGACCGACAACCAATCGGGCGGCAAAATTGTCATCATGACCGAGGCTTGCGCCAAAGACGCATCCATGTCCAGAGCGTACAACTACACCAGCGACGGTCGCACCGAAGACGGCTGTTGGAAGTACGACAACGATACGGTTGTTATTCAGTGGGATGCAATTGGGCGCAGACGCTACCCCATTAAATACTTTTCTCTTATGAATGAATACCGCGACTTTAAAGCGTTTTAAATGAAAGCCATTCTTGTATTGCCGCTCAGTCCAAGCACCAACACCTATTACCGTAAGTACAACAACATTATGGTCATAGGCAAGGAAGGCAAAGCATTCAAGCAAGCAGTACAAGAATATGTGTTAGTTAACAAAGTGCCTAAATTTAGGGATAGAAAATTGAAAATAACAATGGTGATTAGCCCAAGAGACAAGCGCAAAATTGATATTGATAACCGTATCAAAGCGGTTCTTGATGCGCTTCAAAAGGCAGATGTGTTCCATGATGATTTTCAAGTCGATCATTTAGAAATGATTCGCGGCGAAGTCATCAAAGGAGGACAACTGCTTGTCACCATAGAGGAAGTGCCCCCCCATCAACTCAGAGGTGAGTCCCTAAGGGACAGTTAGGAAACTTGAGGAGCAGAGGTTCTGAGTAGCTCCACCAATAACAACCAAGGAATAATATGTCAAAGAAAAAAAATGTGGTGCCAATTAAAAATGGAGATAAACCTATTCATCTGTTTATAGCAACCCCTATGTACGGAGGAATGTGCGCGGGTTTCTATACGCAATCTATTTTAAACTTGCAAAACGTATTTAGAAGTTCAGATGTAACCATCAGCTTTTCTTTTATGTTTAATGAATCTTTGATACCCAGAGCCAGAAATGCGCTGGTCAAAGGCTTTTTGAATAGCAACGCAACTCATATGATGTTTATTGACGCCGACATTAAGTTTGAGGCGGGTCATGTTCCTCATATGCTTAAAGCCGACAAAGACATTATTTGTGGCATCTATCCCAAGAAAGAAGTCAATTGGCAATCCGTTAAAAAAGCCATGGACGCAGGAGTACCAGACGATCAACTCAAGCACTTTACGGGTTCTTTTGTGGTCAACCTAGTTAATTACAGCATGGAAGTCACGGTGCCTGTGGATAAGCCTGTGGAAATATGGAATGGCGGCACTGGGTTTATGATGATTAAGCGAGAAGTGTTTGAGCGCTTGGAAGACAAAGTGCCAAGCTACATGAACAACATTGTGGATTTATCGGGTCAACTCAAGCAAGACGAGATTAAAGAATACTTTGCAACCAGCATAGAAGAAGAAACGAGGATATTGCTCTCAGAGGATTACCACTTTTGCAAACTGGCGAGGACGCACGGCATGAAGGTCTGGGCGGCGCCTTGGGCTAACCTTGGTCACATGGGTTCTTATTTGTTTGAAGGTCAACTAATACCCTCACCATAAGATTATCTTTTGGCTGTACGAGCGGCTTTACGAAAAGCATCCGCAGTAGGATACCCGGCTTGTCCGGGGCGCTTAGCAGGAAGACCCGCTTTGCGTCTTTTGTTTATGTTGTAGTACAAACCACGTTTAGCTTTAGGAGTTTTCATCTGCAATGCCACCTTCTCAGTGATGCTTTTGCTCTAGTAGCTGGTCCTTTAGATTTTCTAACAACGCCCTTCATACGAGCGCAAAATGAATTATGTCTTGAACCTGATTTCTGGGGCGCTTTTAAGTTTGAGCCTGTTGCTCTGTTGTATTTTGCCCGTCCCTTGGCAGTTAGTCCTGCCCCTTTGGACGCAGGCAGTTTCTCTTTTCTTCCTTGCGACAGACTAGTTGATTTAGGCAAAGCTCACTCCTTCCTTAAACTGTGCAATGGTTAGTCCTTGTGTGTACTGAAAATGCGCCATTTCTTTAAATGTCTTCCAGTCTCCTGCCCACTCCAGACCAGCTTGTTTGCCAAGCATAGCCACTGATTCCCACACGGGGTGACTTGTGTCCCAGTCTGGTTTGCCTCCTACAAGAGGCACAACATCAACAGCAACACGGTAATTATGGTAAGACTCGCCACCTTTAGAATTGGTGACAACGTAACCTTTGGTTGTCCGTCCTTGGGCATACAAAGCATCCTGACTTTCAATATCGCGGTATGTAGATGTAATAAGCAAGTCAATACCGTTGTCCGCGCAAAGAGCCACAAAATGCTCAACCCTTTCTTTAACTTCAGGAAGTAATTCATCTAAACTCCTAGAATTAATCATTTGCTTGCAACTCCTTGAACTTTTTCGATGGTTCTAAGACCGCCTATGCCAAGCATACCCGTTAACAATTGCCAAAGATTATCATCAAGACCCGGCAAAGGAGGCAACACAACACCAAACAAACTTGCTATGGTTCCGCTCAGAGGGCGCAAAAGATATTGATAGGCTAAAGCAAAAGCACAAATCCAACCTATTGCTGGACGCCAACCCGATACAAAAAGATTAACATTTTTTGCTTCTTCAACATCTACTTGAACCTGAGCCATTTGCAAAGCAATACCGTTGTCCGCCATATGCTTTTGAAAATCCAAATCAAGTTCTTTGAGCTTTATTAAATCTGCACCGGTCATGCCAGACAATGTTTGTTGGATGCCTTCAACGGTTTTATCTGAAGCTCCTAATTTACTGGCCAAAAACTCCGCCGCGGCTCCTGCAAGTGGACCGCCTAATGCAGTGGCAATTGTTGGCGCAATTTGTTCAAGCCAATTCATTTATCTACCTTTGAATCAAGTTTGTCAAAAATTTTATCTAAAATACTTTCTAACTTGTCAAACCTAATATTGATTTCATCTTTGCGAACATAATGTGTTGGCAAATTAACTTCTAAATTTTTAATATCATCTTTTAAGTTTTTAACGGCAGACCAAAGCTCACGACCAAACCAACCCAAAACAGTAAGCGCGGCTCCTATTGCTAAATTAAAAATTTCTTGGTTTTCCATTTAATACGCCGCTGATGTTGCTTCATTAAGAATTAAAATTCCGCCTATATTAACGCTTACAACCGCAGAGGTAGCGGCGCTACTGGCTATTTGAAAACGCAAATCTGTTCCAGCCGCGTAAGGGAATGGATAATGTCTTTGCACTTCATAACTTGTGTTAAAAGGCGTTTGAACAATAACCCTTTGCACGCCACTTGAAGAATTTGTTAATGCTCTATATGTTGTGTAGTTGGCAGTATTACCATTGAAAGATGAATATGCGCCGTATCTCCAGCCGTAGAATGTATACCCAGTTGGAACGGTATACACACCCATTTGAGAAGTTCCAATACTGGTTGTTACTCCGCTAACCGTTGTTGTATTTATCTGAGCGTAGACGTTACCACCGCCAGACAAAGTGATAACGCCACTTGGATTGGTAGCCGAGCCAACAGATACCGCAATATTATTGATACGAAAATAGCTATTAACAGTAGTGACATTGGTTGTTCCATTCAAAACTAAATTCTCAGACAACAAGTTGTAACTGGAATCTAACCCGTTAATGGTGATAGTTGCCGTATCTCCTACCGCATTACTTACTAAAGTCATTGTGGAGGCGGAAGACGGAAAAACATAATCTGTAGTGGTCATGTTCTCCCAAACGGTTCTAAACAACCCGGCAGTAGCAGGCGTTGTTCCGTAAGCAAAGATGTTGGCGGGTGCGTGGTAAGGTATTTGTCCTCTTGAAACCTGAAGCTCAAAAGGCTCATATCTCCCGTGCAGAGACATTGAAAATGTTGATTGAGCCATCAGTACACCTTTTTGCCGCCACCAGTAGTGGGAGATAGTTTTGTACTTACTGGGCGCTCAGAAAAATCAAAAACGCTTCTATAACCGCCTTTGGGCATTGTTCCGGGCGTCCAAACTGGTTCACCCATTTGAGTGTTATCAGATGGTTTTTGAGGGCGTACTGGCTTGGCGTACTTTTGCCCCCAATTTAAATTGTCTCCGCCTTGGGGTACGCTAGACTTCTTCTCTAGGTCTTTGTAATCCTTCATTTTTGCTCTCCTTGTTTTGTATCACTAAATAACTGAACACCACAAATATCAATAGAGTGGCCACTCTGTCCCACTCTGGACCCCACATGGTCCAACAAGCCAGAGCGCACGACATGGATAGACCCAAAATCGTGATGAGCCGGTCTGTAATGACCCCTAACGCTAGACGTACCAAGGCAACTGCTTCCATGAATATCCCCTTCTTTGTAAAAGATGTTCATAGTTTAACCTTATTCGTCATCATCTCCAACCCCAAAACCACTTCCCCACTCATCATCTTGCATTTTCATCTTAATGGCTTCAAGTTTGAGCGCTCTATCTAAAACTTTGGTTTTATCCGTAATGGTTGCCTGTGAGTCAGCCATAACTTCAGTCAGCATGGTTGAAATAGCTTTTTCCAGCTCTGGATTGATACCCTTGTCTTTGACTTTTTTAATCATCTTGTACCCATAGAATTGAAAGGTTGAGTAATGTAACCCAGTCCTCTGCCGGTTTCTGCGGTTAAAACATTGTTCAAAGCGCGTTTCCAAAAACCAAGGGTGTTTTTGCCTTCAACTGTGCGCTCCAAAGAGTTCATAAAAACATTTGTTTCTGCTAATTGTTTAGGAGTAAGCAAGCCCGTAGTTTCCATAGCTGGACGTATTTGAAGGTTCCAAGCGCGTACCAAATTGGCAGGAGAAGTATCTGCTGTTTGTGCAATGGTGTTTTTAAGGGCGGCGTAGAGGTTTTGTTTGGCAACTGGGTCAGCGGCAATAATAGGACCGACCTCATTCCAAAGGGTTCTATCACCCGACAAAATGACTTGCTGAACGCGGTTAACGTCAAAGGCTTTGCCAAGGATTTGATTCTTGATTTGTTCACCCTGAGCGCTGAGTTTTCCGGCTTCTTGCCTAATGGGTCTAGCTTCTTTCTCGGCTTCAGTGATACCCGCTTTACCTTCAGCTTGAGCTTGAGCAAGCATATCTGCCTTTTGTTTGGCAACCGCTTTAGCCGACGCTTCTGCTTGTTTTTGCGCCTCAGTCATCACTTGACCAGCCGGAGCTTGCGCCGCTTCCTCAATGCCTGTTGCCGTCTTGTATTGTTCAGACAAAAACTTTTGCTCTTGTTCCGCGGCTTTTCTGCGAATTTGCTCTGCTGTTTGACCGGCTTTTGCGGTAATTTCACCCGCTTGTTTTTCAGCGCCGGGCACCAAAGGAAAGGCTTTTGTTCTCAGCAAATCAGACAAGCTGGAGCGTTTAGCGCCGGTTCTCTCCGCTTGCGCCATAGTGGTTTGAGCATTAAGAAGGTCTTGCTGTAACTTAGGAAACTGCGGTAGCCAGTCTCTCCAGTCGTTGATTTTTTTAGCAACAGTCTCAGCGTTCGCTGTGCGTAATTCATCCGCAATAAAACTACGAGCAAATGGCTCTGCTTTGGTTGCGTCTTTGCCAAGCAAGTCAATAAAATCTTTTACACCTTGCTCAGATGAAAATACTTTTTTACCAACTGACGCGGCGTCTGCTGAATAACGTGAAAAATCAAAGTCTTCTTTGCCAAGCAGTGCGTCACCAATCTTAGACTGAGCAACACGCAAAGGCTCTGAATCTGCCTTATACCGGTCTAAGTAAGTCCTGATACTGGGCGAAAACTCTTGCATAATTTTTTCAACGCCCTCAGCCAATTTACCAGCTTGTATCTTGTCAATAGCGTCGTAACCTTGAACATCCAAGCCCATGGCTCTATCTCTCAAAAATCTACGCAAATTTTCCAATCCTTGAAAACTAACGGGTTTGCCAACAATAACGCCATCAATTTCTGTTCTTGGGTCCAAAGCTCTTTTAACTTGAAGTAACTGCGTCTTCATTTCAGGCACAGATACATTGGTTAATTTGGTTGTTGGATTTTCAATGACGTTATCAATTTGCGTCATCAAAGACTTGAAAGAATTGGTATCACTAACTCTGTCTCCTGTTTGTCCTCTTTGTTCTTTAATCAAAGCAAAGTTAAACGCGTCTGCTTTAGTTGCCTCAGCATTGAGTTCTCTCTTTAGTTTCAAATCAGAAATAACCGGCTCAATAGCCTCTCTGGCTTTAGCAATTAATTCACTAGGACGCAAGGCTTCGCCAACACTGGCAAGGGCTTGTTTGCCACGCTCTAGGGCACCAGCGCCACTTGTACGCGCTTTTTCAGCCACTGTTCTAAGTCTATTGACTTGATTCTGTGCGTCCGTAATAACTCTCTGCGCTTCAGCTTGACCTTTTTTTAACGCCTCCCTTGCATCAATCTCTTGAATTTGACGCACAGATGGACTTTCTTTTGCGGCGTAAGAACGAATTTGTTCTGCTTGTTTTTGTGCGTTGCTCAGTATTGCTTGAGAGCGCTGTTGAGCAGTATCTATTAGTTGTTTAGCAGAGTTTTCAAATTGACTGGACAAACGGTCTGCTTTAGATTGTGCCGCCGCGGTTTTTGCTCCGGCGGATGTTTTTGCCGCGTCAACAAGGTCTTGTGCTTGTCTTTCTAACTGAGAGGCTTGTGTGTTGTATTTATCAACAATTTGTTCAGCGCCTTTTTCAAGCGAACTGTATATTGATTTTTCAGGCGTTTCTTTTTGTGTGCTACCTAAATATTTTTGAGTTTGTTCTTTAATATATTGACGTTGAGTAGGAGATAATTCTTTTTCAGGAACACCAATATCTTTAATCAGCGCTTTGGTTAACTCTGTAACGTCTCTTGCCGCGCCACCTGAAAACTTAACAAGTCCTGTTTTAATTAGATTCCCAAACTCGGGCGTAATTGCTCCACCAGCAACTCTTAAAACTTCTTCAGTAACGGGAGACACTTTTGCCGATTTTGCTATTTGACCAACAGTTTCTTCGCCAAGACCACTAAGCATTCCCATGCCTACATTAGCAACTGGACCAGCGGCTCTCATCATGCCGCCCATTTCCATCATGCCCATACCAAGGGGCGCAGTAGCTGGAAAACCACTTAATGCGGCTCCGGCTCCCATAAAAGCATAAGGCATGATTGGACCAGCAATACCGCCTCCAACAACAGATTCTCCTATTGCGCGAATAGCTTCTCTAGTCTCAGGCTTAGAAGGAGTAGCTCTTTGTTTAGGATATACAAGCGCGGCACCACCACCTGTTTCTGCTATTGGTTTAGCGCTTGATAAATCAAATCCTCCTGTTGAAGAATCGGTTTTTTTAGGCGCAGTAGGGGCGCTAGTCTGACTATCTTGACCAGCGGGTTGTGCAGTCGCTAAGTCAAAAGCCATTATTGAATCTCCTCAATTTCATTGTTTGGACCTACATACGCATAAATACCGTTTTTGTCGCGTTTTAATACATATCCTCTTGCATTTATTGTTGGGTATCCTGTTGTTGGGTCTATTGGAGATTGAGTTTCTGCACCACTATTGGTTTTTTGTTGCTCTACAAAAGTATTAAATTGATCTAATCCATTACTTCTAGCCAACATATTTTGCATTTTGTCATTAACCAAAGTATTGCCATCAGGTCCGGTCAAAATGCGATTAATGTCTTTTACGTCCCAAGATACAACTTTGTTGATTTTGTCAATTGCTTTTTGAGCCGCATCAATTTGCTCTTTAGTTCCACCACTAACTTCAAGCGTTGTTTTAGCAATAGCCGCCTCTTGTTTAGCCAAAGCCAAGAACATATAGTAATTAATTTTTTGGTCGCCGCCAACTGGCGCCATTTTTCCAAGTTCATTGACACTGGCTTGTGTCACACCGCCGGGACGTCCCGCAGATTCAATATTAGCAATTTCCCTAATAGTTGGAGCCAACTCTTGTTGCAACGCTCTGTTTTGAGGTTCAGTCAATGTAGTTGCAAAATATTTAATCATTGCCGTAGGAACAGTTCTTTCTGATGTAAGAACATCGCCTACTCTTGGCACTTCTGAAGTTGAGGCGGCACTACCTAAGTTTTCTAAGTGAATACCAAGTTTATCTGCCGCCGTAGCAACTGCTCCGTTGTATCTAAACTGAATGACGCCACCAGCTCCTCCTTTAGCTGTTTGCGCTTTAATTTCAGCAAGTTCTTTTTGTTGTTTCATTTGCTCTTTATGACGGCGTTCTGCCGCGGCTTCAGTTTGAGCATGAAGTTCTTTGGCTTGCAACATGGTTTCGGTCTTTTGCAAGTCGCCTTTGATACCTTCCATGTAGTTGTAAAACTTCTCTACGCCTTGCTTTTGAAGAATTTGTTTGCCAACTTGACCGCCCATCTTAGCCGCCGCTTGGTTAGCGTAGGCTTCGGCTTCCTCTCTGTTGTAGGCAAGCGTTTTCATTGCTCTATCAGCGTCTTTATAAGCGTCATCCAAGACTTGTTTAACACGAGCCATGTTTTTGTCGTAAGTTTCTTTTTCTTTGACCCAAACGTCTTGTCTGCCTTTTTGCCAACCTTGCATCATTCCAGCCATGTTGTTTAAAGCGCCGGTGGTTGCTATTTTTCCATTACCGCCCATGGCAACACCAAGAACGCCGACAAGACTAAAAAGAGTGGCCAAATCTTGTACATTATCTTGGGTAGGATGAAACTCTGGATAAGGAAAGTTTTTGCGTGTTTCTTGAATACTTTGCTCAATTTTTTGAGCAGACTCCCTGTTTTGACGCGCAATGTCGGCTTTGGCTTGCGCCAAAAATTGTTCTTGCGCTTGTTTGTTTTCGCCAATTTGTTGTTCTAAACCAGTTTGTTGTTGAAGTAAACCAAACTGTTGTTGACGAACTCTGCCTTCTTGACCAGCTACGTCCTTTGATGTTTTGCCACCAAAATATTGTTCTACGTTATCAGGAATACCGGGAATGCCGTTCAAATTAGTTCCAAGCGCATTACCGAGCGCAGGAGCCGGAGGCGCAGTAGGTGTTTCTGGCAAGGTATAAGCCGGAGCCAATGGCGGTTGTGGGTTGGTTGTTCCTATTGTCATACTGTTCTTCCTCTATCAGTAGTGGTCCCACCAACGCTAGTAGGAACGCCCGCCGCAATTCCAGCAAGTTGCGTATAGAAATTAGTGCTTGCCGAATTAAGCGCTTGGTCAAGTTGCATACCTTGTCGAATAGCCCCAAGAGCAATGTTGTCACCAATTTGAGAGACTTGCAAACCGTAGTTATATTGATTAGTAAGTAAAGTTTGACGCAAATTTTCTAATGTAGCCGCGGCTTGAGCGCCTCCCACACCGCCTGTATTAGCCACTTGTTGCGCTAATTGAGCTTGAGCGGCTTGGTAAGACTGCATAGATTGAGGAGTTAATTCTCCTGCCGCAGAAGCTCTTTGAAGTTGAGCGCCAGTTTGTTGATAAGGTTGAGCGATGGCTTGTTGTTGAGCAATACCAGCATCTGTTGCTTTGGCGGCTTGTTTTTGTTTATAAGCACCAAGAAGACCCAATCCACCGGCTAAACCAAGCCTAGCAAGGGTTTGATTGCTAAGTCCAAGCGTTGTATCAGATGGCTGTGTGGGCGCTTGAGTACCAGCTCCGGGTAATTGATACTGTGATTGATCGCCTAATTGAGCCGTGGGCGGAGTTGTTAAACTGGACGGTGTAATGCCGTAATTCGCCCCTCCTGTGAGGGAATAAGGGCTAAAGACCGGCGCTGTTGAGGAAAATGCTGGTTGCGTTGCTCCTCCCATTGAATAATCTACTGATGGCGTAAAAGATGGCGCTTGGGCGGTTGTATCTATTGTTGTTGGCGTTGCGTTAATAGATGGTAATTCAGTAGGCGTAACCGTAGGTTGAGGCGCAACTGGAGAGGTTTCTGCTGGAGGTCCTGCGGGCGCTTCTCCGCCAAGCCCAACGCCTTCATCGTCAAACTCTAACAATCCTGTATGGGGATTAATGGTGCCTGAACCACCGCGTTTTTTAAGAAACTCAGCTTCTTTGGGCGTAATGTGGGCAAGCAAAGTATCTTTACCCCGACCTTTTGATTTTAAAATCTGAGCAAGACCCTTTAGGTCTATGTCAGCCATGGTTTCGGTCCTAAGAAGTTTTGCTATTTGTTTTGCCATTTATGCCCCCTGATTTGGGTTTCTGAGTGATTCTTTGTTCCAAACCTTTCTGCTTTTACCGAGGTTGCTTGAACCAAAAATAGGAGCGCCAACATCGCCAACATTCAACGCTTGAGCAAGAGCTGAAGAACCGGGTGTTGTTCCGGCTTGGGGTGTTGCAGTTGTAAGTGTTGAGCTAGAAGTTCTTGGTCCTGCCGCCGTAGAACCCGCGCTAGTAGACGGCAAAATGTATTTGTCTAATGCGGTGGTAATTCCTGCTTTTTCAAGACCAGAAATTAATTGATCTGTTGTAGAAGCCCCCGGACCCGGCGAACCTACCAAATAATCAACTCCACCACTAATCAATCCTTCTTCAATTGCAGTTTGAGGTTTTGTGCCTGTTGCAAAAGCGCCTCCAGCAGTTCCTAATCCTTTGCCAACTGCTTGAGAAGTGGGTGCATCTGAAATAATGCCGCTACCTTGAAAGCCGCTTGATATAGCGCCTGAAACAGCTCCTGCTTCGCCTCCTTTTGTAGCTCCTTTAACAACATCCTGCCCAGTAGCCGCCGCTTGCGCCGCTCCAAGACCAGCCCCTATAACGGCTTGACCCGCCGCGGTTGCCGCAACAGTTCCTGCTTCCGACCCAAGTAAAGCAGAACCTATTTCTGGAGCAAGCTCTGGTTGAAAAACAGAAATAACAATTCCAGCAATAGGCGCCGCATAAGTAGATATATCAGACCAAAAACTCATTGCATTGCTCCTGTTTGACCCGTTTTAGACATATCTTTAACCACTTTACCAATCATTGCAAAGTAAGCAAGCATCTGATAATCAATTCCGGGCTTCATTTCTGCTTCATCAACCACTTTATTTTGCAAAACAGCTTGCTTAAACACCGGATATAAAGCCTTGTCTTTTATTGTTGCTCTAGCAAATTCACCCAAATCTACTAACAATTGAGGACTTACACTGTGTTTTTTCAATAATTCTAATACTTTTTGCCTCAGACCCTCTAATTTTTTTTGGGGGGAAGAATCATTTTCTTTAGGCGGCTCAAAAGGTTTTAATGCCTGAGGAGAAGTTTTTGGAAGGGTTTCTGGTGTGGTTGCCATATTAATACAATCCTAGTGCAGAAGCAATCTGTTCATGAATATACAAATGACTGGCTATCCAATCATAAAAATCTGATTCATTATTGAAGTCAACATCAAGCATATTAAATGGATTATTAAGGTCTAAAAGAGACGCAAAAGCCTGATGTTCTACTTGATGAGCAAGCAACCAATCATCTAAGTTGTCTGTATTGGCATCTGTAATAGGAAAAACGGGCACAGAAATACCTAAATCCATAAAAGTGTTTTGAAAAAGTTTATGTTGAGTTCCATTTTCAAACAAAAACTCTCCCAGTGATTCAACATCACCATATTTCACAATGGATAAAGTATCAAAGTTCATTTACAAACCGTCTCCCGGCGTAATGTAAACAGTTGCACTTCCGCTTGCTGTAATACCAGCAAAATACCAGTTAGGAGCAAAAGTAAGTATTTCATCTGTTCCTGACAATAAAGGATAAGCAGATGCGTTGCTTGTAATTACAACAGCATTGTTAGCCGCGTTTGAGGCTGTGTTACCTATACCTAAAAATACAGTTACGTTTCCAGAATTAATTATTCTGTATTGATTTCCACCAATTGTTGTAGACGGAACTTGAACGCCTATTGGCGTAGCTGTATTAGCAGTAAAGGTTACTGTATTTCCCATTGGGGTAAAAGCATTTGTACTCATTTTTTATCCTTATCTTTATTTCTCAAAAATTGGTTGAGTTGTTACTATTCTAAGCAAAGTCACAACAACAGATATTGCAATTCCTATAAACATTTGATGTATAGGCGTTAGTGGCAACATTCCTACATAGCCTTGCAATATTGACAATACTGCCAAAAACAAAGCAAATAAAACTGTTTTAGATTTAAGCAGTTGGAGTAACATTTTGTTGTTCCTTGTAAAAAGCAATAATTTCAAGCCGAGCGTTTTATAAAGCACCATACGCATACGACTTGTCGGTAGCGTAAATGTTGAAGTCAGCAACCAACAACAAGGTTGCCGCAGTTCCTGCTGGTCTAGTAAAACGAATTCCTAACGTAGATGCAAAAGCATTGCCAAATCCACCAGCACCAGTGCCTGACGATGGGGCTACATTAATTGGCACAAAATAAAATTTTCTGCGCCAAGTTAAACCGGCGGCATCTGCGGGGTTTATCAATGGAAGCACCGCAAGCCGTGAATTCATCACATCATTTGCGGTAAGACTTGGTTCAGCCGAGTTTGGAAACAGACTCAGACTGCAACTAGCAGTATTGGATGCAACCATAAAGCTAATCATTATGACTTTGTTGCGGTATTGAGAAACATCTAGCGTATAGGAAAAAGTTAGTTGACCTGTTGCTGACGAATCGCCCAATGAAGGGCCGGAGTATCCAAGGTATGAATACGGTTGATAAGTTAATTTTTTAACACCAGACCCACTTGCAGTCCATCCAGTTGGAGACCAAGGATTTGCATCTGCTGTATTGTTCCATACGTCATTAGCCGAATAGACCAACCGACTAAATTCAGGGTACGCACGGTTTGGTGCAGTGTAAACACCGCCATAGCCGCCAATGGGCCAGTTGTCTCTGACAATGTTGTTGTACCCTAAGTCGGGATTTTCATTGAGCCATGCGGGGTATAACGCAGTTGCAGAATAATTTAACGTATTTTGAACAACTTGTATGTATCCAACTTTACCTGTTCCAGTGCCGTTGAATCCAGCTTGAACCAACTTGGTAGTGTCTAACGACAAAGTGGCAAACGCATTGTTCTGAATGATTACGCCATAAACATTGAGAGTATCATTGCTTTGAATTTCAATGATTCCATATCCAGACGCAGAATCACCTTCAAACCAACAGTCTTGAACTGTGATTGCGGCAGAATCGTCTGTAGTGCCTGCTCCGCCACCACTGCTATCAATCAAAATGGCGCTTCTTGCGTACGGGCTAAAATAGCATCTTTTTACGTCTGCGCCTTCGCAATGGTTCATGGTCAAGGAATTTAAACCATAACCAAGCCAACAATTTTGAATTGTAAAATCTTCGCAGAATCCTTTTACCAACGCAATCGGAGTTCCATAAGGTGCAGGGTTTTGGCTACCATTGTTATAGATACTGCTACCCGTATTCAAGCCATAAATATTGCAGTTGTTTATGTAATATTCGCTTGAACCAATTAAATAAATGCCATGAGTACAAGCATTAATCAATAAGTTATCAAAATAACAGCGCCATATTTTTTGGCAATAAATGCCAATGGTTGCAATGCTATTACCAGAAATAGCCAAGTCACGAATAAATACTTCCAAAACACGACCATCATTGCTGTTAAGCGTAGTAGTATCGCCTTGCAAAGTTATGACTGCGGTTGTACTTCCAGATTTTTTACTTAAAACAGAGCTTGGCCCCGTTCCTTGCAAAACAATGTTTAAAAACCCAGCGGGCAAAGTAATCCCCGAAACAAGAAAAGTTCCGGCAGGGAAGTAAACCGTCCCCGGTATTGATTGCGAGGTCATGCCTTGGGCATTTGTGGTTTGCGATGCAAGAGCCGCGTTAATTGTGGCTTGAATTGCAGTTGTGTCATCAGCAACGCCATTCCCAATAGCACCGTAATCCAGCACGTTAAAAACCGCGCCACCAATCATTGAATAGGTTGCTTTTGTCAGGGCCATGATTTTTCCTTAGATGATTTTTACAATTGTTTATTCAACGCCGCAACATTTAAATTATATTCATCAACGTCAATAAAAGAAAAAGATGTTTGTCCTTCATTATTTAATAAAGTTGTAACTTGTGTTTCTGATAGCCCTGTATATGAGCGATAAGAAATAGGGTTGCTGTTTACTTGTATATAAAATTCCATTATCTCATTCTCCTTGCAGAAATATAACCGTTTACAGTTGAAGAAGTTAAATCAACAAAGCCAATTAAATAATAAGTAGTGGTAGATGTTATGCTAACTCTAGACCTTGGTAATGTTGCAACGCCTACTCCCGCAGTAGGATATATCGTACCCGCTACAAATGTTTTGCCATAAACATAACCAGCCGTAGAATTTGCTGTTGTACTAATACAAGCAATCAAATAATTATTGGCAGTGCCAGAATAATAATTGCAACCGCTAATATCCCAATCACCAGCGGTTAAAGATATTGAAGTAACAGTAGTTGCGCTTGTTCCTACAGTAACATTGAGTGCCGAACTATCAATATATTGACCAACAACACCTGAATTTGCGTTGTCATTTGTTGTTGTGCCTTGAATGCCTGTACCTGAAGTGCTAAAAATTACATTGCCTGTGCTCGACGTAATTTGACTTGCGCTAATTTGTGTAGCAGTCAAAACCCCTGTACTTGGTACAAAACTTAACTTTGTGCTCGATGTAGTTTGAGATAAATTGCCTGTTGTTGCGCTAACTATTGTTGGATACCAAGTAGCGCTTGAGCTTGTATTGTCAGTTATAGCTGTATTTGTTGCGTTTGTAGCAGTTCCAACAGACAAAGTGGATTGAGCCACCCAAGTTGGAGCAGAACCATTAGATTCTAATACATATCCATTTGTGCCAATTCCAAGTTTTGATAAAGCTGAACCAGAGGAGTAATAGGGCAAGTCCCCTGCTGTATAACTGGTTAATCCTGTACCGCCTTCAGTTGTTGTAATTGCCGTAGATAAAGAAGAAATTGTTGCATTGGTTAATGTAATATTACCAAAAGAAGTAACAGTACTTCCTAAAGAAACAGAAGTATTTCCAATAGTTACTGAGCTATTAGATAACTGGCTATTTGCAATACTGCCTAGTGTTCCACCTAATGTGATATTTCCACTAGATGTTACGTTTCCAGTAAGTGTTATTCCGTTAACAGTTCCGTTACCTTGAACCTGTGTGACAGTACCACTGTTGGTGTTGGTTGCGGTAAGCGTTACGTTACCCATTAGTGCTCCACCTCCAGTTAACCCAGACCCCGCAATAATGTAAGTGGTATTTGGTACTGCTCCTGCAACGTTAGCTACAGGTATGGTGGATATAGAACCGCCTAAAGGTACAGACGTTCCTGTAATTGTGATTGCACTATTTTGTAACTGTGCGTTAGTAACACCAGATAGAGTACCGCCTAGTGTGAGGTTACCAGACGTTGTGACGTTACCTGTGAGCGTAATACCGTTGACAGTACCATTACCCTGTACTTGCGTTACAGTGCCATTTCCAAAAGCGCTTGTATTGATAAGTTGTACAGTTTTTAACATAATTTATCCTGTAAATTCAACAATTGCAGTGGGATGAAGTGCGCTTGCAAAAGTTACAGTGGTTGAATTGGTTTCAGTATAAGCAGAATTTACAATTTGTTTTACTCCGTCCACATATACTTTTAAACTATTGTTTCCAGTAACATAAGTTGGAACTGTAAAAACGGGATTGCTTAAATTACTACTTGCAACTACTGAATATGAACCTGTATTGATAGTTGCAAAATTTGCGTCTAATTCAGACAAAGGAATTGGAATGGTTGCCGTTGCAAAAGTAAATGGAACTGTACTCATTTTAAAACCTTACTCTTAATTCATGTTCAAATTCAAATGTGTTAACAATAAATCCAGCAGTATTAGATGTTAGTGTTAACCCTAAATATTTACCATATTGTCTTGCATCATTTTTATATAAAAAATATCCAAGCGTATCTGTCCAAGCAATTTGATTGCCGGAATTATTTGTCCAAGGAATAATAGTTCCATAATTGTTTATCCATGTTGCTTCATCTATTAAAGTTACAACTGGACTAGAACCATATTCAGAATCAACCGTTACATTCAAAGGCGCACCCGCCGCGCCTGTTGCTTCAATTCCAAATTTTGTTGCTTGCTTAGTTCTGATAGGGTCGCCCATATCCATCAAAGCAGTTTGAACATAACTTGATATAGCATCAGATGTGTTTGAATAAAGTTGATATAAGGTTGTTCCGTCTGTGCCATATAAATTTACTTTTCCTCCAACTGGCGCAGAAACTATGTATTGCAAATTATTAATAGCGCTGGTAAAAAACCATTTCTTTTCAAAAAATACTGCTTGTATATAACGGTTTGAAGTGCTAGTTCCTTGACCGCCTTGATAATAAAAATTAAATACGGCGCATAAAATATTGTTAATGAGCACTTGACCGCCGTAAACAGCGTGGGTTGCAAATTCAATATTGGTAAAAATGCCATCAAGCGGGTCACTAATTTTTGATGTGGTTGAGCCAACAAGCGCATAAATTCCATAATTGTTCATGAAAAGAACAGAACGAAAATATGGAAATATGGCGTATGGCAATTTTGTGCCAACAGAAGCAGACACGTTTGTATTGGTAAAAATTGTAGAACCAGTAGAAGTTACCCTAACGTCTGAAAATACATTGATAGAGTCGTCACCAAAAATGTATAAAAAGTTATTTGCAGAAAGCAGTTGTTGAATGTTGCCGTGAAGGGTGGAGTCTGAAATGTTGACGTTGCCTGCGGACACAGAAATAAAGTCTGAATAAGACCCGGCGGCTGAATAGTAAACCGTTCTTCCTTGGGCAATCCAAACACGACCAGAGAATGATGCAATGCCCACGTTTTGAGATGTACTCACAATTGCCGTAGCGGTTGCATTGGTAGTTGCTCCACCACCAGTAATAGCGACTAAAGGAGCCGTTGTGTAACCAGAACCGGGGTTTGTCATCACTACTTCAGTAACAATACCTCCAGAAATAATGGCTGTTCCCGCCGCACTGGCTCCTCCGCCTCCTGTAATCGTAACAACGGTATTAGCGGCATTTGTATATCCTGCGCCACCAGTATTAACTTGCACATAAACCGTGCCAGTTGCAAATGTTGTAAAACCAGCAACCGCCGCGGCGTTTGAGCCTCCTCCTCCAGAAAAAGTTACTGTGGGAGCCGTGTTGTATCCTGAACCAGCATTGGTAAGAATAACTGATGTAACCAAACCCGTATCGACAACTCCGGTAGCTGTTGCGGTTGTTCCACTTGGAGGCGCCGCAATCGTAATGGTTGGGGCACTGGTATACCCTGAGCCGGGATTGGTGACCGTTAGTACAACCACGTTTCCGTTTTGAATACCCGCAGAAATGGTTGCGCCTGAGCCTCCACCACCACTGACCGAAACGGACGGCACCGATGTATAACCAGAGCCAATGTTGGTGATGTTGGTTGAAATTAGTGTTCCAGCGCCAGTTGTAATGGTTGCTACTGCTGTAGCTTGTATGCCATTTGCATTGTTAGGCGCAGAAATAATAACATTGGGAGCAGAGCTGTAACCAGAGCCTTGGTTTGTAATTCCTATGGCATTGACAGAACCCACAAATATTAAATTGGTGGTGTCCCATGTAAAGTAACCTTTGTTGGGGTCACTGATTAATGCTTCGGTGTTTTTCCATTGACTGACATTGATATTTCCTGTGGTGCTAAAAGTTCCAATTGGCGCCACATTTCCTTTGGTTAAATTTTCAATATTTACGTATTCACAACGACCATCTATTTCAAAAGCCAACAAATAATCTGTTAAATTAAGATTAACAGAGGCCAAATAAATAACGGTGTTAGCAAAAGTTACTCCTAAATTTGTATATGTAGGCGTAATTTTAAGGTTGCCAAAACCAATAGGCATGGCATTTTCTAGCCATGAAAACTCAGCTTCTTCTATGGCAGTGCGGTTTGCCTTGGTGTTAACGCCTTTAAATTGCTTAACAACCTTATATGATTTTTTTTGTTCTGCGGATGCCATTTAAAATAAACTCGAATAAGGGTCTGGCATCCTCCTAGTAAATGTAGTTGCCAGTACAGATTGCATATGCTTGGTGTATTCTTGTTTGTATATTTCGGCTTCGCCAAAAGACTGCTCGTAGTATTTTGCAAGATACGCCGCGTAAAACTGTACGGGTGAGTAATATGGGTCGTTGATAGAGTCTACATCACTAAGATTTACCAAAGCTGTTGGCAATATTACGGTATCTACTTCGATGGTGTAAACCTGATCTGGAACTGGAGAAATGTAAATGGTTTGCTGACCATAAACAGAAAAACAACTAGGTCTGCCAATATAATTTTGCCAAAAACGCAACTGTGCATTGAACTGGGTCCAAGGAAAATAGCGCATGGGAACGCGGGTATTTCCCCAATACAAATTGATATTTAAAACGTCTAGCGTTTGCAAACCTTGAGGCAAGCAAGAAAATTGAATTTGCTCACAAGGAGCCACATACTGCAAATACGCCGAACCATTTTGAAAGGGCGTACTGGGTGGGTAATTCTGATAGATGGTGGACGAGCCACTAGGGTAGGCAGGCGGCGTTGAGCCTAAAGTACCAGCAGTCGTAACTTGATAGATAAAAATATTTGAAAAAACATAGTCACCGAGGTTGACAGCTTGATTTGCAACCCAATTATATGGATATGCGCCACCGGGGACTGGGGTACATGGAGCTTGCGAAACTTGAACAGTTCTTAAGCATCCAGTATCTCGGACAACTCTTTCCCGAGCCGAATTGATGTTGTCAATTAGCTGTTGGTTGGTGTAGAAATTTGCATTTGCATCATGCAATAAATTTCTAACTTGATAAAGATAACCCGAGAGAGTTTGAGCCATTGACCTTCCATCTTATGCGTGGACATTTCCCCCCGCCCTCTTTGAGGAAGGAAGGGGTACTCTTTCCATCACCGGGGATAACGAGTGATTCTGTTTTGGAGGTTCTAAAGAAATTTGAATTTTCTCTAAAATCTCCATGCCT
>Ga0208617_1000088_pt1 | contig 33466 bp, 24 predicted proteins | sample CryBogCBE06Nov07_FD_184581 | JGI IMG/M metagenome (GOLD analysis project Ga0208617, IMG submission 184581) | Freshwater microbial communities from Crystal Bog, Wisconsin, USA - CBE06Nov07 (SPAdes) (version 2) | ecosystem: Environmental > Aquatic > Freshwater > Lake | place: Crystal Bog...
AAGTGGTTCCATAACCAAACAACACAACTTCTCACCCGAAGGCGTGGTAAACAATACCCGAGGCGGGAATCGAAGTTTGGGAAGCAGTATCCCTGGTTTGTTTTGATTGGCAGCAATTACACCGGCAGTGAAATCATAAGCCGGGTCAGCCATCCAAACTTTGACTGCATAGGAACGATTGTCGGGTTGAAATGCTAGTCCATAAGCACCCATACCCAATACATTGAATTTATCAGACTGTTGAATCAATTCCCACAACCGAACCATTAATTTAGATCTTGCCAGACTCACTGAATCACTTGACGTTAGCGATTCTTGGAAAGTAGCCAACAAGTCTTTCAACTCTGCGAAGCTACCGGGACCGGTCAATTCCACTAATCTCTGTTCTTCAATTCGATTGATATAATACTGGATATGTTTCATCACTTATTTATTTAAAGGTTGACAACTGTTGACTTGTGACAAATGATTAGTATAATTGTAACAACTAGAGAAAGATTCCAAATGAATCCCGAATTAAAACAACAAATAATTGATATCATAAAATCCAACAAACCAGACGGTGTTGTGACCAGACTTAAACATATTCCCGAGTTGTGGAATGAAATTATCACAAACATTCCCAACCTGCCTTATGATAATCAAGCACATAAAATATACCATTATGTGAACGAGTTAGCAGAAATCAAGAAATGTCCATGCGGCAAACCGGTGTCATTTCAAAGTCTGGTATTGGGATACCGGGAATTTTGTTCAGCCAATTGTAGTTTTGCAAAAGAAGCTGCCAAAACTCGACGTATTGCAAAAATGCAGGCAAATGGCGGAGTGGGACTGGCCAATCCCAAAACTCGAGCCAAACAGCAAAATAAGGTGTCGAACACTATCAATGCTAATCAACTATCACCTTCTGAAAACCACACAGATGAAACAATACGTGAAAAGATTTTAGAAATATTTACCAAAACCCCCAAACAATATAGCAGTGTGATAAAAAATGATCCTGTTATCTGGCCCTGGGTATTGAAGAATAAAAAATTACAAGGAAATTCTGACTCAATTGCAGCAAAAATTTACAGTGCATATTATAATGAATCTGATGTTTGTCCAAAAGGAAATCTAAAGAAATTCGATCGTTGGTCATCTGGGTTTATGTATTGCGGTCATGCTAATTCATGCGAGTGCAACAAAACATTATCTGCTGCAAAAACTAGTGAATTTAAGTTAAATTATTCTGAAGAACGGAAGCAAGAAATTAAAGTTTTGAAAGAACAAACTATGATAGCAAACTATGGGGTTGCATATAATTTTCTAAGAACAGATGTTCTAGAAAAAGCAACTAAGTCTCCCCTAAATGCTGAAATATATAACAAATTAATTAATTATGATTGGTTGAATACCGAATACAATATTAAAAAAAGATCTGCTACTGACATAGCAAACGAACTCAACATTTACTATAGCACGGTAATTTCATATTGCAGAAAACATGACTTTAGGATTCGAAAAACAACCCGCTATTCACTTGCTGAAAGGCAAGTTGGCTATTTCTTATCCGAAATCGGTATTGAACATGAAACAAATGATAAATCTGTTCTAGGCAATTTGGAATTTGATATTTTGATACGACATAAAAATATGGCAATCGAAATGAATGGATTGCGATGGCATTCATATCATCCAACATTTAAAAACCCGGATGGATTAAAATTGGAAGATAGCGAACGACATATTCAGAAAACAAACCTAGCTCGAGAAGAAGGCATATTTTTGTTTCATGTCACTGATTGGGAATGGGAAAATAAACGAGATATCATAAAATCACAACTCCGAAGCAAGCTTGGATTGTCTAATCGAATATATGCTCGACAATGTGAAATCAAACTAGTTGATTCTCAGCAAGCTAGAGATTTCTTGCTTGAAAATCATTTACAAGGATCGTTCAACAGTACTCATTATATTGGACTTTGGTATATGAATGAATTGGTGATGTTGTTGACAGCTGGACGACACAGATTCAATGGCGGTAATGACGTAATTGAAATACATAGATTGTGTTCAAAATTAAACACCAATGTAATAGGTGGCGGTAGTCGATTGGTAAAATATTTAAAACAATTAACCAATAATGCAATAATTGTGTCATATTGTGATATTCAAAAATCTGATGGAAAAGGTTATTTGAAAATGGGGTTTACTTTAATTCGGCAATCAGAACCTGGTTACTTTTGGACTGATATGAAAAATATAATACCTAGATCTCGTACAACAAAAGAAAAATTAGCCAAATGGTTACCCAATTTCAATCCTGAAATATCTGAAGCAGAAAATATGTGGGCACAAAAATATGCCAGATATTATGATTGCGGGAATTTTATTTTCGCAATTTAAAAAAATAGTTGACTTAGTATGGCATATGTTGCATAATCAATGAAGTTAAAAAGGGTTTAAAGATGGACTAATTGATAAGAAGAAAATCCCAGGATTTCTCCTGGGATTTAGTTGAAAAAGTATTATGTCTTTGAAATTTTATAAGAATTTCAAATTCTGAGTGTTCAGCGCAATTCCTGCCAGGTAATCACCTGCATTTCCGAGGCTGGAAGAAGAATTTGATAATTCTATATAACCATATCTGGACATAAAGGAAACAACTGGCTCAAAGGTATTTGGATCAATTACGACGCCGCTGCTTGTTAGCGGAATCCATGGGCAATAATACGCAGCCGCGTCAATCTCGCCAGCGCCCTTATAACCAACCAATACTGGTGTGTTATCAGCAGCATATTGGTCAACATAAACGCGCATACTGTTGTTCAAAACGCCAACAAACTTTGTGTTAGTTGGTGCTTCAAAAGTACCTTCAGTTGTACGAGCAAAAGCTGAAGTTGTCGCTGATTGCAGGACAGTTAGAGCAGTTGGGCTAACAACCACCCAGTTACCTGCGCCACGACGTGTACGTGCAGCAATCAAGTTAGCACCACGATTGATTAGAACCGCTAGAGCAGCGTGTTCGTCACCAACGTAGGTAGCTGTACCACTAACTGAACCTTGGTCATAAGTTAGTGTAGTACCAGCTAGGGTACGTAGGCTAACTAGGATTTCTTGGTCGATTTCAGCAGTAATTTCTTGTGCAAGTGCTGCCATGATTTCAGCTTCGATGTCGATGCCTTGTTGAGCTTGTGCATCTTGCACAGCTTCAAAGGTCCAACGGGCTGATAGACGGCGTGTCTTAGCTTCAACGGTTTCACGTAGAACTTGGATGTTCAAGCGCTTACCAGCAGTACCTTCCAGAACGCTAACAGGAGCAGCTTTTGGAGTTGTGCTGTTACCGTTACCAGAATAGTAACGTGCGATTTCGAATGGGCTAAGTGCTTCAGCGCCAGCTACTGTAGCAGTAGGTGAACCAAAAGCGTCAGCATAACGAACGCGCAGTGTGTGGATTTGACCAACTGGACCGGTCATTGGTTGAACGCCGATGATTTCGTTGGCAATAACAGTTGGCATAACTCGACGGATAACAGGCAGGATCACTTTGTTAAGTGTTGCGATGTTACCAGCGCCAGTTGCACCAGCTGTGGCAGATTCCATTAGCATACCAGCATTGCGAGTAGCCATGTCTTGTTTTGTATTTTCTAGGATTACTTCCATTACTCGCTTACGATTGCCGCTTAGGCCGTCGCAGAGAGCAGTTTTATAAGCACCCCATCGTGATTCGAAAAGATTTTGTTTCATCTTTTAATTCTCCCTAACTTGGTTGTTGAGTCCGGCCAAATGTAAAATTTCAGCAACTTCCTTTTGGATGTTCTGATCTTCGGTATTTGATTCTACCAGACGTTGTGAACGATTGCCTGTTGCAACTGTTCGAGTTTGAACATTTTCGATCAACTCACGAGGACCGGTGTTCGTTGCTGGACCGTTTACCACAGCCGGCAAATATCGATTGAATGCTTCTTTTAGATCACCTGTTCTGGTGTTCTTTAGCATTTCAACCATAATAGTTTTCTTTTCACGACTCAGCGGAGCAGTGAGTTCAGTTAATGTTTCCAATCTTCTTGCCTTGTCTCGTGCTTGAAGTTCTGCGTGTTTTGCTGATTCCACTAGTTGTGTTTTTTCAAGAACCTGTTGTTTAGCTTTGTTGATTTCTCGTTTTGATTCTTGTAGTTGCTTTTGCAGTTTCTTAATTTCACTGCCTTCGCTCAAATAGCTGGCCATATATTCGGCTGCTACTGCTTCGAATATTCTGCGTCCAAAGTTATTTTCTCTGGCTGCTCGAATATCTGATCTCCACTGAGTCAGTTCTTTGCGAATTACTTCGTTCAAAGTCTTGTCCAGCGTTTGTGTTGCACGTTGAATAAAGCTCTTTTGGCTTTCTTGGATTTTTTCACGACCCTCTGCCAACATTTTTACGCGTTGTTCAACTAGAGCTGTTTTTTCTGCTTCAAAAGCAGTTAGTTCTTCACTCAATTGTTGTAGAACAAAAGTTTCCAATTTGTTGATTTTTTCCGACATTTGGTTCTTTTGATTTGACTCCATGACTTGTAGTTTCTTGGACATATTTTTACGTTCAAGAACCAGTTGATTTCTGTCTTTGACAAAGCTGCCAATTTCTGATTTCAATTGACGAACAACGAATTCATTTAAAATTGCTGTTTGTTTTCTGATTTTATTCTCATAGTGTCTTTTATTTTTGAGTGTTTCTTTAGTAAGTTTTACTCTTTGTTCACTTAGTGATCGCTTGTCTTTATGGAAATCTTCGACTTCCTTTTTAACAGCTTCACTCAGCATAGTATTCATTGCTTCTACCAGTACTGCTTTGTCATGTTGATAACGTGCGGCATAGGTTTCTTGCAATTCAGTTTCTGCTTGTTTTACTTTTGAATCAAAAGCTTCTTGTAGTGCTAACTTGACGTCTTCACCAAGTATTTCACTTTCAAGAAGTTCTGTTAATGCATTTTTCATCGGACATTACTCCTTTTTGTAAAGTTCAAATCTGTCACATAATTCAGCAAAATCCGTTTCAGGTGTCTTTGAGCGGCGTCATCGTACCTTGCGCATTCTGCTAAATTCAGTGCTTGTGTACCGTATTTACGACCCATCAGTGCTTCATATACCGGTACAGGATATGCGTTTGGTGCAGATGGGTTAGCCACTATATCAACTGTCAGCATGTCAAAATCACTGACATCACCTTGTGAATCAACATTGCCTGAGCCACGAGAACTAACTCCCAGCTTGACACCACTTTCCAACAATGTTTTGATAATATTTCCTTTGGGGGTTGGCAAAATCTGCAACTTGCCCATACCATTTGAACCATCCATCCACATTTTGGTTATTTTGTGACTGACTCGATCCAAATGAATTTGTAGTTCTTGTGGATGATCACATTCACCCAAAACGCCATTGTTTTTTTCAATAGCTTCGTTAATTGTGTTAACGGCTTGTTTTATTTCACTGACTGGATATACACGTCCGTTGTGGTTTCTTTGACCACCTTGAATGAATATACCCTGCATATACATCTTTTTTTCTGATGTATCCTTGTCTGATTCAGTCAGAACTTCAGCCTGAGCATTGTCAAATGTCAGATGTTCAACTAGAACAGTCGGGTGTTTCATTAGTTTCCTTTGATAATTTCTATCATTGATATTTATGACAAAAATTAAAAAAGGTGTTTAAACGGCGGTTTTTTGGTTATTTTCTATGCCAAGTCAAATATTTGGCAGCTTTTGGGAGTGTATCATATATTGCTGCCGTAATTGTTGGTCCAGTACCTTTTGTAATATTGTTTAGTGTACATTCAAATTGATTTTGTATGGCCTCAATAGTTGCTGTAGCTGTTCTTTTGACCAAACCTTCTTTGTTACGTTCACGATCAAACAAATTGGTGTTTTGATTGAGTTCAAATTTAGCTTGATGTGGACTTGGGATCCAGTATTCAATTGTAAATTCACCTGACTTGAGTCGAGATTCGGTTAAGTTTTCTTGTCGTTCAATTTTTTCCAAATATTCTCGCGCGAGAATATCCAAGTCATTTCTATATTTCTTCAAAAGATTAATATCAGTTACTTCAATTGGTTCTATGAGATTGATAGCGTCTGGATTTTGTTTACAGGCAGCAGTTTGAATCATGGGACTTGGTGAATGTATATGTGTAATTAAATAACCATTTTGTTGCACAGCCGTCAATTGAACGGGTATAGTTTTATTCAAACAAAATTCCAAGGCATCGGGATCATTTTTTACTGCGGCCATTTCTACATCAAGATCATCAGTGTCAAAAAACTCCAATAAACCACCATTTATAGAAACCAATTGCAATTGACATTCTTTGCTTAGCGGCAAATTCTCATGTATCAATCCTTCAGCATGCGTCCAAAAATTTGGATATATTCGATTTTGTTGGTAAAGATCATACATGGCATCTATCTTAGCCACTAAGTCTTGTTCTTTAGCAGACATGCCTGTATTTGATTCCATCAATTCGGTTTTTAATTTTTCTTCCCACCACTGTTTGAGACTTGAATCCAAATCTTCTGGTTTAATACCGCGCGGTTCTATTACATACTTTATTACGCCAATTGATTGAAAACATTTGACTGCGGCCCATTGAATCATGGGACTTGGTCGATCAATATATCGGATTACTTCTCCATTGAGTTTTACTGCTAATAATTGTAGTGGCAGAGTTTTATTTTCCACATATACTATTGCAGCATGATCGTTTCTTATTGCCTGTTCAATAACTTGTTCATTATTAGTATCCAAGTCTCCCAATAATTGACCATCAATTTCCACAATTTGTTTTTGACATTCAATTGACAGTTTACCAAGATCTTCAATCAATTGCTTAGTACTTTCATAAAAAAGATACTTATTATTTTGATCAACAAAATATTTTTGATAAAGGCTAGCAATTTGTTCTATTAATCGTTGTTCATCACGCGATAATCCCAAATTATTCGATTTCATCAGAGCGCTCCTGTTCTATTTTTTCCAAATATTTCCGCATCTTTGAAGACAAAAATTTTCTATATTTCTTCATCAGACCAATATCAATTGCTTCAATCGGTCGAATAAATTGTATTGCTCTCGGATCTTGTTTTAGTGCTGCTGCTTAAACCATGGGACTTGGATTAATAATGTGCCATATTGCTTGGCCATTTTGTTGAACAGCCGCCAATTGAACTGGGATTGCCATTTTATCTCTAGGTATAAGAGACAATACTTCAACATTATTTTTAACTGCGGGTATGCAAATGTCCGGATCATCTTGGTTTAAATGTTCTAATGTCCATCCATTTATTGAAGCTATCTTTATTTGACAAGCTTTGGAAATAGGTTGCGCATCTTCTATTAATTGACCTACTCCAGATATCAATGAATATTTTGGTGGATCATGAGAGTATATTTCCGTTATCTTATCTACTAATGATTGTTCTTTGGGATTTAATTGAGTCATAGTTTCACTATTGGTTGATTCTTCAAGAAACTCCGCCGGCATCAAGTCATTGTTTATCAAAAAGTCTCGATATTTTTCACGAATCGTAGGATCCAGTTTTTTGATGTTCATACAAAATAACACTGATCGATTTGCAGATACCGCAGCCCATTGTACTAATGGAGCGGGATCTTTGATATAATCAATCATGTAATCCGCTTGTTGAACAGCCCATATTTGAAGTGGGATTGAAATTGGGAATTTTTCAGCAAATAATTCAAAACAGCCGGGTTCTATTTTGATAATAGCTTTTATTAGACTTTCACTAGCTGAATCCAAGCGCTTGACCAGTCGTCGAATTTCATTCACTTCCGTTGTATAATCATTACCTGTTTTGATTCGTTCTGCTCGTTTACTGATATAATCCAATATCTGTTGATCAGTCCAAGTATTGGGATCCAGCGAATTATATTTTTTTGATTCCACGAACAGTCGGCGAGTAAATTGTTCTTTAGCCCAGTTATTGTAATATGTTTTGACATCCGCTATCACTGATTGCCTGGGATTTATTTCCCAGATTGCGTTATAGTTATTTTTTACCGCAGTCCATTGTATCATGGGAAGTGGATTATAAATTGTACTAATGACTAATCCATTGTTTTGCACAGCAGTTAGTTGGACCCCAATACTAGGTGTTTTGCAATAATAAAGCAAACTTGGATTTATTTTAACTAATTCTAATTGTAAATATTCACTCAAATCAGAACTAGCCATTATTCCATCAAATATGACGGCATCTCGACTATCATTATCACCAGTTTTATAGATTTCTTTTGCAAAATCAATAATATCACTTTCTGGCCAGGTGTCATCATTGAATGAGTTTGCCCATCTACCTTTAAATAGTCCCATTGTAAAATAACCATCGACTATAAAATATGATTCAGTTAGGGTGGTTTGTTTTTCTAGTTGTTCCAAATATTTCAGTCTTTCAGGAGTTAATTCAGATCTATATTTTTTCAAAAGATTAATATCCACTGATTCTATAGGTTTAATTGAATTGATTGCGCGAGGATTTTCTCGGCATGCGGCTGCTTGAATCAAGGGACTTGGTTCCCATATATTAATGATTACGGCACCATTTCTTTTAACGGCTTCTAACTGCACCAATATACTTATTTCATTAAAACAATCAATTAGATAAGGGTCTAATTTTACAACAAATAGTTGAACTCGCTCACTTAAGTGGTCTGCATTACAGAGTGCATCAGTTAAAATATTATCCGTATTGTCGAAATTACGCTTTATAAATTCAATCTGTTCATCTTCATCAAGGTCATCAAGGTCTATTTGGTCATCACCATAGTGTTCTAGACTTTCAAATATATTTGACTCAACTATAAATTTTCGATAACCCGGATTTTTATCAGCCCATTTATTGTATTCTTTTGCAAGTTCAGGCAATACACATGTAATAGGTCTAATATTCCATATTGATAATGGATCATTTTTGAACGCCGCCCACTGAATCATAGGAAGTGGGTTTTGAATTGCATCAATATCAGACCCATTATTTTTTACTGCTGTCAATTGAACTTTTATGGTGGGATTCTTGAGACAACTAAAAAGCTCTCCACCGTCTATATTTATTAAAGCAAGTTGGACATCTTCACTCCATTCTTGACTTGCAATAATATTACGCACGTCCAGAAGATCCCAATTGCGTATCACATAATCAATTTTTTTATCGACCGGCAATGATTTGAAATGGTTACACCGTTTTTCAAAAATTTTTGATTCCACTATTTTTTTGTGATTACTGAGTTTCATCAATCAGTCCTGTAAAATGTAGGTTTTCTACTAGTAGGATGTTTAGAAGCCCACTCATTATATGCATCAATAATTTCAGGTAGTACACAAGATTGAGGATATATGTCCCAGATTACTGATTTGGATTTTTGGAAAGCTGCCCACTGTATCATAGATGCGGGATTTTCTATCATCAAAATACTACCCGGTTTTGATTTAACTGCCGCTAATTGAAATATTAAACTCCAAGGTTTTTCAAAACATCCCAAAAAGTTACCATTAATCGCAAGTATTTTTAATATGACTGCTTCACTTAAATCAGAGTCCATAATTACATCATCTAACATATGGTCTGGTTCATCATCTTGATGCAGTTTGACATATTCTACTTGCTGTTCTTCTGTCAAACCATTTAATGTTCTTCTAGGCGTGTTTAGATCCACTGATTCCATTAGGCTTTCTTGCTGTTCTATTTTTTCCAAATAAGCCAATTGTTCCGATCTCAAATAGTCTCTGTATTTCTTCAATAGTGATATGTCAATTGATTCAATAGGACTGATACAATTTATTGCATCTGGATTATTACTGCATGCAACACTCTGCACTAATGGAGTTGGATTTTTTATTTGTAATATAGTTTTACCATTATTATTTACGGCCATAAGTTGCCATTTGATTGAATTTGGTCTCGATATAATATCAGTAAGTGCATATGAGCATTTAGATAAGGCTATTTTAACTAATTCTTCAGTAAGGCCACTTATATATGGAATCGTATAGGGTTCTTTTTCAATAATCCTTTTTTTAAATTCATAACATGGATGTTTGATTATTTTTATTAGGCCAAATATAGCCTTGCTTGAATTGCTTGACTTCACAGCCGCTAATTGCAATTCATCTGATGGGTCTGGCATCCATTCAATCGCTAGTGGGAATTTTTTTACAGTAGCTAGTTTAACTTTTTCACTTGGATTAATACCAGAATCAATTAATTGTCTATATCCTAATTTATTACTGGTAGCATATAAAATCTGTTGTTCATCAGTTTCTAATTGCTGCTTATTTACCATGGAATTATTAGTAATAGGTGAAATTGATAAATTTAATTTGATAAAATCGATTTGTTCAGTTATCGTCTTTCTTAGAAATTCACTGGGTCTTATTTCTACCAGCTTTTTACCATCTGGTGATAATAATTTAGCAATATTTGTATCTACGAGACTTGGCGGACTGAATTTATTCCAGACCATGATAGGAGAAACTGAAACAAAAGAAATTGATTGTCTACCCTGTGACGGGAATTCAATAGCAGCCAAATATTCAAAAGGATAACCAAACTGAGTCAATAAATGTTGAAAAGCGTTAAACGTTGATTGCTGTACTGGAGTAAATGTATAATCTTCTGGCTGACCACTCCAATATATAGACTGCGGATCACCCGGTTTCCTATTTCTCAACAGGGGATTTCCCACATTACCAGGCAATTTCTTCATCGCATCATATTCGTCTTTAGTATATGATCGATAAGTATTGTTTTCCAATAAGGTAATAAGCCGAGATGTCATCCCTTATTTATTAATTATAGACCTTCCAAGCCAGTTCCATTGGTTGCTGAGTTTTGCACTTCTGTTGAAGCCGGTGTATTTTCTTCTGCTTGTGGCGCGACTTCAGTGGGTTCGGCCCCAGGTGCACCAAAATCACCACCCATATCAAATCCACCAGCTTGTGGTTTAACTCCCACTGAACTCAATCCCAATTGGTTGGAATCAATTGGTGATTGTCCAGTCTGTGATTTCAACCTGCTGGCATTTTCTTCTTTCCACATACGTTCGTTTTCCAAGATGTCTTCATCAGTCCATCCCAGATATTTCTTTAGAGCATACCGTTGACTCATGAATCGATTTGCATTAGTTGACATAATACTACTATAGATATTAATACGTTCAGAATCCAATTGTATTTGTCGATATTCACTGAAACTTTGTGGTGGCCACATCTGTAGACTAAAATCACTACTGGATATTTCAATACCACGGTTCTTCAAAAACATTTTAAATTCGTGATCTAGGATCGGAGTAAAATTATTTTGTAGTCGAGCACAATACTTACTGAATCGAAACTCTTGTATGTATGCCGTACCAACTTTACCATCATTGAATGTTGCGGTGCCATCATCTGGCCCAGTTGGCAAATAACTACTGGGAATTCCAAGTCCTCTGAACAACTTGTTCTGGAAAAATTTCAAATCATCTATTGAACCCAAATTCTCCCCACCTGGCAGTGGCTCAATAGTCGTACCTTTGCCTTCTGAATCAGTTGCAAGGAAAAAATTGTCTGTTATTGAAATTGGTGAATAGGATGCATCCACCGCCGATCTCCCATTTGATGTCTGTGAAGGGATTCTACGTTGATATATTTCCTGCTTAACTCTCTCTACGAACTGTTGAGCACGCGGTCCACTCAGCCCACCAACGTCAATTTTAAATACTAGTCGTTCAGGTGCTCGAACGATTCTATATATAATGACTGCATCTTCCAACAAATCCTTTTGTTTGAAGATTTTAAAAACATTTTCTAATATACTTGTTCCAAATGGCCACTGGCCATCCAGTCCTTCACTCAAACTAAAATGAACCACGTGCACTGCATCAACAGCGAAATTACTAGCTTGACTCATAAAACGGCTATTGCGGCTTGACTGACTATGGATTCCCATGCTAACTGCACCTGCTCCAAGTCCAGTATTTGCATTACGAGGAACACCACTGGGGAAAGTATAGGCATCATGCACCAACATGTTGGATCCAACTTGTGATATCAAATTGAGATCCAAGTCACTTACCACATATTGTTCAATCTTCTTGCCTTTGGATTCATTGACAATAATTTTTTCTACTTTGTTGGGGTCAACCCAAATAAGCTGACATGTTTCAGGATCGCGTATGAAAAATTGATCACCATATTTTAAGGTGTTTCTAAATGTTCTCCAAACACGTTTTTTCCAGTCGTTGATTTTAGCCCACTGAGTTAGGGCTTCTTTGAGTATTTTAATCTCTGTTTCAGTTAAGTTATCACCATATAATATGGTAAATGGCTCATCATCAATTTCGAATGTTTGAGTAGAAAAATCTGCAATAATATCAAGTGCTCGATTCACATCAGAATCATTATCCATTTGTTCGTACTGCATATAGCGTTCAATTCGATTTGCTGAGCCACTATATACTTCAGGCAGTGGGCTACCATATTTGTCCATGGACGTAGCTGATCCATTTGCTGTTGTTTGTTTTTTCTCTAAACGTTTTTGAACTTCTGCTGCTGTGGGAACAGCTGAAAAATATTTTTGCCAACGAGCCATTAAATTCCTAAATATACATTACAAGTATTTATTGATTTATTTGATCAAATCAATATATTTGATTTCCAGATTTCTTTAGTTGACTGATCATGTCACCATGTCCTCGAGCCGTAACATTCGCAAGTATATTTACGGCGGTTTCTACTTGTCCCAACAATTCTATTTGTCTTTGATTAGCTTTTTGTACTGCTACATAATGTTCCAGAGTTTTCTTTATTACTACATCCATGGTATTTGCCGGGCCGGTAGTAGTCGTTGTTCCCGGGGTAGCAACTGCTTTTCCTTCAGTCATCATACCCGCTAAGCCCAATCCACCACTCAGTAAACCAAGTGGCACTCCAGCAACTGCACCAATTCCAGTAGAGTCCAGACCAGTTGCAAGTAGACCAGTTGCTGCACCTGCTCCATATAGTCCAGCACTCAACCAATTGCCTTTTTGTGCTTGGCTTGCTGCACCCGCTATATCTAATGCGGCCCCTACGCCTGGTATGAAACGTCCCAAAGTTTTACCAAACAGTTTGCCACCACCTTTGGCAGCTACTTGTGCAGCTTCTTCACCGGCTGGATTGGAAATTAATCCTGCTATATTTTTTATTGCATTACCGCCTGCGCCAATAATGCCTTTAGCAAGTAATGCACCCCCACCCAATACACCAATATCACGGGCACCTCGGCCAGCAATAGCACCAACCTTTTTAATATTATCAGCACCAATTAAATTTTTAACATAATCTATAAAATCTGTAAAAATTTTACCAATTGTTTTTAGAGGACTGCCAATTTTCGTATCCCATTCATCTACAGATTTTGAAATCCAATTACCAAACTTGCCCAATTGTTCCCCAACCCATCCCAATCCTTTTCCAGCAAGATCAATAACTTTTGATAGGTCATGCAGGGTTGCAGCAACTTGTCCCAGGCCTGATCCCAAAGCATCCATGGCCGGAATTAAAATTGGAATCAAATTCAACAGCAATCTATCGAATGAAGCTGACAATTTGTTCATTTGAATTTTCAATTTTTCTTGTACTCGAATAGCTTCTTTTTGTTCAGTACTCATTAAGGTACCATCAGCATTACGACCTTCCAAGGCATTTCTACTGGCCTGTGTCAAAGCAACCAGTTGACGAGCTGAATCACCCACTGGCCCACTCATACCAGCAAATGCTTGTAGCCTAGCCAATGCTTCAGGATTGGCGATAGCTTTGGCCAATTTTCTAGTAGCTTCAGTGGTGTCACCACCTGCTTTGGCAATATCACCCAGCTCACGGAAAGCATCAAATGCCCCTGCTTGATTTAGTACCATGGTCATTTCGGGACCAACCCCTGCCAGTCCACGACTTATATAACCACCAAGTGCATTGTCTATCTGAGTATGTTGTGTACCAAACGTTTTGGCAATCTCAGGAAGTACTTTGGTAATCATATTTTCACGAACCGCTCCGGGCAATCCAGCTAGAGCAATTTGCATGTCTGCATTATTATATGATGAATTGATCTGTTTTTCCAATTCACGTCGATTCATACCTGTTACTTCAGCAACTTGGTTTAATTCCTGCAAATATTTGTTGGTACTAACTACCAGTTGACTATCTGATTTACCACGCATATCACCTGTTAACCGAAGTGTTTCCAAATAATCCAATTGTGCATCACGAGCTTCTTCATTGGTCATAAACAGCTCAGAACCCATTTTTGTTAATTTGCTAAAAGCATTTCCCAATTCAACTGTGCGTTGAATGCCTAGATAAGCAGTGGCAGCAGAATGCTGAGTGAGTTCTTTATTAAGTTCTTCTGATTTCAAACCCGAAGCGTAAAGCATGTCTGTATATTGAGTTAAGCCTAGACTAAATCCCTGTCCCACTTCATCCAAAGACAGCAAACTTTTTGATATCTGCACAAAACGATGTTCCACCATTTCCACAGTTTTTTCCAATACCTCAAACCCAATAGCTAGTTCAGTACCCTCTAATGCCAGCGTTCCCAAATTACCAATGACAGATGATATAGCGTTACCCGCTGACGCAGATCCACCCACTAATCCCAACGTGTATGAAGACATTGCTTTTCTGAATGCAGCCGATTGTCGTTTTGCCGCATCTGCATTTTTACCAGTGGCATCTGCTTCTTCTTTGGCTTCCTGCTCTTTGGTTTTTTTCCAACCGTCTTTGGCTTTTGCTTCAGCGCTACTTGCATTAGCAGCATCCTTAGCAGCTTTGGTTGATAGATTTAAAGCTGCTTCAAATTCCTGAACAGCCTTTTTACCACCATCCCCTCGTTCCACATATTTTTTGAACGCAGATAGTAATATTTGTCCATTGGTGTTTGTTTTACTAACCAGATCCTTTAGAGTCTTTTCAGTTGCCCAGTCAATGCGATCTTTATTGACAATCTTAATAGGCAGTGGATTGGAATCTTTGATTGCTTTACCATCGGCTGTTGTAATATCAGTCATAAAGTACCATTTTAATAGGATAAATAGTCATATACTTATTTATTCAGGAAAAACATGACACAAAATCCACTCAAGTCACACTTTAGACAACCACAAATATTTGTTAAATTTCCCAGTCAAGATCGCTGGTACACAGATTCTGACATTGACAATCATCAAAAAGATCACAGTGTCTATGCAATGAGGGCGATTGACGACATCATGTTGAATACTCCAGATGCACTTTTAAATGGACATGCCTTAGAAACTATTATTTCGGGTTGTTGCCCAGATATTAAAAATGTCAAGAATTTCAAATCACCTGATCTAGATGCTCTATATGTTGCTATTAAAGCAGCTACAAACAATGGATTAATTGAACTTGAACGCACATGTGAACGTTGTAGTCATGAAAATTTGGTTGACCTCAATTGTCAGATGTTGTTGGACACGATGAGTTTTGTAGATGATTCAGATTGTTTTATTGAAATGGATCAACAGTTGCTCATTGAAATACAACCCTATAATTTTGAAATGAAACAATTGTTCCTACAGCATCAATTTGAAGAAGAAAAACTAATCAAAATGACAGTTGTTGAATCACCAGATGACGAATTCCTACAAGCTGCTCGCATATCAGAGAGTGTGGAACGGCTAAGTCAAATCACGTTCAATCTAGTAGCAAAAAGTATTATCAGTATCAAAATACTGGAAACCAATCAAGTAGTGCGTGATTCTGATTTTATTAATGAATGGTTGGTTAATATTGAAAAAGAACGTGCAGACCAAGTTTTTGATGCTGTTAAAAAGCTGAATGCAATTGGCATCAATAAAAACATTCATTTTGAATGTCAAAATTGTCAACATGTTTGGGAAGAAACGCTGGAGTTTGAACCCACACATTTTTTCGCCAAACGCTCTTGACATTTGATTCGGAAGCCATTGAATCACTTCTCAAGAGCATGAAGAAAAATAAAAAATTGATTGAACTGGAATTGATGAGACTAATGTTTTATTCGCGTGGTTCGATCGACATCAATTCAGTTTATGAAATTGATCGAGGGCAACGTGAACTAATGGCAGAAGTCATTGAAGAATACTACAGTAAATTGAATGGTGGTACTGAAGAGCTGCTGATTTCCAATTGAGTTTGTCGCGGATTCCTGCGGAACTCTATTGGATTTTTCTCCGAAAAATCAGTCAAGAAGATCACAGAAGAAATTCTGAAAACCAATAAATCTGAAAATTTCAAAAAGAAAAATTCTGACATCAGAGCGAAGCGATGAGGTCTAGATTTTTCTTTTTGTTGGTCAGGGGCGCGAAGCGTTCCTGAACAAGGAATTCAAGTCATAGAACACCTTAATTGTTCGGAGCAACTTTCTAGTTTTCTTTTCAATTAGCTGCTAAGTGATTTGTTCAAGCAGTTGTTCTAATTAATTTTCAATCTTAATCAACTATAACAAGCACAAGCTACGCTTGGCTTAACCTCGTGTACTTTTCGTACCTAAAGGTACTCAAGTAACACTTCGGTTAGTTGTTTTTAATTAGTTGGTGAATGATAATTTAATTGGCGTAGCCCAATAGGCTTCATGTTTGCTGGGTGTCACGGTACTCCCGTTGCCAGGAGTTAACCGTTCTTGAACTGATCGAAGAAATTGCCAAAAAATTGAATTGGTCTTCATGTATTGCAGTTTTGGAAACGATATGCATATGTCCTTCCGGGATGTTTACCGGTGCTGGCGGAGTACCTAGTTTCCAGCTTTCGGACCCAATACTCTGATGTTGTCATCATACTCGGTTATGGGAGTCTCACCCAAGCTACACCACCGTCTATGCATAATGTGACGTGTGGTGCATCGTAGAGTCAGCGTTGTCCCGACTCCAGATCCTTTGTGTCATTTTTCCTACTGGGGCTTATGACTAGAAGTCCCCCTTACGTGATGGCCGCCTCGCCGCTTCCAGTGGCACGAGTGGTACGGTTAAACCGGATAACCACTATTCAGTATAGGTATGTCTCCGTTTTTCCATAATGTGGGGTCACCACACTAGGCAGCTAGCGGCGCTGGTTCCGTTCGTAGTTGAACGTTCATTGAAATGTTTTCTTGTGTTTTCTGATTTTGTGATTGACGAGGAGATTGGAAAACGGTCAATCTACGGCGCCCTACTATTTTCGGACTATGCAGCGGTTGTTTCCAATCCCCTCTTTTTTGTGAGTCAAGAACAGTGACAGAGGCGACTGTCTTTCCAACGAATTCTTCGTCAGCAACACCCATAATGGGGTACCAGGTCTGAACAACCAGGTTTTTCATTTTTCCGCATTCTGCAGTCATTGGTGCCTTTTTTCCTAAGATGTCCGGGTAATTATTCCGTCAACATTAGTAGTATAGGCATCTATTTAATCAATCGCAAAATAAAAAAATATTTTTTCAAATAAAAATGTATAAATATTTGATGAAACTTATCGATCTATTTGAATCCAAGCTGGATACGCTCTATGTATCACGTCCACTACTTAATGCTGAAGAAGTCTGGGAATGGGCTAGAAAAAATGGTTGTAAGACACCACTTGACCCAGAAGACATGCATGTAACGATTGCGCATTCAAAAACTCCGGTTGATTGGCTACTTATCCGACCAAAGAAGAAAGAACTGGTCATACCAGAATCTGATGATAGAAAACTACTAGCATTCGGTGAAGAAGAAACGACTATCGTTTTGTCATTCGAATCAGAAAAACTAGAAGATCGTTGGTTAGAAATTTGTTCACTGGGAGCCAAGTGGGATTTTCCGGAATACATTCCGCATGTTTCAATTACTTATAATTCCAAGTGGTCAAACTGGGAAGACGTGACGCCCTATGCTGGAGAACTTGTTTTGGGTCCAGAAAAGTTTGAACCATTTGTTGATAATTGGTCAGAAGATAAAAACTGATTGCGTTCGAAAAAATAGCCATCTGGCATAGCTAGAAAATCAGTTAGTTTATAAACATACCAAGTCTTGTATTTGGAATAGTCATATATGTCAAGCAGCTTGTCAGCAACTAGAACTATTTCATCCACATTATTATATTTGATTATCAAACACATTTTTCTGTTTGATGAGGTCGCATCCTGCTGTGCTTGTTTCAACCAAGAATCCCACATTGTAATGTTGTGATTTACTAGTGATTGAAAGGTGGGAGCGGTTTTATAATGTTTGCATTCAATGGAAAATTTGAAATTTTTTGGAGTGATCAAATCACCAAATACAGCATAATCCAAGTTATGTGTTTCAGTGCGTTGCTTGTTTGTCCCTCCGAAAAATGACCCGGAGTCTGCATTTCTTCTGAAAGAAGATTTTAGACCAGTTTCAGTTTCAAAACGTATACTAAGTAAATTGGCAATTTTTCTTTCGAATCCATTGCCTTTATTTTTTCCATTAACTTTTGCCATCAATTATTTATGCAGTCAATTCTGGTAATCCCAATCAAATCTAGTAAACCCATTTTCTTTTATGACGGTTAGAACTTGACTGACTCTGGAAACCAGTTCTTCACGGTGTGAAATTACAAACACATCTTTATTGCGTTCACGTTCCATTTTCTTGAGAACGCCCAGGGCATTTTCCATACCAGCACTATCAATACCCTGGTCAAGTAATTCGTCAATAAACATGAGATTGACATTTTCCACAGAACTTTCAAATATGTCTCGGAACGCCCAACTCAACCCAAGTATAAGGCGGGTACGTTCACCACGACTTAATTGGCTGAAATCCAATTCTTGTCCCAGCAACATGATTTCAACTGAGAGATCATTTTGGAAAATAACATTATGTGGTAAACCAAGTTTTTCCAAATATTCGTTTAATCGATTGTTGAGGAAATTCAAATTTTGATCAATGATCTTCTTGCGAATGAAACTGTCTTTGTTAGTCAGTAATTTATAGAGAAATTCCTGATGATCTTTTTGCTTAGATAATGCATTCAAATTATCGAAATTGATTTCTTGTATGGTATTTGTAAGATCAGCAGCTTGTCCAGTATATGGATTTTGTGCCTCTGATTCACGTTCCCAATCTTTCGCCAATTGATCCAGCGTGTTTTTGTGATTCAATGCTTGAGTCAGTGTGTTGTAAAAAGTGGTGGGTTTCACAATTGTTGATTTTGCCTCTACAACTTCTGCTAGTTGAAGTTCAATGTTTGAAATCTCAGCAGTTTCTGTTGTAATTTCCGCGTCCAATTTACCAATTGCAGTTTCCAAGTCATCAGTCATTTTTTGATGCTGTTCGGCATCAATCGATTGGTGACACGTAGGACACTTCTTTTCAGCAGTATGTTCATAATTGGCAATCAATTTCGTCATCTGAGTATTAAGTTGATTTAAGTGTCGCTGTTTATGTGTGCGGTTGGATTCAAATTGTTTTTGGCATTGGTCTAATTCCAACCATATTTTTAAATCTTCATGCTTTTTAAGCTCTTCATCAATGTCCAACGTTGCTAATGCTTCCATTGCCGAAACAAGTTCTTCAAGAGCCTTTGTTTGTTTTTTATCCCAATTGGCAGCTTTGGTTTCAACATCAACAATTGTGTTTTGTATGCGTTCATTACTGAGTCGAATCGTTTTGATTACTAATTCTTCTTTGTCGATTTCAATTTTGGTTGAATTGATAAGTTCTTTTAAGTTATTGGCTTTTTCACTCAGCATTGTAATACCAAGTAGTTCTTCTATTAGTAGTCGTTGCTTTGCTGCGCCCATGTTTAAAAATGGTTCAGTGGAAGTATTGAGTGCCACAATATGTTTGAACATTTCGTGACTCATTCCTAATATCTTGTTTATTTCAGCCTGCGTTTCACGACTCTCGCCCTGTGCTTCATCAGTGTCTTCAGAACTCACATTATCATCAACATAAAATTTAATAAAGTTGGGTTTACGTCCACGTTCAATTTTATAAGTGTGATTATTGGCTTCAAATTCAATTGACACCACCATGTTCTTTTTATTGATCATGTTGATTAAATTATCACGCTTGATGTTGGTTAAAGCCTGTCCATAAAGAGCATAACTTATGGAATTTAATAGAGAACTTTTCCCAACTCCATTTCTATTACCATTCGCTCCAAGATCAAGGTTTTCACCAAGTATCAAACTAATACCTGTTTTGGTCAAATCCAAAACTTGTTCTACTGCACCTACTGATAGAAAATTCTTTATGGTTACTTTTTTTAATTTGATCATTTTTCTTTAAATTTGTCCATATAATTCAATTAAGTATTTTTTGTCTATTGTGTTTGATTCAATTGTTTGTAAGTGGCCAATGACGATAGTATCAACAGATTCAAAGTTGATTTCTGCGGTATCATCATATTGTAGATCAATTATTTTTGGGGAAACCATGGTAATTTCACGAGCATTTAATTCAGTTTCCAGGAGTGATTTCATGAAATTTATTTCTTCATAATTTAGATCAACATCCACATTGATCTTTGCATAGGTTTTGTCATCTATTAAATCAAATGGGTTTGCCAAAACATCACTCAGTTGATAGTTTCGGTATTTCGGAGCAGCAGGCCAAGCTCGAAATTCGGGTTCGACTCCCCATTCCAAAATCATTACGCCTCGATCATCATCGCCAGTGTCAGAAAAATTATGTGGGAATGCATTGCCGATATAGTAGACATTGCCTGATTTTTGTCTTTTGTGGAAATGCCCAGTAAATACCTTTTCAAAATTCTTCAAATAGTTGATATTGATTTCGCCATGGTCTGGCATGGAAATTTGAGCATTCATCATAAAGGTTGGAAGTTCCAGATGACCAAATGCATATTTGGCTCTAATATTTGCCAGCGTTTTATATTCATCACCAATTAACCAGGGGATGAATACAGTGTCATCACGTTCTATAAAATCATTGACGATTTCAATATTCGGTAAATGTTTTCCCCATTCAATACTATGTACATCACGTTTTTCTTTATAGTGCAGATCGTGATTTCCCATAATCATCATGGTCTTTGGAAATGACGCGTTTAGTATTTCTAAAACTTTGTTAGCATAACTCATTGTTTTGAGATTCATGGTAGATCTATTGTGGTGAAAGTCTCCCAAGAACAAACACATGTCACAGTTTTCTTTTTTACCAGTTTCAGCAACCCATTTGACAAAGTTGAGACAATCTTGATTATGAATATCGCTATTGGAAGATTTACCAACATGTAGGTCAGTAAATACTATGGCTTTTTTAAACAGCATACAATTGTCTCAACTATTGAACTTTTTTGATTATATTGGTTGTCAGTAATTCACATCAATAAAACAGTTATTCAATATCAGTAACCGCCTTTTTGCTTTTGTGTTCAGCAGTTGTTTTTTGATTTTGGATATCATTTTCGGTTTGTCTAGTATAACTAGGCATTGCGCCGCTCATTATTAGTAAATCATCACGAATATCTTGGTTTCTTTTTTCCAAGTTCAAATTTCTAATAAACGAACTTTTCAATACTGTAGTAAAATAACTAAACGGGTTGGGGCTATCTGAACGTGATTCATCAAATTGCAGTCCAACTTGACTGAGTTGTAATAGGGCTTGTCCTTTCATTTCATCCAAATAAGTATAGTTTCTCCAGTTGCCTCGATGACCATATTTTTCCACCAGCATCATAAACATTTTTGCAAGTCGGTTGGTCATTTTGCCATGTGTCAAACTGAATTCACCATTTTTATAGTGGCTTTGTCCAACTAATTTAAATTCTCCATCTTGAAAAATATAATGTTGGAATGGAGGAAAGTTGCAGCGAACATGTCTTTCACTGACAGTTTTTGCTTTGGCCAATTTTTCTTCATTGGGATTTGGTGGAATATGATCGAATGTCATCAGTCGAATAACGATTTCATCGAGTGGAAATTCAGAAATATCAACAACTGGCTTATAATTTTTAACGCCGTTAGCAGCGTATTCTTTTTTTATTCGAGATATTCGATCAGCAACTTTCTTCTGTTGTGCCTGTTCCAGTCTTTCAGGAGTGACTTGGTCTAAACTTGTAACTATAAAATCATAGTTTTCATATTTTTTATCAGTAAATTCAGAATAACTGTTCTTACTCTTGTGTATTTCTTCTAATAAATCACGATTTGTTAAGTAAATTACTTTTTTTACTGTGCCACTCATTTAATTCCTTCTATTTGATATTGCAATTTTAAGTATTGCGGTGTTGAAATAGAAAAATCAATAAAAACAGTGGTTAATTTTTTCACATAAATACTGGATAATGTTTGGATAAAAAATGGCAACAACAGATATCACAGATGTTTCAGCAGTTACGGAAACCGTTTCAAAGCCTGCTGATCCACGGCGAGTTAGATTGAAACCCAAATCAGGAGCAATGGACCAGATTTTGGGAACATATGGTTTGTTACAGCCACTACGAGAATCAAATGGCATGGTTTGGCCCTATCAACCCAATATTACTTGGGCGCAGGGGATTAATTATTCCAGTCAAGAAATGATGCATACCATACAAGAATTCAAAACCTATACTCGTTCAAGTGCTGCCACATTTGGAGTAGATGGTATGTTCACAGTACAAAATCAAACAGATGGGTTGTATTCATTGGCATGTATTCATTTTTTGCGAACGGTAAGTAAAATGGCATTTGGTGCAAGTCAAAATCCAGGTACACCGCCCCCGGTGCTGGAATTTTCTGCATATGGTACCATGATGTTTAATCAGTTGCCTGTTATACTAGAACGTTTTTCAGTATCACTTCCCAATGATGTGGATTATGTTCCAATTGATTTAGCAAATGTTTCATTTGACAATAATAATAGTTCAACTACTTCTAGAACTCCGAGCTTAAATCAAGATTTGTCTGGTATACAATCACTGCTTAGAGGAGGAACAAATTTAACTAGTTCAGCTGGATATGTTTGGTTGCCTTCAGTATTCAATATTTCAGTTGATCTAACAGTACAAAACACTCCAAATCGATTGAGACAATTTGATTTGGATCAATTCAGAACAGGCTCTTTACTTAAGAAGGGACGTTGGACATGACCCAAGTAACTTATGATAAATCCAGCCCTTGGGCAAACACCCCACAAGTTTCTAAAAATCAAATAAATTATTTGGATTTTTGGCCAGGTGTTGTAATTGATAAAACACCAAGTGACAAATTAATAGAATTGTCAAAAAAATATGAACATCGCCCAGATGTTCTAAGTAATGATGTTTATCAAACACCCAAACTTTGGTGGGTTTTTGCTATTAGAAATCCTGATGTAATTCGAGATCCTATCTGGGATTTTGTTGCAGGTACAGTGCTTTATGTACCTGATAAATCTGCTGTAAAAAGGTATCTATGACTGCTCCCATTCCACCGCGTTCAGTAAAAAACCCTGATCAATTGTCAATTGTGTTTCCAACACCACAAGAACAATTGGATCAATTTACCTCACGTCCAGTGACTTTGATGGATACTTTACCAACCAAAACAATTGATGCTACTAAAACAATAGATCCAACTAAAGTAAAATTGGCGACACCTATTGTTCCTGATGTTTCTGCGAATCCTGTAAAATCAAACTCAATAAGTGATATTTTTACTAAATTGCGAATTCAACCAAACACGCTAAATGATTTGGCGAGCTATTCCTATCATTTGCGTTGGGTAATGACAAATGATTATGATGCCTATAATCGAGTTGGATCCAATGCAAATGGAATTATCCAGTTGGATAACACTATTGATCAAATTACAATTGCTGAATCAGGTGTGACAGCGGAATTTAATATACGTGATTTTAGTCTAAATACAATTTGTGGACCCAATTTTCAAACAGCAAATATGCCCGCAACTACATGGACAATGAGTGTAACTGAAGCTTATGGCATGAGTTTGGTTGACAAATTATTGACCAGTTCAATTGAATTGAATGTAGTGAACCAAAATAGATGTCCCTATTTCATGGAAATTTGGTTTACGGGTTATGATGAACAGGGAAATATAACTGAAGACAAGTTGTATTATCATTTATATAGACTACTTATTTTAAGTATACAGGCCAAAGCTACCGAAGCAGGCACCGCGTGGAATATTACGGGATCAATTGACAATGAATTTGCCAACAACAATCAGATAGCGACCAGCCCGGCCTTAATAGAGATTTCAGCGGGTACGTTTGGTGAATTTTTGAGTGAACTTACTAAAAAAATGACAGATCAAACTCGAACCGTTGATAATAATGATATTACCGCAGCGACCTACAAATTTGTTTGTCCTCCAGAAATAGCCAGTTGGAAACTAATTGGACCAGATCCCATTAAAGACTCACAGAGAAATGCTGATTGGGAATCCAGCACTATTGGTGGAAATAAGAAATTAATCAAATTCAACAAAGGTATGGATGTTGGACAAATGATAAATTCTGCTGCCAGTTTGTGTCCAGATGCCAATGAATGGATTGTAGGCAGAACCAATACTACCAATAATTCAGCAGCAGGGCCCAGTTTGTTTGATAATGGATTGATAAAGATATTCCAGATTCACAGTCATGCTAAAATTATTGGATGGGATGCATATACCAGTGAATATGTTCGTGAATATACTTATACAGTTGTCCCTTATACGTCAACCAAAGCTTATATTGATCAGGGTACTAACACCAAATTGAATAATAAAACAATACAGCAAAACAAAGTTGATACACTAAATCAATTAAATAGAGTTGCCAAAGGTTATCAGTATCAATATACTGGACAAAATACTGAAATAATACATTTTGATATTGATATAGACAATGTTTGGGTAATTGCTCTGCAACAGTTTGATGGCAATAATTCCTATAGTCAAAAAACACACGGACCACTAGCTGCTCAAAAATCAACTGGTTTCATCGAGGGACGAGGGTATCATACTCGAGGAGGTAATGCTCTTAGAGTTAAATCAGCACAGTTGCAGTCACAACTTGATGCAGATCAAGCTGCTAGAGCCAAATCAACAAATACAAAACAGCAGGATCAATTAGCAGAAAAAATAACAGCCGATCAAAAAGCAATTGATGCAAATTCAGCAGATTTAGCGAATCAACAGGTTGCAGAACATAATCGCAGTATTTTCCTATTTGGTGATTTAAAAAATAATCCTGACAAACTCAAAGATACACTTGCATTATCTGCACAAGATCAAGCTAAATTACGAGCGGCCTATACACAAGTAAATAAACCCACCGATACTATAAGAACAGTTAAATTTGCTGAAGATCAAGAATTGTTTGGTGAGTCAGATACAACTCGGTTATCTTGGCAAGTTTCTACTGTGGCAAAAAAAGAACCCAGTTTTCAAAATGCTGACCGAAATAGTGATGCCAGTAAAAATCAACAAGCAGCCGATAACAACAATTTGACCATGCCGCTTGGCAGAGGGTTGTTTGGTACTATATTAGGAAATATACAGGATCCCACAACTTTCCTGCAAATAGATTTAGAAATACGTGGAGATCCCTATTGGTTGGGTCCCAGTAATATTGACATAGATAAAATGGTAAAAGATGCCAGTGGTGCAATTGACAAGAGTAAATATGATGCTAATTCAAATCAAGCTCAATATCTGTCTGGCGATGAAATGTTTATTTTAAATTTTAATATTGGTACAGTCCCTTCTGAAGAAACTGGTATAATGGATTTTGCTGCCGGATCAAGTACATCATTTAATGGATTATATAGAACAGTGCTGGTAGAACATCATTTTAAACAAGGACAGTTTACACAAAGGTTAACAGCATACAAAGATGTACATAGTCAACTAGTAGATCAATCACTTGCAAGCCAAGTTGTACAAGGAAGCTAATGTCAAATGTCTATAAAAGAACAGCTATATCAGGCCCTAGTTGGGATTTGCAACCAGATGGTCGAAATTCCAGTCTGGACAAGATTTATATTGGGTTCGTCAAGGATTCAAATGACTTACAAAGATTAGGACGTTTGCGAGTTTGGATCCCTGAGTTTGGTGCACGACAAGATGATGAAAGTAGTTGGATCACAGTAACTTATTGTGCTCCTTTCGCAGGAGCGACCAATTTGTATGACAATGGTACAGGAACTTCTTGGGAAGACAGCCAAACAAGTTACGGCATGTGGTTTGTTCCTCCAGACATAGATAATGAAGTTGTGTGTGCATTCATTGCTGGTGATCCTGGCCGAGGGATTTGGTGGGGAGGACTCTATAACCAATACATGAACCATATGGTTCCGGGTATACCAGGAAATAATAGCAGTACAACATTGCCTGTTAGTGAATATAATAAACTAAATGAATCTATTGATCCCAATACAGTGGTCAGACCTCGTTATTCACCACTGGCTGATCAACTGGTATTACAAGGACTAGCAACTGATGCAACTCGAGGAACCAGTTCAAGTGGAGCTAGACGGTCTGATCCAGTAAATCAAGTCAGTGGCATATTGACGCCTGGTGGAAGCCAACTGGTATTTGATGATAATGCTGCCAACAGTTTTATCAGGATTAGAACTCGCCAGGGCGCACAAATAGTCATCAATGATACTATTGGTAGTGTTTATGTTGCTAGCCGAGATGGTTTAAATTGGATTGAATTAAGTGGTGATGGATTTTTAGATATTTATTCTGAAAACGATATTAGTCTGCGTACACAAGGAAATATGAATTTTAGAGCAGATGCTAATATTTATTTTGATGCAGGCAGCAGTATTTATATGAAAGCTCGTGGTGAAGCACGTGAATTTAACCCTACTATATTTCTAGATGTAACCGATGCAGCAAACAATATTATTGGTCAACCAGCATATACTTACCAAGGGAATTATCAAATAAGTGGACAAACCCTATCAACCAATACTGTAATACCGCCTGTTGTTCCTGACCAACAATTTCCCGCAACGCCTAATACTGCTATACAATCGTCTAATGTAGCTGTTAAAATGTCAACTACCAACACCACTATAGTTGGTGATGGAATTGCAGCGGGGCTAGCAAAAATATTTGGTAATCAGAATATAACAACTCCAGGTATTACTACTGCCAGTGTGATATCAGATTTATCAAAAGCGACGATTTCCAACCCCTATGTAATTATATCAACTGGATCAAATGATGATTGGAGAGTAGTTAATACCGTAACTCCCTATCAAACTGTTAGGGCAGCGGTTCCTGTGGGTGTTAAAGTAGTCTGGGTCGCACCAGCCAATAACAGAGTTGCCGCAGCATTTCAAAAACAAATTGCTGCTCAACACGGAGACACAGTTGTTGATTTGTATAAAAATCCCTTTATACCACTGGATTCAACTGACGTATTTCCAAAAAACTATGCAGATGTCATAAACCAAATAACTGGTAGTCCCGTGTTACCTGGTACCAGTGATCCCACTGTGGCAAACAGTTCATCAGCCACTGTGCCAGGTGCAATTGCCGGCGGCGTCACATTAACAAACGGCCAATACATACAATTTAAAAAAGATGTGGGAACTTCATATAACGGTCCCATATTTTTAGTTGAAGGTGTGGGAACGTCTATTAAATTGGTTGATACAGGAACCTCTGACGATATTGGTAATATTAAGATGGAAGCTGCTGCTGATATTCATCAACTTGCGCATGAAAATTTATATCAAAAATCAATTAGTGACACTCATAGAATTGCAGGCGGAGCAACTTATGACACTGCAATAGGTGATCATCAAACTTTGAGTGGTGGTGAAATTGCAGTACAAGCGCTTGGTGGTGCTAGTATTCGCGCCGGACATGATATTTTATTGAGTGGTGCTAAAGTGCATGCAAATGGTCCCTTGGCAGCAGTTGCTAAACAAGCAGAACAAGCAGACCAAATATTAGACAATGTTTTGACTGATGTTACCTATGATTCACAAAGTCAAACATATAAAGATCGACAAACGTCAGTTGCTAGAATGCCTACTCATGAACCCTATTTTGAACATCTGCAGGTTGGGCAAACCGGAGGAGTGCCAGCAAACGGACGAGGTGCAGCGTTTGCCGGTACAAACAAAAATTTACCACCGCTAGCAATTATTACTGGTCCCCATTTGGCTTGGGGTTCCAAAGTCAACAGTTATGACAAAGGTGGCGCAACATTTAGAGGTAAAGTATGGGACATGGCGAGCAAATTGGGTTTGCCTCCAGCTGATACCCTAGCTCCAAATTACAGTGGTGCAGATTGGTTGATGGCAGTCATGCATTTGGAATCGGCCGGGACATTTAGTCCTAAGGTAAAGTGTGGAGTAAGTAGTGCAACTGGTTTAATTCAATTTATGGCAGCAACGGCAGTCAGTATGGGAACTACTACGGCAGCACTTAGTCAAATGACGCCCGAAACACAATTAGATTGGGTCTATAAATATTTAAGTGTTTATTCTGGAAAATATCAAAGCCTAACCGACCTCTATTTGTCAGTGTTATGGCCTAAAGCAATTGGCAAAGCAGACAATTATATTTTATGGAATTCAACTGAAGCCGCTTATAGAGCAAATCATGGATTTGATACTGGTCGCAAAGGTTATGTGTCTAAATCAGATATTACCGTGTCTATATCAAAACATTTGATTGATGGGTTACGAGAAGGCAATATATGGAAAGCATAAATGGCAATTGATAGAGTTCAACAAGATACAAGTCCCAGTTTGGGAGGAAGCTTATCAGCAAATGGGAAAAATATCAGTGGAGTAGGAGATCTTTCTTCCAATACTGTATCCAGTCCACTAAGCAAAGATGTTTTTATTAATAATCGAGCAGCAGTTATAGCTGGACAACCAAGTGCAAGCCCAAGTACAGCAGGTGGCTCGGCTGCATTGGTTCCAGTTACTGATGAACCAACTCAAATTGCTGCACATACATATGCTCAGAATGGGGTAGTATTTTATGATAACACCCCACAAGGCATTAAATTAGCTTTGGCTCATCAACAAGCATTGTTAGGATCACGAGGTGCGGCACTGCATGAACCAGTTGGGCCAGCTAAACCACTAACACCCGCAACCAATTGCAAAAATTTTCACACACCATTGACTGATGCAGATTATAACACGCCAGTGAGCAAATATTTCCGACTTATAGATTCAGCTGCTCATGGTCAGAGATTAGAACCAAGTCGAGGATTGACGACCAGTGAATTAGCATGTCGTTGGCAAAATTTATGCACTGATGTATTGGACCACATCAAAGCTAGATACAACTTCAACATCCACAGTGGATTTCGTTCAGTCGCTTATAATATGGCAGTGGCTCACACAGGAGACCATTCAGACCACAGTGTTGCATCAGCAGCAGATATTTCCATGGAAAATAATCAGGTCAATATAGAAATGTTTAAATGGATTGCTAAGAGTGGATTGCCATTTACACAATTGATACTTTATGAAAATGGCCTTTTTCTCCATGTTGCAAAAGGAGCACAACAGTCAGATTCAAATAGAATATTGTATTCAGCAACAGGTGATGCACCTTATCTGAATACAACGACTATGCCACCACAATTTCGTCCATAAATCAATTTATCAACCAGTCGACTGGTCTTGCACTCTGTATTTCCGTTGTTCTGTCAATAAATATTTGAAAAACTTGGTGCGTTTCAAAGCCTTAAATGCTAAATTCCATGGCGTATATTCAACACCTTTAGATTTATCTAATACTGTGGCTCTAAGTGAAAGTATCTGTTTGTAAGCTTTGACTGCATTATTCACCGCCTTGCGTTTATCACCAGTTTTAGTTAGCATATAATCATATGCATTCTGTAATTTGGTGTAAAATTCAGTAAAGTGTTTTTTTATTTCAGGCATATCGACATCTGATTTATGTGGTGGATTAGGGATACTCTCCCATTTGCCATGCATTATAGAATAAACTGCATCTGAAGAATGTTTTTCATTCCACTGCCGAATGAAAAATTCAACAGGATGCCCGGCAACATTATAGTGATTTTCTTTAGTAAACGCAATCCGTTTGTTATCCAGTTCTTTAGCAATGCTTGAATTTTCAGGAGGCAATTTGTCAACTAAAATATGAATGTCTACATCTGAATCTTTATGATAAATGTAATTGGCCATAGAACCTTTGAATTGAATATCATGCACTCTAAACTTATTAATTTCCATTGCAGCAATAAATGTATTAGTCCATTTCACCAAATCATTATGTACGTTCGGTAATAAATGATTGTCTTTATCCCATATTGCGGGATGTAAATGTTCGTTATATGGATATAGATCTGTCAAAAACTTGTCTACCCATCCAAGTGGTTTTGCTTTTACTTCTTCTTCAGAATTGAATTCATTCAGTTGCGGTTTGTTCCACTTGTCAGTGGTGTTGATAGGGATTCTCAAGTTTAACTCTTTAATTTTATCAATTGCATTCGCTCCAGCAAATGTATTTTCATTAATGGTTTTTATGATTTGGTCTCTGCTTATACCAGCTTTGAACATGTCATTAATATCTTTTAAATTTTCAATTGACATCGTTTGGTTATTTACGGTTATTGACTTTGGCCAAATGCATACTTTATAATTTTCTCGTATAGCTTGTAATAACTTTTCAAGTGTACTTTTTTTATCTGGTTCATTATCATAGACTATAACTAATTGTGATTGGCGTATATTTTTTGATTGCATAATAGCAGGCAAGTCACTAGTGATACTTTCCCCGCCGCCCATTGCAATAGCCCGGCCTTTCAGAATCATTGAATCAAATTCCCCTTCCAGTACATAAATGGTCTTGGACAAATCAACGTCATCCAAACCAAACGCCTTGACAGCTTTGGTGGTATTATCTTTTTTGTTAATTGAAACAGTTTTATTAGTGAAATTTAATGGTATTTCTACATATTTGATACCATCTGGTCGTTTAAGTTTATCATCATTTAAATCCAAGTTCCTACATTTCAAATGAGTAACAATTGAATTTTCTCCAAACATGCCCTTTTCTTTTGATATAGTGGGTATAATAATAAATGCGCCATTTCTAGGTAGTCGTTTTCTACCTCCCATATATTCCGGTAAATTTTCATTTACCCAATCATTTATATGATCTACATAGAAGCATAAATTAAATGCATTTTTAGGCAATCTTCTAGTAGAAAGATATTTGACTGCTGGGTGATTGGGATTTGTGTCTTTTAATTGCTGTAAGCTTGGCGCTAACTTGCGTAGTTTACTTAACGTAAGTACTGGTGGCTTCGATACATTGATAAATTCATTCAATGATGAATTCGCTACAATTTGTTGAGTAATTTCAGAACAAAATCCTCGGTTTTCTGCGACTTGCTTCATGGTAATTAAACTTTCTATTTTTCTGTTAATTTTTCGGATTGCAGATAATAAATCTATTTCTTCATAGCCATTTTCCCAATCCAATATGACTTCAATAGGCATTGTAGATGTTTTTCCCAAGCCTTTTAAAATTTTTATTAATGATCGTAATGCAGGACGTTTATATTCATATAATTCAACCGCTATCGTTTCATTTGTTTCAACTGCGACTCGGATACACCCAATGCTCAATAAAAATCCATTGATGTCTTTATCATAAGCAATGATTAAATTATGCTTCTTGATTAATTCTCGCCCAATATCTTGATGTTTTTCGAAAGGTACTGGTTCTATTTCACCAGTCATCATTATCCAATATCCATATTCAGTGGTTGGAATAGAATCAGCTTCTAATATTGGTTGGTAATGTGTATTTGATGTTGGTTTTTTATTATGTTGTAGAAACTCAGTTAATATGTGTATTGCGTCTTCACAATCAGTTTTAAATGTAAATTCATTTTCCATATGTATGGTAACATGCTTGGGTAAGTTGGTTTTTATCAAGTCAATTAATTTTTTGATTGCACGATCATTTTTAATTCTTAATACTGCTATGAGTCTTCGATTTTCTATGCTATAATCAAATTTAATGAATCCCATATTCAATGCAGAATCAGATCCATGTTCAAAATCAAAAATTTTTTTAGCAGCTTCATCATGTGATGAGTTTCCCAGATGATATAGATTACCGAGATTATCTATCCACCCACCCGGGTGAGTCAATAACTCTGTTGTCACATATTCAAATAATTCACGCGTCATACTTTATTTATTGGTTTGAACCAATATATATATATTAGCACCGCGCGTAGGCCTGTTGTATCTTCAGATCAACAGATACAAGCGCGTTATTTCCCTTGCTGAACAATATAATGTTCAATAACTGATTTGTCAACTACTCCAACAGAACTAATAAAACTACTTCTATTCCAAAAAGTGCGTCGTTTCCAAAAATGCTGAGCTAATTCAAATTCATAATTATTCCATAACTCATAAGCAGTTTTCTGTTTAATTACTCGTACTATTTGACTTGGACTAATATCCGGTCTGGCAAATACTAATAAATGAATGTGATCCTGTTCCGATTCCATTTTATCTACTTGAAATTTATGATTATTTGATAAATCAAGAATCGTTTGCTTGATAAATGAATCATATTGATGCATTAACTTCTTCCTGTATTTTACGGTTAATATTATATGGTAATATAATGAATAAACCGAATTTGCTGTTTTTTGATACATATTAGTGCCTAATTAAATTTCTTTGCTAAATATATTTATGCAGAAAATATCAGCATACAAAATTCGATTGAATCCAACTACCGATCAAATACAAACTTTGATTGGTTGGCAAGGTCAATTGCGGTTTATCTGGAATAAATTGCTGGAAATCAATATTCACAAATACAATTCTGAAAAGAAGTTTGAATTCCGTTATGATATGAAAAAAAGACTACCCGCTTTGAAAAAGGAATTTGAATGGCTCAATGCACCAGCGCATGCATTTCAAAATTGTGTATTTGATTTAGATAGAGCAATTGTGGATTGTTTTAAACGCGGCAAGGGCTTTCCGCATTACAAAAACAAACACACCGCTAATCCATCTATAGAAATAAGTCAAACCAATACAAAACACATCAAGTGGTGGTCTGATAAAATACAAATCCCCATAATTGGTAAAATCAAATGGACGTATCATAGGAAAATTAAAGGTCGTCTGCTATCTGCTACAATTAAACGAGATGGCGATCAGTGGTATGTTTGTATGCTAACAGAACAAGAAGGCAATGAACAACAAACAAATTTTGTTGAATCAGACTGTGTCGGTATTGATTTGGGATTGACAGACTTCGCTATTACAAGCGATAGCGAGGTATTTGAAACTCCAAAGTTTTATAGAAAGAAGCAAAAGAAATTAAAACGTGCACAACAAAAACTGTCACGAAAAGAAAAAGCAAGTCGAAATCGGGAGAAACAAAAGAAGAAAGTAGCACGTATACACCAAAAGATAAGATTCCAAAGAAGTAATTTTCATCATCAATTAAGTAGCGCGATAACCAAACGATACCCAGTTGTATTTGTTGAAAATTTGAATATCAAG
>Ga0208617_1000089_pt1 | contig 33300 bp, 29 predicted proteins | sample CryBogCBE06Nov07_FD_184581 | JGI IMG/M metagenome (GOLD analysis project Ga0208617, IMG submission 184581) | Freshwater microbial communities from Crystal Bog, Wisconsin, USA - CBE06Nov07 (SPAdes) (version 2) | ecosystem: Environmental > Aquatic > Freshwater > Lake | place: Crystal Bog...
CGCACACCGCCACCTACACCTTGACGGTGACGGCGGTCGTGCCGAGCACCTTCTCCATCAGCCTCAGCCCAACCAGCGGCACGGTGACCCCTGGATCCTCCACGACCTCGACCCTGACGACAACGACGACGTCGGGTAACGCTCAAACCGTTAGCTTCTCGTCGAGCGGCGCACCCTCCGGCGTGACGGTGAGCTTCTCCTCGTCGTCCGTCACCAGTGGTGGCGCAGTGACCGTGACCTTCACGACCAGTCGTCGTGTCCAGGTCGGCACCTACACCATCACCATCTCGGCGAAGGCCACCTCAGGGACCCAGACCACCACCTACACCCTGACCACCTGATCACCACCTGCAGCAACGCCCCTCAGTCCTTCGGGACTGGGGGGCGTTGTCGCGTCCGGGCGTAGCATGGCGACCATGGTGGAGCAATGAGTCATCGGGGCGGCGAGAGCGAGCGCCAGCGAATCCCGCAGCCCGTCATCAAGCACCGAATTGCCTCTGGCCGTGGCGCCATGGAGCAACCCAACGTCACGAACGATGGTGACGCAGCGCTCACGGCGCGGTTCTGGATCGTCCTCGTGATCGCCTCGGTCCTCACCGGCCTCATGGGTGACGCCCTCATGGCCATCTTGAAGTTCGCCGAACGACTGGCCTTCAACTACCACGGCGGCGACTACGCCGCAGCGGCCGCGGCGACGTCGCCGCTCCACCGCGTCGTGGTGTTGACGCTCGCTGGAATCATCGGTGCGGTGTGCTGGTTCGGGATCCGCAAGTGGCTGAAGCACCAGAAGTCCGAGGTCGACGATGTGCTCTGGCGCGGTGATGCTCGCCTCGGGGTCATGCGCTCGACACTCACGTCCGTCGTCTCTGAGATCGTGATTGGGATGGGTGGCTCCATTGGGCGAGAGGCCGCGCCGAAGCTGATGGGTGGTGTCGCTGCGAGTTGGCTCTCGGATCACCTGGCGATGACCGACGCCCAGCGACGGCTCCTCGTCGCCTGTGCGGGAGGCGCTGGTCTGGCCTGTGTCTACAACGTGCCGATCGGCGGTGCGATCTTCACCGCCGAAGTCCTCTACGGTTCTTTTGCGCTTCCTACGGCGCTCGCAGCGCTCGCCAGTTCGGCAATCGCCACCTTGACCGCCTGGCTGCTCTTGCCGAGTACCCCGGTCTACGGCGACCTCCCGACCGTCCACACCACCCCCACGACGGTGGGGTTCGCTCTCGTGGCTGGCGTGCTCATTGGAGGGCTCGCCGCACTGTTCATCCGGATGGTCGGCTGGGTCTCCGCCCACCGCATTGGTGGCCCCAAGATGCTGCTCCTCATGCCGGCGACGTTCGCGATCGTCGGTGTCATTGGAATTTGGTTCCCCCAGATCTTCGGGAATGGGAAGGACATGGCGCACGACGCCTTCCTCGGCACGAGCAGTATTGGCCTACTCCTCGCCCTCTCGATCCTGAAGCCCCTCGTGACAGCCGGCACCCTCGGAAGCGGTGCCGCAGGTGGCGTCTTCACGCCGTTCTTGGCGACTGGCGCTGTCACCGGGGCGCTCTTCGGCACCGTGTGGTTGCATCTCTGGGGAGGTGCACCGGTCACGGCCTTCGCCCTGATTGGGGCCTCTGCGATGATTGGGGCTGCCATGCAGGCACCCATGGCCGGCATGGTGCTCGTCATGGAGCTCACCCACAGCGGCCTCAACGTGGCGATCCCCATGGTGCTCGCCACCGTGATCGCCACTGCACTGGTCCGCTGGGTCGACGGCTACTCCATCTACTCGGCCCGGCTGCCCCAGCTCAATGAGTAGTGGCACTCCCGAGATTCCGGACAACCACCACCACTGGGAGCAGCTCGCTGCATTCCACGGCACCGGCGACGATGACTTCTACGACTTGAGCGAGATCATCTCGGGAGGCACTCGCATGGGTGCGGCCGAGCGTGCAGCGGTCGACCGAGCGATGGGTGGCGAGAACCTCTCTGGTCTCTCTGGACAACGCGTCGCCCACCTCCAGTGTCACCTCGCCCTCGATGCCATCACCATGGCTCGAGCCGGCGCCGAGGTCACCGGTATTGACTTCTCGAGCACGGCGCTCCGACGCGCCGAGGAGCTCGCTCGGGCCTGCGGGGTGCACCTCCACACCGTTGAGGCTGACAGCCGAAACCTTCCAGAATCGCTGAACAACCGCTTCGACCTCGTCTACGCCAGTATCGGCGTCATCTACTGGATTGACGATCTGGCTGCCTTCATGGCCGGTGTGGAACGAATCTTGGCTCCCGGCGGGCGGTTCGTCCTCGTGGACCTGCACCCGATGCTGACCATGATTGGCTCCCTCGATCCTCTGGTCCTCGACTTCCCCTACGGCGGCAACAAGCAGTTCGTGTACTCGGGCACCGGCACCTACGCCAACCGTGGCGCGGACGTGACCTGGACCGTCGCCTCCTACCCCCACAGCGTGGCCGAGATCGTCATGGCGGTCCTCGGTGCTTCGATGCAGCTCTCGTTCCTCGATGAGACCTGCGCCACCACCACCTCCACCGGCAGCGTGGCCACGAAGGAGTCCGATGGCGTCTACCGCATCCGGCTCGGCCGAGGGTCTGAGGACGACCCAGAGGTCCTCGCTGAACCCATCCCCCTGCTCCTCACGGTGATTGCGACCGCCAACGGCGAGGCGGAACCGACTCCTGCCTAGGCTGGAGGCATGGATGAGGTGGTCGCGTTCTCGGTTGACGACACCGTGGACCTCCGTCGGCGCATCCTGCGGGGCGATGACCCCGAAGCGCAGATCATCGTCGACGGAGACCACGTCGCCGGGTGCTTCCACCGCGGCATCCGCAGGAACGGTGTGCCGGTGGCGACTGCGACCGCGTTCCCCTGCCCATCACCCGACCACGACGCCAGTGCGCCGTGGCAGCTGCGGTTCATGGCAGTGGAGTTCGACCTCCAAGGCGAAGGGCTCGGCCGAACAGTGCTCACCGACGTGATCGACGAGGTCCGTCGCCTCGGCGGTGATCTGCTGTGGGCCAATGGGCGAGACACCGCCCTCGACTTCTACCGAGCAATGGGGTTCACGGTCGTGCCTGGTTCGGCCCACCGCTCCCCAGCCACGAATCTCCCCCACCACCGAATCTGGATGGCCCTGTCGTGATGATGCAAATGCAGGAGCTCCCCCGGCTCACCTGGTCGAGCGCGCTCATTCCCCACTTCACCTGGGCCAGCATCGTGCTCCTCCTCGCCCTCAACGCGTACATCGTCGCTACGAGGCGCATCACCCGCCTCGGACGAGGCCCGTGGCCTCGCACCCGCACCGTCTCAGCAGTCGCGGCCACCGCTGCGCTGTGGTTGGCCACCAACTCCGTGGTCGGTGCCTACGACATGACCTTGTTCTCCATGCACATGGTCCAACACCTGCTCATCGTGATGGTGGGCGCTGGGTTCGTTGCCGGTGCCGCCCCGGTCGACCTCATCCGGGACGCCACGAGCGGCCGTCTCCACACCGTCGTTGAGCGAGTGGTGCACAGCCCACTCGGCACCTTCCTCGACCACCCCGTCGTTGCCTTCGTCGCCTACGCCGTCATGATCCCGGCCTTCCACCTCACCTCCCTCTTCGACGTGGCCATGCGCTCCGGTGCCACCCACGCTGCCGAAGAGGTCGCGTTCTTGATCGTTGGCTACTTCTTCTGGCGACCCGTCGTCGGCGTCGAGCGCACCCGCCACCGCCTCGCGCCAGGTCTCCGCATCATCTACCTCCTCCTCTCAGTCCCGGTCGACACCTTCACCGGACTCGCCCTCATGTCCACGACCCAGGTCGACCAGTTCAAGAGCTTCGCCACCGGGAATCGACCCTGGGGGCCAACCGTGCTCGAGGACGTCCACCAAGGGGCGGCCATCATGTGGATCTTCGGCGACCTCATCATGATGGGCGCCATGGTCCCCGCCGCCTTGGCCTGGGTTCGAGAGGATCGCCAGCAGGCCGCAGCAGTTGACGCAGTGCTCGACGCCGGGCAGGCCCTCGAGGAGCCAGCATCGGCGTGGCTCCCGCGCCAGCAAGCCGTCTTCCCCACTGCACCGCCGCCGTCGTCAGACCGGTGAATCCAGTTCTGCGTCCCATCCTCGTGACGCTCGCTGCCGTCACGGTGGTCCTCGGACTCGCCACCGCGAATGGGTGGTTCTTTTTGGTCACGATGGTTGCGCTGTGGAGTGCATCATGGATCCGACCGAGGAGGCAGAAGTGACCATCGTCCATGACACCATCGCCACGCCGTTCGGGAAGATCACCGTGGTTCGCACTGGAGCGGCCATCTCCCGGATCGCCATTGCCGGCCAAGCGCACCTCCCCGACCCGGCGACCTTCGGGTCTCGGCGGAGAGGTGCTGGCGCAGACGTTGCCGAGCAGCTCGCTGCCTACGCTGCCAACGACCGCCAGCGCTTCGATCTCCCGCTCTCCCCCGAGGGCACGACGTTCCAGCGCGAGGTCTGGACAGCGCTCGCCGAGATTCCCTTCGGCGCGACCACCTCCTACGCCGCGCTCGCCGAGGCGGTTGGCCGACCCGGGGCGTCACGCGCCATTGGGGGAGCGGTTGGCCGCAATCCCTTGCTCATCGTGGTGCCGTGCCACCGCGTGCTCCGCAGTGACGGTCAACTCGGCGGCTACGCCGCCGGAACCGACCTGAAGGAACGCCTGCTCACCCTCGAAACCCGAGGGCGCTAAGGGCTGCGGTTCAGGCCGGGTTGGCGGCGATGAAGTCGCTGATGACGGCAACGAGGCGCTCGGACGCATCCTCCTGGAGGAAGTGACCGCCACCCTCAATGGTCGTGTGGGCTTGGTCGGCGGTGCCGGGAACGTCGCGCAGAAAGACGTGCTCGGTGCCCTTGGTGACCGGGTCCTTGTCCGAGAAGGCCACCAACCAGGGCTTGGTGAACGCCTTCAGCACCGTCCACGCCGCAAGCTGCGCTTCGCGCTCAGGATCGTCGATCGTTGAGGGGACGAGGAGCGGGAACTGTCGGGCGCCTTCTTTGTAGGACTCATCGGGGAAGGGGGCGTCGTAGGCCGCGATCTCCTCGGGTGCAAGCTCTCGCACGGTCCCTAAGTTGATGATCATGCCCACGGGGAACTCTGGGACTTCTTGACTCAACTTCTGCCAGTTGAGGAAGCCTTCAGTTGGGGTGCCATCGCCGGTTGGCAGACCCGTATTGGCGGTGATCACCCGCGCGAAGCGCTCTGGATGGGCAGCCACCAAGCGGAGCCCCAAGAGCCCACCCCAGTCCTGACAGAACAGGGTCACCCTTGAGAGGTTGAGCGTCGTCACCACGAGGTGGTCGAGCCAAGCAACGTGGGCAGCGTAGGTGTAGTCCGATCGGGATGCTGGCTTGTCGGACTTGCCGAACCCCACGAGGTCGGGGGCGACCACGCGGTAGCCCTTGGCCACGAGGCCGGGAATCATGTGGCGGTAGAGGTAGGACCACGACGGCTCGCCGTGGAGGAGGAGCACGGTCTCGTGGGCGCCTCGTGGCCCTTCATCGACGTAGTGGACCCGGAGGGTGCCGCCATCTCCTGAGGGAACCTCGGCGTAGTGCGGTGCGAAGGGGTAGTCGAGGAGGCCCTCGAAGGACGCATCGGGAGTGCGGAGGATATCCATGGTGCAGCGTTCCTCTCTCGCCTGAACGACTGTGCAGGCACCGGTCAGCCGGACACGGTGTGCGGCTACCGGCTCATTGTGCCACGACGCCTCAGCGCTGCTCGACGTCGTCCATGTACTCATCCCGCCACAGGTCGTAGAACTCGTCGGGGAGGAGGACGGCGTGGGTGGGCTGGAGGGCCTCCACGAAGGCGCGTTCGTGGGAGACCACGATCAAGGTCCCCTCCCAACGAGCCAACATCTCCCCAATAGCAACGACCGAGGCCGGGTCCAAGTTGTTGGTGGGTTCGTCCAAGATCAACAAGTTGTTGCGACCAGCCGCCAGCATGGCCAGGCCCAACTTGGCCCGCTCTCCACCAGACAAGGTGCCGGGGAGTTGATCGGCGCGTTCACCCGACAACCCGAACGACCCGAGGAGCGCGCGCCGCTCGCCGTCGGTCTTCAGCACCACGTCGTCCAAGTTGTCGATGGCACGAATGGTTCGGTCGATCTGCTCGTGCTCCTGGGCGAAGTAGCCAACCGAGGTGTTGGCCCCGAGGTCAATCGAGCCGGAATTGGGTGCTTGAACCCCTGCGAGGCACCGGAGCATCGAGGACTTGCCGACACCGTTGCGACCGAGGACAACGACGCGGTCGCCACGACCGACGAGGAGGTTCATCTTCCTGAGCACGACCTTGTCGCCGTAGGCAATGGCCAGATTCGTAATTTGCATCGGCACCGCACCAGCTCGGGCGGGAACGGGAAGGCGGAAGGTCACCGAGGTGTCGCGCTTTCGCACCTCGGTGCGGTTGGCCTCAATCCGCTCCACCCGACGGTCGAGGGCCTTGGCCACCTTGGCTCGCTTCTCGGTTTGGCCACGCATGGAGTCGGCCAATCGACTGAGCCGCTCGATCTCGCGCTCTTCCATCTCCGCGGCGCGCTCGCGTTGGGAGAGATCCGTCTCTCGGGCTTCTAAGAACGCCGTGTAGTTGCCCTTGTAGGCATCCAGGCGGCCGTCGCTCAGGGCCAGGACCTTGTCGATGGACTTGTCGAGGAGGGCCAGGTCGTGGCTGATGACGAGGACCGAGCCGGAGAACCGCCCAATCTCATCGAAGAGCCATCGCTTGGCCGAGACGTCTAAGTGGTTGGTCGGCTCGTCGAGCACCATGGCCTGGGGATCTTGGAACAGCACCCTGATGAGGTCGACGCGACGTCGCTGTCCTCCAGAGAGGCTGTCCAAGTCCTCGAAGAGGAGATCTTGACGGAGACCCAAGCCGTCGGCGAGGCGGGCCATCTGCGACTCGGCTTCGTAGCCACCGGCAGCACGGTACTGCTCTTCGAGATCGGAGAATCGGTCGATGTTGTCGGCGGAGGGGTCCTTGGCCATCTCCGTCCGAGCCGCGTTCAGGTGCTCGTCGAGCACGTCGAGTCCCCGAGCGGAGAGGACGTGACTGAACCCAATGGGCTCGAGGCCGAGACCCCCTTCGATGGGAACCTGGGGCAGGAACCCGAACGTCGAGGAGAAGGCCGCACGCCCCGTCGAGCGCACGTGCGCCCCGGCTTGGCCGAGGATGACTGAGAGCAGGGTGGACTTGCCCGCGCCGTTGCGACCGACGAGCCCCACCTTCTCTCCATCGGCGATCAAGGCGTTGGCGTTCTCAACGATCTTGCGGCCGCCAATCTCGACGGTCAACTGCTCAATGGAGATCACCAGCCCACCGCCGTTGGGGGTCGACCGAAGGTTCGAGCTGCTCGCTCGAGCTCAGTGCGGAACTCCGGGTGAGCAATTGCGGCCAGCGCTCGAGCACGCTCGGCAATGGTGCGGCCCCGGAGGTCTGCGGCACCGAACTCGGTGACGACCACCCCGGTGTGGTGTCGAGGGGTAGAGACAATGGCTCCGGCCGGGTGGTGGAGAACCAATCGACTCCGGAGCTCCCCCTTCACCGTGGCGGTCGACGGCAGGCAGATGAGGCTGATGTCGTCGAGACCAATCTCGGCTCCTGCAACGAAGTCCTCATGACCACCCACCCCTGAGACCTGGTGGCCGTCGACCGCTTCACAGACGATCTGGCCGTAGAGGTCGACCGAGATGGCCCCGTTGATCGAGGTGAAGGCCCGGTTGCGGGCGATCACGGTGGGGTCGTTCACCAGTTCCACGGGGCAGAAGGCGACCTGTGGGTTCTGGTCCAAGAACGTGTAGAGCTCAGCGGTGCCGAGCGCGAAGGTGGTCACCGAGACCCCGTCGAGCTGCCCCTTGTTGGCGTTGGTCACCTTGCCGGCTTGGTGGAGTCGACGGAGACCATCGGTGAACATCTCCGAGTGCACCCCGAAGTTCCCCTTGGGTCCACTGGCGAGATGCGCGGCCACCATGGTTGGGATCGAACCAATACCGGTCTGCAAGGTGGCCCCGTCGACCACCAACGAGGCGGCGATTTCAGCAATTTGGCGGGCGACATCGTCGGGGGCGTCTTCGGGGAGTTCGAAGAGCGGGTCCCCACCAGCCACGACGACGTCCACGAGTTCGAGCGGAATCGTGTTCTCATACGGTGCAATCGACGAGGTCATGGGCAGGAGCGGGTTGTCCTCCACGATGAGGAGTCGGTTGGGATCTGCTCCTGCAGCCATGAGGGCATCTCGACTCCCGCCGACGTGCAGCGAGAGGTTGACCACGCCGCGTGCCTCGTCGATGCGCCCGTGCACGGCCATGACGCGCGGCGCCATACGGGCCAAGATCGGGCCCATTTGGCGGAGTCCTGCTGGCACGAGGGAGATGTGGTGGCCGAGGTCGAAGTAGGCGCGCTCGACCGGTCCGAAGAACCCGGTGCGCCACTCCACCTTCGGATGGGTCAACACGTCGTAGAGCCCGAGGAGGAGGTTGCCCCCGAGCACTAAGTGCTCCCAGTCGGTTCGGCGACCGAGCGCGGTCAGGAATCTCGGCGGAAGTGCTGGCCCGAGACCGAATCCCACGAGGTCTGTCGTCCAGAGAAGCGCGGCGGCTTCATCGGGAGAACACGTGGTCGGCATGGCTCTAGTCTCGCAGGCTCGCGTCGCGGGAATGGACACGGCCACTCCGGGGTTGTGTGGTCTATGGAGATTCACGTGTGGTCCGACGTCGCCTGCCCCTGGTGCTACATCGGCAAGCGCAACTTAGAGCTCGCCCTCGAGCAGTTCTCCGGCGCAGACGACGTCACCATCTGCTGGCGGAGCTTCGAGCTTGACCCCGACGCGCCTTCGGAGCGGACGATGCCCATGCGCGACCTCCTGGCCCGGAAGTACCAGATGAGCCCGGCGCAGGTGGATGCCACCCAGGCGCGGATCACGAGTGTCGCTTCCGAGGTTGGCCTCGAGTACCACTTGGACGACCTGCGCTCAGGCAACACCCTCGATGCCCACCGCCTCATCCACTTGGCTGCCAGCCTCGATCTCGCAGGCGCCATGAAGGAACGCTTGCTCAGGGCCTACTTCACTGAGGGACGCCTCCTCTCAGATCACCCAACGTTGATCGAACTCGCCGGCGAAGTGGGCCTCAACCCCGAACTCGTGCAGGCGATGCTTGCAAGCGATGCCTTCGTCGCCGAAGTGCGCTTCGATGAGGCCCAAGCGCAGTCGAATGGCTTCTCCGCCGTGCCGACCTTCGTCGTCGACGGTCGCTACGCGCTCTCAGGAGCACAACCTCCCGAGATGCTGCTCAAGATGCTGGAACGCGCCGCGTCTGAGCGGGAGGCTTCGGCTTAATCCTCAGCGGTTTCTGCTGCCACCCGAGCAACCGCGGCGACGGTCTGACCGTCGTCAAGGCTCATGACCCGAACGCCAGTGGCGTCTCTGCCTTGGCTGGCGATCTCGCGCACTGCGGTGCGGATGACCACACCACCAGAGGAGACGAACAAGATTTCCTCGTCGAGGTTGGCCATGAAGGCCGCGACCACCCGTCCGCGAGCAGCGGTCAAGCGAATCCCGCGCACACCTTGACCGCCACGGGCTTGGCGGTTGAAGCGCTCGAGCTTGGTGCGCTTGCCGTACCCGGCATCGGTCACGATCAAGATGTCGAGGTCATCACCGGCGACGTCCAAGGACACCACGGCATCACCCTGCTTCAACTTGATGCCGCGCACCCCAGCTGCTGAGCGTCCCATGGGTCGAACGTCGTCTTCGGAGAAGCGAATGGTCATGCCTTGAGCGGTCACGCAGAACAGGTCGTCGTGTCCCGTCGTCCGCACGACACGCACCAACCGGTCGCCGTCTCGCAGGTTGAGGGCGATGAAGCCGTCGCGACGCGACTTGTCGTACTCGGAGAACGCAGTCTTCTTGACCTGACCGTCGCTCGTCACGAACATGAGGAACTGGTCCTCGGGGAAGTCGCGGGTGTCGATGATGGCTTCCACCGTCTCACCGGGAGCGAGGGGGACGAGGTTCACCACCGCGGTGCCCTTGGCCGTGCGTTCCTTCATGGGGATCTCGTGCCCCCGGAGGCGGTAGACCTTGCCGAAGTTCGAGAACAGCAAGATGTAGGCGTGGGTGGTGGTGTGCACCACCTGGGTGACGAGGTCCTCTTCTTTGAGCTTGGCACCGGCGATGCCGCGCCCACCGCGCCCTTGGATCTTGAAGTTCCCTGCCGCGACCGACTTGATGTAGCCCGCAGCGGTCATCGTCACGACGATCTCCTCGTCGTCGATGAGGTCCTCAGTGCCGAGTTCTCCAGGGTCGTTGACAATTTGGCTGCGTCGAGGGGTGGCGAACTTGTCGCGAATTGCCGTCATCTCCTCGGCGATCACCGCCTTCAGCATCTCCTCATCGCCGAGGATGGCTTCGAGGCCGGCGATGGTCTCCCGCAGTTGGTTCATCTCCTCATCGAGCTCAGCTCGACCGAGTCGCGTCAGGCGACCGAGGGTCATGTCCAAGATGTGGTTCGCCTGCTCCTCAGAGAAGTCATACGGCGCCGTCATGAGCGCTTGCCGGGCAGCACTGCGGTCATCAGATGCCCGAATGGTGGCGATGATCGCGTCGAGCATGTCGAGGGCCTTGATGAGGCCTTCGACGATGTGGGCGCGGGCCTTGGCCTTGCGGAGACGGAACTCGCTGCGACGGGTGACCACTTCGACCTGGTGGTCGAGGTAGTGCCCGAGCACTTGGGCCAAGTTGAGCGTCCGTGGGACGTCGTCGACGAGCGCCAAGGTGTTCACACCGAAACTGGTCTGCAGCGGGGTCAACTTGTAGAGCTTGTTCAGCACCACGTTGGCGTTGGCATCGCGCTTCAGGCGAATGATGAGCTTCGGCTTCTTGCCAGCACTCGCGTTCTGGAGACCGGAGATGCCGTCGATCTCCTTGGCGTCGGAGAGCTCGGCGATCCTCGTCTCGATGGCTTCGACCGAGGTTTGGAACGGCAGTTCCGTCACCACGATGCGGGTGCCGGACTTGTCCTCTTCAATTTCGGCGACCGCGCGCATCTTGATGGACCCGCGACCAGTGCGGAACGCGTCCATGATGCCGGCCCGGCCGAGAATCTGGGCGCCGGTTGGGAAGTCGGGGCCCTTCACGAAGGCCATCAGGTCATCAGGGGTGGCGCCGGGATTCGCGAGCAAGTGGAGCGCGGCGTCGATGACTTCGCCCAGGTTGTGGGGAGGAATGTTGGTCGCCATACCAACGGCGATTCCCTGTGAACCGTTGACCAACAGGTTCGGGAAGCGAGCCGGGAGCACCACGGGCTCGAGATCGGTGTTGTCGTAGTTGGCCTTGAAGTCGATGGTCTCTTCATCGATCCCGGCCATGAGCTCGAGGGCCAAGGGTGCGAGGCGGCACTCGGTGTAGCGCATCGCCGCTGCGCCTTCGTCTGGACCGGTGCCACCGAAGTTGCCGTGACCGTCGATGAGCGGGTGGCGCATCGAGAACTCTTGGACCATGCGCACGAGGGCGTCGTAGATGGCGGTGTCACCGTGCGGGTGGAACGTACCCATGACTTCGCCGACGACCTTGGCGCACTTGGTGTGCGGTCGGTCAGGGCGGAGTCCCTGGTCGAACATCGAGTACAGAATGCGGCGGTGGACCGGCTTCAGACCATCGCGCACATCGGGGAGCGCACGGGAGACGATGACCGACATCGAGTACTCGAGGAAGGATCGCTCCATCTCCTCTTGGATCTCGATGGGCTCGATGCCCGATGGCGACTCTTCTGGGGTCTCGTTGTCTGGTGGGGTCATGTTCGCTCCGGCCTCCTCAGATGTCGAGGAAGCGCACGTCCTTGGCGTTCTGTTGGATGAAGCGGCGACGCAGTTCGACGTCGTCGCCCATGAGTACTGAGCACACCTCGTCGGCGAGGGCAGCTTGGTCGACGCTCACCTGCAACAAGGATCGCTTGGAGGCATCCATCGTGGTGTCGCGCAGTTCGCCGAAGTCCATCTCCCCGAGGCCCTTCAGCCGCTGGAAGTCGTTCTTGTGGTCGGGGTGTTCGCCCAAGTAGTGCGCCTTGGCCGTGTCGTCCTTCAGGTAGATCTTCTCTTTCCCAACGAGCGTCGAGTAGAGCGGTGGCTGGGCGCAGTAGACGAAACCACCCTCAACGAGTGGCCGCATCTGTCGGAAGAAGAAGGTGAGCAGCAAGGTGCGGATGTGGCTACCGTCGACATCGGCGTCGGCCAGCAAGATCACCTTGTGGTAGCGGATCTTCGAGACATCGAACTCTTCGCCGAGGCCTGCGCCAATGGCGGCGATGAGGGCCTGGATTTCGGCGTTCTTCAGCATCTTGTCGACTCGAGCGCGCTCGACGTTCAAGATCTTGCCGCGAATGGGGAGGATGGCTTGGGTGCGCGGGTCGCGCGCGTCCTTGGCGGAACCACCAGCGGAGTTCCCCTCAACGATGAACAACTCAGATTCGCGAGCCTCGCGTGAGGAGCAGTCGACCAGCTTTCCGGGGAGGCCGGCGCCGTCGAGCGCGGACTTTCGCCGCGTGAGGTCGCGAGCGGACTGCGACGCGATTCGGGCTCGGGCCGCCAACATGGCCTTCTTCACCACTTGGTTGGCCTCGGAGGGGTTCTCCTCCATCCACTCGAGCAACTTGGCGTTGGTGGCCTTCTGCACGAGGGACTTCATGGGGGGGTTGCCCAACTTGGCCTTGGTTTGGCCTTCGAACTGCGGGTCTTGGAGGCGCACCGAGATGATGGCGGTCAAGCCCTCTCGGATGTCCTCGTTCTTCAGGTTCTCGTCCTTCTCCTTCAAGAGGTTGTGGGCCCGCGCGTACTTGTTGACCGTGGTGGTCAACGCGGCGCGGAAGCCTTCCTCGTGCATACCACCCTCAGTGGTGGAGATGCCGTTGGCGAAGGAGTGGATGGATTCGTAGTACCCGGTGTTCCACTGGAAGGCGACGTCAACCTCCATGGTCTCTTCGATCTGGGAGTAGCTCCCGACCTTCTTGAAGAGCGCTTCTTTGGACTGGTTGAGGTGGCGAACGAAGTCCACAATGCCACCGGTGTACTTGAAGATCACCGGCGCGTTCTCTCGACCAGCGCGCTGATCGGTGAAGCGAATCTCGAGACCCTTGTTGAGGAACGCCATGATCTGCAGGCGCTCCGTCACGGTTTGAGCCCTGAACTCAATCTCCTCGAAGATGGTCGGGTCTGGCCAGAAGGTGCACGTGGTACCGGTACGCCCCTTAGGCGATGGGCCAGTGACGGTCAGCTTGCCCTGGGGGGCGCCGCCGTTCTTGAACTCAATTTCGTGGTGGTCGTCGTTGCGGTCGACCTCTAAGACGAGTCGAGTCGAAAGCGCGTTGACGACCGAGGCACCCACACCGTGGAGACCCCCGGACACCTTGTAACCGCCGCCGCCGAACTTCCCACCGGCGTGGAGCACGGTGTAGACGACCTCTGCCGCGGACTTGCCCTTGTAGCTCTTGTGCTCGTCGACGGGAATCCCTCGGCCGTTGTCGCTGACCTTCACGCCACCGTCTGCGAGGAGGGTCACGTCGATCTGGGTGCAGTACCCGGCCATGGCCTCGTCAACGGCGTTGTCGACGATCTCCCAGATGAGGTGGTGGAGTCCACTCGGACCAGTCGAACCAATGTACATACCTGGTCGAACCCGGACTGGTTCGAGTCCCTCGAGGACGGTGATCGCACTGGCGTCGTAGGCGGTCTTTGCGCTCAACTATCCAGTCCCATCGTCATCACCAGCGCCTCGCGGCCCGGTTCCCCATCACGTCGCTGCAGTGTCGCACGAGGGTGCAGCACGCACCACTCGTCCATCCACCGCAGTAGGCAAGTCTACCCGATGCGTTGCTCGCCACCTCGCTCTTCACCGCTCCACGGTGACGGAGATTCTGGTGGGGACCGGTATCCCAAGACTGTCAATTCCAGCCTGAATCGCCGCCCAGGACATCTTGAGGGCTGTCGCGTAGGCACCACCTTCAGTGGTGATCGTGAGGGTGCCGTCTTCGAGGCGAATGGGCCGTGAATGCGCAGCGAGCTCGTCACCAACAAGCTCCTCCCAGTGATCACACACCACGCTGAACGCGTTGGCGACCTGTGGGGTCATCCTGCCGATGAGTCGCCCGAGAGATCTCGACAGTGGGCTCGGGCCTTCTTCAGATCGACCGGAGTGAGCCATGGCGTCCACCTCCAATGTCCTCAATGGCCACGACGGTGGCATTCGTCACATTCGATGGGAGTGGCACCGCTGAGGTGATGATGGTTTGCCCCTCGGGGAGCTCATTGACCAGCCTGCGGGAGCGATCAGGGTCGAGTTCACTGAAGACATCGTCGAGGAGGAGGACCGGTGGGGTGCCGAGGCGGGCGCTCACCCGTTGATGAATTGCGAGCCGAAGCGCGAGCGCCAGGCAGCGCTGCTCGCCTTGGGAGGCCTCAGTTCGAGCATCTCTGGTGTTGATTTCAAGGCGGAGGTCATCACGATGGGGACCTACCCCAGTCCGAATGCGACGCGCATCATCGTCACGGTGCTCAAGGAGTGCCGTACCGAGATCACCTGTGAAGGAGCGCTCGTAGTCCATTGTTGCGCGTTCATCACGAACTGGTGCGCCTGCCAGTGCCGCGTAGGCCCGTTGCACTTCGTCTCGCAGATCATCCACGAGGGCTTCTCGCAGTGCGATGAGAGAGGTGCCTGCCGCCTGCAGTCGCTCATCCCAGACCTCGAGCGTGCTGATGATCTCAGGAGTCAAGCGACCTTTGGCCTGTTTGAGCAACGCGTTGCGCTGTCGGAGTACCCGATCGACCGTCTCGAGCAGCCCGCCCGCGGTTGGTTCTAAGAGGACGAGCGCGTCGTCGAGGACGTCGCGCCGACCAGCTGGCCCTCCGCGGACCACATTGATGTCCTCCGGCGCGAAGGTCGTCACCGCCAGGACATCCGCGAGGTCGCGACGCGTCCGAACTGGTTGCTGGTTCACCGTCATGCGCGCCGTTGCCGAGCGCGAAATTTGGGCGTTGATTGACGAGGGTCGATCATGCCGTTCAACGGTTGCGTGGAGATAGGCGTCCTCAATTCCTTGCCGGATGAGGTGGTCCCGGGTTGCGCCGCGAAAGCTCCGCGCCGTTGCCAAGTAGCCAATGGCTTCGAGGACTGAGGTCTTTCCCGTTCCATTGAAACCAACGAGCACCGTGGTGCCGTGTGGGTCAGGTTCGAGGAGTCCGCGCTCGAAGATTCGGTAGTTGATGAGTTCGAGTCGGGTGATCCCCACGGGGAACTACGACACGCGAACCGGCATGAGCAGGTAGCGGAAATCGGTGTGCTCTGCGCTTCGCACGGTTGCTGGTCGGCTGGCGTCGGTGCTCTCGATGACCACTTCGTCAGAGAGGACGGCGTCGATTCCGTCGATGAGGTACGTGGGGTTGAACGCGATGGTGAACTCATCACCGGTGTAGTCCCCATCGACGGTTTCACTGGCATCACCGTCGGTCGACTTGACCGTGAGGTCCACGCCACCTGACCGCATGGAGAGTCGAACGGGTGTGGTGTTGTCACGCACCAAGAGGCGCACGCGCCGAACGGCGTTCATGAGCGTTTCCTTCCCGACCACGAGTTGATTGGGGTAGCTCTCGGGGATGAGTTGGCGATAGTCGGGGTAAGTCCCATCGAGCAAGCGTGTTGAGATGGTGACGTTGCCAACGGTGAAGGCGATCTCGTTGGTGCTGTGGGCGATGCCAACCACGTCCTCATCTCCCGAACCATTCGTGAGGCGGGCGAGCTCATTGAGCGACCGGGCGGGCACGAGGATGTCGGAATCTGCGAGACCACCACTCGCGACACCGAGATCACGAAGCGCGAGTCGGTAGGAGTCGGTGGCGACCATTCGAAGACCACCATCGTGGTTGGTGAGGAGGACACCGGTCAACAGTGGGCGAGCATCATCGCTCGAACTGGCACGCACCACTTGCTTGAGCCCTTCAGTGAGGGCTTTGGCCCCAATGTGGAACGTTGGGATGGCAGCAGTTGCTACGTTCGGAAACTCCGCCGCTGGATAGGCGTGAATTCCGAAGTGTGAGCGAGCAGCAGCAATGTCAACTCGTTCCTCAACGGCGTCGATGGTCAGTGCTCCAGGTTCGAGCGACCGAACGATGTCAGCGGCGAGCTTGGCCGGAATGACTGCAGTTCCATCGGTGATGCCGATCACTTCAAACTGGACACGAATCGCCAAATCGAGGTCGGTTCCCGTCACCGTCAGGGTGTTGCCTTCGCAGTGCAGGAGGAGTCCGGACAGGACAGCAGACGATCCCCGACTCGCGACCGCACGGCCGGCAGTAGCGAGCGCTTCGGCGAGGGCATCTCGTTCGGATCTGAACTTCATGGGAGGGGACTCCTTTAGTCAGTGTTCGGGTTCAACAGGGTGGATAGAGAAATGGTTAATCGTAGTAAGGGCTGTGGATTGTGGATGAACGAGTGAAATCCCTGATCAGAGTGTCTTTTTTCTCAACACCATGCTGTGGACAGCTGTGGACAGTTTTGATGATTCCTCGACAATTGGCGAAGAACTGGGGACAACAGTCGCTCCACCCACATCTTGTGCGACCGCAATCCGGAAGTTCTTCCCCGGCTTCTCCACAGGTTATGCACTCCTTCGGAGTTCTTGCTCGAGTTTGGTGACCTGGTCGTAGATCGGTCGACGCTCGCTCATCTGCCCTGCAATCTTGTCGTATGCGTTGATGCATGTGGTGTGATCCCGCCCTCCGAAGATTCGGCCAATGGCGGGGTAGGAGTACTCCGTCAGCGTCCGTGTCAGGTACATCGCCACATGTCGAGCAGTGACGAGGGGACGAACCCGGCGTTGTCCCACGAGGTCTTCAGTGGCGAAACCATACGCTTCGGCGACGACTTCAATGATTCGCTCGGGAGTGACGACACGAGGCTGGTTCCCTGCAGTCACATCAGCGAGGATGTGTTGGGCGAGCTCCATTGAAATTGGCGATTGATCGAGCTGGGAGAAGGCGGTCACCCTCGTGAGGGCACCTTCGAGTTCTCGGACGTTGCTCTGGACGTTCGCAGCGATGAAGTAGAGGACTTCATCGGGTACGACCTTGTGCTCGTACTCGCACTTGGTCTTCAAGATCGCCAGTCGGGTTTCGAGATCGGGGGGGTCGATCTGTACGACCATGCCCGACAACAGGCGCGAGACCAGCCGCTCTTCCAAGTCTTCAAGGGATTTTGGGTGTTGGTCTGAGGTGAAGACGATCTGCTTCCCCTTGCTCTGGAGGTCGTTGTAGGTATGGAAGAGCTCCTCTTGGAGGCCTTCCTTGTTCTCCATGAACTGGATGTCGTCAATGAGGAGCACGTCGCACTCGCGGTAGTGGCGCTTGAAGGTCATCGTCTTGCTCTGACGGATGGAATCGACGTAGTCGTTGAGGAAGGTCTCCGTCGTGACGTAGAGCACCTTGTGCGTGCGGTAGTTCTCGACCACGTAGTTCCCAATGGCGTGGAGGAGGTGGGTCTTCCCAAGGCCTGAGGCACCGTAGAGGTAGAAGGGATTGAGCTGGCGTCCCGGAGTTTCGGCGACGCTCTGGGCAACAGCGACGGCGATGTTGTTCGATCCCGCTCGCACGAAGGTATCGAAGGTGAATCGGGGATCGAGTTTGACCGCAGAGCCTTGGGTTGCATTCGATGCGCGTGGGGTGGGTTTCGGCGCGGAGGTCGGAGCAGGTTGTGGGGCAACGACTTCTTCGTCGACCAGTTGAGCTACCGAATCGTCGACAATGACGTGGATCTGGTACTCCTCGTCAGTTTCTGCAGCAACTGACTCAGTGAGGAGGGGAATGAAGCGCTCCACGATACGTTCGCGAATCACCCCATTTGGAACAGCCAAAGTGAGCGAATCTCCCTGGATGTCCACAGGGACGATGTGTGAGATGTAGACATTCCACACAGCCTCAGAAACCTGTTCGCGTACGATTTCTACGCTTCGGGCCCACATTGCTTCGACGTTCTCCACACGGTCCTCCTCCACCAACCACCGAAGTCATCCACAGGACAATCCACAGGTGTGGACTGTGCACCGTGATGGGGTGGGGAGGGCAACCTACACGCGATTTCGAGGGTCTGCTAGAGGGGTCGGAAAATTTGGCCTAAGATACGTGGGCCGTGTCGGCGGACTCCGCACGACACCGCATTCCCCATGGGTGGACGGCCCCATTCTCCGGCCCCACCACCCGCAGTGAAAGGCCGAACACGTGAAGCGCACCTTCCAACCCAACACCCGTCGCCGAGCCAAGAAGCACGGTTTCCGTGCCCGGATGTCGACGAAGGCCGGCCGTGCCGTGCTGAAGTCCCGTCGCCTCAAGGGCCGCCACCGGATCAGCGCGTAGGGCAGTTGTCTGGCCAGCCGGTCGCAAGTGTGCGCAGTCGCAAGCACTTCGACCACCTGCGACGACCTCAAGGCCGAGCAGCTCGAGGGCCGATCAGGGTGAGTTTTCACCCCGGTGACCCACGGGAACCACTCTCGCGTCCCCTCATCGCCTATGCAATTGATAAGCGTTGTGGTAATGCGGTCACGAGAAATCGTCTCCGCAGGCGCCTTCGAGCAGTGATTCAGAGCGAGCGGATGCTGGAACCTGGCGCTTACCTCGTTCGGACCGATCCTGCTGCGGCAACGTTGGAATTCGCAGAGTTGCGAACGCTGGCTCTCTCCTGTCTCCGCGATGCACCTCAAGGGGTACGTCGATGAAGAAGCCTTCAATTGCAGGGAAAATCGTCCTTGGTGGCATCCATCTCTACCAAGGTGCTCGTGCTGGCTACCCCTCGCCATGCCGCTTCACCCCCTCGTGTAGCACCTACGCCGCTGAAGCGGTAGCCACCTTCGGAGCCATCCGTGGTTCCTGGTTGGCGGTCAAGCGCCTCCTGCGGTGCCGACCATTCGCTGCCTACGGCTACGACCCCATCCCGTCTCCCAACTCGAGGAGTTCCCTGTCATGACCACCGCAGCAATCGTGGGTTCAATTTTCAGTTCGATTGGTCACTCCATCTCGGTGATCTTCCACCCGTTCTTGGTGCTCTTCGCCACGATCTTGGCGGCAATTTACGGCGTCGTTCCCAACTACGCCATCGCTATTACCTTGCTCACCTTGCTGATCATGGCGATTCTCACGCCGCTGACCATAAAATCGACTCGCTCCCAGCTTGCGATGCAACGCATCCAGCCCGAGATGAAGAAGATTCAGCTCAAGTACAAGGGTTCCACCGACCGGGTGGCTATGAACGAAGAGATGATGGCGCTCTACAAGGAGCACGGGGTCAACCCCATGTCCGGCTGCCTCCCAATGCTGGCCCAAGCACCCTTCATGAGCGTGCTCTACTTCGTGATTCGTGGACTCACCTATGAAACGCACGCCGGTTCATCGTCAACTATTGTTGCCGAGCCGAAATATATCCCTAAATCTTCACAGATGTACCACGATCTCGTTCAGAGTCATGGGCATATGGTTTCATTCGGAGTTGACCTCTCAAACCACCCATTTACTGCGGGATTAACCTTCGCCCAACGGCTTCCGCTCTTTGCTCTGATTGGTGCCGCGATCGGTCTCCAGTACGTGCTTCAGTGGCAAATTAAGCGTAATACAGGACAGGGAAATCAACCCCCTGCGCAGATGCAGACCATTCAGCGAATCATGCCACTTTTGTTCGCATACATTTACTTTATTGTCCCCGCAGCCCTAACGGTGTATTTCGTCGTTTCGAACGTGGTGCGCGTGGTGACGCAAGATCTGATGTTCCGCACCGGCGTGGTCAAGCGACCCCACGCCAAGGCCAGCGAGCGAGTGATCGCCGCGACGGCAACTGATGCCAAGGAACAACAGGGTGGTGCTGGCGCAAAGCCGGTGAAGCCACAGAACCGGTCGAAGGACAAGCGAAAGAGGAAGTAGATGGAGTGGGTTGAAGTAACCGGCACGAGTGTCGATGCCGCAAAGGAAGCAGCACTCGCCCAACTCGGCGTTGAAGCTGATGATGCAGAGATCTTGATCGTCTCAGAGCCCACGAAAGGCCTCTTCGGTCGAGTTCGTGGCGAAGCTCGGGTCAAGGCCCGCGTGAAGCCAGCAGGGCCTCGTCCCAAGCGGAACCGCAACCGTCGCGAGCGCTCCGGTGCTGGTGAAGGCGGTGGGAACCGTGAAGGACAGCAACGACCGCAGAAGGCATCTGGGGATGGCGAGCGCCAGAAGGGCACCGCACCCCAAGGAAATCGGAACAAGCCGCAACGAGAAGGGCAGCAACGCCCGAAGCAGGAGGAGCGAGAGATGGCAGATGGTATGACGCTAGAGGAGCAAGCCAAGGTTGGCCAGGAGTTCTTGAAGGGCCTCCTCGACGCCTACGGCTACCAAGCAGATGTTGCGATTCGCAACCTCGATGATGAGACGGTCGAGTTGTCGGTCACCGGTGATGAGCTCGGTCTCCTCGTCGGCCCTCGTGGCAGCACGCTCGCCGCCCTCCAAGACATCACACGCACTGTGGTGCAAGCGAAGTTCACGGCCCGCACCGACCGCATTCTCGTCGACGTGGCGCAGTATCGAGAGCGTCGTGTTGCAGCACTCACCCGCTGGGTGCAAGGAATTGCTGAAGAAGTCAAGGCTTCGGGTGAAGAGCGTCCGCTTGAGCCAATGTCCGCTGCAGACCGGAAGGTGATTCACGACACCGTAGCCACGATCGACGGTGTGGAGACTCGCTCCGAGGGTGAAGACGCACGTCGACACGTGGTCCTCGCTCCATCTGCGTAGACCATCAATCCTGCAATGTCTGAGGTCGAAGGACTCTCGCCAGCTGGCCGATCGGCCCTGACGAGGGCCTTCGACCTCGGTCTTTTGGGGCCGGGGTCAGTTGTAGCCCACATTCGCCACGCTCTCGACTACGACGCAGTGTGGCGGCAGATCGGTGCACCTCCTCGATCGAGAGTTGCCGATCTTGGGTCTGGCGGTGGCCTCCCAGGACTCGTCCTCGCCGAACAGTGGGTCGACGCATCGTTCTCGCTGATTGACGCCGCAGAGCGCCGATGTCTCTTCCTGAGCGAATCGGTTGCGGCCTGTGGTCTTGGCGACCGGGTGTCCGTCATTCGGGGTCGTGCCGAAGAACTCGGGCATGACGAATCACTTCGAGGCACTTACGACCTCGTGGTTGCCCGATCCTTCGGTGCCCCTCCAGTTTTGGCGGAGTGCGCCGCCCCCCTCCTTGCTGTCGGTGGTTGGCTGATCGTCTCTGAGCCCCCATCACTCGAGGCGACGTTGCGCCGTTGGCCGACAGAAGGTTTGGCGCTGCTTGGATTGGGGCCAGTGCAACCGATTGAACTTGAGCACCACTTCGTTGCGGTACAGAAGACTGCCCCAACAGACGACCGGTACCCAAGGCGAGTCGGAATTCCAGCAAAGCGGCCACTCTTCCCTACCATTGACTGATGTTCCACGTGAAACATCAGTCGAGAGGGAGTTGGCTCGTATCGAGCAATCCTTCAAAGTCTGGGAGTGGTTGCTCAGTGAACCGCACGGCCTGAATCGTTGCGCTTCCGTTGAGGAGTGCCCGAACAATTCGGTGCATGCCATCCATGACGCGTCCGTTTGGGGCGAGAATGATGGGGAAGTCGAGATTGACCTCGTCGATCAAGCGAATGTGGTCGGCAATCTCCCTGATCGTCAACGGTGTGGGGTCACCAACATTCCAATAGGCCTCGTCGAGCTCACTGATTTCGGCGAGGGGAACCTCTTCGACGGGAAGATCCCTCGAGAGTTCAATGAGCCGGTGGATATCCCAAGCGGAGAAGCCTCCTGGTGTGGGCCAAATGGAGAACTGCTTCCGCATCGGTACCCCTCCTGGCGTTGAGAATACCCGTTCACTTGATAGCGAGGACTTGCAACCATCTCAAGGCATCGATTCCTCATCGCCTCCTGCATGGGAGCGAGCGGACTCCAACTTCATTCTGGCACTGCCACATCCTCAGTCGTGGCCATGCCATCACGATGTTTCACGTGAAACATGCAGCGGACGATCAGATCGCTTCGACTGTTCGAACTTCATGCAGCGTGGGTCGAGCGACAGGATCTAACTTCAGTGGTCATGCTCGCCCGGGGCCCACGATGTTTCACGTGAAACATCGCGGCTGCTTCCATGGGTTTCCCCAGCCTCTGGCGGTCTGGGTGGAGTTGATGGACATCGCCCCCCTACGCCTGCTCGTCGTTGATCTGAGGCTGCAGCGCTGAACTGGCGCAGCGCCAAAGCGTTCTCTCCGTTCAGCCAGGATTGCTCCTCTCGAGAGGGGAGTTACGAGAAGGTGCCGCTACGACGTCCGATTCGGTGTTCCAGCCACTTCCAAAGGTGTGGTGGGGAAGAGCATCCTCGATGGTTCACGTGAAACACTGGTGGTTGGGCCAGTCGTGAACTAAGGTTTGGTACTGAGTTGCTTGGTGGGGTGAGAGAGCGCTCAGTTCCTGAAGTAACCAGAGTGGAGTACGGAGCCAGCATGATCTTCAAGCGACGAGATCGAGACGGATCTGACCAGGGGTCGAATGCCGCATCGGTAATTCCTGAAGGCAGTGCCGTCAATGCTGATGACCGTGGCACTCCCCCATCGATTGAGGAGCCTTCCGACTCGGTTGATGACCACGACTCCCCCACGATGACTCCAACCGATCGGGATCGCTCTGACCGGTTTAGCTGGGGCGACGGAGATATCATCATCAATCCCCGCCCCGCACCCGAGGGTACGCCGTCTGGTGACGACGAGAGCGAGGATGAGGACGAGGAACTTCCGCTCCTTGAGTCAGACGCCGAGGAGGACGAGGACGAAGAGGACCTCGACGAGAGCGAGGAAGAGGCCCAGGTGGCCGCTTCCGGCGAACCGTTGCGCAAGCAGTACCCCCTGCCCCGAGTCATGGCAGTCGCGAATCAAAAGGGTGGAGTGGGCAAGACCACGACCACGGTGAACCTCAGCGCCGCGCTGGCTGATCTTGGGTACCGGGTGCTCGTGCTCGACCTTGATCCCCAAGGAAACGCAACGACTGGCCTCGGGATTGATGCCAGGAACTTTGAGTTGTCGATGTACGACGTGCTGATGCGTGACGCAGACCTCGCCGACGTCATTGAACCAACCTCGGTGGGGAACCTCTTTGTCGGACCGGCCACCATTGACCTTGCCGGCGTTGAAATCGAGCTGGTCTCTGCCTTCAGTCGTGAATTGAAGCTGAAGCGTGCGATCTCCTCGGTGATCGATGACTTCGACTACATCCTGATCGACTGCCCACCGAGCTTGGGCCTCATCACCATCAACGGCCTTGCAGCCGCCACTGAGGTCCTCGTGCCAATCCAGTGCGAGTACTACGCCCTCGAGGGCCTCGGACAACTCCTGCGCAACGTGAAGCTGGTCTCAGGGAGCCTCAATCCAGTCCTCGAGGTCTCCACCATCGTCCTCACGATGTACGACTCCCGGACCCGGCTCGCCGCCGATGTTGCCATGGAGGTGCGGAACCACTTCCCGAATGAAGTGTGTGACAGCGTGATCCCTCGAACGGTCCGATTGTCGGAGGCGCCATCGTTTGGCCAGCCCATCACCGTGTTTGACCCAACATCTCGAGGCGCGAAGGCGTATCGGGCACTTGCGAGAGAGGTAAGCAATGGCGCGTCCAAGCGGACTGGGTAAAGGGCTCGGGGCCCTGATCCCCACAGAAGTCACCAATGACCGCACCTCGGTCCTCCGAGAGGTTCCCATTGGGGCGATTCGCCCCAATGCCTACCAACCTCGCTCCGTCTTCGACGAGGAAGCGATGGCCAACCTCGCAGCGTCGATTAAGGAACTCGGTGTGCTCCAGCCAATTTTGGTGCGCGAACTCCAAGGGGAAGCCGAAGCCTATGAGCTGGTCGCTGGCGAACGCCGGTGGCGTGCTTCACGCCGTGCCGGTCTCCAGACGATCCCTGTGCTCGTCCGGAGCGAGACCGATGGCCGCTCAAGCCTCGAACAAGCGCTGGTGGAGAACGTCCAACGGGCCGACCTCAACGTGTTGGAAGAAGCCGCTGCCTATCAACAGTTGATCGATGAATTCTCGTTGACTCACGACCAGGTTGCCCAGCGGGTGGGTAAGAGCCGCACGGCGATTACCAACACGCTCCGCCTCCTCCAACTACCAACCGCAGTGCAGGCGCTGTTGTCCCAGGGACGCCTGAGTGCGGGCCACGGCCGCGCGCTTCTCGCCTCGAGCGATGCTGGGCTCCAAGAACTCCTCGCCGAGCGGTGCGTCGACGAGGGACTCTCGGTTCGAGCGCTCGAAGCAATTCTCCGTGGTGATGAGCCGGACATCGACGCAGGGCCGCTGCCAGGAGGGACGACGACGCCACCATCTGGCACGTCGGTGCTCCGCAAGCTCCCTGACCCCATGGTGCTCGAGCTCGAGGAGTTGCTGTCGGATCACCTCGCTACCCGGGTGAAGGTTGATCTCCGAAAGACGCGGGGCAAGTTGATGGTTGAGTTCGCGACCCTCGAGGACCTCGAGCGCATCTACCGCGCCATGTTGGGGTCGACGCCACCCTCAACCTGAGGCTTGGTCACGCCACCGTGGGAGTGATGTAGAGGTTCATACACAACCTTACCCACAGGTTGTGGATTGTCAGATACCTGTCACTCAACCGTTGAGTGATGGTCGCGACTCACTAGTTTGCGACCATCTCGATGTTCACCCGAGGGGTGCACTCGCCGCCGAAGCGCGAAAGTCCAGGAATCCCTTGGAGAGATTGGCGGAGAGGGTGAGGACGTCGAGCTCGTTCAGCCCTTGGACGCCGACGTCGACGACCACCGCAGTCATTTGGGTTTCTCGCAAGATCGGTGTCGCCATTCCCTGGACGATGACACTCCCCCCACTCCCCACCGCTGGAATGGCATCAGCGAGTGCGAGTGCGAGCCGCTCTCCACTCGACGAGGCCGAAGAGTACCCCTTATAGAACGCTGTTCTATATCCATGGAGCTGTGCTGCTGCTCGTAGGCCGATGTAGCAGTGTGCTCCGAGGGCGTTGGCTTCAGCGGCTTGTGGCGATTCACCAGTGCTGCGGAGTCGGTGGACTGCCACCCCTCGGTTGGCCAACGACGCAGAGAAGGCGACGACTGCAGGCTCCATACTCCCGAGGTCACCGAGAGCCACGATGACCTCGTCGCCACGGAGCACCTCAGCCTCTCGCACCGCAGTCACCAAGGTGATGGTGTCCCGACGAGGGGTCACCCTGCTCAGTGCAGCAACGGTTGCGCTGTCGGCGACTGCCGTCGGCGCGAGACCTGAATTTCGTTGGAATTCCGCCACTGCATTGGCCGTCAGCGGGCCGTAGATCCCATCGACTCGACCGGCATCGAAACCGAGTGCGGCGAGTTGCTGTTGGAGATCGGCGACGTCGTCGCCTCGGAGCATGGGGGAGTGGATGGTCAGATCACGCGAGCCGAGTTGGTAGCCGGCTTCAACGAGCACGTGCCAGGTCGCGCCATCGACGATCCCGCTGATGGGGAGGCCTCTGCGGCGCTGGAACGACTGCACTGCTGCTGTGGTGGACGCGCCGAAGACCGCGCTGAGATCTCCACTTAAGATCCCGAGCGCGGCCAGTCGGTCCTGAACCTCTGCGACGAGTGCGGACGTGGCCCCTTCGGCGAGCGGAAGCTCGCCCGGGTCACTCACAGGTACTTCGACAGGCTTTCGACCAGTGCGCCCTTGGGCTTGGCTCCAACGATGCGGTCCACTTCGACGCCGTCTTTGAAGACGATGAGGGAGGGAATCGACATGACGCCGTAGCGGCGGGTGACCTCAAAGTTGTCGTCGATGTTCAACTTGGCAACGGTGAGGCCAGGGTTCTCGAGGGCAATCTCATCGAGAATCGGGGCGATCTGCTTGCAGGGACCGCACCACTCAGCCCAGAAGTCGACAACGACGGCGCCGCTGGCCGAACCGATCTGCTCGTCGAAGGTGCTGTCGGAGAGTTGCATCACGTGCTCGCTCATGGTGTGCCTTTCACTACTCGGGTGCATGGAGAACGCCGAAGAGGGCTCCATTGTTCCACGGGTTAGTGACCTGTCGACTCCAAGAACCGTTCAGCGTCAATTGCAGCCATGCATCCTGACCCTGCCGAGGTGATCGCTTGGCGATAGACGTGGTCTTGGACGTCGCCGCAGGCGAAGACTCCCTCGACCGAGGTGCGTGATCCTTCGCCCATGGCGATGTAGCCGTTCTCATGCAGGGAAAGTTGCCCCTCGAAAATCGACGTGTTCGGAACGTGCCCAATGGCCACGAAGAGACCAGTTGCCGAGAGGCCGCGCTCCTCTCCGGTCACCGTGTCCAAAAGGGTCAACGAGGCCAACTTCTCGTCACCGTGAATTGCGGCGACTTGGGTGTTCCAGTGCACGGTGATCTTCTCGTTGGAAAGTGCCCGGTCCTGCATGATCTTCGACGCCCGGAGCTGGTCTCGGCGGACGATCAGGTGCACCGTCGAGGCGAACCTGGTCAAGAACATGGCTTCTTCGAGCGCCGAGTCGCCACCACCAACGACGGCGATTTCTTGACCACGGAAGAAGAATCCATCACACGTTGCACAGGTGGAGACGCCGTAGCCGAGCAGGCGATCCTCACCGTCGAGGCCGAGCATGAGCGAACGAGCGCCGGTGGCCACGATCACCGCATCGGCGGTGTAAGCCGGCTCGCCGTCGCCGACGAAGATCTTGAACGGCCGGGCCGAGAAGTCCACTGCTGAGGCCTTGGCGGTGACGAGCTCTGCGCCGAACCGGAGTGCCTGCTCCCTCATCGACGCCATGAGCTCGGGGCCGGTAACGCCAGTTGGGAACCCGGGGAAGTTCTCGACTTCAGTGGTCAGCATCAACTGGCCACCGGGCTGGTCGGAGGTTGAGGAGGGTTCACCCTCGAGCACCAGTGGCTCGAGTTGGGCTCGAGCGGTGTAGACCGCGGCGGTCAATCCAGCAGGTCCTGATCCGAGGATCAGAACGTTTCGGTGTTCAGTCACGGATTCCCTCTCGCGCGTTGGCGTGATGTTGGCGGAAGATCAACCAACCACCACCGAGGAGGAGCACGGCGAGGAGTGCGTAGCTCAGCCAGACGTGGTGGGCGAACAGGTAGACGTCGAGGAATCGAATGGCGCCAACGGAGAGTGCCACGATGACGACCATGGCCACGGTGACCATGAGGAGGCCGAAGACGAACCCCCGCACCACCAGAATGATGGGGCGAACGATCTGGTCACGAACTCGGTCGACGAATTGGTCGACGAGTTCGGCGGCTTTCGCCGGCCACTCGTCAACTGGGGGAATTCCACGATCTGCCACAGACTCAACCTAGCCGCGCGTGATCCTCAGTTGGCCACCGTCTGGTAGCAGAGCCCGATGATGCCAGGGCCACCGTGCGTCCCAACGACGGGGCCGAGGTCGCAGATGATGAGGTCGGTCCCGAGGTCCACATCGCTCAATTGAGCGAGCAACTGGTCGACGTCATCGGCGTCTCCGTGGGCAATGGCCACCCGAGTGAAGGGCGCGTCTTGCTTCACCTTGTCGGCGAGGTACTTGATCGCCCGGGATCGGGTCCGCTGCTTGGACTCCTCTTCGACGACACCGTTCCGGAGCTCCAAGATGGGCTTGATGGAGAGCAGAGATCCAATCATGCCCTTGGCCCCACCGACACGTCCGCCCTTGACCAGATGCTCCAAGGTGTCGAGCACGCCCATGACGTGGGTGCGGGGAATGGAGGCAACGGCGTGCTCGGCAATCGTGGCGGCATCGGCGCCTGCCTTGGCCTCGTCGGCTGCGGCGAGGGCGATGAGCCCTTGCGCCATGGTGACCGCCTTCGAGTCGACGACGGTGGCGAATCCATCCATGGTGTCGGCGGCGGCCTTGGCCGATTGGTAGGTGCCAGAGAGTGCGGCCGACAAGGTGATGCAGACCACACCGTCGTAGCCATCGGCCTTCGCCGCGTCGAACACCATCTGGAATGCCCCAGGTGACGGCGCGGCAGTTTCGGGGAGCTCCTTCTCGGTTCGGCAGAGTTCCCAGAACTTCGTTGGGCTCAGCTCGACGCGATCGGTGTACTCCTGTGCACCGAAGCGAATGGAGAGCGGAACAATGGCGATGTCGTGCGCATCAGCGAGTTCCGGTGGCAAGTCACACGCAGAGTCGGTGACGATCTTGATCTTGGCCATAGTTCCCCCCGGAGGCTTGGTTCCCTGTCAGTCTGTCACGGCTCGCTCCTCGGCGAGGGTGCTCACAGGGGTCGTTCGTAGTGTCGGATGAGCGCGAGGAAGAGCCCGTAGGTAACCCCCGCGCCAATCCCAGCACTACCGAGGCGGAAGAGGAGACCTCCGGTTGTCGTCGACGTGGAGAGGTTGACCGCCACAATGGCGACCAGCCCCATCGCCAGTGATGCACCGAGGACGCGCGTCACTGCACGGGCGGTTCCCGGTCCCATGAGGGCCCCCAAGTCCTTGCGCAGCCAGACGAAGCCCACCACTGCGGTGGCCGAGTAGGCAATGGAGTTGGCCAGGGCGAGTCCCGTCACGTGGAGCGGTCCAACGAGGGCGATCGCCAAGGCGATGGTGAGGGCGTTCTCCACCACGTAGAGCGCGAACGCAGCGTGGCCGTGGTGTCGGGTTTGGAAGGCGCGAATCACGAACTGGAAGATGCAGAATCCGGGAAGGCCGAGTGCGAAGGCGGCGAGGGCCTGGCCAGCCAGCGTGGCCTCCCCGCCACCCACGCTGTGCAATCCGAGCAGGAGTTCCATGGCGGGCTTGGCGAGCACGAAGACGAGGACCGCAATGGGCACCATCAACACGACAATGGAGCGGAATCCCTTGGAGAAGTGGGCGGCGAACGCGGTGTGGTCCTTTGCAGCGTGCGCCGATGCCAGCGCCGGGGTGAGCCCCGAGGTCACCGAGATGGACACGATGGCATACGGCGTCTGGAAGAAGATCCAGGCGTAGCTGTAGGCGCTGACTTGCCCGTTGCCGCCAAGGCCGAAGGCCAACCCCAAGATGACGAACAGCGCGATCTGGTTACAGATGACGAGGCCGAGGGTCCACGCACCGAGGCGTGCCACCTTCGCCACCGCTCGATCCTTCAGGTCAAAGCGCCATGACGCTCGCAAGATGTCGGTCTTGGCGAGGAACGGGAGGAGGAGGAGGGCTTGGGCGAGCACCCCTGCAGTGGTGCCCGCACCGAGGAGGAGCAGGCGGTTCGGCGAGGCGGCGAGGTCGGTCAACGACGGGGCTCGGCCCGCCTTGGCGAAGAGCACGAGGATGAGGATGCAGATGACGTTGTTCACCACCGGCACCCACATCGGTGGAGCGAAGATCCGGTGAACGTTGAGCAGCGAGGTGGTGAGAGCGAGTAGTCCGTAGAAGAAGATCTGGGGAACGAACCACCGCAGCAGCACCGTGGCCGCGTGGCGCTGCATCCCGAGGGTGACGGGATCGATGGCAGCGGTGTGGTGGAGCCCCGTGAAGGCGTCGACGATCAGCGGCGCTCCAGCCACACAGACCACCGTCGCCACGGCGAGGCCGACGATCGACACCGTGAGGACCGCGGAGATGGACTTCCACGCGTCCTTGGCCCGGTGGTGTTCGAGTTCGGCGATGAAGACCGGCACGAAGGTGGCCGAGACGACCCCGCCGAGCACGAGGTCGAAGATCATGTTGGGAATCTGGTTGGCCAGGTTGAAGGCGTCGGCGATCGGTGTCAGGCCGAGCGCCCAGGCGAGGACCAGCACTCGGAGCAGCCCACTCCCTCTCGACACCATGGTGCCGAGCGCCATTGAGGAGACGGCGCTCCTCAGTCCATCGGACTGCGTGCTGGATGGGGGGGTCGAGGGTGCTCCAGGGGATGGATCAGGCGCCTCGACGTCCCACTCCACGACGCCGGTTGGCTCGACCAGGAAGAGTGCCGGGTCGTCGCCGCTCAGGTGGTCGTGGAGTTCTGGCTCCTCGTCATCAGCCACGGCGAGCCTTGTCCTTCGCTCGTCGACGCCAGGTCGTGAACCACCACCACGCGAGCACCGCTCCGGCCAGTCCAGTCAAGACGATGCCGACGAGGGAGAAGGCCGTGATCTGCGCGGTGACGAAGTTGTGCCCGAGTTGCAGGCGACCATCGGGGCTCGTCAAGGTGACGGTGATGGGTAAGTCACCAGTGGTGTCGGCCACGACGCTCACCCGCAAGGTTGTGGTGGGTTGCCGGACGATCACCGTCAGGAGATCACCACTCGGGAATCGGAGTCGTTGACTCGAGAGATGGACCAGCACCGTCAGCGGGAGCGGCGACGTCGACTGGAGGGTGATGGGAACTGAACCACTCCGCGAGGTGAGGGTCACCCCCTCGGCCGGCACGGTGACCGCTGACGTGATCGTCGAGAGGCGGTGGTTGAGGACACCGAGCTGCGCCTCAGGGATTCCTGGTCCGCTGGAGGCGTCCTCAACGGCGAGCAGCTGACGGTTGAGGGAAATGGCGATGCTCGGATCGGCACGCAGCATGGTGCTCACCGACGTCACCGAGGACCGTGCGTGCCGGAGCGTCGCTGCCAACGTCGGCGTCAGCGGTACTCCGCTGGTGGAGGAGAGCGTTCGGGTCGGTGGTGCACCGTTGCCACCCACCGGGACCGTGGCGAAGAAGGAGGTCAACGTCACTGCGTGGAGGATGGGGGATGAGCGCAACCCCTCGAGCACGGTGGCCGCGAAGCTGGCTGGGGTGGTCTGTGGCCGAAGGACGAGGACGAATCCTCTGCGATCGGGGAGCCCAGGGAACTCGAAGTAGCCGAAGGCGAGCGCACCGAGGAGTTGGTTGGCGCTGAGCTGTGGGTTGGTCGATTGGGCGAGGAAGGTCGACACCTCAGGATCGGCCACCGCAGCGGTGACCGAGGTTCCATTGTGCGCGGTCAGGGTGAAGGGCTGCCCTGGAGCAGATCCAAAGGATGGATCCGTGCTGACTGCACTCGACCCGACGATCAGATGACGGAGGTTCGAACCGGTGTAGCCAGCAATCGAAGGGACCACCGGGAGGTCATCGGTCACGGGGATTGAGCGCTTGGTGGCGAGGAGGCCCGCAGCCTCGAGCACGCTTCGGCCGGCGGCGAATTGGGCGGTCACCTCGCCACCGAGACCCTCGCGCCGCAGCGATTCGGCGTCGATCGGCACGTAGGTGGATCGCAGGACCTCGTCGCCGGCCAAGTGGCTGATCCGTCGGAGCGCCGAGGGGAGCCCAGCAGCACCTGCAGATGCCGCAACGTTCACGAGGACCGGCGAAGGAATGGCGGTCGTTGCGACCGAAGGTGCATCGGCCGCGACGTCGGTGAGCGCTGCAGCAGGCCCGAGTGCCGCTGTCGTCGGGTTGGCCCGAGCATCGAGCACGACAACGGGAGCCACCGAGATCGTCGTCGTCGGTACACCCTGCATCACCGTGATGAAGGTGGTGAACCGAGTGACGACGGTCTCGTTCGTGATGGTGGTCACCACCATGGGGTAGACCCCGTTGCACGATGCCCCTGCACAGCGCATCGACAGCGTGGGGGCGCGGCGGCTGCAGGATGCGCTCACCGGTCCAGAGATTCTCGTCCCACCCGCAGTACCGAGACCGAACCGAGCGTCGATCCTCTGGCCGGCACTGGCGAGACACGAACTCGGGAGCAGGATGGCCAGACTGGTGGCCGCGCCCGTCGGTGGCGACGCTGCGTCGCTCAGCAAGATCGATCGAGCGAACACCCTTGGGTAGAGAGCGAGACGGACCCGGGTCGCTGCTCGATCGGTGATCGCCCCGAGGTCGAGCGTGAGGTGGTTCACCACCGGGGTTGCCGGGTGGGGTGCAGCGGTCGTCGCGTCCATAGCCACGAACGCAGCACCTGCCGGCGAAACGGTGCTCGCCCCAGCTGGGAGCCCCCACACCGCACACAGCGCCACGACGAGGCACGCCGAGGCCACGGTGCAACGGACGGAGTTCTGCAGCGACACCACTGCCCAACGCTACCCGGCGTCTCCAACGTGGCGGGGGCGTAAGGTTGGCGCCGTGTCGGCGACCCCACTCGAGCAACGATTCGACGCGCTCTTCACCCTGGCGCGTCCCCTCGCTGAGCGGTTCGAGGCTGCAGGGTTCGAGCTCTACCTCGTCGGAGGGTGCGTGCGTGATGCGGTGATTGGTGCGCCGCCCAAAGCAGAGCGAGACGTCGATCTGACGACCAACGCTCGGCCCGAAGCAATCGAAGCGCTGGTTGCACCGATTGCGTCCTCAGTCTGGGATCAGGGGCGAAAGTTCGGGACCATTGGCTGCCGGATCGATGGGGTGACCTTCGAGATCACGACGTTCCGGGCCGATGCCTACGAACCGAATTCTCGAAAGCCCATCGTGGCCTTCGGCGACAACATTGAGAGCGATCTCGCCCGACGTGACTTCACCATCAACGCCATGGCCGTTCGCTTGGCCGACCACGAACTCATCGACCCCTACGACGGCCGCCTCGACCTCCTCACCAAGCGCCTGCGGACGCCACTCGACCCGGCGATCAGCTTCGAAGACGACCCGTTGCGCATGCTGCGCGCCGCACGCTTCCTCGCCCGGTTCGACCTCACCCCAGATCCCGAGCTCATCGCCGCGGTGGAGCGGGACCACGAGCGGCTGGCCATCGTGTCGGCCGAGCGCATTCGAGATGAGCTGTGTGAACTGCTCGCCGTGCCGACCTCGGCACCCGGGCTCACCTTCCTCGTCGACACCGGCCTCGCCCAGCACTTCCTCCCAGAGCTGCCGGGTCTGCAGTTGGAGCAAGATCCGATCCATCGCCACAAGGACGTCTTCACCCACACCTTGGCGGTCGTCGACAAGACCGACCACACTGACCACATCCTCCGTCTCGCTGCGCTCTTCCACGACGTGGGCAAGCCGAAGACCCGTGCCTACGTCAACGGTGCGGTGAGCTTCCGTAACCACGACCTCGTCGGGGCAAAGATGACCAAGACCCGGATGCGGGCGCTCAAGTTCTCCAACGACGAGATCGCCGATGTCGTTCGCCTCGTTGAGCTCCACCTCCGGGTCCACACCTACGACCTCGGGTGGACCGACAGTGCAGTTCGCCGCTACGCACGAGACGCTGGCCCCCTCCTCAACCGATTGAACGCGCTCATCCGGTGCGACTGCACGACGAGGAATCCGAAGAAAGCGGCCGAGTTGGCTGCTCGGATGGACGACCTCGAAGATCGAATCGATGACCTGCGGAAACGAGAAGACCTGCTGTC